>Ga0307511_10000820_pt1 | contig 33221 bp, 28 predicted proteins | sample 13_EM_MG_FD_200266 | JGI IMG/M metagenome (GOLD analysis project Ga0307511, IMG submission 200266) | Populus trichocarpa ectomycorrhiza microbial communities from riparian zone in the Pacific Northwest, United States - 13_EM | ecosystem: Host-associated > Plants > Roots > Unclassified | place... | reverse complement strand
TCGAACCCCGTGCTGCTGGTCGTGGGGGCCTTGCTGTGGGGGCTGCATATGGGCTTCACCGAGGGCGTCTTTGCCGCGATGGTGGCGAATAGCGCCCCCAAGGATCTGCGCGGCAGCGCCTTCGGCATCTTCAACCTGTTGCGCGGCCTGGTCCTGCTGGCGGCGAGTGTTATCGCGGGAGTTCTCTGGGATCTGTTTGGCCCGCAGGCGACCTTCGGGTTTGCCAGCGTGCTAGCCCTGCTCACAGTCGTCGCGCTGTGGTTGTCGCGGCATTACTGGCAGCGGGCCTCAGCAGTTGCGTAAGGGAATGCACACCCAGGCGAGCTTCATCGATCGAACGGTGATGCCGAGGGTATCGCCAGCGCCCGCGCCCGGTCCGGGAATTTCGCCGCCGCTCGTCAGTCCGGAACCGGTGTCCGTGTCGCGCAGCTACAGCTACGATCGGACGTTTTTCAGACGTCTTTACCAGTTGTCCAAACCTTATTGGGTTCGCAAGGGGTGCGGAGGATCCTGGCTGACGTTACTGTTCCTGCTCGGTACCGTGGTCGCCTACAGCGTCTGCGGTGCATTGATCACCGAGCTGACCAAGGATCAGACCAACTCGCTGGTCAACCGCGATCCGGCCACTTTCTGGCGCTTGCTCGCTGTCATCGCACTCTTGACCGGCTTGCGGTATGTCATTTCCACCGTTCAGACGGTCGTGGACAACTGTCTCGATTTGCATTGGCACCAGTGGCTCGGCGAGCACTTCCTGAGCCGCTACTTCAACCGTCGAGCTTATTACAAGCTCGCGGTCGACCAGACGGTGGACAACGCGGACCAACGCATGCAGGAAGAGCTGTCGCCGTTCTGCACCATGATGTCGTCGATCCCCCGACTAGGGTTGGGCACTCTGGTGGATGCAGCCGTTCAGCTGTCCTTGATGCTGTCGATCTCGCATGAGCTCTTCTGGACCGTCACGATATTCGTCCTGATCAAATTCGTTCTATTGGTGTGGATATACAACCCCGTCATCGAGCAGAACTACAAAGTCGTCGATGCGGAGGGTGACTTCAGAGCCAGCATTCGTCACGTGATGACGCATGCCGAGACCGTGGCGCTCTACGGCGGTGAAAATCCCGAGCGTGCGGTCATCGTCAATCACCTGAAGAGCGCGGTGCGGCTTCGTCTGCGGCGTGCACTGTACGCCGTGTGGATCAATCTCGCCCAAGGAGGTTTCGGTACCATCTGGCTGGTGCTTCCCTTCGTGTTTCTGGCTCCGGCCTATTTCCGACACGGCGTCGAGTATGGGACGATCGCGCAGAGCGTCGCCGCGACGGCACTCTTGTTGCAATCGCTGTCGTTGTTCCTGCAGTTCATTCCTTCGCTTAGCCTGACTGCACACAAGGTGGCTCGACTCGGCGAGATCACCGAAGCATTCGACGTTCTGGAAACGTCGGACGGAAGCTCCCGCCCCGGTGGCGTGATCGAATTCCGGCTGGGTCGCGAGGTGCGCCTCGATGACATTGACCTCAGCACGCCGGGGGGCGAACAGCTACTGGTATCGAAGCTGTCGTTGCATATCGCAGCGGGGGAAAATTGGGTCATCTCCGGGCGAACCGGCGTAGGCAAGAGCTCATTGCTGCGGCTGATGGCAGGACTGTGGTGCAAAGGCCATGGCGTCATCACCATACCCCCCGCATCGGAGATGTTGTTTCTCCCGCAAAAACCTTACATGATGCCCGGATCATTGCGCGAACAGCTGTACTATCCGCGTTCGCCGCTGTGTCACACGGATGCGCAGCTGCAGTGCCTTCTCGAACGGGTCTGCCTTCCTGAGCTCGCCGCACGTTACCGCGGCTTCGACGCTCCGCAGGACTGGCCACGCGTACTGTCGCTTGGTGAACAGCAGCGCATCGCGATCGCACGGGCTCTACTGGTCCAGCCTTGCTACCTCTTCTTGGATGAAGCCACCAGCGCCGTCGATTTCATGACCGAGCGGTCTTTGTATGCAACGCTGGCGGATTCCGGCATCACTTGCGTCAGCGTGGGTCACCGCGATTCGATCCTCAGCTTTCACCAACACGAGCTCCGACTTCTCGGCCACGGTCGCTGGCAGATACGCCACGCCGCGAGCGCCGCGGCCGCCGAGCGCGCTGTAGTGTAATGAACATCCCGCGCGCAGCGGTACCACGCCGCGGCGCGCGAGAGGGTGTCACAAAGCGAATCAGTGGTGCAGTTGTCTGAAGCCCGCGCGAACCTCCTGTGAAAAGAGTTGCGGCTGTTCCCAGGCCGCAAAGTGGCCGCCTTTCTCCACCTTGTTGTAATGGATCAGTTTGGGATACACCCGCTCTGCCCAGCTCCGCGGGGCTGGATAGAGTTCATCAGGGAAGACGCTCACGGCAACCGGGATGGAGACGCCCTTGGCGTTGAAATACCCGAGTTTGTTCTCCCAATAGAGACGGGCGCCAGAAAGCGCCGTGTTCGTCAACCAGGTGATCGTGATGTTGTCGAGGATGTCGTCGCGGGTGAGGCCCTCAGACTGTCCGTCAAAGACGCGGGCAATGAGAGCATAGCTGCGCGCGTCGTGGTCAAGGAAGTAGGCCGCCAGGCCGACCGGTGAATCCACGATTCCGTACAGCGTTTGCGGGCGCAATCCCATCTGGTAACCGTATGCGATACCCTTTTGATATACAAACTGCAGACGCTCGTAAGCGAGTTTCTCCTCGGCTGAGAGACCCGAGGGTGCAGGTGCTCCGGAAAAGGCCGCGTTGTTGATGTCGTCCGGAAAAACGCCAGGCATGTTGGTGTGAATGCCGAGCAGCTCCGGAGGCGCAAGCAGACCCATTTGTTCGGTGATAACCGCACCCCAATCGCCGCCTTGCGCCACGAATTTCGTGTACCCGAGGCGCTTCATCAGCACGACCCATGCACGCGCGATGTGGGGACCATCCCACCCGGTAGTGGTCGGTTTTGCTGAGTATCCGTAGCCCGGTATCGACGGGATCACCAGGTGGAAAGCATCTGATGCATTTCCACCGTGTGCGGTGGGATTGGTCAGCGGATCGATGATCTTCATCTGTTCGATGATCGAGCCGGGCCATCCGTGCGTAACGATCAGCGGCAATGCATCTTCGTGTTTTGAACGCACGTGAATGAAATGAATGTCCAGTCCATCGATCTCAGTCATGAACTGCGGCAGGGCGTTCATTTTTGCCTCGATCTTGCGCCAGTCATAATCTGTCGCCCAATAGCGCGCGAGTTTCTGCATCGTCGCGAGCTGCACGCCTTGCGATGCATCCGCAACCGTTTCCCGCTCAGGCCACCTTGTCGCGTTTATGCGTTTGCGCAATTCGGTGAGGTCCGCTTCCGGAACATCCACATGAAACGGGCGAATGGCGGTCTTATCACTGCCCGCCCGCTCTGTAACGGTAGTCATAGGTTTAGCCCTTCTGCTGACGGTGGAATGAAATGCGTCTCCCAGTAGCGATGAAGCCAGGTTTGCCGAAAGATAACTTTCGCTGACTTTGGTGCCCGCGCTGCAGCGGGGAGCGGACTATGGTCCAAGGACCAACTCGTGTCGAGCTAGAGCTTCGGCGGCGGAGATGCAGGCATCGTGACGTTGGTACCAAGACCTCTGATCATGTTGATCTTGGCAAGCATCGGCGCGGGTGTCTCGATGGAAGGCCAGGCCACATGGTAGACTGACTCAACTGGCGAATAAATGGAGAAAGACGTTGGCCAAGAACGTGATTTGTCTTTGGTATGACGGCACAGCAGAGGAAGCTGCCAGGTTCTACGCCCGGACTTTTCCGGACAGTGCCGTGACCGCGGTTCACCATGCCCCCGGCGATTACCCGGATGGCAAACAGGGGCAGGTACTCACGGTCGAGTTTACGGTGGTGGGCGTGGCCTGCCTCGGACTGAATGGCGGCCCGGCTTTCAAGCACAGTGAAGCCTTTTCGTTTCAGATCCTCACCGAGGACCAGGCCGAGACCGATCGCTACTGGAATGCCATCGTCGACAATGGCGGCGCCGAGAGCGCATGCGGATGGTGCAAGGACAAATGGGGCTTGTCCTGGCAGATCACCCCACGCGCACTGATGGAAGCAACGACCGATTCTGATCGTGCGGCCGCGAAGCGCGCGTTCGAGGCGATGATGAAAATGAAAAAGATCGACATCGCCACGATCGAAGCGGCACGACGCGGACCGGGTCGCCCCTAGAGCGCGCTGGTCCGCCGGTCGGATTCAATGCGCGGATTTGCACCCATGCCCAGGGTCGTTCCTAACCCGGCATAGAGGTACCGGTCGCCAAAGGCCTTTTGCAGGAACGCGAAAGTTGGCTCGCCGGTGCAGTGGCCCGGAGCGATGTAGTCGACCTTGTAGGTGTCGCGCAGTGCCGTGACTACCTTTGCGATAGCGGGGTCCTGGGCCACGACCAGGTGAAATCCGCCCGCGATGAAATGGATGTGTGGATTTATCTTGGCGGCTTCGGCAACGATTGCTTCAATTCCAGGATGCGCACAGCCGACTACCAGCACCATGCCGTCCGGCGTATCAATGGCCAGCGACAGCTCCTTCAACTCCTTGGTTCCGGGCGCATCGGATACCAGAGCGATGAGGGTAATACCCGGGGTCACTTCCGTAGTCTTGTCAATCAACTGAATGTTGGCGCCAGGAAAGGCTGTACCGAATTTCATCGTCTCGGGTGGTGTGCCGCCGTAGTAACGCATTTCGGCGGGTAAAGAGTCGTCCTTGCGGTAAAACGTGCTGGGTAGGTCCGAGCCAAACACACCGAAATTTTCCTTGGGTGCATAAATCTTAACTTTCGGATTCACGCTTTGCAGAAAGGGCAATCCGCCAACATGGTCGCTGTGGCGGTGTGACAAGACCACAAAGTCGAGCCTCGTAAGATCGACACCCTTGGCTTTGGCGTTCTTTGCAAGAATCCCCGGGTCACCGCCTGTATCAAACAGAATGCGCTTGCCGTTGATCTCAACCAAAGCGGCGTAACCCCAATCCCTGGTCATAGTCCCCTGCTTACCGAAGGCATCGTAGAGTACCGTGATGCGGGTCGACGCCGGGGCAGTCGCAGCCCTTGATTCCGTGATGCAGCCCGCAAGAATCCATGCTGTACCGCATGCGGCCAGCAGCGCCGAAAGGTGAGGCGATCTCATGACACGCTCCGTGGTTTTTGTGGCTGAAGTGTACACCTTGGGTGCTTACACGCCAGCCACCCCGTGACGTCGGCGTCGCGCGGACCGTCTGGTTTGCCTATCCCGGCGCAGTGCGCCGTCGAATACAATTTCGAGTGAGGCACTGTTGTAGAGGCTGGCGGGAGTGACCGTGGTGCGCTCCCACGGAATACGGCCAAAAAACCAGATCTTCCAGAGCCTGAGGTTGGTCTCCGGGTTGCGCTCGAGAAGGTCGCGGAACGTCGTGATCTCCCCGACCACCTCACCCGTGGACTCCTGCAGCACCTCGCGCACAAATCGCGAGCAGAACTGGCGGCGCGATCGCAGGCTGAAGCCTGTGTCGTACAGCCGTCCAAGGCGGCAGCCTGCCGCGCACTTGATCCGGCGGATTTCTGATTCAGATAGGGGCCGAGACAAGCGCATCACCGCCACGCGCCCCTGGGCAGAGCGGCGCACAAAGTTTGCGAATCTCGTACGAGATGAGAGTGGAAGGCGGCTCTCGGCGACCACGGCCCCGAAGCTATCGAATCCCACAACGATCCCAACGTGATTGGTCCACGTACGCGTCACTTCTGCCAGTTGTCGAAACGGGGTTCCCCGGATGCGCGTGAAGACGATATCGCCAGTGTGCAGCGTGACTTCGAGCTCGCTCAGGTTCATGGCGGGGAGTGGCGATTGGCGCTCGGTGGGCACCATCGGAGCGGTGATTGTTCTCATTGGCCTGGTTACCTCGCGGTACACGTGACGGTCCGCAGCGTTCCAGACCTTAGCCATGTCCGCTACCGAGACCGACGGAGTCGCGTGGAATTGGCCTTCCGGTATCGCCCCTTGATACTCGAAAAACCTTGCGCGCGGCACCCCCTAAGGCGGCGCAACCAACCTGGCGCGTCCGCTCGAACGAGTTGCAAGCCCAGGTCGATTAGGCGGCACAGTCTCCATCTCGCGGCCTTACAGGCTGCGGCGGATTTCGCGCACGCCGCGGCCGAGCCTCCGGCGCAGCAGTGCTCGCAGAGTCACGCCTTCGGCATAGCCGACTTCGGCGGCGATCTGATCGACGCTGGCGTTGCTGGTCCTGAGAAGGTGCACCGCGCGCTCTACCCGCAGGTCCTGGAAGTAGGCGAGCGGTGATTTGCCCAGCACGCTCTGCATCCGGCGCGCCAAGGTGCGCTTGCTGGTGGCCAGGGCCTCCGCGGCCTGGTCGAGCGAGAAGCCTTCAGCCAGGCGTCCGCGCGCCCAGCGCTCGAACTGTTGTGTCAGTGGATCGGCATGGGCCAGATGGTCTGGGATCGAATAGATCGATTGCGAAGTGCGCACGTCCACCACCAGGTACCTTGCGGTGAGGTTGGCCAACTCGGGACTGGCGCGCCGGATCAGGGCCAGTGCCAAGTCGAGGTGGCTTAGCGCCGCGCCGGCGGTCACCACGGCGTTGGATTGCACGATGATGCGCGACTCGTCCAGCCGCACCCGCGGATAGCGCTGCCGGAATAGCGGTGACAGCCACCAAGTGGTAGTGGCTTCCTCGCCGTCGAGCAGAGCCGACTCTGCTAGCACGAAGGTGCCAACACAGGCGGTCGCGGTCAGTGCGCCGCGCCCAGACCATTTGCGCAGCACTACGCCGGCTTCGCGTACCTCGTTGCCTGCCAGTGCCTGCACCAGCGGCTCCGTCCTCATGTGCAAGATGGCAGGCATCACCACGGCGTCCGGTGTCTGCGCACGCGCTGCCGCGATCACCGGCATGCTCAGGCCGCGCGCCGTGGTGATGCTCTTGCCCAGCCCCACCACCTTCACCTGGAAGCGTAGCGAGGAGATGCCGGTCATCTCCGCCAACGCGTTGGCCGTGCCGAAGGCGTCGAGCACCGCGGCCAAGCCGGTGTCGAATACACCGTTGAGAGCAAGGATGTGGATACGTATGGCAATTATGATATCAAACTTGGCAATCTTGCCGATACAGCGCAGGTCGCCGCAGGCCTACTCTGCGCGTCCCGATTCACCGCACCCTAGAATCAACCATGATCAATCACGCGTTGTCTGTCCGCCTGGAACCTGAGCCCGGCAAGGAGAAGAAAGTTGCTCCGGGCTCACGCGCAAGACGCCTGGCGAAGTCCCTGATGTGTGGATCACTTCTGTTGGCTTGCGCAGCGGCCATCGCAGACAACGCACCCCTCCCGACGCAAATCGTCGATTTGGCGAACAAGGTGGACGGCGTGCACCCGGGGTTTCGCGCCTTTCATGCGAAAGGCGTTGTGGTGGAAGGCAGCTTCAAGGCCTCGCCCGAAGCTGCGCGGCTCAGCCGCGCAACACTATTCAACGGCAGCCCAATTCGGGTGACCGCGCGCTTCTCTGATGGCGCTGGGGTGCCGACTGTGCCCGACGGCTCGCCCGCGATGCCCCGTGGCATCGCTATCAAGTACCACCTGCCCGGTGGAGCCGACACCGACATGGTGACCAACTCGTTCAAGTTCTTCCCGGTAGGGACCGGAGAGGACTTTCGTGATCTGCTGCAGGCTATCGTCGCGAGTCCGCCCGATGCCGCCAAGCCCACGAAACTGGAACAGTTCTTCGCCGGCCATCCGAATGCGCCGAAAGCGATCGGTTCGCTTCCAATTCCGGACAGCTTCGCCGACGAGGAGTACCACGGCATCGACGCTTTCATATTCGTCAGCAAGAGCGGCCAAAGGCAGGCAGTGCGCTACATGGTAGCGCCGGAAAAGCTGGTGCACCTTACGCCGGAAGAGGCAACCAAGCAGACACCTGATTACCTGTTCGACGACCTGGCCAAGCGGATCGCGCAAAAGCCGGTGGTTTTTCACTTGAAGGCGCAATTGGCCGGGCCTGGCGATCAGACCAAGGATGCGAGCCTGCCTTGGCCTGATGACCGCAAGGTCGTCGATCTAGGCGTGCTGACGCTGACCAAAGTGGTGCCCAACAGCAAGGAGGTGGAGAAGAAGCTGCTGTTCCTGCCCACGAACCTCACTGCCGGTATCGAGCTCTCCGACGATCCGCTGCCGAGCGTGCGCTCTGCCGCTTATGGCGTCTCGTTCGGAAGGCGCAGCCAGTGAGTTCAGCAAGTTCGCGCCCGGACAACATGAATAGTCACACGAGCGAGAGTCAACCATGATCAAGCATGCATTGTTTGTCCGCCTCGAAGCAAAGCCCGGCAAGGAGAAGGAACTCGCCCAGTTCCTACAGGCCGGCCTCGGCATGGCGCAGCAGGAAGGAACCACCCCGGTGTGGTTCGCCCTGCAGCTCAGCCTGTCCACCTTCGGCATCTTCGACGCCTTTTTTGACGAAGCCGGTCGCCAGGCTCACCTCAACGGGCCCATCGCGCAGGCGCTGGGCGCGAACGCGCCGAAGCTGCTGGCGCAGCCGCCGTCGATCGAACGCATCGACGTGCTCGGCGCCAAGCTGCCCGGCTGAAGTCCGCACGAAAGGCATCAGCATGAAACAACAGAAGTCTGACGCCAGCGTAACGAGAGTGGCCTTCAACCTCGAGGTGCACGTCATCTCCGTGTCCGACGTCGAGCGATCCAAGCAGTTCTACCAACTCCTGGGTTGGAGGCTCGACGAGGATGTCTCCCCGGCAAAGAACGTTCGCATCGTCCAGTTCACGCCCCCCGGTTCAGGGTGCTCGGTTAATTTCGGCAACGGACTCACTGCGGCAGCGCCTGGCTCGTCCGTGGCGGCGCTGATTGTCTCCGACATCCAAGTGGCTCATGAAGAACTCATCCGCCGTGGCATCGACGCGAGCGACATGTGGCACGGCGCGCCATTCCCCCTGGAGGCACGGCTTCCCGGCCCCGACCCCAAGCGCACGAGCTACGGGTCGTTCTTCGCCTTCAGTGATCCCGACGGTAATGCGTGGCTGGTCCAGGAGGTCACGACGCGGCACCCCGGCCGCATCTGATACAGCTCGCGCCAGAAGCCTCACTCGATGTCCGTCACGGACGATGTCTTCAACCTCTCCATGACGACGGCGATGTTGTGCTCACTTAGTTCAAGGGCACCTGCGGGTCCATATACCAGTGACTTCTCCGGTGGCTGTCGAAACGTCAAGAGCGCAAACCGGTAGCGGGCGTTTAATAGCAGCTGAGCGACCTGCCTGGAGCTCAGCGCCTGTCCCCGATTGTCGTGTACGGCGGCATCGAGGGTATCGTTCCAGGCTTGCAGGAATCCGGCCGCTTCCTCGTGCAGCTGCATAGCGACATACGCCTGCATTTCGAGGGGCGGCTTCGGGTTATTCGTCTTGGCCGCTTCGCCAATATGGTAGGCGAGATGACTGAGAACGAAGGTGGTGTTGTTCGGCAGGATATCGTCGTCGTATACGACGTCAAACAGGCGCTTCTTCTGCAGGTTCGCCAGCAGTTCCGTCGAAACTATGATCTTCGTTCCATCGATCACGCCTCGAAACAGTGCTCTCTTGGCTGAAGGTATATCGCTTACCGGTACGACTTTTATTGCCGTCAACGCGCCCGTAGAGGCCAAACCATTCAAGCGTCCAGTGAGCGAAGCGGATGCCTCGATCGCCTCCGTGAGTTGTCTGCACTGTTCCGAGGAAACCGAAGCGCACAGTTCCTGCAGTACGGGCGCAAGTTCGGCGTTGGGGGGTGGCGATTGGGCGAAAATGTTAACCGCAAAGCCCAGGAAAAGCGGCAAAAACGTCGTCCGTGAGGCGAGCACGTAGGACTCCCAATGTGACTGCGGCCGGGTATTCCCAGAATGCACCGGCTCGGGCGGACGTGCAATGATTACCGCCGCGACCCCAGCCAAAGAACCTTCAGTGTTCGCAACATCTTGCTACACCGACGTTCTGACTACCTAAGATCCGGTCGGTCATTTCAGCAGTGCGCTTACCATACCGAGCATCCGGTTGGTGGAGTGGCAGCACAAGCCATCGTGATCGCCTTCGCTGAATGTCGGCTTTGGATCGACGCTGTTGAACACGAGCTTCTTGCGGTTGGCAATGCGCCGTCAGCGCCCGCCGTCTTGTCGAAAGCGAATTCACATGTCGCGGGCGCGCGAGGTCGAGAACGTCGCCTGCCACTGCTGGACACTGAGACGTGGAAAGCATGCTTTACATCGGTCTGGCCGATCGATATAGTCAAGCATGCTTTACATGGGAGGCCTCAGTGACTTCTGACGCTTATCCGCCCTACGCAATCCGTGGCATCGTTTATGGTCAATGGACGTACTGGGGCACGCTCGCCATTGCGGTTTGGAGCTACGCGTACGTGCCGCAAGGGAGCACACGCACGGCACTCATCCTGACCCCCATCCTGCCGGCGTTACTCATCGTCGCCGTCGCGTACTGGGTGTATCAGGCGTGCGACGAATACGTTCAATCGAGAATACTCAAGTGCATCGCGATCACGGGGATCATCGTCGCCTTTTGTACCCTGGGCTACTTTGTTCTGGAGCTCTTCGGCTTACCGCGATTGAGCATGCTCTGGGTCAACCTCCTTGGGTGGAGCATTTTCGATCTGCAGATGCTGTATGTGATATTTCGGTCGCGATGAAAAACATCCTTCCCGAACTTCGCGCGGAGCGCGGGTGGACTCAAAGCGAGCTGGCTAATCGGCTGAGCGTCTCTCGGCAAACAGTCAACGCGATTGAAACAGAACGGTACGAGCCCAGTCTCTCGCTCGCGTTCGTAATCGCAAAACTATTCGAACGGTCGATCGAATCAATATTTCGGCCAAGCCGCAAATGACGGTGAATTCAGGGAGTCGGGTTTCCGGTCCGGCTTGTGTCGGCATCACGGACTATTTGCACAAAACTGCAGGCCCGCAACTGATGTTAAAGGCGCGGTAATGACGTGCACGCGGATGTTTGCAGAACTGCTCGTTCGGTAATGCGAGGTTTCTAAGCCTCGAAGCGGTAGGACAGACCTCAGGGACGCAACAGAACCGAAGCTAAATGGGACGAGGAGTGTGGATGCGTTCTGCCACACGGGCGACGAAACCCAACCGTTCTCACCCACAAAAGCCTCAGCCGCCTCAGCTCCATCGGCCCGCGATACTGACCAAGATGCGCGGTAAGCCCCGTCCTTTAGGGGAAGGATGGCGCGGACAGCGAAGCTGTCGTGAATGTCAATTCGGTGTCTTCTGCTGCTGTATGGATTGGCGCACGATGCTGATGGGCGCTCCGCCGCAGGAGGAAGCGAAGTAGCTGGGCGACCAGAACACGCCTTTCCAGTAGCGCTTGCGGATGTCGGAGCGCTGCTGGCGCAGCAAGCGACTGGAAACACCCTTGAGGCTGTTCACGAGCGCGGAGACGGCCACTTTGGGAGGATATTGCGCGAGCAGGTGCACGTGGTCGTCTTCGCCGTCCATCTGCACCAGCGTGGCGTGCGCGTCCGAGCAGACGTCGGCGAAGATGCCGCGCAGGAGGTCGATAGCCTGTGCGTCGAACACACGGCGACGATATTTTGCTACGAAGAACCAATGCAGGTGTAACTTGAAAATGTAGTGTTTGCTGTGCCGGATGTTGCTTTCATTCCTCATAGGCCAACCGTATCATAGGCCCGTGAAACGCTTGCAAGCCTTCAAGTTCGAACTTCGCCCCAACGGTGCGCAGCGACAACAGATGCGCTGCTTCGCCGGGTCGTGCCGCTTTGTCTACAACAAAGGGCTGGCTTTGCAGAAAACGCGCTTTGAGGCGGGTGAGAAGAAGCTCAGCTATGCCGGGCTGTGCAAGCTGCTGACCCAGTGGCGCAGCAACGCGGAAAACTCATGGCTGAAGGATGCGCCGACGCATCCGCTGCAACAGGCGCTCAAGGACTTGGAACGCGCGTACACCAACTTCTTCGCCAAGCGGGCCGCCTTCCCGCGTTTCAAGAAGAGGGGGCAACGCGATAGCTTCCGTTATCCTGACCCGAAGCAGATCAGACTCGACCAGGTGAACTCCCGCCTGTTTCTGCCCAAGCTCGGCTGGTTGCGCTACCGTAACAGCCGCACAGTGCTCGGGAAGGTAAAGTGCCTCACCGTCAGTCTGTCCTATGGCCGATGGTTCGTGAGCATTCAGACGGAGCGCGAGGTTGAGCAGCCCGTGCCTCGAGGCGGCGCGATTGGCATCGACCTGGGGGTGGTGCGGTTCGCTACGCTTTCAGATGGCACGTTCTACGCTCCGCTCAACAGCTTCAAGCGGCACGCAACCGCGCTACGCAAAGGGCAGCAAGCCCTGAGCCGCAAACAGAAATACAGCGCCAACTGGAAGAAAGCGAAAGCGCGCATCCAGCGTATTCATGCCCGTATCGGTCACGCTCGCCGCGACTACCTGCACAAGACCTCAACCGCGATCAGCCAAAACCACGCGATAGTGTGTATCGAGGACTTACAGGTGCGGAACATGTCCAAGTCGGCGGCCGGTTCACGGGAAACGCCGGGCAAGCAGGTTCGAGCCAAGGCCGGCCTGAACAAATCCATCCTCGATCAGGGTTGGTTCGAATTCCGCCGGCAGTTGGATTACAAGCTGAGGTGGAACGGCGGTGAACTGATCCTCGTACCGCCGCAGAACACCAGCAGACGATGTCCGGAGTGCGACTATGTCTCAGCAGAGAACCGGCAGACACAAGAACGGTTCGCCTGCATCGCGTGTGGTTTCGAGGAAAACGCCGACCTGGTCGGCGCGATCAACATTCTCAGGGCGGGACCCGCCCGTTGCGCCTGTGAAGTGAGCGATATATGAGATCGCCAGCAGCAGGAACCCGCCGAAGCGACTCGAGAGGTGGTTCAGTGCTGCCTTCCGAGCGCTGTAGGAATCCCGCGCCTTCAGGCGTGGGAGGAGATCAAAACCGGTACCGGGTTGAGCCGAGAGTCCCTTCCTCAAGGCGCTCCAGTCGGGCGACAAAAGCGCCATCGGGAGAACGCGATGTGAACAGGGTGTCGTAAGACTGCTTCGAGCAACTTCCGGTCACCAGGCTGCTGCCGAGAATCAGCACACTTGCCATCGGTGCCCACCTCGACGGGGTGGCTTGAGGTGTTCTCATGCCGCTATTCTGTGAAGCGCGAGTGAATTGTCGCGGCGTCTGAGGAGCCCGACGAAGAGCCGCGCTCGGCTGTTGCTGGATCCTGGGCTTTTGTCGCGGGGCCCTGAATTCCGCGTTGCAAGATGCGAGGCGATCCCCACACTTCCTCAAATCGGTTGCATCAATGACCAAAACCACCTCGAATATCCGTTTCAAAGCAAAACTTTTGCGACCAGCAGAACCCCCGAAAGGAAGCTCGTGGAACTTTCTTATCCTGCCAAAGGACGCCAGTGCGAAGCTTTCCACGCGGGGTATGACGACAGTGGAAGGCATCATCAATGGCCATCCCTTTCGGGCCACGCTCGAGCCGGATGGCCAAAAAAGCCATTGGCTCAAAGTAAACAAGAAGATGCGCGAAGCCGCGGGCGTGGAGGTGGGCGACGTCGTTCCGATAGAGATCCAATCAGTTGGAAAGGAACCGGAACCGCAGGTACCGCTAGATCTGCGCAAGGCGCTTGCGGCCGCCCCGGAGGCGCGGGCGGTGTGGTCCGACATCACGCCCATTGCTCGCAAAGACTGGATCGCCTGGATTACGTCCGCCAAGCGGTCAGAGACCCGCGCGCGTCGGATCCACAATGCCTGCGACATGCTCGCTGCGGGAAAGCGACGCGTGTGCTGCTTTGATCGGTCTGGATTCTATAGTAAGAGTCTCGGCGCTCCCAAGGCCGCGGATTAGACGACGCCACGATGTACCGATGTGGGAAGTGATTCACCATTGAACAAATGGCTAAGCGCATCGGCACTGTACCTTGCAAGCTTATGTACGTGTGCCTGGGCGACGGTCTACGAGCTTCCGGCAGATGGCTCGACGGTGCTCGGAACCGACATCCGCGTCAAAGTTACCTACCAGGATACTTTGCTCGATATCGCGCGCCGATACGGTCTCGGATACCCGGAGATCATTCGGGCCAATCCCGGCGTTGATATCTGGTTGCCTGGCGAGGGACGGGAGATCCTGCTCCCCGCGCGCCGTATTCTGCCGCCAGCCCCGCACGACGGCATAGTCGTCAATCTGCCTGAGCATCGCCTGTACTACTACCCGAAGCCAACGCGAGGAAAAAAGCCGGTCGTGATCACGTATCCCGTGAGCATCGGGAGAATGGATTGGCGGTCGCCGTTGGGACAGACCCGGATCATCGGCAAAGAACGACATCCTAATTGGTATCCGCCCGAGTCGATCCGGAAGGAGCACGCCGCGCGCGGCGACCCGTTGCCCAAAGTGGTGCCGCCGGGACCCAATAACCCTTTGGGCGAGTACAAGATGCGTCTCGCTGTTGGAGACGGCACATACGAGATTCATGGAACCAACAATCCTGTGGCCGTAGGCCTGGCGGTTACACATGGGTGCATTCGCATGTATCCGGAGGATGTAGCTGCTCTGTTTGCGCTGGCCCCGATGGGCACTAAGGTTTGGTTGATAAATGAGCCTGTCAAGGTGGCCTACACGGACGGCAAGCTCCTCATGGAGGTGCATCCGCCCGTGGACAGCGAAGGCCAGACGGTTAAACCTAACTTGCAAGTCATGTCACAGAAGCTTCGTCGCGCCTTGGGACATGACACTGCGGCAATTCATTGGGACTTCGCCCGCGAAGCGCTTGAAGCGGCGACGGGGATGCCTGCAGTCGTCGGTCTCCAAGCGTACCTCGATCCGGCGTCTGCAGACGCTGCTCCGGGAGGGAAGGCCGCGGCTGACAGCGGTCAATGAAGCGTCGAGGCCCGTCAGCCAGGCGGGCCCTCACAGTCCGAGCGAGGCATCCGCCGTCGGGCCAGGCCACCTATCTAAGAGGATCGGCCGGCTGACCGCCAAGGCCGTCCGCCGGCGGCCTGGCGCTCCGGCGTGTTCGTGTCAGCCATGAACCGAGTACGATCAATGGCACGAGCGTCACAAGAAACGTCAAGTGATACCAGATCGGAAATGAGTTCCACAGCCGCACGTGTTCCGGAAGAAAGACCACCAGCAAGATCGCGCCCATAACCCATGCAACACGTACCCCCGCTGGAGAAATCCATCCTGCGGCTGCACCGGCAATCACCGAGGTCACGGCGGCGATCGTGAGCCGCGCCGCCATCATGCCCAGCGTGAAGGTCATCTTCGGCTCAGCTGCCGCGTATCCCGCGAGGGCGATTCGTAAGCCCCGATCGAGCACCGATACGACGAGAAGCCACGTCACAATGCCGGCGAGAAATGCGAGGATGGCCCGTTTCATGGAAACTCTCCCCCATTAGTAGATTTCGAATAGTCTAATTAAACTATGAGCATTGTTCAACAATGAAAGCCGAGCTACTCATTCTCGGGGTGCTGCATCGTGGAAATCTTCATCCCTACGAGATCAAGCGGCGTTTCAGCAACGCAATGGTCGAGTGCTTTACCGATGTCGATGTCGGCACGCTCTATTACGCGATTCGGCAACTCGCCAAAGCCGGGCTCATTACCCAGGTGACCCGCGAGCGCGTGGCGCGCGGCGGCATGCGGACTGTTTACGGAATTACGGTGAAGGGAAAACGGCGATTCCAGGAACTCCTGCGCGCGCAGTTCGAGGCAGAGGGGTCGGTCCCGGACACGCTCTACAGTGCGATGTTATTTCTACATCTGGCTGATCTGCCGAAGGCTGCGGATCTTCTGCGGAACAAGATTGCGCGGCAGACCGAAGCCATTCACAAACTAGCCGCCGTGCGCAAGCAGCTGGTGCCGGTGCTGTCGACTGGCGGCCTCCATCTACTCACGCACCTCACTTTGCAGCGCCGGCTGGACCTGAAATGGCTCAAGGCGGTTCTTGCCGATGTGGTGGCGGGCAGAGTGCGAGATGTCCCCGATCCCAAACGGCTCGCGGCACCGGAGTAGGGGATGCAAGGGTTGAAACGTGCGCGCCGATGGTCGACGCTTTCCTTTGGTGCGACGGGAAGGAGAGAAGCATGAGGCTCAGAGCGGCAGGGACCCTGATTGGCGCTTTGTTTTGTTGCGGGATGACAGTTGCCGCGCGGTGCGCGATTTCACCGCCAGCCCAGCTCTCAGCGGGACCAACCATCCACATCGAGGACGTGGAGCGGTTCTATAAGGTCTATGGCGCAGCGGGCGGTCATCCGACCGCCGATCAGCTGCAGCGCGACTACCTTGATCCGGGCTCCGACGGGCTACATCAGTTTGCCAAGGTGCGGAGGATCTCCGGAGTGGCGATCGCCGAGACGCTGGCTAAGCGTCCGGAGATCTATTCGGACGCTAAGCGATGTATGGACGTCCTGCCGGCCGTGCGCCAGCGTGTCGGAGTCGTACTCCGCACGCTGGGGCGGCTCTATCCCGAGGCGCAATTTCCGCCGGTGACTATCGCCGTCGGTCGCGGCAAGCCAGTGGCCGTAGGCAGTCCCGTGTCAGGCGTCCAGATCGGCCTCGAAGCTCTATGCGCTGTCGACTGGCTCAATCCCAACGTCGAGGATCGATTCGTGTACGTAATCGCCCATGAGTATGTTCACGTCCAGCAGGTCACCGCCCTCGTCGACGACGAGCACCCAACGGTGCTCGAGATGTCGCTGATAGAGGGTGCAGCGGAATTCACCGCGGAGCTGATTTCGGGTCACGTCTCAAATTCGCACTTGGGGGAGTCGACCGCCGGCCGCGAAAAAGAGATCGAGACCGCGTTCGTGTCCGACGAGGACAAGACTGATATCTCCGCGTGGCTCTACAACAGCACACCCGAACAGCCCAGGGACCTTGGCTACTGGGTCGGATATCGCATCGTCAAGTCATACTATCAGCATGCCAACGACAAGCGCGTGGCCTTGCGCGAGACTCTGCGGATGGCCGATCCCAAGGCATTCGTTGGAAAGAGCGGCTGGTACCCCGGCATCCGCCTCCAATAGTAACGAGCACGCCGACTCCCTGATCCGGCGGCTCCTTGGATCTGCGCCCGCGAAGTGCATTTACTGTCGAGCGACCTACTCGTCACCAGTAGGGATCCCACACCCGCGTGAAACGCATCAGCGCTTCAAGATAGAAGTAGTCACCCCAGATAACGCGTTCACGGACGCCTACCTTTTTGGGCATGTGATACACCGCCTCTCGCAACAACCCGTCGCCCGCATCGTGCTCACCGAGCGCGTAATTGTCGATCAGGCTGAGCAGAATGGCTTCCGCCCAGGACTCGAAGTGCGCGCGGCCCGTATCGCCAAGGGGCATCTGCCGCGCCATTTCCAACAATCCGCAGACGGCGATCGCGGCAGCAGAAGTATCGCGTTCGATCCTGTCGTCCGTAAAGATCAGGTCCCAACAACAGACATGATCGGCAGGCAGCCGCGCAAGAAAATAGTTGGCCAGTCGCCCACTCAACTCGATCAATGACGCAGCGCCGTTATAGCGGTAAACCAGCGGGAAGCCATACATGCCCCAGGCCTGTCCGCGTGCCCAACAGGAGTCATCGCTATGACCTTGATGTGTCGTGCCGCGGAGCGGCGCGCCGGACTTCGGGTCCATGTAGAAGGTATGGAATGTCGAATCGTCGGGTCTGATCAGGTATCTTGCGGCCCGGTCGGCATGGTTGTTGGCTACATCTCGATAGGCGCGGTCGCCAGTCTCGTGGCTGGCCCAATAGAGCAACGGGAGGTTGAGATTGCAGTCGATGATCATCCGCCCGGCTTGGCTCGGGTCGTTGAGATCGCCCCACGCCTGAATGATGCCGGCCACCGGCAGGTAGCGCCTGCGCAGCAGGTTGGCGGCTTTGATTGCACTCGCGCGCGCAGCCGTGTCACCAACAATTTTCCATGCGGCGACGCAGGATAGGGAATACAGGAAGCCCAGGTCATGATGGTCAGTGGCGATCTGGTTCTCGGCCCGATGTATGAAGCTGCGCACCTGCTTGTGCGCCGCAGCGCGAAAGTGCTCGTCGTCGCAGAACTGGTAGCCGAGCCACAGCATTCCGGTCCAGAAACCGTTGGTCCATTCGACATTGTCGATGGCCTGGTATAGACCGTTGCTCGAGGCCGGCGCCGGAAACTCTTCCGTGAAGCGCGGCAGCATGGCCTTCATGCGTGCCAATGCCGTCGTAATGGCGGCGCTGATGTGCGCTTTGGACCGTAACTGTTCTTTCATTGCCGCGTTCGGACGAGAGTGCCGCGTAGCTACCGGCGTTTGGGTGCGGCGGTTGAGGCGCGCTTCACGAGCGTCAGCGGCATGAAGCGATGTTGGGGCTTGTAGGCTTCGCCGGACCGTACGCGCCGCACTGCGTCCATCATGATATCCACCGCAGCGGAGGCCATGTCGGCGATCGGCTGTCGGATAGTCGTGAGCTCGGGCCACACGGTGGTTGCAACAGGAGTATCGTCGAATCCGGCGATGCTCAGGTCGCCTGGAATTGACAGGCCCAGTCCGTGCGCAACAGCGGCGACCGCCGCTGCCATGTCATCGTTCGCCGCGAAAACGGCCGTCGGGCGATCCTGAGATTCCAGGAGCTGTCGGGCGGCTTGTAGCCCCGAGCGGTATGTGAAGAGTCCCGGCACGATTCTTTGGGGCTTGACCTGCAAACCGGCATCCACCATCGACTGCCGGAATCCGGCCTCGCGTCGTTTCGCCGGCGAGTGCGCGGGATCGCCCTGCACAAACCCGATGTCCCGATGACCCAGCTCGAGCAGATGCTCGGTCATCATCCGCGCGCCCTCGAAGTCATTGACGATGACGGCCGAGCGATCCGGCCTCAGTTCGGCTGTCGCAAAACTCAACGCCTGCACGGCCTTGCGTTCCAGGAATCCGAACACGGCATCGGAATCGCACAGCGGCGGCGGCAGGATTACGGCATCGAATCCCGCGGACACAAGTTTTTTGAGCCACTCCAGAGGATCAGGCAACGCCGCCTGCTCGGCATGTAACTGGCAACCTCCAATGGCACCCTGCCGAAACGCGCCCATCAGGTAATTGGCCAGATTCGATGAGGACGGATTGGTGTAGATGAGCGCGATTCTGGCTCCGCCGTGGATGTTTCGTGCTGCCGCATTGGGCGAGAAGTCGAGCTCCTTGATGGCCCGGTAAACCTTCTCCCGCGTCTGGTCGCTCACATATTTGTGCCCGTTGATGACGCGGGAGACCGTCATCGCCGACACTCCGCCGCGCCGAGCGACATCGTGGATGGTCGGAATCGTCCTTTTCTGTTTGGGCGCCGCAGGGCGCTTTCGCTTTCGTCCGGTCTGTGACTTCATGGCGTCCTGGGCTCCGTCGGCATCACCGCTTAGGTGGATACGCTTGCCCGGCAGTAGCGTCTGTGTATGATCTGATATCAATAACAGACAGAGCCCGTGAGACGCAAGCGCCGCGGCTCACGGCTGCCACCGGGCGGCCGGCCGCCGCTGCCTGCTTGCCGAATGTGGGGACCGCAGTTGAAATGACGTCAGCCCGTCGAAACTACAGCCTGCTGAGCGCCTTCCTGTTCTTTTTCTTCTTCGCCCAGGCCGCCTCCATGTCCATGCTGGCAATCTGGCTGAAAGGCACCATGGGCCTGAGTGGGGCGGCGGTAGGGACGGTCTTTTCAGCAAACTTTCTGGCCGCCATGCTGGCGCAGCCAGTGCTCGGCTACGTATCCGACAAGATGGGCTTGCGCAAAGGCGTGCCCGTAGCGATCGCCTGCCTGGTCGTCGTGGCCGGGATCTTCTTCAGCCTCATCTACGCACAGCTGTTGCGTGTGAGTCTGCCGATCGGCGCGTTGGTCGGCGGGCTCTATATGGGTGTGACCTTCGTCGCCGGAGCTTTCGCCGTAGAGTCGTTCGTGGATCGGGTGGGGCGCAGATACGGATTTGAATACAGCCGTGCGCGGCTGTGGGGTTCTCTGGGATACGCGAGCGCGGCGGCCTTTACAGGACGCCTCTACAACCTCGATCCAAGGTTGAACTTCTACCTTGCCTCGGTCGCGGGTGTCCTTCTGGTTCCTATCATCCTGAGCGCACGCATTGAGACAGGCCCAACAGAGCACTCGAGGACGAATGCGCTGACGCCGCGTGACGCCGCGTCGATCCTGCAGCTCCCGAAGTTCTGGGGCTTCATGGTGCTCATCCTGGGCGTAACCAACCTCTACCTGGTCTACGACCAGCAGTTTCCCTTCTACTTCGCGTCGCTGTTCCCTACGGCCCGTGTCGGCAACGAGATGTTCGGATATCTCAGTTCCGCGCAGATCTTCGTGGAAGCCGGGATGATGTTCGTGGCTCCTTGGATCGTAATGCGTACCGGGGCACGGTATGGCCTGCTTCTGGCTTCTGGCATCATGATCATTCGGATTGCCGGGTCCGGCCTGGCGGTCGGACCCATAACAATCTCGGCGTGCAAGATGCTGCACTCTCTGGAGCTCCCGATACTGGCGGTGTCGATATTTCGCTACATCGCATATCACTTTGAGGCTCGTTTTTCCTCCATGATCTATCTGGTCGGTGTCAGTTTCGGCCATTCACTGGGTCTGGCGTTCTTCTCGCCGCTAGCCGGCGTCGGCTACGACCGGATCGGCTTTCAGCACACTTATTTCCTGATAGCAGCCTTCGCGTTGATATTCTGGCTGGGCTCGTGGTTCTCACTCTCGCCGACGCCGCCGACGGATGCCAGCGGCCGCCCCATTGTGTGAGCGATGATGCACCTGGCATGTGCGGGACGACGCATCACCCGCCGATCTTGTAGCGCACGCCGAGGCTGTAGGTACGGCCGTTGACATAGTGCTGGCGCTCGATGCCGGTCGCGTAGGCAGGTTCTCCAACGAAACGGTCGAGCCCCTTATCGGTCAGGTTGTTGGCATTGAAGGTAATGGAGAGGGACTCCTTCAGATTGTAATTCAAAGAGGCATCGAGGATGCCGTAGGAGCCAATATAACGTCCGTCGATCGGATTGGTGGAAACGGCGATCAGGATTTCGTCTGACCGCCAGGTGTAGACGAGGCGACCGGACAGTTTGCCATTGTCAAAGAACGCCTGCATGGTGTAGCTATATTTGGACACGAACGGCTGCGGTACAGCCACGATACGTTGATTGCTCGGGGTGCCGAAGTTTACCGGGTTGGCAGTGTCGACATAGGTGAACGAGCCGGAGGTACCGAAGTGTTGCCAGGTCCCGGGCAGGAAGTCGAAAAATGTCTGGAAGGCGGCTTCAATGCCGCGGGCATATCCCTTGCCGGCGTTGGTCTGGCGGGCAATCAGATATTGTCCCGTTGGGCAGCCAATCGCGGCAGCCAGGGCCGCGCTCGACGGAGGCGTATTCGGGACCGTCTCACAGTGGTTTATTGCGTAGGCAAACCCGTTCAACTCCTTGTCAAAGAAGTCCAACGACGCGTAGTTGGTCGAGTTGAAATACTTCTCAAACGCGATGTCATAGCTGTCGGCCTTGAGCGGCGCCAGATCGGGGTTGCCGGCGGTGGCGGTGCCGGCCGCGGCATTGACGCCGATCGCCGGGTTCAGGTCGCTGAATGCTGGACGAGTTATACCCTTGGAGTAGCCGAGCCGCACGAGGAGGTCGGGTTGCGCGTAGTAGGTAACGTTCAAGGACGGCAAAGTATTGGTGTAGTCTCGGCTCGCGGGGGTCAGGACCGGGACCGCAGGAGTCTGCGTCAGGTCGTTGATGTAGCCCTCACTGGACTGGTGAGTCCGAACCACCCGAACCCCCATGTTGCCTTTGATCTTGTCGTCGAAGGCGGCGAAATCACCCATGACGTACAGGGCGGTCGTCTGTTCCTTTTCGACGCGTCGCGACAGCAACTGTTCGGCACGCGTAGCCCCCAGCGGGATATTCGCAAGCGGGAATGCATTGCGAACCCCATCGCCCAGTAGCTGGGCCGGGGAATAGACCAGATAGCCCCCGGAATATCCCGTATCGCCGTGCATGAAGTTAGTGACCGACGATTGCAGGAGGTCCGTGAAATTAGCGGCCGGTATGCCGTTGGAGTGGTACGCGACGCCAGTTGGGGCACCCGGCCAACCGGCCAGTCCAGCGCCGTTCGATGTCAGATTGTAGTTCTGCGTGAAGGCGTAGTTCCAGTAACGGTCCTCGGTAGGCGCATAGCGTGTTCCGACTTTGACATCCCGGAAGAGTCCGTTGGCGAATTGATATTTCGCATCCAGACGTACGGCCAGGCCCTTGTCCTTGGTGATGTTATTCGTTCCATCATTGTAGAAGTTGCCCACCCAGGTCGAGGACGAGCCCAAGTCGGGCCCCGCGAAGGTCATGGTGTGCGGCATACCGGTCAAATCCCGCGTGACTGCCCATCCGCCGATTCCCGTCGACTGCCACAGACTGGGCGCCGAGGCGATGTTCACGGAACGGTTGTCATCGCTGACCTCCGACCTCGTAAAAGCCAGATCGCCCTTCACAAGAAGGTTCGGCGACGCGTCCCACTCGAAGCCGCTGGCGGCGATTCCCGTCCAGTAAGGTTTGTGCTCGTCCCCGCCCGTTACATTGAGGTCAGAATTGAGAAAGGTGCCGCCAGCAAGCCGTTGACTGACCAGCGCTTCGTCGGATCCCCCGTTGAGATTGCGATTGGCGAGCCCTTCGGTCAGAGCGAATGGAGTCGTCTTGAGATTCTGAACGTTGCCGCCGTCGACGCTGTTCAGAAACATGTAGTTCTGGTTATACAGATAGTAGGTGTAGTTGCTTTCGGCATACAGACGCAGGCTCGCGTTGACGACCCAGTCCGCCGCGACACTGAAGCCCTTGCGGGTGCGCTTGATGATTTCTTCGCCGACCGGTATTTGAGATTGGGCGGTCGCCGACATCACATTGGCCTGTTGGCTGGCATTCAGGGCCGCACCGCCGAAACCGGCGTGCGCAAGGTCCGGGACATTGCAAGGCGTGCTGATGTTGTCGCAGGCGAGCGTCGGAACGTTCACCAAACCCCAGACGTCCGAACGACCGACGTAAGCGGTCAGCGGCGCATTCGGATTATTGGACGTATTGGCGGCGGCGCGTTGCGCATATTCCGGATCATCGGCGCGGATCGACCGGCGGTAACTCGCCCCGCCATTCGCGGGATTGTTATCGGAGCGGCCTTCGCTCCTCTGGTACACGGCGGCCATCACCAGGCCGAGGCGTCCACCGCCCGACAAATCCCATTTGTCGGCGACGAGGCCGAAGATCTCAGGCTTCGCATGCTTGTCGAGCTCGTTATAGCGGCCGGTTACGCCCACGGTCGCCGTGGGTCCTGAGAAGTCGCTCGGGTGGCGCGTGCGGATGTTGACGAGGCCGCCGATTCCGCCTTCGATGTGCTCGGCCGTCGGGTTTTTGAATACATCGACGCCGGCGACCATTCCGGGGATGGCGTCTTCAATATTGAATTCACGCAGGCCCGCAGTCGCGTATGAGCGTCCGTCGACCTGGGACGCCGTCTGACCCGAAAGACCGCGGATCGTGAGGCCGCTGCCTGCGCCCACAGGCGAGGCGCCCTCGCCGCCATAGCGGTATCCCTGGATACCCGGAATGCGGGTCAGCGTTTCGGCAACGTTGGTGTCGGGCAGTTTGCCGATATCTTCCGCACTGATTGAGTCGACGATTTCCTGGGTGTTCTGCTTGATGGCCAAAGATGACTGCATGCTGGCGCGCACGCCGCTGACCACGACCTCCTCAATTTTCGTATTGGCAGATGCGGAATCCGCCGGAGCCGTCTGTGTGGATGATGAAGCGGTCGTCTGCGCGAAGGCGGGCACGCCCAATGCGGCCACGCTGGTTGTGCCGAGCAAACTCACGAGAATCTGCTGTCTGCCAATCATGTTACTTTCCCCCTAATGTCGCCGATGCGTGTCAGGTCTGCTCGGGATGCGTGAAGCCCCACGCGACAGGCACGACGTAATCGTCGTGCGCGTGGTTGCAATACGGATTGCCGCAATTGACTGCGATCATGACTCCCCCTCGCCGATATTCTTGTCAGTCGTGCGTCGCGCTTGGCGGGCACGCCTGGCTGATGATGTCTGCAAACGAAATCCAACCGCTTGGGTCAGGCCAATCTCGCGCCGGCGATATTGCCGATCAATATCGCCGTCCCGTTATAACAAATCAGTTATCGTTAACATAGCACAATTTGTTGAGACAAATCCATCGGGGCGACCTTCGGACTGCACCGCTGAACGACCAGTTCGGTCGCCGGATGATATCGATATCATAAAATCGATGGCAACAACTGCGCCGATCGCCCGCGGGGCCTCGTATTCGACTGGGGGCAGATTTGCCAAGCAGATCAATGGCCGGCGGCCAGTTGCGCAGCCAACGTCGTAGGACATGGTGAGCTCGCCGCGCGGACCTCGAGCTCAATTATGTCCACCCGGCGGTTGGGCTGGACTGCGGACCGGTGGAGCATTGGGTGGGCCGAAGTGCACCGGCGAGGATGCAGAAGTCCACGTGCGATGACGGCGCCCATGCGATGGGAGTCGCCGCATACTGCCCCGCAGGTTATCGTTACCACACCAAACCGCGGTCTGGGCTTGCCGGCCGCCTGTGAGGAGAAAATCATGAGGGTGCGAAATCTCGAGAGATTGCTCGAGTGTGCGGTGACCGCTGTGGTGGCCATCGCCGGAAGCGGCTCTGCTAGCGAAGCCGCCGCCGCAGAGCCTGCGTTGGTCATCTATCCCGAACCGGCCGCCGTCACCTATAAGAAGCACAACAATGACTTCACCGTAAGGGTACGGACGCCGCAGGGACCTTGGCGGGATCTCTACGAATACAATGTCAAAGTCGATCTGAATGCGCCCCAGAACGCCTCGATGGTCTACTTCGACATGACGGGACCGGTCGAAGTGTCCGTTCGCAAGAACAACGGCACAGTCCACGAGGTGCGGGTACGACCGAGTTCCGCGGGAATCAAGGTAAATGTGGCGGGCAGCATAGCGACATTCACGCTCAAGGAACCCCGCAAGCTGTCGGTAGAATTCGACGGCGATCGGCTCCACAATCTCCACATCCTTGCGAGCCCGTTGGAAACCGACCGGCCCGATCCCTCGGATCCGAACGTGGTCTGGTTCGGGCCAGGCGTGCATCAGCCCGAAGATTCCAGCGAGGTCTATCACATCGCTTCCAACAAAACGGTGTACATCGCGGGCGGCGCGGTGGTTCGCGGCCGACTGGTGCTCGATCACGTGGAAAACGTGAAGATCCTGGGCCGGGGCATCATCGATGAACCGGAGGAGGGCATCGAGATTCACCACTCCAAGGCCATCACGATAGACGGCCCGATCGTAGTCAATCCGCGGCACTACACGGTCTCCTGCGGGCAGTCATCGGACATCACCATCCGCAATCTGAAGACCTTCAGCGCGAGCCCGTGGTCGGACGGGCTGGATTTCATGAGCTGCTCGCAGGTCAGAGTCGATGACGTGTTTCTGCGCACGTCCGATGACTGCATCGCGATATACGGTCATCGCTGGGACTTCCGGGGCGATGCGCGCGATTACCTGATCACCCATTCCATCCTGTGGGCCGATGTCGCCCATCCGATCAATATCGGGCTGCATGGCGACCCGAGCGAGCACGGCGAAACACTCGAGAACATCCGTTTCCAGGACATCGATATTCTGGAGCACGACGAGCACAATCCTGACTACCGGGGCGCCATGGCCATCAGTGACGGCGACGACAACCTGGTGCGCAATATTGTGTTCGACTCGATCCGTGTCGATGACTTTCTGGAAGGTGAGCTAGTCAATCTGCGGGTGGTGTTCAATCAGAAATACAACACGGCGCCCGGCCGCGGCATCGAGAACATTCTGTTCCGCAACGTGACCTATTCCGGAGCGAACCAGTATGTTTCGGTCATTGCCGGCTACGACGCCGCGCGCACCGTGCGTGACGTGCGATTCGAGCGCCTCATCATCAATGGTCGCAGGATCGATAGCGCGCGGGCGGCCAACATCGACATCGGTGAACACGTTTCAGATGTGACGTTCCGCCCGTAGGGGGCGCCGAATTGCTTGGGGGCTCAGTAGTTTATATAGATATGTTATCGATAACGTTTATATTGAAAGAGGTAATACGTAGTCGGAGGACTATTGCAATAGTCGGTCTGATATCGTTATCTTATTCCGCCTGAGTAGTGATACCGGCGCCGCAACGGGCCGGTATCTGACGTCGGTACATGCGTTATTGCTGACAGGGGGAAGCAAATGACGATCGATGTATCAGCTTGCAGCGCTTGCGCCACGGCCAAACCGGCAAGTACCCGCTTACAGCGTCCGCTGCATTCGACAGCTCTGCGGAGCTGTAAATTGTCGCCTCCGGCGTCCGTCGGAGCATGCAGTCCTCGCTCGAGATCCAGCCCAAGGCCCCTGAGGTTGTCGATTCGATAGCCGTTCCGATCGCGAACGGCACCCAGCAGCACGACAAAATATTCAAGGAGTCTACGAGATGCACGGAGTAAAACTGTCAAGAATCACGATCGGTGTTTTATTGCTGCTGATTTGCGTCGCAAGTCAGACGGTGAGCGCGCAGTATGTCCACCCGGGCGGCCTGCACACGCAGGCAGATCTCGACCGCATGAAAACCCAGGTGGCGGCAGGCGCTCATCCCTGGATTGATGACTGGAATCTGCTCATTGCCGATCCATTGGCCCAAAACACGTATACCGCGGCGCCGCGTGCAAACATGGGCGCCAACCGGCAGCGAGCCGATCTGGATGCTCATGCCGCCTACCTGAACGCCATCCGCTGGTATATCTCCGGCGATACGAGCTATGCGGACGCGGCCGTCCGGATACTGAACGCGTGGTCAGCCGCGGTGACTCAGGTTCCAACCGCCCCCGCTCCGGATGTCTATGGTCTGCAAGCCATCCCCATCCAGGATTTCGCCCTTGCGGCGGAGGTCCTGCGTATCTACCCCGGATGGTCAGCGGCGAATATCACCGCCTTCAAGAACATGTTGAGCAACTACTTCTATCCGGCGGTGAATGAGTTTCTCACCAACCACAATGGTTATTGCATCAGCTACTACTGGGCCAACTGGGACGCAGCCAATATTGGGGCGCTCATTGCCATGGGTGTGTTCAACGACAATACCGGGTGGTTCAACCAGGGCGTGGACTATTACGAAAGTGGGCCCGGCAACGGCGCAATCATGCATGCCGTCTACTTCCTGTGGCCTGGAAACCTGGGCCAATGGAACGAGGCGGGGCGCGATCAGGAACATGATCAGCTCGGCATTGGCTTGCTGGGCTATGCCGCCCAGACGGCGTGGAATCAGGGCGTCGATCTGTTCGGCTTCGCCGGCAACCGCCTGCTGGCTGGGGCCGAGTACACGGCGCGATACAACGCCGCGAAAGGCGTTCCCTACAAGACCTACAATGAGTGCACCAATGTGCAGCAGTACTGGATTTCAACCAACGGTCGGGGACGCCTGGATGATCGCCCGGTCTGGGAGTTGATCTATAACCATTACGGTGTTCTACAGGGATTGAATACCTCGAACAGCAAGGCCATGGCGGAACTCATGAGGCCGGAGCATGGCAGTATCGACCACTTTGGCTATGGGACACTCACCTTCACGCTGAACGCCGCCGGCTCGCCAAACCCCCCGGCGCCGACGGCGCCGGTCCCCGCCGGAGTGCGAGCGATCGCCGGCGTCGGGGTGGTGGATGTCAGTTGGTCATCGGTACCGACCGCAAACGGGTTCAACGTGTTGCGGTCCACCAATGGTGGTGCGTATACAAACATCGCCACTCTGACGCAAACCACCCTCCCACAATACTCGGATACCGGCGTCAGCAATGGCACGACGTATGCCTACGAGATCCAGGCGATCAACCAATCCGGGACCAGCGCCGCCTCCGCGGCCGCCAATGCCACGCCCATGCCCGCAGGCCCGCTGCCGGGCGGCTGGCTGAATACGGACGTTGGAACGGTGCAAACGGCCGGCAGTGCCCAATACGCAGCGGTCGGCGGCAACACCCTCCTGGTCACCGGCCAGGGGAGCGGGATCGGCGGCGTGGGCGGCAGCTACCTTTCGACCAATCCTTCGACCAGCGACTCGTTCAACTTCACCTACCGGCAGGTTACGGGTGACTTCACGCTGACTGCACGGCTGGCGTCGGTGAGCGGAAAGTTGAGCAACACGGGGCTCATGATGCGCGCCGGCCTGAATAGTGATGATCCGGTGGTGGCCATCGTGTTGGGCTCGCTCGGTGGACGGATCGCCGAGATGGGAAGCCGGCCTACGGCAGGCAGCTCGATGAGCTGGACGACGGGAAATCAGTATACAACCAAGCCCGGCTGGTTCCGCCTGCAGCGCGCGGGTAGCGTCTTCACCGCGTCTCAATCAGCCGATGGAGTGACCTGGTTCACGGTGGGATCGAGCACAATCGCGATGCCCACCACGTACTACGTGGGTTTCGCAGCGTCCTCGGGAGACACCACGAACAACACGACAGAAACTAGCCGCTTCGACAACGTCACTCCCGTTAGTCTGATCCCGAACGGCACTTACGTGATCACGAGTGTCAACAGCGGGCTGGTGATCGACGATCCGGGCTCCTCCAGGGCGCCGGGCAAGGATATGCAGCAGGACACCCCCAATGGCGGCGCCAACCAGCAATGGACGGTCAACAATCTGGGCAACAACATCATCACGCTGACCAACGGGGCGAGCTGCCAATTGCTCGATGTCAAAGGCGCCTCGACGGCGAGTGGCGCGTTGGTCGACCAGTGGCACGCCAATGGGCAGACAAACCAGCAGTGGAATGTCATCTCTGCGGGCGGCGGAACCTTTGAGCTGACCAGCGTCAACAGCGGCCTGGCGCTCGAGGTTGCCGGAGGAGTGACAACAGTTGGCGCGAAGATCGATCAGGCTGCGTACCAAGGCAATGCCTGGCAGCAATGGACCTTCGCAGTCCCATAGCACGCCTAGTTGATCACCGCTGTACAGTGGCGAGGCCCGGCGTTCGCACCCGTGCCTCGCCGTGTCGAACGCCAGTTGTCCAGGCACTCTCACTCTTGGGCGGCGCATTGAGCGGCCGTACAGCGCGTTCGCGATCCTCCACCGTCAATCGCGCGTGCGCCTGCAAACGCGATTGACAGGCTGGTCGCTCGACACGCTAATCGACGCGCACCCAGTCGTAGTCGGCGTAACCTGCCTTCACGCTGTCCGGCGGCCGAGCGGCAAACAGGCCGAACTTCGCGCCGATCCAGCGCCCCTGGCGTGCTCTGAAAGACTCCCCCAACGGCGTGAAATGTTGGCCGTCGTTGCTCAGACTGAAGCTCGCCACCGCTCCTTCACCCACGGTCACGCGCAAGTAGAACTCGTTTCCGCTGACAGGTTGTTCTGCGACGCGTGTTTCGGCAGCGCCCTGGTCTGCGTCCTTGACGATAGTCTCGCCCGCGTAGAGGCCGTCATCCTTCTGCAGCAAGGAAAGATATGCGTAGTCCAGCCCCATGACGATGAGCCCCGTTTCGTTACCGGCTGCGAGCGGCGTGAAGCTGACTTTAGCCGTGGCTGTAAACAGGGGTCCCGGAAATTTCTGCAGCAGAAGGTTAGGCACTCCCCAGAAATTGCGCGCAGGTTCGGGCTTCTTCATCGCATAGAGACGCAGCACCCCAAGGGCGGGCGCCGGAAAGGCCCAGTTGTCCGCTGGATTGGCCTGCCATTGCCATTGCAAGCCGAGCCGTTCGCCCGAAAACTCATCCGAATCGGCGGGTGTCTGCGGCTGGCTGGCGACTGCGACATTGGGCTTGCGATAGGAGGCAACAGGCTCGCCGACGCCGTCACCGACTTCCGCGCCGATCACAGGCCAATCGTTGCGCCAACTCATGGGCTGCAGATGCACCACGCGGCCGTAGGGCCCCTGGTCCTGAAAATGCACGAACCAGTGCTCGCCGCCCGCCGTGTCGACCCAGCCTCCCTGATGCGGGCCGTTGAAGTTGGTGTTGCCCTGTTGCAGGACGACCCGGTCGGTATACGGCCCGAAGATATTGCGCGAACGCAGCACCAACTGCCAGCCCGTCTCGACTCCACCGGCTGGCGCGAAAATGTAGTAGTAGCCGTTGCGCTTGTAGAGTTTGGGTCCTTCGAGCGTGGGATGTCGATCCTTCCCGTCGAAGACCAGCACGCCAGCATCGAGCAGCCGTGTGCCGTCCCGGCTCATGCGGTGGACGATCAGTACGCTGTTGATGCCGGACCGGCTGGCCGCCATGGCATGCACGAGGTAAGCGTTGCCATCGTCGTCCCAGAACGGGCAAGGATCGATCCAACCCCGGGCCTGCTTCACGAGGGCAGGTGCCGACCAGGGCCCGGCCGGGTGATTCGCTTTGACCACATAGATGCCGAAGTCCGGATCGCCGTAATAGATGACGAATTGACCGTTGTGGTGGCGGATCGCGGGCGCCCACACCCCCTTGCCGTGTTGCGGCTGGGCAAAAACGTCGAACGGCGGCTGCCGGGGCAGGGCATGACCGATGATCGACCAGTTCACCAGGTCGGTTGAATGCAGGATCGGCAGGCCGGGAATCGCGTTGAAGCTCGATGCCGTCAGGTAGAAATCGTTGCCGACCCGGATGACGTCCGGGTCCGAGTAATCAGCGTACAGGATAGGATTGCGATAGCGGCCGTTGCCGAGATCTGCGCTCCAGACCTTGGAAACGCCGCCGGACTCGTTGCCGTTGGTCGCGCCTTGTGCGAGCACCACGGCCGGTAACGACAAGGCAATCGCGAGCAGCATGGACCGCGTCATAAATGAGTAGCTCGTGTGCGTGCGCCCGGCAGCGCAAACGAGCCCGTGCGTGGGGAAGGTTCTGCGTTGCATGCGGTGCCCTGATTGCAGGATGTATCGCAGGTGGCAATCATAACTCGGACAATATACATTGCGAAACGAGCTGCGGGGATATCGATAACACAAGGGCGGCCGACTGAGGTCCGGAACGAGTTGAAAACGCGCCGATCGGTACTGGCTGGCTTGGGTGCGGTTGCCGCATCCTTTGCCGGAGCCCGCTCACATGAGCTTGCGCACAGCCGAAGCCCTCGGGTCGTGCTGAGCGCAACGTCGCCGAATCGCCTGCTGATTGCACAGATTCTGACCGGCGGATACGGCGGCGGTGGACTGGAATGGGCGGTTTTATTCGGTAAGGGACGTGTGCTCGAGCCCTCGGCGTTAGGGCTGGCACTTTCCGACGGTCATCTCCTCGGCCGTACTGTAAAGCTCCTCGGCCATTCGACGTCGACCATCGATTCCAGTTGGAACCCTCCATACGGTATCCGTGCCAAGGTTTCTGCCGTCTGTGAGGAGTTGGTAGTGCACTTGCAGGATGCGGGAAGTGGAATTGCATTTGATTGTATCGTTCGCGCTTACGATGCCGGCGTAGCGCTTCGATACGTCATTCGCGAACGAGACGGTGGGCCGGGGCTGGTACTTGCCGGCGAATTGACCGAGTTTCGGCTGCCGCGCGGTTCGGTGGCGTACGCAAGCCGCGACGAGGGCGAATACCAGGTCGCGGCCCCTCACGCTATTGCGCCGGTGCCCGACCCGGAGTTGACCACCAGTTGTGATCCTGAGCTACTGGCGGATTTGCCCGTGACGGTGGAGCTGCCGAGCGGACTCACAGCCGTCATCGCTGAATCAGACCGGTTGCATTACCCTCGCTCGATGCTGCGTAGAGCTGCGGATGGTTCCGACAGTCTGGTGACTCACCTGATGCGCTATCCAGGTCGTGCCACCGGCTACTCAGGACCGGGTGAGACTCCCGCTGCACCCACATTCAGCGTGAGCACGCCGTTCTTAACGCCCTGGCGAGTGGTGATCGTGGAACGCGAGCCCGCTGCGCTGCTCGAGCGAGCCGATTTCATTCCAACACTCGCAACGGCCAGCGTCCTGGGGGACACCTCCTGGATTCGCCCGGGTCGGGCCATTCGGTCGTTCCGGGACAACACCACCGCCGCGGGTCTCGCATGCATAGACTTTGCGGTTCGCCACAAACTCGAGTACGTCGAGTTCGACGCGCACTGGTATGGCGACGGCACTGATCCCAGCGACGCCACTGTGCCGGCCGCGGGTCTCGATATTGAGCACGTGATTCGCTACGGCAAGGAGCGCAACGTCGGGATTATCGTCTATGTGGATAGGGTGCCTGCGATGCGCCAACTGGAGGACATCGTGCGCACGTATCGGTTGTGGGGCGTCGCAGGCATCAAGTTGGGGTTCGTGTGGGAGGGCCGACAGGAGGACTCGGACTTTCTTCAGGCATTTATCCAAAAATGCGGTGAGAATCGCCTCTTCGTGTTACTGCATGACAATCTTCGTCCCGCCGGACTCGAACGGACGTTGCCGAACTACCTCACGCTGGAAGGGGTACGCGGCAACGAACATTTTCCAACCGCGCGTCACAATGTGACTCTGCCGTTCACCCGCAACGTGGCGGGCCCGATGGACTACACGATCTGCTATGCGCAGGCGCGCAATCAGACCACCCATGCGCACCAGCTCGCGATGGCAGTCGTTTACTACAGCCCGCTCGTATTTCTTTACTGGTACGACAAGCCTGCGAAATATGCGCAGGGGGAGTGGCCGGAACTCGAGTGGTTCACGGAATGTCCCACGAATTGGCAGGAGACACGGGCGCTTTGCGGCCGCATCGGCGAATACGTCGCGGTAGCACGTCGAGCACAGGAGCGTTGGTTTTTCGGTGCGATGACGAACGAAGCGCCTCGATCACTCGAGTTGCCACTGTCGTTTCTCGGGCCCGGAGCATGGGTGGCCAACATTTACGCGGACGGCGCACCGGCTCTGTCTGAACACACAACTCGGGTGAGTATACGGCGCGTTACAGTCGATGCGGATACCAGGCTACGCGTTGAACTGGCTGCGCACGGCGGACAGGCCATTCGTTTCGAGCGCGCACCGGGTTAACCATGAGGGGGGAGTCGCCCTCCAGCCAGAGCGACCCTGCGGTCACCGGAAACAGCGTTACACCACCATCGGGTTCTGCCGAAGTGAGCGCGTCGCCGAAGGTCCTGGATTTGTCCGAATTCATCAAGCGTCCTTGCGAGGTGGGGTGCGAAATGATGCTCTCGACAATCGGGCTCGATGGTAGAGGGTTTTGGGCGGAAAACGCACGATG
>Ga0307511_10000819_pt1 | contig 33223 bp, 38 predicted proteins | sample 13_EM_MG_FD_200266 | JGI IMG/M metagenome (GOLD analysis project Ga0307511, IMG submission 200266) | Populus trichocarpa ectomycorrhiza microbial communities from riparian zone in the Pacific Northwest, United States - 13_EM | ecosystem: Host-associated > Plants > Roots > Unclassified | place... | reverse complement strand
CTCAAGGGGCGATTGGCGCCGATAACGGATTCTTAGTCCGCCAGGATAGTCCAGATGCCTATGCTGCAGCGATAGGTGGCTTGTCTCGGGATCGAGTCATGCTGGAGCGAATGTCAACCCGATCTCGAGTTATTTTTGATCAAGATTATACTCATTTGGTCATGGCCCGAAGGTATATAGAGCTTATAGAAAAGTATGCGCAGGATAAGGTAGTTGCGTGGCCCAATACCTTTTCTCCACGCCCTCCCTTGGGCATGGAAAAAACCTTGTACATGAATCCTAAACTGCGCCCTCTGCGCCGTCTCTACAAACGACTCAAGCTATCCTGAGGATTGTTTAGTTGCCTGTTTTCTGAAATTTTCCAGACCAAGGAGTTTTTTAACAAAAAAACTTAAGCGAGACCGATAGTGATTGAAGTTAAGGCGCCAAAGGGTTCGTAGCACGATGTTCGGCGGCAGCTTAAGATTTTCCGAGTGACACTGATTCTGTAACTGGCTCAGGATAAGCCATTGCTCGGCAAACCCATTGACGCGTCGCTTGCCTATTTTATGGGAGAAGCGTTGGGGATGTAGCTGAAAGGCAACCAAGGGTATTGGAATGGATTCAAGCCCGTGGCGGAGAATCATGGTTACGTAAAGCTGCAGATCGGCGCATACGGGAAGTTGAGGCATGTACCCGCCGCTGAGTTGCCAAGCCAACCGGTGATAGGCCACATTCACCGGCCCCCCGAGCCAATTGCCCAAGCGTGGGTAATAATGCAGGAAATCCGCTGGGGTGAGGCTCATTTTGGAAATTGGAGCACGGCTTGTTACAACGGACGCGTCTGCCTGGCGATTTTCCTGTTCGCAGCGAATAAATTTTGCTTTGGGTTTTTCGGCAACTCGTTTGAGAATTTCTTTTACGTAGGTCGGGAAAAGAATGTCTCCAACAAAAAGGGGTTTGAGCCAATCGGCTTTGGCTTTGCTATGGGCCCAATTCCAGTGTTCGACTCGTCCCAATGCCTGATCTGGCCGAACGACGCGGACCGGAATCTTGGCCGATTTTAATTTGTGGCAGGCCTTCTTGATCACTTCAAGTCCCTGGCTGGAATGATTATCGCTGATGAGCACGGCAAAGCTGCGCCTGGTTTGAGCAATTAGGGAGTCAATGCTTTCCAGCATGATATCTGATGGATTGCGCACGGGCATGATGATCTCGACCCGTGGATTCATAATGCTGATAAATTAAGTTTTTCGCTGATGCGCTGATAAACAGCCAGGGTCATTCTGCGCAGGATGACCCATCGAGAAAGAGGCGCGTTTTCGGTGAACGCATGATAGAAGAGCGCGACTAGAAAAATTATTTTTTCGCCAAACACAGAGGCTCGTTTTTCTTTTCGACTTATTGGTTTTTCGTTCGAATGAAGGTGGACCAAGGGGCGGGTTATTTCTGTCCCTCCTAATCGTGCTGCCAATGTGCCTAAAAACAGAGCATCAGCGTAAAGATGCAATGCAGCTCGATAGCCGCCCATCGCTAAAAATGCTTCACGCCGATACGCGCTTGCGCTGGGCGGGCCAAATTCCATGCTAGAGCGCAAAACTTTTTGCTGCATCTCGCTGGCCGAAAACCGACGAATGGTAGTGTCTGCTTCCTTCTCCTGATGATAAGGACAGTAGATGTAGGAGCATTGCGGATCGCTTTCGATCTCGTGCAGAACGATTGCTGTGTAATTGGGTTCCAGCCAATCTCCGGCCCAAAGAGGCTTAATCCAGGTGGCCTGGGATTGAAAATGAATCCAATTCCAATGCTCGACTGGTTTTAGCTTCATCGGTGGGCGCAATAATTGAACATGCAGGCCAGCCTTCGATAGTTTTTGAAAGGACTTCTTGATGAGAGATTTTCCGGAAGTGGAGTAATTATCGCTCAAGAGAATGCCAAAGTCCTGCCTCTTCTGTTGCAGAATGGAATCAATCGTGCGAACGAGTGTATCGTTGGGGTTTTGTAGCGGGAGGAGGATTTCCATCAGCATGCTTTTCGCGGAAAATTGCGATTGAGGAATGGAAACACAGTGACCTAAGACTGCAAGTGCAATTGATCCGAGGCTTTAAATCATTTCGCGGCAAATAACCAAAAATATCTGATGGAAAAGCATAAAGAGGTGATCGTTGCTTTATATTGAAATAGCGTCTTATGTTGCAGTTTCCGTTTTTATTTTACCTGCAATATTAAGTTGCTGTAGGCTAGATTTTTATATGCTAGGCGAACCCTCTCGTTTCTCTCCGGTTGATCTGCGGAGGACGATTTTGCGGATGGCTTACCAGGGTTCAACGGTCCATATCGCGTGTGCCTTTTCGTTGGTTGAAATTCTTGCCGTGCTCTACCGGCAACATCTGAAACTCGGCTTTGGGCCGAAAGACCCTCAACGCGATTACCTGATCTTAAGTAAAGGTCACGGAGTCATGGCGCAATACGCCTGTTTGCATGAGCTGGGATGGTTAAGTGAAAAGCAGATCAAGAACTATTGTTCCGAGGCCACTGAGCTTAAGGGATTAGCCGAGGCAAGTGTGCCCGGATTAGAGGTCAATTCCGGTTCTCTGGGACACGGTCTTTCCGTGGGGACGGGACTTGCTTATGGATTGTTGCGTTTGGGGAGCAAACAAAGAGTGTATGCCATTGTGGGCGATGGCGAATGCAACGAAGGGGCAATCTGGGAAGCGCTTCTTTTTGCTGCCCATTTTCGACTGGCCAATCTTCTGGTGATCGTTGATGCGAATGGTTATCAGGCGATGGGGTCAACTGCTGAAGTCATGAATATGGCGAGCCTGGAAAATAAATTCGCCGCCTTCGGTTTTGAAGTTCGTACCATTGACGGTCATGATGAGGCGCTGCTTGATCGCACCATCACGAATCTGTGGGCAAGTTCATTTGCGGGCCCGCGAGCGATTATTGCCAGAACGGTGAAAGGCAAGGGGGTTTCCTTTATGGAGGGGAGCAATCTTTGGCATTATACCCGTTTGACCGAGAAGACCTATCAGGCGGCATTATCCGAGCTGTCGCAATCCGACACAAGCACGAGCGCGCCAGTCGAACCAGGAGTGGATTCATGAGAGCTGCTTTTTCCAAAGCTCTTGTCGCCGCAGCACAGGCCAATGAACGCATTCTCCTGTTGACCGGCGATCATGGCTACGCCCTTTTTGACGAATTCCGGGATCTTTGTCCGAAACAATACGTTAATGGAGGTATTGCCGAACAAAATCTGGTTGGCGTGGCTGCAGGTCTGGCGAAGTGCGGATTTTATCCTGTGGTTTATGCCTTAAGCTCTTTTATTCCCGTCCGCGTACTGGAACAAATTAAACTCGATCTTTGTTCCGAAGAATTGCCCGTTTTGTTCATCGGGGATGGTGCAGGTGTGGTCTACAGCACCTTGGGAATCAGTCATCAAAGCACGGAGGATATTGCTGTTTTGCGCGCGTTGCCGCACATGCGCATTTTATCGCCGGCGGATCACTATGAAATGAAAGCGGCTATGGAACTCGCTTTTCAGACTCCCGCTCCTGTTTATTTACGGATGGGTAAAAGCGATCTTGGCTCGATTCATGCCACTCAACCCAGGTTGGAATGGGGGCGCCTTCTTCCCATCCATTCGGGAAATGGAGATGTCGTTTTTATCGCCACGGGCCCTCTTCTCAATTTGGCTGTGACGCTGGCCAGGGAATGGCCTGGGAGCGCCCTGTGGAGTGCGCCTTCTTTAAAGCCGCTCCAACCTGAATCGGTTGTGGCCGCATGTAAGCAACATCGATATGTCATCACACTGGAGGAACATAATATCATCGGTGGCTTGGGTGGCGCCGTTGCGGAAATCCTCTCGCAGGAGCATCCGCTGCCACTCTGTCGTCTAGGCGTGTCGGACCGATTCTCCGAACTCTGCGGCAGTTATTCTTACCTGATGAAAGAACACGGTCTGGATGTTGAATCAACTCGAACGAAAATCGCTGCTTTTATCCAAAAGCATTCCTTCTCAAAATAAATCCCTTATTTTTTAAAACACATTACCCGCATTTGCCCCGGATATTTTCAGCTTCCCGGCCTTGAAGAAAGAGATGGGCCTTGCGGTAGCTTTTTTGGTGCAGGTAATGGCGAAGCTGGGCGGGATAACTGGGATCGAGTTCGGTTTCAAGGGCGTCGAGCCGCGCAAAAATCCCGAGCAAATCGGGCGCGTTGGGTTCCCGCTGGAGCGGCACGGCCGCAAGATATTCGTCCAGGGTATGGGCGAGACGGGCGAGCGTGTCTTGTTGGGAGGTGGAGATGCTCATTACGAGTCGATCAGTTTTTTGGCCGCTGCCTTGCCTTTTTCGATTTGCTCGACTTCATTCTCGTAGGGTGTGGGCTCGCCGTGGACGGCGGCTTTCTTTTCCTCCCATTCCACGTGGAGACGGCGCACCTCGCGGGCGAGTTGGTCCCGGAGTTGTTCCACGGCAGTCAGGTCGCCTTTCATTTTTTCCTTCATGATTTCGCCTTGGAGGAAGGTTTCCTTTTCGGCGATCTTGGAACCATACAGGGAATTAATTTCAGCGATGCGGGCTTTTTGCGTCTCGGTGAGTTTTTTCGTGGGGGCGTTTTTTTCCAGACGCTCCATGGCGAGTTCGTAGGCTGATTTCATGATGTTTTCGGGGCTTGGGCTTCGAGGTCGATCCAGATCGTACCGCCACGAACTTCCGCGGCATAGGCGGGGACGCGGACCTTGGGGATATTGCGGCAAACCCCATTGTTGAGTTGGAATTGCCATTGGTGCCAGGGGCAGGTGACCTGGCCGTCGCTGACCATGCCTTCATGAAGTGGAGCGCCGCGATGGGGACAGATATTATCGATGGCGAAAAGGCCGTCTTGGTTACGGAAGAGGCCGACCTGAGCTTCGCCCAGAGTGACGCAGCGGCTTTCACCGATGGGGACTTCTTCCAACTTTAAGGCGGTGTCAAGGTAGGCCATGGTTCTATCATTAACTTTAAGATGGCGTGACGGCGAGGCAAGGGCAATGTCGGGAAATGAGCAAAGCGTCTCTGTCGGCCAAAGAATTTGCGCCCTGGTTGGGAGTGTTTGAGACCGTGCGAGTCGTCGGAGGTTTACCGCTTTTTGCGTTGGAACACGCGGCGGAATTGAAACGCGCGGCTTCGATGCTGGGGCTCAATGCGGACCTCAATCTGCCCAGGGCAACGGCCAAGTTGCCACGCGCTTCCGGGCGCTGGCGGTGGGTGGTGACGACCGCAGGAATGAAAATGTCATTTACTCGGGAACGGGCCATTCCGGTGCAATCCATGGCATTATCGGTTTCATCTCTGCGGGTGGGATCGCACAACTGGGATGCGCGCTTCAAGACGGTGAGTTACCTCACCCATGCGCAGGCGCTGATCGCCGCCGCAACACCGGAAGTCATCCTGCTCAATGAGCATGGCCAGGTGACCAGTGCCGCGCGGGGCAATCTTTTCTGGCGGCGGGGCGAACGGCTTTTCACTCCGGCGCATGAAGCGGGTTGCCGATGCGGAGTGGTGCGGGGCTTTATCCTTCAGCGGCGCGAAGTGGAGGAAGGCTGTTTTCCCTTGAACGATCTTTTGGCGGCGGACGAAATTTTTCTGACCAACAGCATGAAGGGGATCGTCTCGGTCAATGCGGTGGAAGGCGGGCCGCGCGGGGATTTTTCCACTGCGGAAGTTTTGCGCGCGGAATATGACCAGACCCTGGCCGCGCAGTTGAACCCGTAGTTTTTGGCGCGTTGGGGGTAGCCGGCGCAGGCTCTGCGCCGGGCCGTCGCGGGCTCCGCGACGGCTACCTTATTTCAGCTTCTCAATCTTCCAGTGGTGGGAAATGGAATCATAAACATCCGAGGCGTTGGCGCTGAACCAAAGGGACGGATTCTGAATCCACTGCACATACGTGTCCGATTTTTGGGGCGTATCAAAATGAAAATCGGTATCGAAATGCCAGGTGAAGAAGTAGCCGGGGTCGCGTCCAAAAAAGTTGAGATCGGGATAACCGGACGTCTTCAGGAAAATGGAGGAAATATCCTCGGGTATCCAGCCGATCTGCGGGTCGAAAAATTCGGCGATGACGTGGGACTGATGGCCCTCTGTCAGGTCGACCGTGCCGGCGGGCAGTTTGCGTGACTTGAGCCATTGGCCGACGAGAAGCCGTGCCGGAATCTTGTTGGCGCGACAGGCGGCGGTAAAGACGAGGGAGAAACCTCCGCAATCCGTTTCGAGATGGCGACAGGCTGCTGCTGCGTTCCAGGCCGTTGCGGGGGGGTAGCTATAGCGGCCATTGGCCTTCATGTAGGCGAAGACTCTCGCGCCATAATGGATGGGCGACTCATTGGCCGTGCGGCGTAAGCCGGAGGAATCAAGCCAACTGCGGAAAGTCTCGGTGTCCCAGTTGATCGATTCGGTTGAAACCAGGAAATCGTCCAGGGTGGGCAGAAAGATCGGATCCGAGGGAGGCGGGGCGCCGTTGACGAGTTGCCGGGTTTGAAAGAGACCCGTGATCTGGACGATCCAGTGAAGATGACGGTCGTCGCCGCGATCATGATGAAGATTGGCGATCAGAAGATGATGGCCATTACCGTCGATCTGAATGTCACCCTTCAGCGAGGAAGTGAAGTGCTCGATATGCTGCGTACTCGTATCGGGGGGAATAGGCAGATAGAGCTTGGCGTTGTAACCGCCGCCTCGGGGCCAGACGATATTGAAATCGTAAGTCAGTCGTAATTGATGGCTGCCGGTAATCTCAAGATGTTGCTGGGGCGGGGCCTGCTGGGCAGGAAGGACAGTAACGACCATCGCCAGAATGAGGCTGAGTCCTGGACGGAAAAAAGGAAAGGAGGTCATGGCCGTGAGGCGGGGCACACCTTCTTTTATCGTCGGAATCGGGATTAAGCAAAAGGCTTTCGCGCTGTCCGAGTCGGTTCTTTATTTTTCGGACAGCCTCTAAGTACATGGACATGCCTTGACTTTTACTCGCCTGAATTTGGCCTGGGTTGCTTTCTATGCCTCTGGAGCTAAGTTGCATAGGGCAAGCGATTGGTCGAAGGAGGCGCTTTTAAGTTGTGCCTAACCCCTTTTTACCCGATAGTCCCCGCCTCTATGCATCGTAGTTTCCATGTTTCATTCCCTGGTGTTCTCTTCATCATGATTCATCTGGCCTGCTTTGCCGTGTTTTGGACCGGCATCACCTGGGAGGCGGCTGCACTCTGCTTTTTCATGTTCTTTATCCGCAAGTTTGGGATCACTGGCGGCTTTCATCGGTACTTTTCTCATCGAAGCTACAAGACCAGTCGTTTCTTCCAGTTTTGCCTCGCGTTTCTAGGTGGTGGTGCGGCCCAAAAGGGAGCGCTCTGGTGGGCGGCTCACCATCGCCACCATCACAAGCATTCCGATACGGACGAAGACCTCCATTCGGCCAAATTGGAAGGCTTCTACTGGTCCCATGTGGGCTGGGTGCTTTCCAGCGAGTACGAGGAATACGATTCAAATGTGGTCAAAGATTTGAACAAATATCCGGAGTTGGTTTTGCTCGATAAATGGATCTTTGTCCCGCCGGTTGCGTTCGCCACATTCTGCTTCCTGCTCCAGGGCTGGATGGGCTTGGTGGTCGGCTTCTTCATCAGCACCGTGATTCTTTACCACACGACTTTCGCCATCAACTCGCTTTGTCATATGTTTGGTTCACGCCGTTACGAGACGGGTGAGTTGAGCAAAAACAGCCTTTGGCTTGCGATCCTGACCATGGGCGAGGGCTGGCACAATAATCACCACCACTATCCGCTCTCCGCGCGGCAGGGCTTTTTCTGGTGGGAGATCGATATTACTTACTACATTTTGCTGACGCTGGAAAAGTTAGGCATCGTTTGGGACCTCCAGGCGCCGCCGAAGAAGTTACTTCGCCCCGAAGCGATGACCGCGATTTATAAGCCGAAGGATGAAATGCCCGAAGGCGTCGTGGTCGCTGTCGAAGCGGTTTAAGTCCAACGTTTACTTTTCCAGCAAGCGCGCCCGGCTGGCGATGTAATCGTCGGGCAGGGGAGCTTCGAGATGCAAAGGCTTTCCTGTCATGGGATGGGCTATTTCCAGCAGCGCGGCGTGCAGCATCTGCCGCGCTGGATAAACACCGTCCCAAAGGGCGTGTTGTTTTCCGTAAACGAGATCACCCCAAATCGGATGGCCCAGGTGGGCGAGGTGCACGCGAATCTGGTGGGTGCGCCCGGTATGCAGCAGGCACTCTACTTCGGCGCCCCACTTGCCTTGTTGGAGAACGCGGTAATCGGTCCAGGCGCTCCGACCCTTTTCTGGATTTTTCATCACGCTCATTTTTTTTCGATGGATGGGGTGTCGCCCAATCGCGCCCCGGCATTCACCTGAAGTACGGCGAAACGTGCCCCAGCAAAGGGCGCGGTAGACTTTGCGTACCTCGCGTTCGGAAAAGGCGCGGGTGAGTCGCTCGTGGGCTTCGTCGGTCTTGGCGATCAGGATCACGCCGCTGGTGTCCTTATCGAGTCGGTGCACGAGTCCGCTCCGCTCTTCTCCGCCGCGCTGCGCCAGGTGTTGGCCAAGATGATGAACCAGTGCGTTGACCAGCGTGCCAGAGCGATGACCCGCGGCGGGGTGGACCACCAGACCGGGTTGCTTATTGAGCGCCAGCAAAGCGTCATCCTCATAGATGATATCGAGGGGAATGGCCTCGCCGAAGGGCAGGGATGAAAGGGGTAGATCGGGTTCGGGATGGATAGTCACGGTATCGCCCGGCTTGAGGCGATAGCTTGATTCGGTTTTTCCTGGCGCGGGGGAAAGATGGACGAGACCCTGCTTGAGCAGCGATTGGGCATGGTTGCGCGAGCGCCGTAAAATAGCGGCGAGGAAAACGTCGAGCCGTTGCCCCAGGAAGGGGCGCACCGTCTCTTCGTTAAACGCGACAACTGGTGGAAATGCTTTCATGGTTTCAACAATTGCAATTTGAACGTGGGCATGGCACTTTTCACCCATGGAAAATCCTGTGACCGGAAAAATGGTCACGGCTACCTGCACTCGTTGCCAGAATGTGATCGATATCTCGGGGCTTGAACCGGGAGATGGTATTACGTGTCCTTACTGCTCGCACGAGTTTCAAATTACCCGTCAATTTGGGAATTTTCTACTGGAACGTCAACTAGGTGCCGGCGGTATGGGTACGGTTTATTTGGGCAAGGACGTCACGCTGAACCGGGTTGTGGCGGTAAAAGTCCTGAAACCCGAATTGGTTTCCGACCATAAATTCATGGCCACCTTTTTAAGGGAGGCTGAGATTACCGCTTCGCTCAATCATCCGAATATCGTGCAGGTTTACGCCTTTGGCCAGCATGAGGGGGTCTATTACCTCGTGGTTGAGTATATTTCGGGTGGTACGCTTGATGACAAGATCATGACACTGGGGCGGGTCACGGAATTGGAAGGCATTGAAATCGGGCTTGCCGTGGCGCGCGGTTTGGAATGCGCTGCGCTGAGAGGACTAATCCACCGGGACATCAAGCCCGGCAATATTCTCTTCAACGCGAACAACACTCCCAAGGTGGTGGATTTCGGTCTTTCGTTATCGTTTGAAACCACGGATCACTTTGACGGCGAAATCTGGGGTACTCCCTATTATGTAGCTCCTGAAAAACTGGAACGTAAGCCGGAAGATTTCCGCAGTGACCTTTACAGCCTGGGAGCGACCCTTTTCCACGCCATCTCCGGCCGTCCTCCCTACGAGGGAGAAGACCCGAATGACGTGGCCATGAAACACCTCAGCGGCAAGGTTGTCTCGCTGAAGGCATTCGTTCCTGATATTTCCGACCAGGTTTCCTATGCGGTGAGTAAGGCGATGGCCCGTAATCCAGATGATCGCTACGAATCTTATGCAGCCTTTATTGAGCAGTTGGAAGATGGCAAACGCCGCATCACCGATCCCAATTTCCGCTCCATGCAGCATCGGGACGTCGCGATTCTTGAAACCGAGAGCAGTGCCAAATTCAACCTCTGGTTGATCATCGGCTTGATCGCCGTCGTGGTGGGGTTGATCGGCCTTTTTGTCTGGGAGGGATCATCTCTCTTCAAGAACGATGAAACCAAGGCGGCTGCCGATTTAAACGGCTATAATCCGACAGGACACACGCCGGCTCTGGCCCCGTCTGCGGTCACTCCACCCAAGTCTACTCCCAAACCCACTCCAGAGCCTAAACCAACTCCGACCCTAGAGCCGACCCCAACTCCAATGCCAATACAAGCAGTTGAGAATGCCGTGCCTGTGGGTGGGACTTTAATTGAAGCTGAGTCGGGGACATTTACGGGGGGGGCTGGAGCCCGTAACGATAAAGCTGCGTCGGGAGGTCAGTATGTTGGTAACATGGGTGGAGTTGGCTGTAGCGTTACCTTCAGCAAGGTGCCAGCGGCTTCTTCCATTACCTTGAAATATGCGACACTAGGGGATTCACCCTTTAGTCTGTATATAAATGGGCAGAAGATTCAGGAGCTTCCGCTTAAAGGCAATGGAGTTTGGGAAGGAAAATATACCAGCGAAACATTCAACATTAACATCCCCGAGGGAGCGACGTTGACATTGCGTCATGACGATAAAAATGGAAACATCAACCTGGATTGCATCATCCTGAAATAGAGAGGCCTTTTCGATGGAAAAGGCCGGTCAGCAGACCGGCCAGGACCAGATCAATGACTAGCGAAAAGGGAGGCATCCCATGCTGGTGGAATGCCTTTATAACGAGGTTTAAGACCCGTTATCGCCGATGGCCTCTACAGGGCAACCTTCCATCGCTTCCTTGCAAAGCTTCTCCTCTTCGGGAGAGGTGGGTTGCTTGAAAACGTAGGAGTAACCGCCGTCATCATTACGGCCAAAGTTGCTAGGTGCGGTTTCACGGCAGAGATCACAGTCGATACACTGGTTATCGACATAATATTTGCCTGCAAGGTTTTCGGGATAGCGATTTGCGACGTCAGCCATAATATTTGAGAACACTGAGCATATACGCGCCGCAGGCTGGTGCAATGTTTTTTCTGTTGTTTTTGGGGTGGCGCCGCCAAGGTTGCTGGTAACTGATTCCCTCCGCCGGTCGCGGAACCCAGTTTTTCCACGGAATTCCATGACTTGGGCCACCCGCATTACGATTTTACGTCTCATCCTCGTTCCCGTCTTCGTGATGTTTATCATCACCTACGACGATACGGCGGGCCGGGGAAGTCCGGAGGAATTTTGGCGTTATGCCGCCATCGCCGTTTTCATCACCGCAGGGGTTTCCGATGCCTTGGACGGTTATCTGGCCCGCCATTGGAATCAGCGGAGCGCCCTGGGGGCTTTGCTTGATCCGATCGCCGACAAACTCCTCTTGCTGGCGGCACTTGTCACGCTGGGGTTGGTGCCGTTGGATCATTTGCGTTCTTTTCCCATCTGGTTTCCGGTGGTCATCATCAGCCGCGACGCGCTCCTTCTGGGGGGCTATGCGGTACTACGTCATTTTCGTGTGCCCATGGAAATCCGTCCCCATTGGACGGGTAAGGTCAGTACTTTTTTCACTCTGCTAGCCATTGGCGCGGTCCTCTTCAAGTTGGGCCCGTGGATTGTCTGGCTTTGTTTGTTGGGCGCTGGCACCGCCCTGATTTGTACGGTGATTTATGTGCGGCAGGGCCTAAGCCTGCTCAAGCACAGCGGCCACACGGACGCGCAACCGCGTGTTAAGTAAGCAGGAAGGTGCAGGATTATTTTATGGAACATACGGTCGCAATTGTAGGACGTCCCAACGTGGGCAAGTCGGCACTCTTTAACTGCCTGGCGGGGCGGGACATTTCCCTGGTCTTTGATCGCCCGGGGACAACTCGCGATCGCCTGGTGACGAGCGCCCGCTGGAGCAGCCATCGGTTGACCTTGATCGACACGGGCGGAATCGGCGTGGACGACCGTGAAGGTTTTGGCGACGAGATCGCGCATGAAGTCGACCTGGCGCTGGCCGCGGCCACGGCGATTATTTTTGTCGTCGATGCGCGGGAAGGTCTGACGCCGCTCGACCAAACGGTGGCGCGTCTTTTAAGGAAGAGCCGCCTGCCGGTTTTTGTTGCGGCCAACAAAGTGGACGGCGAGAAGCAGGCGAACTTTGAAGGCGAATTTTCACGACTGGGTTTCAGTGGCGTTTTTCCTGTTTCGGCCGCACATCGACGGGGATTGGATGAACTGCGACAGGCCATTACTTCGGACTGGGCCGAGCCCACGAAAGAGGCGGAGACGGCAGTTCCAGCGCGTCCGACCCGGCTCGCCATCGTGGGACGTCCCAACGTGGGCAAGTCGTCCCTCATTAATGCGCTGATGGCGGAACCGCGTGCCATCGTCAGTCCGGTGGCCGGTACGACCCGCGATGCGGTGGACATTGCCTACACATGGAAGGGGCAGCCCTTTCTCTTCATCGACACGGCAGGCATGCGGCAGGAACGACGGATGCAGGACCAACTCGAGCGCGCGATGACGGGGCGAACGGCGCACGCGATCAACCGCGCCGATGTTTGCATTCTGGTCGTCGATGCTTCGACCGGTGTGACCATGCAGGACAAGAAAATCGCGGGGCTGATCCAGGATGCGCATGCGCCATGTATGATCGCGGTGAACAAGTGGGACTTGGCGCGCGAGCAGGGCGATGCGAGCAAGACGCGCGAACGGGAATATTACGACCAGGTGAAGCGTGATCTGTTTTTTCTCTCTTACGCGCCGGTGCTTTTTTTAAGCGCGAAATCGGGTGAACGGATCGAGGGCCTGCTGAAGACGGTTGGGACAATCGCGAAAAACCGGGTCTTCCGTTTCCAGACCGGGCCGCTCAACCGGGTCATCAGCCGGGCCATGGAGAAGTATGCGCCGCCTTTGGTCAGGGGCCGGCGTTTCAAGGTCCTCTACGCGGCGCAGCAAGCGGCGAAGGAAGGCGCGCGGGAAATTCCGACGTTGCAGCTTTTTGTGAATAGCGCCGATTTGCTCACCCCGGCCTACGAACGTTATCTCGATTTGCAGTTGCGCGAAGCGTTCGATTTGCGGGGCTGCCCGATCCGTTTTGTCATGCGTGGTCGCGTGACCGAAGCACGTGAGAAGACCCGCTCGCAAATCAAATTCAACCCGCCCAAACGACGCGCGCCGAAGCGCTCATCTAAAATGTAGCGGCATTTTAAATTCCGTCATCCTGAGCCTGCCGAAGGCTCAGGATGACGGATTGATGTTTTGGGTAACTTACGCCGCTTCCTGCCAGTTTGCATCTGAATCAGCGGCGCTTTCCTCGCGATGCGGCGAAATGAAAAACCGTTCATCCTGGATGATCTTGATCCCGACCTGCCGAAGCTCGGCCGCAGACAACTCCGCGCGGTCGGCCAGCAACGCTTCTTTGTTCACCTCGGGAGCGGGAACTCGCAGGTAACGCTGGCCCCAGGCCATTTCCGCCAGCTTGAGGGAGATGGCTGACCAGGTCCATTTGCGACTGGCCCGGTCGACTCGCGGCGGTGTGACCCGAAACCCGATTGTCGCATGCGTACAGTGGAGGGAGCCTTGCTCGCTAAACGCGTCCGGATTTTCCCGGGCCCAGGTTTCCGCCCACGAACTTTCGAGGAGGAGATAGCGTTCCAATTCAGCGAGAGGCGCCCGGTATTTCTGGCGGATGGCGGTAATTTCACGGTCCTGGGCGCGTTCAAGTTCGGCCCGATCGAGTTGTAGTTGCACAATGTTTTCCACCACGGCGTCGAGCTGATGGCGGGTTTGAATGGTTGGAGTGGCGGATGGATGAGGAATAGGGGGCATGAGTCTGTTGTGAGGTTAAGGTTCAAAGGGGTTTTCCAGGGCGTGGGCAAGCGGATGGCCGAAGCGTTTTTTGTAAAAACTCAAAAGGCTCTGACGCGTCACCCGTTTGTGTTCCCGTTTGTTCTGTTTCGAGGGATTGATCGCCTTGGCGGTAAGGTCGCCGCTATCGATCAAGCCGTGGACGGTGGTACGGGAGACGGAGAGCAACTTGGCCACCTCCCGCACTCTGATCAGTGGCGGAACGGGCTCTTTGCGCTGAGTGCTACTAATTGTAATCATAGTGTTGATTTTATAATGATTGGAAATAGGTTTAATAATTGATCGACGGCCCATCCGACAAGATTAGGATTTTTAGTCAACGAATGTTGTTATAATGTGTTAACTATAGGATTGATTAGTGCCCAAGTGTGCCGATTTGTCGGCATCTTCTGAACGTAACACTGTAAAAAACTCGACAAACCCTTATAGGAAGAGTTTGGTTAGATCATGTTTACCGGACTGGTGGAAGGCACGGGTCAGGTTGTGACTTTCCAGGGGCAGAAGGATGTCGCGCGCTTGGTCATTGATGTTGGCCGTCTCGCGGAGGGCACTCAGATGGGAGACAGCGTCGCAATCAACGGCTGCTGTTTGACCGTCGTTACGATGGAGGAAAGCAAGCTCGGTTTCGATCTGCTTTTGGAAACGCAACTGCGAACGAATTTGCGTGAATTGAAGCCGAATGCCCTGGTCAATCTTGAACGGGCTTTGCCTGCCCAGGGCCGGTACGGCGGCCATTTTGTGACCGGTCATATCGATGCCACGGGAACGATCCGTCGCTGGGAGCAAGTGGGGCAGGATTATGAAATGCGCATCGGCATCGAACCGGTTCACGGCACCTATCTGGTCCCCAAGGGGTGCGTCGCGGTGGACGGGATCAGCCTGACCGTGGCCGAAGTGAAGCGGGACGAATTTTCCGTTTGGATCATTCCCCATACGCGCTCGATCACGGCTCTGCACGAGCGTTCCGTGGGCGGTCTCGTTAACCTGGAGTTTGATCTTCTCGCCAAGTATACGGAAAAAATTCTGGCCATGCGGGAGGCCGGAATTGTCGCGAAATAGCAGGCGAAATTTTCCCTGCCATTCGCAGAATCAAAGTGCTTTCCGCGTGACCCGCACCGACTTTTCCGACAGCCTCTAGCTGAGGAGATTTTATGAAACGTATTGCAGTTCTTACTTCGGGTGGGGATTCCCCCGGCATGAATCCGGCCATTCGCTCCATCACGCGGGCGGGCCTGCACATGGGCCTTGAGATTTTTGGCATTCGCAGCGGCTACCAGGGGCTTCTCGATAACGAATTCATCCAGCTTGATTCCCATGGGGTCTCGGGGCGCATCCGCGACGCGGGCACTTTTCTCCAAACCAGCCGGTGTCCCGAATTTGTAAAGGAAGAGGTTCAACGCCGCGCCTTGAAAGTGCTCGAAGCGCAGCGCATCGACGGCCTCATCGTCATTGGCGGGGACGGCTCGCTCAACGGTGCTCGTGCGTTGAGCAAGTTTGGCCTGCCCGTCATCGGGCTCCCCGGCACGATTGACAATGATCTCTTCGGCACCGACATGGGTATTGGCGTCGATACCGCACTGAATACCATCATCAGTCTCGTCGATATGATCCGCGCCACGGCTGCGTCGCATCGCCGCTGTTTTGTGGTCGAAGTCATGGGGCGCGCGAGCGGCTATCTGGCGCTCATGACCACGATTTCCACCGGCTCGCAGGTTGCCGTTATTCCCGAGTTTCGGATGAATCTCGAAAAGATCACCCAGGTTCTTGAACGGCGCTTCACGAATAATCATAACGCCAGCGTCATCATCGTGGCCGAGGGTGTCTGCCAGGGGGCTGAATTCATGCAGCGCCTGCTCGATTTTGGCAAGGTCAGGCAGGAAGTCCGCTTGACCGTTCTCGGCCATGTTCAACGCGGCGGTACGCCCACGCATTATGATCGTCTCCTGGCCAGTCGCATGGGAGAAATGGCCGTGCTGGCGCTGACCTCCGGCGAAAAAGGTTCCATGGTCGCCACCGTCAACGGCAAGATGCAGTTACGCGATTTCGATGAGATTCTGGATCGGCGCAAAGGATTGCCCGGCGATGCTATCCGCTTGGCCCGCAATATTGGGATTGAGCTCGGAGAAGTCGTAGAGCCCTAAAGCGAGTGACCTTAAGGTTATTCTGTACATTTTTACCAAAATTGATTACAAAACTCGGAAAACCTGCGTCATTGATCTCACGCTCCAACCCCAAAGCTGACACCATGAAATCGCTCTCTGCCGCCTGCCTCCTGGCACTTCTGCCTTCGTTGGCCTCTGCTCAGGCACCGATCATCCCATCGGACGCCCCTCCCAAGCCGAAGCCCTTTGAGCCTGTTCTGGCTGCGGCCCACAGTGGCCCGGGCCGTATCGGTATTCGTCTGGCTTTCGATAAAGCCACCGGAGTCCCCGTGATCGTTGGGATAACCCGCGGAAGTCCCGCGGCGGATTTCGGCCTGCGCGTGGGCGATGTCATCGTCAAGATCGACAAGAACTACACGAACTCCCTGACCGAGGATGAAGTCCGCCTGGCCCTGCACGGCGAGCCGGGTACGGGAGTGGAACTCACCATCCAGCGTGATGACAACCCCCGTTTTGTTGTTCGTGCCGTCGAACGGCGCGTCCTGGCCGACGATGTGGAAGAGATGACGCAGCCGCCCATGAGCGGAGTGGCCAAGCCGACCGGCATCTACACGTCTCAGCCGATCATTCCTCTGCAAGCGGACCCTCATTGATCCCCAGGAGGATTCTGGTACGCTGGTCGCTCCGTGACCACGTCTACCAATACCTCAGCTAAGCCAGCTCTAGTTATTGGCTCTGGGTTTGGTGGATTGGCCGCTGCCATCCGCCTTCAGGCGCGGGGTTACGATACCACCATCCTCGAGATGCGGGACCAGCCCGGCGGGCGTGCTTACGTTTTTCGGGACAAGGGTTTCACCTACGATGCCGGGCCGACCATCATCACCGCCCCCTTTTTGGTCGATGAACTTTTTGCCCTGGCGGGCAAACGCACGGAGGATTACGTCAAAATCGTCCCCGTCACACCCTACTACCGCATCGTTTTTCACGACGGACAGGTTTTCGATTATACCGGAAACGAAGCCGAGATCATCGAGCAGATCAAAAAATTCGATCCCGATGGAGTGCCCAGCTACCTGCAATTTGTCGAGAAATCCCGCGCCATCTTCGATCGCGCTTTCGTCGATCTGGCGGACAAGCCCTTTTCCTCTTTCACCGATATGATCCGGGTCGCGCCCGATCTCATCCGTCTCCGCTCGCATGAAACGGTCTATCGGCTGGTCTCGCGCTACGTGAAACATCCGCTGTTGCGCCAGGTCTTCAGCTTTCATCCGCTGCTCGTCGGCGGCAATCCCTTTCAGTCCTCCTCCATCTACGCGATGATCCATTACCTGGAACGCAAATGGGGTGTCCACTTTGCCATGGGAGGGACAGGTGCGCTTGTGCAGGGACTCCTGCGACTCTTCACCGAAATGGGCGGAAAGCTCCGGCTCAATGCCCGCGTCGGGCAATTGCTCGTGGAAAATGGCACGGCCTGCGGCGTCCGGCTCGATTCGGGAGAGGAACTCCCGGCCTCGGTCGTCGTCTCCAACGCTGATGTCTCCCGCTTTTACCAAAAGGCGGTGCCTGCCGCGGCGCGCAAGAAATGGACCGATGCCCGGCTAAACCGCATGCGTTATTCGATGGGACTCTTCCTCATCTATTTTGGCACGGACCGGACTTACCCCGATTTGGCGCACCACACGATTGTTTTGACCGAGCGTTACCGGGAACTGCTGGAGGACATCTTCCGCAAAAAGATTCTCGCCGATGATTTCTCACTCTATCTCCATGTGCCGACGCGTACCGACCCGTCGCTGGCCCCGCCCGGCTGCGAATGCTTTTATGTCCTTTCGCCGGTGCCGAACCTCGGCGGCAAAATCGACTGGGAAAAGGTCAAGGAACGTTACGCCGACGCGATTCTTGCTTCGCTTGAAAAGCTTTGTCCCGATTTAAGAAAGCACATCGTCAGCAAGATCGTTTGGACGCCGCAGGACTTTGAAACGAAACTCGACGCCCATCTCGGTTCCGCCTTTCAGTTTGAACCGATCCTGACCCAGAGCGCCTGGTTCCGGCCCCATAATGTCAGCGAAGACGTGAAAAACTTCTTTCTCGTCGGTGCGGGTACTCATCCCGGTGCCGGTGTTCCCGGTGTTCTCAGCAGTGCCAAACTACTCGAACGCGTATTGCCCGAACCTTAATTCCTACACTGCCGCATACTTCAATCATTCGACAATCCCTGTAATCGCATGTTATCTTAAGGAAATCCATGGCTGAACTTGATCGACAGAAATCCCCCATCGGCAACGCCGAAATGGCCCAACGCTTCGTCCAGTTTGTGATGATGCAGGCCCAAAATATTTTCTATGTCCTCGGACGCATTCCTTCCCAGGATGGCCGTCCGATGCCGCCCAATCTCGAAGCGGCCAAAATCCTCATCGACCAGCTCGAGATGATCGAGGAAAAGACCCACGGCAATCTCGCCGCGCAGGAATCGACCATCCTGAGCGATGCGCTCAAGAATGTGCGCCTCGCTTTTGTCGAAGCCAGCGGCGGCACACCTGCCAGCATGATGCCCAAGTCGAACCTCCCCGATTTTCCGATGGATGAACCTGAGATGGATGAGACACCTTCTCATGCGGCTGAAAAGCCGGCAGCGAAGGACGCTTCGATCACCAGTGCACCTGCCGCGTCCGAGCCGGAAAACAAAAAGAAGTTTACGAAGAGCTACGGGTAAGAACATCGTTGAGGTAGCCGCCATCGGCTCGACGGCGGACCGCCATCCAGCGGATGGCGGCTACCAATGGAACTGATCCTTCGACTTCGCTCAAGATGACGGCGCTCTAACGAAATTTAATTTCCAAAACTCGTTTCAGCAGTCGCGCCTGCGCCCGGGCCATCTGCTTGGCGTCGTTCGGCGTGGTGTCATCGTATCCGACGAGATGGAGCAATCCGTGCAGCGCATAGAGCAGGACTTCCTGCTCCACTTTGAGGCCGTATTCAGGTGCGCGATCCTGCGCCACTGCCGGGCAGACGATAATTTCCCCGTAGGGAAAAGTGATGACATCGGTTTCAGTCGGATCACCCAGAAAGGAGTCATGGACCTGCATCATCGTCGCGCGATCGACCAACACGACATGGATCGCTGTTAAAGGCGCGGGCAACTTTCGGGGTAACAGGGGCAGGGCTGACTTAAGCCGCCGCAGAAGCGGATGAACCCGTATGGGTACTTCTTTTTGTTGGTTTGACAACCGTACTCGCACTTGGTCTTTCCTTCTTAGCGTAGGAGATGCGGGTGTGCATCATGTTTTTCAACGTGGCGGACATGGCTTCCGCTGCCGAGCGAATTTCGTTCATGGTCAGGTGACACTCGTCGAGCTGATGATCGGCGATCTTGTGCTCGACGATTTCGTTGACCAGATCTTCGATGCGCTGGGCGGTCGGCTTTTCCATGGAACGGGAGGCCGCTTCCACCGCGTCGGCGATGCTGAGCAGGGCAATTTCCTTGGTTTGCGGCTTGGGGCCGGGATAGCGGAAGGAAGTTTCCGATACTTCGGGCACGTCTTCCTCGCGCATGTTCATGATCTTGCCGCCTTCGCGGGCGTCCCGCTGTTGCTGGAGGGCACGCTGATAAAAATAAGTCACGACTGAATCGCCATGGTGCTGCTGAATGGCATCGAGGATCTGTTTTTTCAACCGGTACTTGAGGGCGAGGTCGATGCCTTCCTTGACGTGCGCGATGATGATGAGCGCGCTCATGCTGGGTGAAAGATTTTCGTGGGGATTGGCCCCCGGCGGAATGTTTTCCGCGAAGTATTCCGGCTTGATGATCTTGCCGATGTCATGGAAGTAGGCCATGACCCGGCAGGCGGTGGCATCGAGACCGATGGCCTTTGCGCCCGATTCCGCGATGTTGGCCACGAGCAAGCTGTGGTGGTAGGTGCCGGGTGCTTCCATCGTCATCTGTTGCAGGAGCGGGTGGTTCAGATCGGCGAGTTCGATCCAGGAGATGGTCGTTGTGATTTGGAACGCGCCTTCGACTAGGGGCAGGATCGCGCTGACCACGAGTGCGGTGACGATGGCCGCTCCGACGCCGCAAAGGGCCTGTCCACCGAGTGCTTCCCAACTGCGTCCGTGGAGAAGGCCCAGGACGGTGGCGCAAAGGAGATTCAGGAATCCCACCGCGACACCCGCCTTGATCAGGTCGAAGCGCTTGCGGACATTCTGGGTGAAATAGACTGCCGTGAAACCGGAGAGCAGGCTGATGAGCAAAAAGGTGAAGTCGTACATTTGCCCCGTGAGCAGGGAGGCCAGCATGCTGACCTGCACCACGGCGAATAATCCGGCCCGCGTGCCCAAAAGCAGGGTGATGAGGAACGGCGCAAAAGTGCAGGGACTGAGAAAATAAAGGCGGGCCAGGCTGGCCTGGTCATGCGTGGGCCAATCGAGAAAGAGGCCCTTGACCATGACGAGATTGAACCAGACGGCCCCAAAAATCAGAATGAGCCGCGAGTTGGTGCGCCAGACTTCCGGCGAATCAAGCTCCAGCAGCATCAAGCCGCTGATGAAGATGATGAAGGCGAGGATCTGTTGCTCGAGATAGCTGCCGGAGCTGCCCCACGCCACCCCGAGATACAGCAGCACAATGTAAACGCCCAGGATCACCATGCGAGCGGGCAGGCTCGATTCCATCCGGCCCTGAAGGGTGTTTTCGGGATGACTGAGGCGTGTTTTGTCACACGCCAGCCCTTTGCGGACCAGGCGTCGACGTTCAAGCCAATCGAGGATCATACGATAACTATAACGTCAGACTGGTCGTCTTTTCACCGCGATGCGCCTTGTAAGCGCGAATAATCCGCTGAACCAGTTCATGACGAATGACATCCACTTCATCAAATTTGGTGAAAAAGATGCCTTCCGTGCCGTAAAGCGCCTGCATCGATTCAATCAGACCCGATTTGCGGTTATGGGGCAGATCGACCTGGGAGGGATCACCAGTGACCACACATTTCGATCCCTCGCCCAAGCGGGTCAGGAACATGAACATCTGCTCGGTGGTGGTGTTCTGGGCCTCGTCCAGGATGATGAAGCTGCGGCTAAGCGTCCGTCCGCGCATGTAGGCCAGCGGAGCGATTTCGATGATGCCCTTGTCCATGTAACGCTGGATTTCTTCGTTTTCGAGCATGTCGTTCAGGGCATCGTAAAGCGGGCGCAAGTAGGGGAAGATTTTTTCCTGCAAGTCACCCGGCAAAAAGCCGAGAGCTTCGCCCGCTTCCACGGCGGGACGCGTGAGTACAATACGCGTAACTTCCTCATTTTTCAATGCCGCCACCGCCATGGCCATGGCAAGAAAGGTTTTCCCCGTTCCAGCAGGGCCTACTCCAAATATAAGATCATGATCTTTAACGGCTTCCACGTATTTCTTTTGCTGAAGCGATTTCGGAATGATTGGTGGCTTTTTGGCTGAAATCTGGATACGGGCGGCGTGGAGATCGGTGAGCTTCACCTCATTCCCTTTGGCGACCGATTCCATGGCGAAATTAAACTCGGTCTTGCGGATGTAGAGGCCCTTTTCGCGCACGAGGTGAAGCTGCTGGAAGACATCCCGGGCTTTGGCGATTGATTCCGGCAGGCCGTCGATCTTGATCCAGCCGTCGCGGGTGACAATTTTGACGCCGAACCGTTCTTCCAAGCGCCTCAGGTTTTGAGGGTCATTGACGTAAAGGGATTGCGCCGCTCGCGCATTTTCAAAATTAAGCGTTTCGCTGTTCGCCATCGGCTTCGTCAGGGTATCGGCCATAGGTGTGTTGTCAAATGTGCTGTGAATAAGCTGCGGTTACTCGAAAAGAGGTTTCGCTCACGGCAAGGAGGAGGCTTTCCCACCCAACTCGATAAAAAGCTTGGCGAAGTAGAGGGCCAGGAGAAGCCCTGTTCCCAAGCCGGCTAAAAAGGAGACCAGCATCCATTGCCAGTTCGTCTGGTCGTCCGAGAAAGAGGACTCGGATGCCACGGGCGCGACCTGAGGAGACGACTTGGCTGCCGGCTGCGGAACGGGAATGGCGACGGCTTGTGGGGCGTGATTTCTTGGGGCCGCCACCTGGGTGTTTACGGCGGGGGCGGAAGGCTGCGCCGCAGGTTCACGCATCGTGATCGCGTTAAGATTACCGGCGTCCATGTCGGTCTCCGGGTTGACCTCTGGGGCCGACAATGCTTCGGAAGAAAGCGCTTCAGCGGGATTCAGGACGGCCTCCCTCGTGGGAAGGCGTTCGGTTTCGCGTCTCATGTAAGGGCGGGTGGCTTTACGATGCCCCGCGGGAGGAGTGGTCTCGGCTTCACCTGTAACTTCGGGGTCGACTCGAAAGGGCACCGAACCAAAATAAACGACATCACCCAAATCGATCTGCACCCGTTGCGATAGGTAGGCGCCATGTGCGGCTGTTCCGTTGGCTGAGCCAAGGTCTTCGATAAAAAGGCCGGCCTCTTGATTCAAGATCATGGCATGACGCCGACTGACGGAGGCATCGTCCAGGTGGATATAGGTGTCATCCGCGCGTCCCACGGTGAACTCACCCTGAGGGATCGGCGTGGCCTGACCATTCTTCAGATTGCGAAACTTAAAAACGGTCACAGGGGAAAAATAGTGCGAGGGCAGGTTTTGCCAAGCCGTAATAATAAATGAATTGGAGAAAAGAAGAAAGAGGCGTTTCTAACTTCGGAGTATTTACAGAAAATCCCGTAACAAGAATGACGCGAAATCTTTGCTTAAAATGGGATAAGTCTTGAATTGCCTTCAGTGCGGCTTATTTTTCAATGGGTCATGCCGGAAAATAATAGCCCCGCCTCCAAGCCCGAACTTTCCGTAGAGCCGGGTGAACTGGCCTTTGATACGCCTCTGACGGAAAATCCCCGGCTCAAGCGCCGTTCCCTGAAGCCCCGGCCCATCGCTCCGCTTCGGCCTGCTGGCGAAGTGCCTTCTTCCGCCCAGGACAGAGTCCAGGAGGCCCCCCCTCGCTCGGCCGAGCAAGCGGTGTCGGAAGCGATGCCCGAGCATTTGGATGATGACGACAAAAACGCCGCGGTGAAATTTACCGAAGCCGAACCTATTCGTCCCCAGCCTGTGACCTTGCCGGCGAAGTCGTCCCAGCCTTACGTGACAAGGCCGACTCCTGGCGCCACTCCATCCACTTCTCCGTCACGTCCCGCAACCCTTTACTACAGCACCGGTCAGCGCAAGGAACAGGTAGAACCCTCCTCTATGAAATCATCGATTCCCACCGCCGGCATGACCTCTCCCCAGGCTCCACGCACGACGACTTCCAGCATTCGCCCTGCTTCGGTGGTTGATTACCGCACGAATGTGGAACGCCAGAGCCGCGAGCAACATTCCATCGGCGGTCTGCTCACCATCATCGTTTACGTGTTGATCGGCTTCTTCGTCCTGACCTCTTCGTTGGCTGGCTACGGCATCTATGCACTCTCCAAACAGATTCAGAAGCAAAGCCTGACCATGGGTGAATTGGACAGGCACTACGCTGCGGAAAATCAGGCGCTTACCAATCAGCTTAAGTCCACCATGGATACCTTGGCGCAGGCCCAGGCCCAGATTGGCCGCCAGCAGGAACTGATTTTACGCCAGCAAGACGCCATCAATAAGCTTATGGTCGCCAACGATGCCGTCGCCGCCTCCCTGCGGCAGGAACGGTCGATTCGTGCCGACGAGACTTCCAATCTTCGGTCCCGGGTCAATCAAATGGAAAGCGCGGGGCGCACCACCCAACGGTATTGATTTTCCCCGACTACCGATGATTTCGCCGGTTGAATTGCGCCGCATTGTGGCGGAGTGGCGCGTGCGGATGCAGCGGGTCAAGGACATCCTGCAGCCGCCCATTTGGAGCGAGGACGAGTGGCGCCAGTTTTCCCAGGCCCTCGCACTTCTCGTTCGCGAACACGGTCGAAGCTGGATTATCGATCCGAATGTTTACTGGGATCTGCGCTGGAAATTGCAGGACGGCGGCGAACTCGTCTGTCAGGTCGAGCACATCCCCGGCGAAAAGACTTCCCTGGTCGTGGCGCAAAACGGTGGATTTGCCGAAGCGGTGGGCAGTTACACCTGGCTCTGGGCCGAGTTCAACATGGAAGGCGAATTTGCCCGCGATCCCTACTGGGTCGAAGGCAGTTGGAAGGACGCGCTCACGGCGCTTCTTCTCCCGCTTGACCAGCAATCCTCCTACCTCCTGGCCGGCCGCACCGAGACTCCCCAGGAATTATTGCTCCAGGATGGCGCCCGTGCCAACAACGAGGATTATTTCCCGGCTGCCCTGTTGCCCGCACGGAAAGAGTAAGTTTAACTTTAAGAATCTGTCATCCTGAGCCTGTCGAAGGATCAGCGTCCCCTGCGCTTTCAGAGTTAGCCAAGCCTTTATCAAGCGGACGAATGGTTCGGCGGCTGATCCTGTCACACGCGCGTGCGACAAGATCAGGATGATGGGTCGGTTATTTGAAAATGTTTTTTCAAATTAAGGCACGATCGACCAACCACCCGCATTGACAGCCTCCTGCTCGTTGCTAACCGTTGAAGATGGCAGATAAATTGACCTGGAAGGATTCGGACGACCTTGCTTACGCGCTGATGGATAAGTTTCCCGATCAGAACCCGCTGAAGCTCAGTTTCCCGAAGTTACACAAGCTTGTGATCGAACTCGAAGAATTCGGCGACGATCCCGAAAAATCGAACGAAGCCATTATGGAAGCAATCCAAATGGCGTGGTATGAGGAGGTCAAATGAGCAAGGCCAGTGTCATCGCCTCTCCCGACGCGCCGCCCGCCATCGGGCCCTACTCCCAGGGTCGTAATACCGGTTCCTTCGTATTCCTGTCGGGCCAGATTCCGCTCGTGCGCGACACGGGCAAATTCGTCGATGGCGGCATCAAGGAACAAACCGAGCAGGTCATCGCGAATATCAAAGCATTGCTGGCCACGCAAGGGCTTGGCCTGGGCGACGTGGTCAAGTCGACCGTTTTCCTCGCCGACATGAACGAATTCGCCACGATGAACGAGGTCTACTCCAGCCATTTCACCGAGCCCTATCCGGCCCGTTCCACCGTGCAGGTGGCGCGGCTGCCGCGTGATGCGCGGGTGGAAATTGAAGTCATCGCCCAGGTGAAGCCCTAGCCATGTCGAGCGACGCGCGCTTTTCGTTGGCTCGGCGGATTTATCAGACGGCCCATATCACCGGCGAGTTCACGCTCCGATCCGGTGCGAAGAGCAACGAATACTTCGACAAGTATCTCTTCGAAGCCGATCCCAGGTTGCTGAAGGATATTGCCGAAACCCTCGTGCCGCTCGTTCCACCCGGCATCGATGCGTTGGCCGGTCTGGAAATGGGAGGTATTCCCATCGCCACGATGCTTTCGCAGTTCACGGGCCTGCCCGTCCTCTTCGTCCGCAAGGAAGCGAAGGGTTACGGTACCTGCAAAATCGCCGAGGGTGGCCAGGTGCGCGGTCGTAAATTACTGATGGTCGAGGATGTGGTCACTTCCGGCGGCGCGATTCTCGACGCGGCCAAGGCCCTGCGCGATGAAGGCGCGGAACTGGCCCAGGTGGTTTGCGTGATTGATCGCGAATCGGGCGGCCCGGCGAATCTCGCCAAGGTAGACCTCACCCTTAAGCCGCTTTTCACCATGTCGGAATTGAAGAAGGCCGGTGCTTGAACTTATGGGCTCAATTCCCCGAGGCCTGCTTCGGCTTTCCGGGGTAGCCGTCGGACCTGCGGTCGGCAGTAGGTTTCCCCCGTAGCCGCGCTCGTAAGAGCGTGGCCTGCAGTGGTAGCCGTCGCACTCCGTGCGACGGTGCAGCCATGCAGTTGCTTCGTTCCCTCGTTCCCAAGTTGTACTTGGGAACGCACTTGCTGAGGCAATTCCATTGCCGATCTTCGCCCGAAGATACTTTAGTTTGATCATTGGCCTTGCTTATTACTAATAGCGAAGCCTCGCTTTTTTTTAGGATTTACCCTTAACTACCTCTTCCATTATGAAAATATTCCCCACGCTTCGCTATCGTCATTTTGTTTTTGTCGGCATGCTTCTCCTGGCTTTTTCACTTGGAATAATCGACCAGCTTTTTTCCGGCGCTTCTCTGCAGGCCCAGACGGCGCCTGCGGGCACGGCTTCCAATGAAACCGACAAGGACACCGGCAAACCGGTCATCACGACTCCTTCGGGCTTGAAGTATGTGGACTTGACCGTGGGTACAGGTCCTGCCGCGAAAACCGGCGATCGCCTGCAGGTTCATTATGAAGGCAAGCTGCTCGATGGCACAAAGTTCGATTCCTCTTACGATCGCGGCCAGCCTTTCGATCTCGTTTTGGGCGTTTCGCAGGTCATCCAGGGCTGGACCGAAGGTCTCGCAGGCATGAAAGCGGGCGGCAAGCGCAAGCTGATCATCCCTCCCTTTTTGGGCTACGGCATGCAGGGCGCAGGTAACGTGATCCCGCCGAATGCGACACTGATTTTCAAAGTCGAAATCGTGTCCATCAATCCCAAATAAGCGGATCGGTCTATTGCTCTTATGGGGACACATGCGCGGCTCTTCGGAACGGATGGTATCCGTGGCCGCGCTAATGAAGGGCCGTTGACGCCGGAGGGCGCGGTCGCTTTCGGTCGCGCGGTCGCATTTAAATTCGGACAAAAGGGTCAACCGATTCTCATTGGCCGCGATACGCGCCTTTCCGGCTCGATGCTCGAGCAGGCCGTGGCTGCGGGCATCACGGCCATGGGCGTCGATGTATTGCTGGCCGGGGTGGTGCCGACTCCGGCCGTGGCCTTTCTCACCCGCTACCTCAAGGGCAGCGCGGGTGTGGTCATCAGTGCGTCGCACAATCCATTCGAGGACAATGGGCTGAAAATTTTCAAGGGCGATGGATTCAAGTGCGACGATGCCTTGGAAAGTGAACTCGAGAAGCTGATCCTCGGTGACAAGCTTCGCCAGCAGGGAGCCAGTGGGACGAAGGTCGGTCGCGTCGAAATGTGGCCCGATGGCGCGGCGCGCTACGCGGAGCTGGCGGTGAAAATTTATGGGGCGGGACTCGATTTGCACGGCCTGCGCGTGGTGGTCGATGCCGGATTTGGCGCAGCCTATATCACAACACCCTGGGTCTTGCGTGCGCTTGGGGCCGAGGTGCTGGCGTTGAATGTCGAGCCGAACGGAATCAACATCAACGCGGAATGCGGCAGCACCTATCCCGAGACGATCCAAAAGGCGACGAAGGAGTTTGGCGCCCAGATCGGCCTCGCCCACGATGGCGATGCGGACCGTCTTATTTGTTGCGACGAGACTGGTTCATTACTCGACGGTGACGAGATGCTGGCGGTGATTGGGCTCGATCTTCTCAAGCGCGATAAGCTGGCCAAAAAAACGTTGGTGGCGACGGTGATGAGCAATCTGGGACTCGATGAATGTTTTGCCGCGGCGGGTGGGAAGATTTTACGCGCAGGCGTCGGTGATCGTTACGTGCTGGAGCTGATGCTGGCCCATCAATTGAACCTTGGCGGCGAGCAATCAGGCCATGTCATCCTGCGCGATTACAATACGACGGGTGATGGACTCGTCACGGCGTTGGAACTGCTGCGCATCATGCAGTCGACCGGCCAACCTCTCAGCCAACTGCGTCAGGGCCTGCGGAAATATCCACAACTTCTGGTCAATGTGAAGGTGCGGGAACGTATTCCGCTCGAGCAGTTGCCTGAAGTGACTGATGTCGTTCAGGCGCTCGAAAAGGAACTGGGCTCAAGTGGTCGCATCCTGCTCCGCTATTCCGGCACTGAGCTGAAAATCAGGCTTTTGGTCGAGACCCGTGACGAGGCTCTTCTCCAGCCGACGGTTGACCGGGTTCTCGTGCCCATCAGGAAGCACTTGGCTGCGTCATAAGCTTTAATCGTTTGGGTTCCATTCCCAAAAGATTGTTTCGGTTTTGCTGTAGCGGCGGTCTATGACCGCCGAGGGAAAAAGAAAGTATGTCGCCCATGCTTCGGCGGTTCCTTCGGCTTTGCTCAGGACAGGCGCCGACCGTCGCTACAGAAGAATGCCCCGCTGCTTGCGGCATGCAGTTGGTAGCCAGTCCAGGCCCTTGCAACGGCTAGAGCCTATTCGGTTTCATTCTCGATGAACAATCTGTCATCCTGAGCTTGTCGAAGGATCAGACGCATTTTCTTTTTTCCATGCGAGGTGACGTTCTTATTTCATGTCGAAATAGAACTCTTCAATCTTCCCATTGCTATACGAGTCTGATCCTTCGACAAGCTCAGGATGACGGATCGTTTTCCCGATGACCCCAATCTTGCCCTGGCTGGCATCTTGGGCTTAAGTCATAGGGTGCAAGATCGTCTGTGGCTGCTTTTGGCGACGCTGGGTTATTTGGCCAGCGCGGGCTGGGGACTGTACTCCTTGGGGTCGCAACGCCCGGTGGCCAATCGCGGGACTTTTCTGCTCATCATTGCGGCGTTTGCTTTGCAGACTCTTTTTCTGCATCAACGGGGTTCGGCGATTGGGCATTGCCCGATCACGAATCTTTTCGAGACGCTGGCCTTTTTTTCGTGGTCGCTTGTGCTCACCTATCTGGTGGTTGGGCCCGCTTACCGGATGTCGATCCTCGGGGCCTTCACCGCGCCGATCGTTTTCCTCATTAATTTTTTTGCGCTGACGACTCCCATTGATGTGCATAACGCGATGCCACCTCTGGGCTGGCAGCTTGAACTTCACGCGACGTTGGCATTACTCGGGCTGGGTGTGCTGGGTGTGGCTGCATTGGCGGGGCTGGCCTACCTTATCCAGGAGCGGCAATTGAAGCGGCGCGCGTTGACGTCCTGGTTTTATACATTGCCGGATGTGGGGCAGTTGGAGTTGGTGCAGCAGCGGGTGCTGGTTTGGGGCTTTACGATTTTTTCGGCAGGCGCGGTTCTGGGCTTTTTTATTCCGCATCAAACGTCGGAAGACTGGGTGAAGATTGTCTGGTCGGCGGTGGTGTGGAGTCTTTACGCGGCGCTGGTGATTGTTTTGGGGCTGGGCTGGCTGAGCCATAAAAAGACCGCGCTGCTTTCCGTGGCCGGTTACGTTTTCATCCTGCTGACGTTCTGGGGTATTAATTCCCTGAGCGAGTCACACGTTTTTCCCCATATGGGCTGATCGAGACCAATCATGAGTGCGTACGTTATTTGCGGTGGATTGACCTTCGAGAAGACGCCCGTGGAGTTGCGGGAGAAGGTGGCTTTTCGCAATGAACAGCTTCCGGAAGCACTTGAGCAGATGAAGAAATTTCTCAACTTGAGCGAGGCCGTGCTCATCTCGACGTGCAATCGGGTGGAATATTTCGGGGCGACAACTCAGCCGGAACAAGCCGCCGCCGCGTGGCCCGATTTTCTGCGGCAATTTCACGCGGTGTCGGAGGACTTCGCACCGCTTTCTTTCCAGCTTCGGGACATGCCGTGCGTGGAGCATTTGTTTTCGGTGGCCTCGGGGCTCAAGTCGATGGTGGTGGGCGAGACGGAGATTTTGGGCCAATTGAAGGATGCCTATGATATCGCGCTGGCGCAGGGCCAGACCGGAAAATGGCTGAACCGGCTTTTCCAGTCGTCATTTGCTGCGGCTAAATCGGTGCGTTCGCGGACGGCGATTACGCGGGGGAGCGTTTCGGTTGGCTCGGTTTCGGTCGAACTGGCGGAGAAAATTTTTGGCAATCTGCGCGGCTGCCGGGTGATGGTCATCGGCGCGGGAGACACGAGCGAAAGGACGGCGCGTTCGCTTTTGGGACGCGGGGTGCATTCGATTCTCGTGTCCAATCGCACGTTTGATCGGGCGGAAATTCTCGCCCGCGAATTAGGTGGGCAAGCGGTCCGGTGGGAAGAGTGGGAGGAGCAGGCGTTGCAGGTGGATATCATGATTAGCTCGACCAGCGCACCTCACTATGTGCTGACGCAAGCCAAGCTGGAGACGTTGTTGCGTCGGCGCGAGCGGCGGCCGCTTTTTCTCATCGACCTGGCGGTGCCGCGAGATTTTGAGCCTTCGATTAATCTGCTCGACGATGTTTATCTTTACGATATCGACGATCTGCAATCGATTGCCCAGACGCATTTGCGGGAACGGCAAACGGAGATCACTCGTAGCGTGGAAATTCTCCAGCCTCATGTGGAGCGATACATGGCCTGGACCTTTCGCCAGGCGAGGGAAACGGGGCCTGACGGCATTCAAACTGGATTGGTAACGGCATGAAACCACTTATTCTTGGCAGTCGCGGCAGTCCACTGGCTTTGGCCCAAACACGGTTGGTCATGGCGGCCTTAAAAAAGGAATGGCCCGCGTGCAACTTTGAGATCAGCGTGATTCGGACGCAGGGAGACCAGCTTTCGGAGAATCCTGCCGAGGAGGGAGAGAAGCTGGGCAAGGGGCTTTTCACCGGGGAACTGGAACGGGCTTTATTGGAGAAGGAGATCGATATCGCGGTGCATAGTCTGAAGGATTTGCCGACGGAGGGGCCCGAGGGCTTGGTTATCGGGGCGATTCCCAAACGGGCTTCTGCGCAGGATGTGCTGATTACCCGAGGGGCGAAGGGGCTGAAGGAATTGTCGCCGAATCCTCTCGTGGCCACGGGTAGTCCCCGACGCGCGGCGCAACTGGCGCTGGCCCGACGCGATGTGCGCGTGGTGGATATTCACGGCAATATCGATACGCGGCTGCGCAAATTTCGGGAGAACCGATCCTGGTCGGCATTGATTCTTGCCGCTGCCGGGGTGGAGCGATTGAAGCCCGATGTTTCCGGATTGACGGTGACGCCGCTGTCTTTTGATCTCATGTTGCCCGCGCCAGGCCAGGGGGCCCTGGCGATCCAGATGCGGGCCGAGGATCGCGATGTTATGGAGCTGATCCGGATGTTGCATGATCCCGCGACGGCGATGAGTGTGACGGCGGAGCGGATGTTTCTCCATGCATTGGGTGGGGGTTGCGAGGAGCCGATTGCAGCTTATGCCGAAGTTACGCCGGAAAATCTTCTGCGGCTGGAGGGTATTGCATGGTTGGTGGGGGACACGGAGCCGAGGCGTGGTTCTCTGTTGGGACGGCTCGATCAGGCGGAGAAGCTTGGGGTTGATCTGGCGATGGAAATTTCCCGATGAGCGTGGAGGAAAAGAAGGGGTGGGTTTATCTCGTCGGCGCAGGTCCCGGTGCGCTTGGTCTGGTGACATTGCGCGCGCAGCAACTCATCGAGCAGGCCGAGGTGCTGGTCTATGACTATCTTTGCAATCCGGCGATGTTGGACTGGGCACGTCCCGGTACGGAAAAAATTTACGCGGGAAAATCAGGCTCCGCTCACACGCTGACGCAGGATGAAATCAATGCGTTGCTGGTCGACCGGGCACGGGCTGGGAAGCAGGTTGTGAGATTGAAGGGTGGCGATCCCTATGTTTTTGGTCGGGGTGGAGAAGAAGCGCAAGTGCTGGTGCGTGCCGGGTTGCCATTTGAAGTGGTGCCGGGGGTGACTTCGGCGATTGCCGCGCCGTCGTATGCGGGCATTCCGGTAACGCATCGCGATCTGGCATCGATGGTGACTTTTGTCACGGGGCACGAAGATCCGACGAAGCCCGACTCCGCGATTGATTGGCGCCAATTGGCGCAACTGCGTGGAACGAAAATTTTCCTGATGGGAGTTGAACGATTACGAAATATCACGCAGCGGCTTCAGGAGGAGGGCGCTGATCCGGCAACGCCGGTGGCCCTGGTGCGCTGGGGGACGACGGCCCGGCAGGAAAGCATCGAGGGAACACTAGCGACGGTGGCTGACCTGGTGGAGAAGCGCGGCTTTCGTGCCCCGGCGATCACGATTATCGGCGAGGTGGTTAATCTTCGGCAGGAGCTGAATTGGTACGAGATGCTGCCGCTTTTTGGCCAACGCATCGTGGTGACGCGGACGCGACGACAGGCCAGTGCGTTGACGGAGCGGTTGACGCAACTGGGGGCCGATGTGCTGGAGATTCCAACCATTCGGATTGCACCGCAGCCGCTGGCTGAAATTCAACGCGGTCAACTTAAGGAGTTGGCGCGGCATTTCGATTGGCTGGCTTTTACGAGCCCGAATGCCGTTGAGTATTTCTTTGCGGAGTTTTTCCAGGTCAATTCTGATTTGCGCGATCTGGGTCCCCTTAAGATTGCGGCGGTTGGCCCGGCCACAGCGAAAAAATTGAGCCAGCTCCATTTGCAAGTCGATCTGCAGCCGGAAATTTACACAGTGGAGAAATTTGCCGAATCGTTTTCCAAGAAGATGATCCAGTCTGCCCGCTTTTGCCTTCCCCGAGGACAGCTGGCCGATCCGCTGCTGGCCGATCATCTTCGTGAACGGGGCGGCAAGGTGGAGGAATGGACGCTCTATCACACCGAGTCCGAAAACGAGGATGCGACCGGCGCTCGCGCACGTTATTTGCGGGAAGGGGCGCATTGGATTACTTTCACCAGTTCCAGCACGGCGGAGAATTGGAAGGCGTTGAATCTTCTGCCTGAATCTGGAAATCCCATTCCGAAAGTGGTGAGCATGGGGCCGGTGACTAGCATAACACTGCGTCGACTCGGTTATGAGATTGCGGCGGAGGCTTCCACCTCGACGATTGATGCCTTGGTCGAGACATTGCGTGAAGTTGTCAAAAAGCAATGAGCCTTGGCTAATGATTGAATAGGTTCTAGAATCGCGTGATGCCGACAAATGATGATTTGATGGATGAGGGCAATGCCGCATTGGCAATCGGCGAGTTGGAGGAAGCGGTTAAATATTTTCGTCAGGTGACCGAGCAGGACGCTCAATTTCAGGATGGCTGGCATGCCCTGGGCATGGCGCTCTATAAGCTGGATCGATATGAGGAAGCGATTGCGGCGGGAAAGCGAGCGGCGGAGATCGATCCGAATAATCAGTTCGTCTGGTCGAGTTTGTCTCTGGCCTATAATGCGAATAAGCAAAAGGCCGAAGCCGAGGCAGCCGGGGCCAAGGCCCGGATTATTTCATGGGGCGGAAAAATTAAATTAGACGGAGCGGATTCGAATTCACCCGCACAAGACCCTGGTTGATATCGTTAGTGCTATTAATGGTGCTTTCTATAAAATAGAGAGTTGCGTTTCAGATACTCATCCATATAACTATCAGTGGTGTCCAATCTTCGAGAGCATGATGGCTTGTAAGTCGTTGTTTTGAAAGCAGGAAGAACGAAAAGAGGATGCACACGACATGAGCGTGGCTCCGTTATTCTGGCGGGATGCAACCGCCG
>Ga0307511_10000818_pt1 | contig 33228 bp, 32 predicted proteins | sample 13_EM_MG_FD_200266 | JGI IMG/M metagenome (GOLD analysis project Ga0307511, IMG submission 200266) | Populus trichocarpa ectomycorrhiza microbial communities from riparian zone in the Pacific Northwest, United States - 13_EM | ecosystem: Host-associated > Plants > Roots > Unclassified | place... | reverse complement strand
ACCGGCCTGTACGGCGCGCAGATCGACACCCGGCGGCTGGTGGACGGCGCCTGGGAGGACATGCGCGGCCACCTGCGCACGCTGCTGGCCGGCGCGGGCATCGACGAGCTGGCGGCCGAGGAGCTGACAGCGCTGCCGGGCGTGGAGGAGCTGCTGGCGCTGGCCGAGGTGCACCGCCTGGCCACCACCGGCCCGTGGGACGCGGTGATCGTCGACTGTGGACCGACGGCCGAGACGCTGCGCCTGCTGGCGCTGCCGGAGGCGGTCGGCAACTACCTGGAGCGCCTGTTCCCGACGCACCGCCGCGTGGTCCGCGGCCTGCTGGCCGGGGTCGCGGGCAGCTCGGCGCCGGCCCGCTGGGACGCCGCGGCGGACGCGATCGGACGGCTGGCCGAGCACCTGGAGGCGGTGCGCTCGCTGCTCGTGGACCAGGAGCGGACCAGCGTCCGGCTGGTGCTCACGCCGGAACGCGTCGTCGCCGCGGAGACCCGCCGCACGCTGACTGCCCTTGCCCTGCAAGGGATTCGAGTTGACGGCCTGGTCGCCAACCGGCTGCTGCCGGACGCTGGCGCCGGCCGTGGCGCGGCGGCGAACTGGCTGCGCACAAGGCGGTCCGAGCAGGAGACGGTGCTGGCGGAGCTGCGCACCGCCGAGATCCCGGTGCAGACGGTCGGCTACCGCGCGTGCGAGCCGGTCGGCGTGCCGGCGCTGCTGGAGCTGGCTCGCGAGCTCTACGCGGACGGCGACCCGCTGGCCGTGTCGACGACAACGACCGAGCCGCTGCTGTCGGTGACCGCCTCGAACGTCGGCTACCAGCTCCGGGTGTCGTTCCCGCTGGACGTCGACGCGGACCTGGACCTGGCCCGCGTGGACGACGAGCTGGCGATCACCGTGGACGGCCGGCGGCGGCTGGTGGCGCTGCCGGCGGCGCTGCGCCGGTGCGAGGTGACCGGGGCCGAGATCGTCGACGGCGGCCTGCTCGTCGACTTCGAGCCGGATCCAAGGTTGTGGATGCGGTGACCGGACAGGACAGGATCGCCGAGGAGTTGCGGCTGCTGATCGACGCCGTGGCCGAGAAGGCCGAGCCGTGGCTGGCGCGGATCGCCGCGGACGGCGCCGAGCACGACCCCACCACCTGCGACTGGTGCCCGGTCTGCGCGGTCGCGGCCGTGATCAGGGGCGAACGGTCGGAGATGGCGGCCAAGGCCGCCGAGCACGCCGCCGGCCTGCTGGCCGTGCTGCGGATGGCGTTGCAGCAGCAGCGTTCCGAGCCGGCGCCGGCCGACGAGCCGCAAGCGCCGCCGCGGGTGCAGAAGATCACCGTCCGCCGCCGCGGGCAGGACCCTTGCTGACCGTCGGCATCGACGTCGGCGGGACCAGTGTTCGGGCGGGCGTCGTGGACCCCAGGGGCGCCGTGCTCGACACGACCCGGGCGCCGACACCCAGCGGCGGCGCGCCGCTGGAGGACGCGATCGCCTGCGCGGTCGAGGAACTGAGCTCACGGCACAAGATCGGTGCGGTGGGCCTGGCGGTCGCCGGCTTCGTCACCGAGGACCGGATGTCCGTTCGGTTCGCGCCGCACCTGGCCTGGCGGGATTCGCCGGTGGCCAAGGCGATGACGCAGCGGCTGGGGCTGCCGGTCGTGTTGGAGCACGACGCGAACGCGGCGGCGCTGGCCGAGCACCGGTTCGGGGCGGCCCGCGGCGCGAAGGTCGCGGTCATGGTCGCGCTCGGCACGGGCATCGGCGGCGCGCTGCTGATCGACGGCGAAGTCTTCCGCGGCGCCTACGGCGTCGCCCCCGAGCTGGGCCACCTGCGGGTGGTGCCCAACGGCCGGCCCTGCCCGTGCGGCAAGAAGGGCTGCTGGGAGCGGTATTGCAGCGGCACAGCGTTGAGCGCCACCGCCGTCGAGCTGATGGCCAAGCACCCCGGCGCGTCCACCGTGCTGGCCCGGGAGGCCGCCGGCGACCCGCAGCGGGTGACCGGCCGCAAGGTCTCCGGGGCCGCCCGCGACGGCGACCCCATCGCCCAGCGGGCGCTGGCCGACCTGGCCAAGTGGCTGGGGGAGGGGCTGGCGCTGGTCGCCGACGTCTACGACCCTGAGGTGGTGGTGATCGGCGGCGGCGTGTCCGAGTCGGCCCCGCTGTTCCTCGACGACGCCCGCGAGCATTACGCCGCCGTGGTCACCGGCTCCGGCTACCGCCCACTGGCCCGCATCCGCACCGCCCAGCTCGGCGACGACGCCGGCATCGTCGGCGCGGCCGCCATGGCCCGGGAGATGGTGGCCAAGCGGTGATGCCCGTAAGTGCCCGGAAAAGCCAGGCACTTACGGACACATCTCTAGGCCGCCTCGACGGCTCGGAGGAACCAGTCGACGGCCGGGGAGACGTCCGCCGGCGGGGCCCAGCCGTTGATCACGGCCAGCAGCCGCAGGTATCGGTCCCGGCGCGGGTCGTTGGCGTCCCTCAGCCGTGCCAACCCATCCGGCTCCGACCGGGCAGTCACCTCCGCGACGATCCGGCCGGCTTCGGCCGATTCCGGGCTGACGCCCGCCGCGACAGCCGGTCCCGCCTTGTCTCGCACCAGTGCCACCAAGTCCCGCCTTGGTGGCGTCGTCCGCACGTGCCCGTCGGCTAGGCGGCGCAGCCGTGCCCGGAAGTCGGTGTCCTGGACCAGATCCAGCAGCTCCGACCAGGCCGCCAGCTGCTCGGCGGTGGGGTCGGGCGGCAGCTCCGGCGTCAGCGACCGCCGGATCCCCGGGTCGTCGAGCACGGTGTGCAGGAAGTCGTCGATCAGCTGACGGTGGGCGTGCACCAGGTTCATCCCCTCGGGTAGGCAGCCGCGCTCCGCCACCGCGAGCAGCACCGCCCGGTGCAGGCCCAGCAACCGGATCCGGGCCGCCAGCGCCTCCGCGTGGGCCGCCGCCACATCGGCGAGCGTCACCTCCCGGTCCAGCACCCGCCGGATCGTGGCCAGGTCCAGGCCGAGCTCGCGGAGCGTCCGCACCAGGCCGAGCCGGGACACGGCCTCGGGACCGTAGCGGCGATGACCGGCCGGGTTGCGCTCGGCGGCCACGAGCCCGCGGTTCGAGTAGAACCGGATCGCCTTGACCGACAGGCCGGTGAGCCGAGCCAGCTCTCCGATGGAATGGAGCACCTTCACCACGCCAGCCAACAATCTCCCCCAAGGGGAGACGCAAGCCCCAGCGTGAAGGGACGTTTTCGCTCGTCCAACGCCAGGAAGGGGCCCTTCATGGCACAAGGCCCTACAGCTGCGCCCCTGAGCCGTCGTCCGATCCCGGCGGCGGGCCGTGCCGCATGCGCAGCAGCAGCCAGCCCACGCCGCTGGTCAGCGCGATGATCGCCAACGGGGTCGCGACCTGGGACTCCAGGCCGATGAGGGCCGGGACTGCCAGCAGGCCGACGCCGATCACGATCAGCACCACGGCCAGCACGGTCAGCGGGCGCGGGCGGGGGAACGGCGGCGGGTCGGGCGGGACGTAGTGCTCCTCGTCCGAGGCGGCCGCCCAGTCCCAATCCCGGTCGGCGGTGCGCCAGCCGGGCGGCGGCGGTGTGGCCGCGGCGGGGGGCTGCGGCGGCTCGATCGGCCGCGTCTCCTCGACGGCGGCGGTGTCCTGTCTGGTCGCGGGCTGGTCGGAGGGCCAGCGCATGCCCACGCCGTCCCGTTCCAGGCCCGCGACGATCTCGGCGAACGCCGCGTCGACGTCCTCCGGTCCATCGGCATTGCCTCGCCCAGTCAAACCCGGCCTCCACACACACGTGGTCCCCACATCCTCGCACGAGAGCGACGCATCGCGTCGTCTGCTGGATCACTATCTGCCCGGGTGGCCGAGCCCGGGCGTTGCTCGTTGTGCCGAGCGGCCGCCGCTCCGTAGGCTGATCCGCTCAGGATGCGGCATGAGGAGGCGCACGCCGAGGTGCTGTACTGGCTGATGAAGTACGTCCTGCTGGGGCCGCTGCTGCGGCTGTTCTTCCGGCCGCGGATCGAAGGCCTGGAGAACGTGCCGGAGACCGGCGGCGCGTTGCTGGCCAGCAACCATCTCGCGGTGTCGGACTCGTTCTTCCTGCCGCTGATGGTGCCGCGCCGGATCACGTTCCCGGCCAAGAGCGACTACTTCACCCAGAAGGGCGTCAAGGGCACGCTCAAGCGGCTGTTCTTCACCGGCGTCGGCCAGGTGCCGATCGACCGCTCCGGCGCGGCCGCCGCCCAGGGCGCGCTGGACACGCTGGTCCGGCTGCTCAAGGACGGCCAGCTGGTGGGCATCTACCCGGAGGGCACGCGCTCCCCGGACGGCCGGCTGTACAAGGGCAAGACCGGCATGGCCCGGATGGCCCTGGAGGCCGGGGTGCCGATCATCCCGGTGGCCATGTTCGGCACCGACAAGGCCAACCCGATCGGCTCCAAGATGTGGTACCCGCACCCGATCCGGATCAAGATCGGCAAGCCGCTGGACTTCTCCCGCTACCAGGGCCTGGACGGCGACCGGTTCGTCGAGCGGTCCATCACCGACGAGGTGATGTACGACCTGATGGAGCTGTCCGGCCAGGAGTACGTGGACATCTACGCGGCCAAGCTGAAGGACGCCAAGCCGGCCGTGACCCCGGCGCAGCGCACTCCGGCCGAGCCCGCGCCGGCCGACAAGGTGCCCAGCTGAGGGCCCTTCGGGCAAACCGCCTACCCTGCACGGCGTGCGGTTTTTCTATGACTGTGAGTTCATCGAGGACGGGCGCACCATCGACCTGGTGTCGATCGGTGTGGTCGACGAGGAAGGCCGCGAGTTCTACGCCGTGTCCACCGAGTTCGACCCGGAGCGGGCCGGCCAGTGGGTCCGCCAGAACGTGCTGCCCAAGCTGCCGCCGCCGGCCAGCCCGGTGTGGATGAGCCGCGGCCGGATGCGCCAGGAGCTGCTGAACTTCGTCAGCCCGAACGGCGAGAACGCGGAGCTGTGGGCGTGGTTCGCCGCCTACGACCACGTGGCCCTGGCCCAGCTGTGGGGGTCCATGCCGGACCTGCCGCGCGAGCTGCCCCGGTTCACCCGCGACCTGCGCCAGCGCTGGGACGATCTGGGCCGGCCGAAGCTACCGCAGCCGCCGTCGGACGCCCACGACGCGCTGGCCGACGCCCGGCACAACCTGGCCCGGTGGAAGGTGATGGAGGCCGAGCGGCTGCGCCGCGGCCACGTCGTGCGCTGACTTGCGGGGGGTGCCTTGCTGCACCGATACAGGGCATGACACGCTCTCGTAACACGAGGGTCGCCAGTGACGCCGGCCACATCCTTTCGGAACTGTTGAGAGAGGCAAGCAGATGCGCATCGGTGTGCTGACCGGCGGCGGTGACTGCCCGGGTCTGAACGCGGTGATCAGGGCCGTGGTCCGCAAGGGCATCGAGGCTCACGGCTGGGAGGTCATCGGCTTCCGCAACGGCTGGCGTGGCCCGATGGAAGGCCTGACCAAGCAGCTGGGCCTGGACGAGGTGGAGGAGATCCTCACCCGCGGCGGCACGATCCTCGGCTCCTCGCGCACCAACCCCTACAAGGAGGAGGGTGGTGTCGAGAAGATCCGCGAGGTGATCGCCCAGCACAGGATCGACGCGCTGGTGGCGATCGGCGGCGAGGACACGCTGGGCGTGGCCAAGCGGCTGACCGACGACGGCATCCCGGTGGTCGGCGTGCCCAAGACGATCGACAACGACCTGGGCGCCACCGACTACACCTTCGGCTTCGACACCGCGGTGCACATCGCCACCGAGGCCCTGGACCGGCTGCGCACCACCGCCGAGTCGCACCACCGCGCCCTGGTCGTCGAGGTCATGGGCCGGCACGCCGGCTGGATCGCCCTGCACTCGGGCCTGGCCGGCGGCGCCAACGTGATCCTGGTGCCGGAGAAGCCGTTCAGCGTGGAGAAGGTGGTCGAGTGGACGCAGCGCCGCTTCGAGCGCCAGTACGCGCCGATCATCGTGGTGGCCGAGGGCGCGATGCCCGAGGGCGGCGCCGAGCTGCTGCACAACGGTGAGAAGGACGCCTTCGGCCACGTCCGGCTGGGCGGCGTCGGCCAGTGGCTGGCCGAGGAGATCGCCGAGCGCACCGGCAAGGAGTCCCGCGCGGTCGTGCTGGGCCACGTGCAGCGCGGCGGCACCCCGACCGCGTACGACCGCGTCCTGGCGACCCGGTTCGGCCTGCACGCGGTGGACGCGGTGCACGACGGCGACTTCGGTGTGATGGTGGCCCTGCGCGGCACCGACATCGTCCGGGTGAAGCTGTCCGAGGCGACCGCCGAGCTCAAGACCGTGCCGGACGAGCGTCTTCAGGAGGCCGAAGTCTTCTTCGGCTGAGCTTGCGAAGCCGAACGTCGAGCACTTCGGCTGATGGCATAAACTGCTCAGAGCGTAAATAGATTGCCCGGGTCGCGAGACCCGGGCATTCTTGTGTCCATGGCGAGCAACGGATTCTCCCGGGTGCTCGGCCGATGGGAGGCCTGCGCACCGTCCCGGTGACGCGGCCCTGGTCGGTCGGGTCACGTGACGTGCATGGCAGGGCCGGCGACAAGACCGGCCGCAGCGGTGACGGCCGCTATGTACTGTGCCCGTTTTCTCTGGGTAGCAGGCCCTGTCCCACGCGACCCGACCGATTCCATTCACCTTATCCCGCCTGTGGTCCAACGGACACGACACCGGCCTACGAAGCCGGCAATGCAGGTTCGATTCCTGCCGGGCGGACATGTGTCCACATCCGCTGAAAGGAGGAACAACGATGACGGTTTTCACCTGGGGCACGCGGTTCCTCTGCGGAGAGCCCACCCCCAAGCCCTGGCCGGTCAACAAGCACAGCGCCTGATCGTGCGGTGTAAAGCGGCCCCGGAGTCTCGACTCCGGGGCCGCTGTCGGTGCGGGCTGCTCTAATGGAGGGGTGTCCACCCCAGCAGCCCAGCACCGCATCCTGGTCGTCGACGACGAGCACAACATCGTCAACCTGCTGACGACGGCGCTGAAGTTCGTCGGCTTCGACGTGGTCTCGGCGACCAACGGCCGGCAGGCGCTGGAGCAGGCGGCCGCCACCCGGCCGGACGTGATCGTGCTCGACGTGATGCTGCCCGACCTGGACGGCTTCGGCGTGTGCACCCGGCTGCGCGAGGCCGGCATCGACGCGCCGGTGCTGTTCCTGACCGCGCGGGACGCCAGCGAGGACAAGGTGCACGGCCTGACCCTGGGCGGCGACGACTACGTGACCAAGCCGTTCGACCTGGACGAGCTGGTGGCGCGGGTGAACGTGCTGCTCAAGCGGGGCCGCACCGAGCGGGCCCCGAGCAACCGGCTGCGGGTCGGGCACGTCGAGCTGGACCAGGACACCCACGAGGTGTGGCGCAACGGCGAGCTGGTGCGGCTGTCGGCGACCGAGTTCCAGCTGCTGCGCTATCTGATGACCAACGCGGGCCGGGTGCTGTCCCGGGCCCAGATCCTCGACCAGGTGTGGAACTACGACTTCCAGGGCGACTCCAGCATCGTCGAGACCTACGTCTACTACCTGCGGCGCAAGCTCGACGACCAGGACAACCCGCTGATCCACACCGTCCGCGGCGTCGGCTACCTGCTGCGGGCGTCCACCGTGCCGGCGGCGGGCGGGCGATGACCAGACTGCTGCACTGGCTGCGCCTGCGCTCGCTGCGGTCCCGGCTGCTGGCCGGGGTGCTCGCGGTGACCGCGGCCGGCCTGCTCACCGCCGACGTGGTCGGCGCGTTCGCGCTGAGCAGCTACCTGCTCAAGCGCACCGACAGCCAGGTCGCCGACGCGCTGGGCTCCACCCTGGACAAGGTCCGGCCGGACGGCACGGTGCCGATCGGCCAGTCCAACGACGACCTGTGCGCGATCACCGTGCTGGATCCGACCGGGCGCGTGCTGCACCAGTACGGCGCGGCCAGCGGCCTGCCGATCCCGCCGCTGAGCAGCCTCCAGTCGATCGCCGACCAGCGCAGCACCGTCACGGTCAGCGGCGGCGACGACTTCCGGATCATGGTCGGCGACCTGCCGGACGGCCAATACCTGATGGTCTCGCAGTCGCTGCGGCAGTCCGCGGCGACGATCTACCAGCTGGTGGCCATCGAGGCTGTGGTGACGGCCCTGGCGCTGGCCCTGGCCGCGGTGCTGGCGCTGCGGGTGAGCCGCTTCGTGCTGCGCCCGCTGGACCGGATGACCGACACCGCCGAGCTGATCGCCGACGGCGAGATGTCGCACCGGGTGCGGGTGGACGACTCGCCGACCGAGGTGGCCCGGCTGGGCACCTCGCTGAACCAGATGCTGGGGCGGCTGGAGCACTCGTTCAGCCAGCGGCAGGCCGCCGAGGAGGGCCTGCGGCAGTTCGTCGCCGACGCCAGCCACGAGCTGCGCACCCCGCTGACCTCGATCACCGGCTACGCCCAGCTGGTCCGGCACGGCGCGCTGGCCGACCCGGACGACCTGGCCGACGCGATGCGCCGGGTGGAGGACGAGGCCAAGCGGATGGCCGCCCTGGTCGACGAACTGCTGTTGCTGGCCCGGCTGGACCAGGGCCGGCCGCTGGAGTCCAGCCCGGTGGACCTGGTGGCGCTGGCCGAGGCCGCGGTCGGCGACGCCCGGGCCGCCGACTGCGCCCGCACGGTCCGCCTGGTCGTCGCCGACACAGAGCCGGACGGTGCGGGCGAGCACCTGGTCCGCGGCGACCGGGCCCGGCTGCACCAGGTGCTGGCCAACCTGTTGGGCAACGTGCGGGCGCACACCCCGCCGGGCACGGCGGCCGAGGTGCGGATCAGCCGGGACGGCGAGCACGAGGTCATCGACGTGCTCGACGAGGGGCCGGGCATCTCCGCCGAGCAACGGGACAAGGTGTTCGAGCGGTTCTTCCGCGGCGACGCGTCGCGGACCCGGACGGCCGGCCTGGCCGACGGCAGCGGGCTGGGGCTGAGCATCGTCGCCGCGATCGCCGCCGCGCACGGCGGCCACGCCGGCGTGCAGCCGAGCGAGCACGGCGCGTGGCTGCGGGTCACGCTGCCGGCCACGGTGGCCAATCCCGTGCCGGATCGGGCGCTGACCAGGCAGGAAGTTCCCAGCGGACTCTAAGCCGGCATCAACATCTTTCCGAGTCTGATGGGTTTCCCTTGTAGGTAGCGTGACTTGCGCCAGCCGCCGCAGGGGGAGCACCGCCATGTCCACCGAGTCGTCTACCGGCACGTCCGGACGGGTTCGCCCGCTTCGGTTGCTGGCGGCGCTCCTGCTGTCCCTGGTGGTGATCACGGCCAGCAACTTCGGGCTGACGGTGATCGGCACCGCGATCTTCTCCGCGCCCGACGACTTCTGCGCCTTCCAGCTGAAGTACTCGGTGCCGATGACGCTGGAGTGGGTCGCGCTGGCCACCGTCGTGTGGGGGCTGCTCATCCACTACACGAGCCGGCCGGCGTGGTGGTTCTACCAGGTCACGCGGGTTTTCGTGGCCGTGGCCTGGGTGTCCAGCCTGTTCGCCCTGGCCTCGTGGCGGTCCGTGCTGGGCGTGGTGACCCTGGACATCATGGTGGTGGTCGGCGCGACCGTGACCTATCTGGCGTTGACCAGGATCGCGCCGACCAACCAACTCACTACTGCCTGAGCATCTCGGCGACGAGGAACGCCAGCTCCAGCGACTGCTGCGTGTTCAGCCGCGGGTCGCAGGCCGTCTCGTAGCGGCCGGCCAGGTCGTCGTCGGAGATCTCCTGGGCGCCGCCCAGGCACTCGGTGACGTCCTCGCCGGTCAGCTCGATGTGGATGCCGCCGGGGTGGGTGCCCAGCTGGCGGTGCACCTCGAAGAAGCCCTGCACCTCGTCGACGATGCGGTCGAAGTGACGGGTCTTGTAGCCGGTGGTCGACTCGTGGGTGTTGCCGTGCATCGGGTCGCACTGCCAGACCACGAGGTGGCCCGAGGCGGTGACCTTCTCCACGATGGCCGGCAGCACGTCGCGGACCTTGTGGTTGCCCATGCGGGAGATCAGGGTGAGGCGGCCGGGCACGTTGTGCGGGTCGAGCCGCTCCACGTACTCCACGGCCATCTCCGGCGTGGTGCTCGGGCCGATCTTCAGGCCGATCGGGTTGGCGATCAGCTCGGCCAGCGCGATGTGTGCGCCGTCCAGCTGGCGGGTGCGGTCGCCGACCCACAGGAAGTGCGAGGACAGGTCGTACAGCTTGGTGTGCTCGCCGGCATGGTCCAGGTCCAGCCGGAGCATGGCCCGCTCGTAGTCCAGCAGCAGGGCCTCGTGGCTGGCGAAGATCTCTACCGTGTGCAGCGAGGTGTCGGTCACGCCGCAGGCCGACATGAAGCGCAGGCCCCGGTCGATCTCGCTGGCCAGCTTCTCGTAGCGCTCGCCGGCGCGCGAGGTGCGGACGAAGTCCTTGTTCCAGTCGTGCACCTTGGTCAGGTCGGCCATGCCGGTCGCGGTCGAGGCCCGCAGCAGGTTCATCGCCGCGCTGGCGTTGGCGTACGCGCGGATCATGCGCGACGGGTCCGGCACGCGGGCCTCGGGCGTCGCGACCAGGGAGTTGACGATGTCGCCCCGGTAGACCGGCAGGCCCAGCGAGTCCACCCCCTGGGAGCGGGGCTTGGCGTACTGGCCGGCGATGCGGGCCACCTTGACCACCGGCAGGCTCGCGCCATAGGTCAGCACGACCGCCATCTGCAGCAGGGTGCGGACGTTGGCGCGGATGTGGGGCTCGGTGTTGCTGGCGAAGGTCTCCGCGCAGTCGCCGCCCTGGAGCAGGAAGGCCTCGCCCCGGGCCACCTCGGCCAGCCGCGAGCGCAGCAGGTCCACCTCGGCGGGCACGGTGATCGGCGGCACGCTCTCCAGCACGGTGCGGGCCATCTTGGTCTGTTCGGCGTCGGGCCACTCGGGTTGCTGTGCGGCCGGGCGGGCCAGCGCCTCGTCGAGTTTCCGGCGCAGCGTCGGGGGCAGCGGCGGCAACTCGGGCAGAGTGTCCACCGGCACGTCCACGGTCCAGTTCACGAGCTCAAGCGTACGGGGTGACCTCCGCCGATCGATGCCGATCCGGGCTTCTTGGTGACCAGGGACGCTCGATCGTGGGCGAGGATGTGGCGATGACCTCAACACCCGTCACCGCCTTGAGCGCCCACGACGCGCTCGCCCTGCTCCGGACGGCCGTCGACAACGTGCGGCGTGACTATCCGGTGCACTGGACCCACGTCGTCTCCGGTGACGGCGACCTGGCGCCGCAGCGGGCGGTGCATCCGGCGTTCGCCGGCTCGTTCGACTGGCACTCGTGCGTGCACCAGACCTGGCTCATCGTCCGGTTGCGGCGGCTGCTGCCATCGCTGCCGATCGACGGCGGCGAGGCGCTCGACGAGCTGCTGACGCCGGAGAACTGCCAGGTCGAGGCCGACTTCTTCGCCTCCGACCGGGGGCGGAGCTGGGAGCGCCCGTACGGCTGGGCGTGGCTGCTGACCCTGGACGCCGAGCTGCGCCTGGCCGATTTCCCCTGGGCCGCCGCCCTGCGGCCGCTGGCCGAGGTCCTGCGGCGGCGGTGGCTGGCGTGGATCAGCTCCTGCCGGCTGCCGATCCGTGAGGGCGCCCACCAGAACACCGCCTACGCCGCCGGCATGGTGCTGGACGCCGCCCGGGCCGTCGGCGACGACGAGCTGGCGGCCAGCTGCGTCGACGCCGCCCGCCGCTGGTACCTCGGCGACGTGGCCTACGGGGCGTACGAGCCGGGGGCCTACGACTTTCTCTCGCCGGCCCTGGTCGAGGCCGACCTCATGCGCCGGGCCCTGCCCGCCGCCGAGTTCTCGGCCTGGTTCGAGGGCTTCCTGCCCGATCTCGACTCCCCGCGGTGGGCCTCGCTGCGTGAGCCCGTCGTGGTCGACGACCCCACCGATCCGTACCAGTCGCACCTGGCCGGGCTGGCCCTGAGCCGCTCGTGGTGCTTCCGCGACCTGGCCCCCGCGCTGCCTTCGCGGTTCGCCTCGTTAGCCGTGTCCGCGGCTGCCGAGCACCGCACCGCCGGCTGGAGCCACGTCTTCGGCAACGGCTACGGCGCCGACCACTGGCTCGGGACCTTCGCCGCCTACCTCGACCTCGGCGCCCTTGACTCCGGGCCGAATCAGAACTAAACAGAACCATCCGGGTGTGAAAGCGGGTGGATTCGGGTGTACGCACGGGAGCGTCAGCAGCGCATCGCCGCGCTGGCCCGCTCCGCCGGCAAGGTCGACGTGGTGGGATTGGCCGCCGACCTCGGCGTGACCCCCGAGACCATCCGCCGCGACCTCACCGTTCTCGAGGAGCACGGCGTGCTTCGGCGGGTGCACGGCGGCGCCATTCCCGCCGACCGCTGGGGTCTCGAACCCCAGCTGGCCGCCCGCGAAACCGTCATGATCGCCGAGAAGGAGCGGATCGCCCGGGCCGCGTTGGAGCACCTCCCGCCAGAGGGCTCCATCCTCATCGAGTCCGGCTCCACCCCCGCCAAACTCGCTTCCCTCCTGCCTCGCGACCGGGCCCTCACCGTCATCACCCCCGCCCTCCCCGTCGCCCTCTCCCTCGCCTCCCACCCTCTTTTGACGGTCCTGACCCTCGGCGGCCGGGTCCGCTCCACCACCCTCGCCGAAGTCGATTCCTGGGCCGCCTCCCGCCTCCGCGACCTCTACGCCGACGTCGCTTTCCTCGGCACCAACGGCCTTTCCGTCGGGCGTGGCCTCACCACCCCTGACCACGCCGAGGCCGAGCTCAAGGGCCTGATGGTCCGGGCCGCCCGCAAGACCGTGCTGCTGGCCGACCACACCAAGGTCGGCACCGTCTGCCTGCACCGCTACGCCGACCTGTCGGATGTCGACCTGCTCATCACCGACGACGGCCTGGCCCCCGAGCTGGCGGCGGAGATCGAGGCGGCGGGGCCGGAGGTGGTGCGGGTATGAACATTCCCCATCCGACACGCTGTGCCCCGTACGGAGATCAGCCCCCACCACTCCCAGGGGGGCGACCCCGGACCCAGCCTACCAGCGTCAACGCCGAGTTGATCTTGTTCGGCCGTTGCCTGTGGACAACTCGGCGGCTGTGGATGGCGGTGTCCGCGTGATCGTCACCCTCACCCCCAATCCGGCCGTGGACCGCACCGTCGCCATTCCCTCGCTGGTTCGCGGCGAGATCCTCCGGGCGTCGGCGCCGATGGTCGAGGCCAGCGGCAAGGGGGTGAACGTGGCGAAGGCGCTGCTTGGCAACGGTTGTGCGGCGAAGGCGGTCTTGATGGCGGACCCGGCGCTGAGGGAGCTGCTGACAGAGGCCGGGGTGCCGTTCGAGGCGATCGGCGGGGCGGTGCGGACCAACGTGAGCCTGCTGGAGCCGGACGGCACGGTGACGAAGGTCAACGAGCCGGGGGCGGAGCTGTCCGAAGAGGACCGGCGGCGGCTGCTGGAGATGACCCTGGCGGCCGGGGGAGAGCAGATCGCGGCGAGCGGGAGTCTGCCGCCGGGCACGGCGAGCGACTTCTATGCGGAGCTGGTGGAGCGGGCGCGGGTGCCGGTGGCAGTGGACACGTCGGGGGCGGCGCTGAAGGCGGTCATCGGCGCGCGGCCGATGCTGGTGAAGCCGAACCTGGATGAGTTGGCCGAGCTGGTGGGCCGGCGTCCGCAAACGTTTGCGGACGTGGTGGAGGCGGCCGACGCGGTTCGGGCGGAGGGTGCGCGGGCGGTGCTGGTGAGCCTCGGCGCGGATGGCGCCCTGCTGGTCGACGGCAGCGGCCCCACCCACGGCGAGACCATTGTGGACCGTCCGAAGAACACGGTCGGCGCGGGTGACGCGCTGTTGGCGGGGTTCCTCGCCGGCGGTCTGCCTGAGGCGCTGGCCTACGCGGCGGCGGCGGTCCGGCACGTCGGCACGCACGCCCCGCCGGTGACGGCCGAGGACCGGGCGGCGGTCCGCGTCAACGCACGGGTCGATGGCAACCGACGGCTGGGATGAAGGAGGACTTAGGTGCGCACAGTGGTGGTAGGGGACCACTTCATCCCCGCCGTGTACTACGTGAAAGCGCTGCGGGAGGTCTGCGGTCCCGAGTTCGGGCCGGTGACGACGGTGGACTGGGCCGGCGACAAGAAGGCGCAGCACACGGCCCAGCAGCGGATGGAGTGGGACGGGCCGGAGGCGGTGCCGGCGCCGCGGGAGATCATCGACGCGGTGGCGGACGCGGAGGTGTTGGCGTTGCACTTCGCGCCGGTGCCGAAGGCGGTGTTGGATGCGGCGCCGGCACTGAAGGCGGTCGTAGTCGCGCGGGCCGGCCTGGAGAACGTGGACCGTGAGGCGGCCAAGGAGCGCGGCATCGAGGTGTTCGGGGTGGCCGGCCGTAACGCGAGCGCGGTGGCGGAGCTGGCGATCGGCCTGATGCTGTCCGAGGCCCGGGACATCGCTCGCGCGGACGCGTCGATCAAGGCCGGCGGCTGGCGCAAGGAGTTCCCGTCGCCGGGGCAGGAGATCGGCTCGGCCACGGTCGGCCTGGTCGGCTTCGGGCACGTCGGCCGGCAGTTGGCGGGCAAGCTCCGGGGCTTCGCGCCGCGGCTGCTGGTGCACGATCCCTTTGTGTACGACGAGGAACTGGCGGAATTCGGGGCCGAGCGGGCCGAACTGCGGGAAGTCTTCGAGGAGTCGGACTTTCTCAGCCTCCAGGCCCGAGTCACCCTGGAGAACGAGCGGTTCATCGGGGCGGAGCTGCTTGCGCTGATGAAGCCGACGGCGTACTTCCTCAACGTCGGCCGAAGCCGGCTGCTCGACTACGACGACCTGTACCGGGTGCTGGCCGAGGGGCGCATCGCCGGCGCGGCGCTCGACGTGTACGACGAGGAGCCGCTGCCGGCGGACTCGCCGTGGCGCAAGCTCGACAACGTCACCCTCACCCCGCACTATGCCGGCGACACCCTGGACACCAACCGGACCTCGGCCCGCCTGGTCGCCGAGCGGATCGCCTCGCTGTGACGGGATACCTTCTGGGCGTCGACGCCGGTCAGACCGCGACCAAGGCGGTGCTGTTCGATCTCGCCGGCCGGCCGGTCGCGGTCGGCTCGACCCGTTGCCCCACCGTGAATCCGCATCCGCGCTGGGTGGAGCGGGACATGGTCGACGTGTGGGCGGCCGCCGCCGACGCGATCCGACAGTGCACTGTGGACGCTCCGGGCGAGATCCTGGCCGTCGGCGTGGTCGGCCACAACGACGGCATGTACGCCGTGGATGCCGCCGGCCGGCCGGTCCGGCCGGGCATCACGGCGATGGACTCCCGGGCCTACCACGAGGTCGAGCGCTGGCGGCCGGTGTTCGACGAGGTGCTGGCGCTCACCGGTCAGGTGCCGTTCGAAGCCTCGCCGGCCGCGCTGGCCGCGCACCTGTTGCGGCACGAGCCGGAGGTCATGGCCGCCGCGCGATGGCTGCTGTTCTGCAAGGACTGGTTGCGGCTCAGGCTTACCGGCGAGGTTGCGACCGACCGCACCGAAGCCAGCGCCTCGTTCTGTGCGGTGCAGACGGGGGAGTACAGCGACCGCGCCCTGGAGTTGCTGGGGCTCAGCGGTTTGCGGGACAAGCTGCCGCCGATTCGTGGCTGTGCCGAGGTTGTCGGGACCGTGACGGTCGAGGCGGCCGAGCGGACCGGACTGGCCACCGGTACTCCCGTCGTTGGCGGCGCGCATGACGTCGACGCCGCCGCGATCGGCGACGGCGTCCTGCACGCCGGCCAGCTTTCCCTGGTGGCCGGCACGTTCAGCATCAACCAGGTGATCTCGGACTCGGTGTCGACCGACCCCCGTTGGCAGGCCAGGGCTTTCCTCACGCCCGGCCGCTGGCTGAACATGTCCACCTCGCCCGCGTCGGCCACCAACCTGGACTGGCTGCTGCGCACTGTCACCGGTCCCATCCCGCACGACGAGATCGACGCCGAAATCATTGCTGTGTCGGATGATCCGTCCGACGTCGTGTTCCACCCCTTCCTCTACGGCTCCCCGCACGGCCCTGGGGCCTCGGCCTCGTTCCTCGGCCTGCGCGGCTGGCATTCCCGCGGCCACCTGCTGCGTGCCCTGTACGAGGGCGTGGTGTGCAACCATCGCACCCACGTCGGCGCGCTGCGGGAGGCGTTCCCGATGGGTTCCGTGGCAAGGCTTTCCGGCGGCGGCGCCCGGAGTTCCGTGTGGCCGCAGATGTTCGCCGACGGGTTAGGCATCGACATCGAGATCACCGACACCGCCGAAGCCGGCGCCCGTGGTGCCGCCGTCCTCGCCGGCATCGGCGTCGGCATCTGGCCCGACCTGCCCGCCGCTGTCGCCGACACCGTCCGCGTCGACCGCCGATTTACCCGGGATCCCATTGGCGTGCAACGGTTCGACGACATCTACGGCCGCTACCTGGATCTCGTTCACGCGCTGGGCTAACCGAGTTGTTGCAGGCCGATCACCGACAGCAGGCGCAGGGCCTCCTGGGCTGGGGTGCCGGGCGCGGCGGTGAACAGCACCACGTGCTGGTCGCGTTCGGGCACGACGAGGATGTCGCAGCCCAGGGTGATCGGCCCGAGCTGGGGATGGTCGACGGTCTTGGTCAGGTGCCGCTGGGCGGAGACCTCGGTGCTGGGCCACATGGCGGCGAACTCGGGGCTCAGCCGCAGCAGCTCGCGGACGAGGTCCTGGGTGGCGGGGTCGTCGGGGTAGCGGGCGGCGGCCGCGCGGAGGTGGCCGACGGCGAACGAGCCGAAGTCGCCGCCGGTCATGCCGTAGTGCCGGCGGGCCCGGTCGGGGTGCAGGAAGTAGCGGCGGATCATGTTGCGTTCCCGGCGCGGCTGCGCCGAGAAATCCTCCAGCAGCGCGGCGGCGAGCGGATTCCAGGCCAGCACGTCGTACTTGGCGTCGAGCACGATCGCCGCGGTGTCGGGCATCCGCTCGATGAGGTCGAGGATCCGGTCCGGGACCTCGGCCGAGGGGCCGGGCGGCTCGGCCGGCTGGCCGGACAGGGAGTGCAGGTGGGCCCGCTCAGCGTCGTTGAGCCGCAGCGCCCGGCCGAGCGCGGCCAGCACCCGCCGGGACGGATGCGGACCCCGAGCCTGCTCCAGCCGCGTGTAGTACTGGGTGGAGATGTGCGCCAGCTGGGCCACCTCCTCGCGGCGCAGGCCGGGCGTGCGGCGGGGCCCGTCGGCCGGCAGGCCCACGGTCGCCGGGGTCAGCCGTTCCCGGTGCAGCCGCAGGAACCGGCCCAGCTCAAGCTTGTCCACGCCATCGATGATGGCCCCGTCCGAGCCGGTCAGCCAGGTATCGCCAGGGCCTGCCACCGGGTCCGTGGCCGGCGCAAGGTGGAGTCATGACCGAGAAAATGCTCGAAGACAAGATCGCGCTCGTCACCGGGGCCAGCCGGGGCATCGGGGCCGCGGCGGCCCGGCTGTTCGCCCGGGAAGGGGCGACGGTGGTGCTCGCCGCCCGTACCGAAAGCGCGTTGAAGGCCCTGGCCGAGGACATTCCCGGCGCGTCCTACGTGGTCACCGACCTCGGCGACGTCGCCAGCATCGACAACGCCGTGGCCACGGTGATCGAGCGCCACGGCCGGCTCGACGTGGCCTTCAACAACGGCGCCCTCGGGGTGCCGCCGCACCCGATCGCCGACTTCCCCGAGGACGACTTCGACCTGGTCATGCGGGTCAACCTCAAGGGCGTCTTCTACGCCGTGTCGGCCGAGGTCAAGGCCATGACCCGGGGCGGGGCGATCGTCAACACCAGCAGCGTGGGCAGCCTGCGCGGCAACCCGCCGCTGCCGGCCTACGGCGCGGCCAAGCGGGCCGTCAACAGCATCACCGAGTCGGCCGCCGTCACGTACGGGCCGAACGGGATCCGGGTCAACGCGATCGCCCCCGGGCTGACGATGACCGAGATGGTCGAGGACTGGAACCGGCACGACCCGGGCGTAGTCGACCAGATCATCGCCAGGACGCCGCTGGGCCGTGCCGCCGCCCCGGAGGAGATCGCCGAGGCCGCCGCCTGGCTGCTCAGCGACCGCGCGTCGTTCGTGACCGGCGCGGTGCTGCCGGTCACCGGCGGCGCCGCCGTGTAGACCCCGGTCCCGTCACGATGGCAGGGCCCGCATGTCGCCGACGGTAGCGGCCGGTGGACTCAGGGCGCATGAGTGGTTTCACCCGCACAGCTCACCGACAGGTTCTCCGGAGGGAGCTCTGACCTGGCGCGGCGAGACTCGGTTCCGTGACCGTGATCCCGACCGCCGCCCGAGCCCGGGGGCTGACGACCGCCCAGTGGCTGCTGGCCCTGCTCGGCCTCAACGCCATGTGGGTCACCGACCTGCTCGTGATGGACGGCGGCCTGAACGACAACCTGCTCACCGTGCTCGGCCGCGCCACCGGCCTGTACGGGGCGCTGCTGCTGGTGTTCCAGCTGTTCCTGATCGCCCGCGTGCCCTGGCTGGAGCGGGGCCTGGGCATGGACCAGATGACCCGCTGGCACCGCTGGACCGGCTTCTGGGTGCTGTGGCTGCTGCTGGCCCACGTCGTGTTCATCACGCTGGGCTACGCCGCCGCCGACGGCAGTCCGCTGCTCGACGAGTTCAGCACCCTGGTGTTCAACACCGACGACGTGCTCAAGGCGACGGTGGCGACGATCCTGATCGTGGTGGTGGCGGTGACCTCGGCCCGCGCCGCCCGCCGGCGGATGCGGTACGAGACCTGGCATTTTGTCCACCTGTACGCCTATCTGGCGGTGATTCTCGGCTTCCTGCACCAGGTCACGGTCGGCCGGGACTTCGTGGGCTCGCCCGTCGCGACGGCCTACTGGTGGACGCTGTACGGCGCGTCGCTGGCCGCGATCCTGCTGGCCCGGGTGCTGATTCCGTTGTGGCGCAACGCAAGGCACCAGCTGCGGGTGCACTCGGTGGTGCGTGAGTCGCCGAGCGTGGTGTCGGTGTACATCACCGGCCGGCGCCTGCGCGAGCTGCCGGCGCGGGCGGGCCAGTTCTTCCTGTGGCGGTTCCTGACCCGGGATCGCTGGTGGGAGGCGCATCCGTACTCGCTGTCGGCGATGCCGGACGGCCGCGGCCTGCGGATCACGGTCAAGGCCCTGGGCGACGGAAGCGCCTGGCTGCGCACGATCCGGCCGGGCACAAGGGTTTTCGCCGAAGGCCCGTACGGCTCGTTCACGTCGAACAAGCGCGGGAGGCGGGGCGTGCTGCTGATCGGCGGCGGTGTCGGCATCACGCCGATCCGCGCGCTGATGGAGGAGCTGCGCGGGGACGTCGTCGCCGTGTACCGCGCGAACCAGTGGGAGGACACGGTGCTGGCCAACGAGCTGCGGTACCTGGCCGAGCGCTCCGGGGCCCAGCTGCACATGGTCGTCGGCCCCGTCGACGACCGGCTGCTCAGCGCCGGCCACCTGGCCGCGCTCGTGCCGGACATCCGACAGCGGGACGTGTTCGTGTGCGGGCCGCCCGGCATGACCGAGGCCGTCCTGGCCACCCTGCGGGCCCTGGACGTGCCCGCCGACCAATGCCACGCCGAGCGCTTCGCCTTTGCCGCCTGAGAATCCGCCGTCCGAGAGTTCGCCCGCCGAGAAAGGGATTCCCCTCATGCGCCGAGCCGCCATCGCCCTGGTGCTCACCGCCGCCGGCCTGGTGCCGCTGCTGCGGTACCACCCGAGCACCACGACGGCCGCCATCACCCCGGCCGCCAGCACGCCCAGCGCCTCAGCGCCAAGCTCCACAGGGCCAAGCTCCACAGGTCAGTCGTCGACCACGGGCACCAGAACCGTGACCGGCTCCGAGGTGCAGACGGAGTTCGGTCCCTACCAGGTGCAGGCCACGTTCAACGGCCACACCATCACCGACGTGCAGCTGGTGGTGACGCCGTCGGACCGGCGCAGCCAGTTCATCGCCGAGTCCGCCGCTCCCACCCTCCGCCAGGAGGCGTTGCAGGCCCAGAGCGCCAAGATCGACACTGTCTCCGGGGCCACCGCGACCAGCGAGGCCTACGCCCAGTCCCTGCAGGCCGCCATCGACGCCGCCGCCTAAATCCGGTTGCCGGACCGACCTCTACGAGAGCGTGGGATTCCGCCGGTACGACGAGTCTGTCCCCTACCGCAAGCGGGTCTAGGTCAGGACCCGTTGCTCCGCCGCGGTGAACGGCGGCTGCAGGAGCGGCGGGTCGGCGGGCCCGAGCAGCGTGGCCAGCACGGCCCGGGGCGAGAACACGCGACTGGCCGGGGAAGTCAGCGTGAAGACGTCCAGTTGCAGCGCGAACAGGTCCCGACGGCGGCGGGCCACCCGCCCCATCCGGTCGGCGTACGCGTGCAGCAGGCGGGACTTCAGATCCGGTGTCTCGCCGTCAAGTCGTTGCTGGCTGCGGATGTCCTGCCCGACGGCCAGCTGCCACGCGTCGAGGCCGCCGCTGGTCACCGACGCCTGGATGATCTGGGCCGTGCCGGCGACATTTCCGTGCCGCCGCAGGCCGTTGCGGATCGACAGCGCGTTGCGGGCGGCCACGGTCATGCCGTGTCCGTACACCGGGTTGAAGGCGCTGGCGGCGTCGCCGACCACGACAAAACCCTCGGGCCACGGCCGAATCGTGTCGTAGCGCAGGCGCTTGTTGTCGGCGGTGCGGTGCCCGGCGATCGGGCCCAGCGGCTCGGCCCCGGCCATCAGCTCGGCGAGCAGGGGATGGCTCAGGTTCCGGGCGAACGCCATGAAGCCGTCCTCGTCGGTCGGCGGCTCGCCGCCGGGCAGTCCGGCCACGGTGACCATCCACTTGCCGTGCTCGATCGGCATCAGCACGCCGCCCCGCGAGTACCGGTCGTCGAACCCGGCGATGCCGACCACCGGGAACTCCGGGCCGGTGCCCGGCGGCGACTGGAATGTCCGGCTGGCGTAGGCGACACCGGCGCCGACCCGCTCCTCCGGCACCGCCGGCAGCCCCAGCTCGGACAGCCAGCCGGGCGTGCCCGACGAGCGGCCCGTGGCGTCCACCACGAAGTCGGCGGTCAGCTCCCGCTCGCGCCGGGTCTCCCGGTCCCGCACCCGCGCGCCGGTCACCCGGTCCGCGCCACCGGTCAGGCCGATCACGTCCGTGCCCTCGACGTACTCGATGTGGCCGGGGATCCGTTGCCGCACCACGAAGTCCAGCAGCGGCCGGCTGGCCGAGACGAACGTCTGGTTGCTGGGGTAGCGATGGTTCCAGACGCCCAGCGCGTACGACACGTACCGGCGCGGCACGTCGATCCGCTGGCCGCCGGCCGCGACCAGCGCGTCGATCGTGCCCGGCAGCAGGTCGTCGATGGCCCGGGCCCCGGACGACATCAGGTTGTGCAGGTGCCGGCCCTGCGGCACCCCCTTGCGCGGCTCGGGACCGGCCGGCAGCCGGTCCCGTTCCACAACCATCACTCTGTCGCAGTGCTCCGAGAGGGCGGCGGCGGCCAGCGTGCCGGCCAGACCACCGCCCAGTACGAGTGCCTTCACGGAATCCGAAGGTACCGCTTACTTCTCCGACTTCGGCAGGGAAAGCCCGAAGTCGTCGTCGACCACGCCGTTGGTGGCCGGCTTGTCGGTGGCCGGCTTGACCAGCTGCATGGAGTCCATCAGCTGACGGGCCATGCCGAAGCCGGCCCCGCCCAGGGACAGGGCCTTGGTGAACAGCTCGGTGACGCCCTCGGCGCCGTTGAGCACCACCATGTTGTCGACATTGGAGAACGCCTGGGCGCCGGCGGCCACGATGGCCGGCCAGTTCTCGGCGAGCTCCTGCGCCACAACGGCTTCCTGGTTCTCGGCCAGCGCGGCGGCGCGGGCCTTGATCGCCTCGGCCTCGGCCAGGCCGCGGGCCCGGGCGGCTTCCGCCTCGGCGAGACCCTGGGCCTTGGCCGACGCGGCCTCGGCCTCACCGGTCGCCCTGGTGGCGGCGGCCTCGGCCTCACCGCGGGCCTTGGTGGCCTCGGCCTCGGCCAGCGCCGCTGCCTTCACGCGGGTGGCGTCGGCGGCCGCACGCAGCTCCGTCTCCTTGGCGTGGGCCTGGGCACGGGCGATCTGCGCGTCGCGGTCGGCGTCGGCCAGGGTCCTGGTCTCGTACGCCTTGGCGTCGGCCGGCTTGCGGACCTGCGACTGGAGGCGCTGCTCGGACAGGTCGGCCTCCAGTTGGGCGGCCCTGGTCTCCTGCACGACGACCTCCTGGCGGGAGGTCGCCTGGGCCAGCGGGCCGGCCTGCTTGGTGCGGGCCGACGCCTGGTCGATCTCGGCCTGGTACGACGACTGCTTGATCTGGCTGTCGCGCCACGCCGACGCCTTGTTCGCGGCGGCGATCTGCTCGGCCTCGGTGGCCTCCTGGTCCCGCTGGGCCTCGGCGATGCGGGCCTGCGCCGCGACCGCGGCGGCGTGCGGCTTGCCCAGGTTGGCGATGTAGCCGGACGCGTCGTCGATCTCCTGGATCTGCAGCGAGTCGACCACCAGGCCCAGCTTGCTCATCTCGTTGGCCGACGAGCTGCGCACCTCGGCGGTGAGCCGCTCGCGGTCCCGGATCAGCTCCTCGACGGTCAGCGCGCCGATGATCGAGCGCAGGTGGCCGGCGAACACGCTGTGGATCCGGGTGTCCATGGCGTTCTGCTGGTCCAGGAAGCGGCGGGCGGCGTTGGCGATGGACACGAAGTCGTCGCCCACCTTGTAGATCACCGCGCCCTGCACCCGGACCGGGATGCCCTGCTTGGTGACGCAGGAGACCACGATCTCCGCCGACCGCGTGTCCAGCGACAGCCGGCGCGCGGTCTGGAAGCCGGGCAGCACCAGCGTGCCCTTGCCCGTGACGATCTTGAACCCGAGGCTGTCCTCGCCGACCTGGATCTTCTTCGCGCCGAGGCCGGAGATGATCATGGCCTCGTTGGGCTCCGCCACCCGCCAGAGCACCCGCAGGATGATGAACAGCACGATCACCGCGACGACCACGCCGCCCACGATCACCAATATGCCCGTGTTCATCTCTTTCTAACGCCCCCTCTGGTGCATGAGGCGCGCCGGTGCGCCCCACGCCCTCTGTCGTGGATGCCGACCAGACTTCCCGGCGCACCTTGGAGCCCTGACGCTATTCCTCGGTTCCCTCCCCGTCGATGTCACTTGACACACACTTAGGCATCGATCGGGGAGCGGCTGTTCTTGTTGCCCCCCAAGGGCAATAGCGAGGCCCACCCTTCACTTGAACGGGTGAGCCTGAATCCGACATTCGGTGTGTCGGAGAGCGGGACTCGCCGTGTCGGAGAGCGGGACTCGCGGGGTTGTCAGCGGAGCAGCGGCCGCCAGCGTTCCACGTAGACGGTGCGCGGGGGCTCGAAGTCGACCACGAGCACCTGCACGCCCGGCTCGATCGTCTCGTCCGGCTCGATCGGGTGCGCGTAGAACGCCTCCGACCCGCCGCGGACGGCGATCATCACCTCCCCGACGAGTCCCGGCCCGATGCGGCCGGTGACCCGTCCCCGCGTCCCGATCATCAGCCGAGTCTAGTCACGGGAAGACCTGCACGGTGATCTTCGTGCCGGGCTTGACCCGGGTGCCGGGCGGAGTGTCCTGGCTGAACACCTTGCCGCGCTTGCTGCCGAAGAAGCCCTGCACGTCGATGTCCAGGCCGAGCCCCTTGAGGGTGTTGGTGGCGTCGTCGGCGCTCATGCCGTTCAGGTCCGGCACCACCACGGCGTTGGACACGATCACCGTGACCTGCTTGCTGCCGTCGGTGGCGATCGTCGAGCCGGCGTCCGGGCTGGTGCTGATCACCTTGCCCTTGTCCACCTGGTCGCTGAACTGGGCCGGGCCGTCGACCGGCTGGAAGCCGGCCTGCTGCAGGGTCTGGAACGCCTGGTCGTGGGTCATGCCGACCACCGAGGGCACCTTCTTGGGCGCCGGACCCTTGCTCATCACGACCACGACCGCCGAGTTGACGGCGACCACCGTGCCCGGGGCCGGCAGCACGGTGAGCACCTTGCCGACCGGCACCGTGTCGCTGAAGTTGTCCTTGCTGCTGTCCTGCAACGCCTGGAGGCCCTCGTCGGTGATCAGCTTCTGGGCCGCCGCGAACTCGGAGCCGGGTTGCACGTTCGGCACCGTCGGCTTGCCCTTGGACACGCTCAGCGTCACCGACGAGCCGCGCTGCACCTGCTGCTGCTCGCCCGGCGCCACGTCCACGACCAGGCCCGGCGCCACGTCGTTGCTGCCCACCTGCTTGATCGTGAACTGGAGGTTGGCGTCCCGGATCTTCTGCTCCGCGGCCTGCTCCTGCAGCCCCTTCACGGTCGGCACCAGCGACCACTGGCCCGTGCCAAGCCACCACGCCGCGGTGGCCACGGCCGCCGCCAGCACCACGATCACCGACATCCAGATGAGGAACGCCCGCCGGCTCTTGGTCCGCTGCTGCTGGTACGGGTTGACCGGCGGCTGGTTGCGGATCGGCGCGTGCCGGGCCGTGACCGCGTTGGCCTCCAGGTCGGCCCGGGACATGGCCCGAGTGCCCATCGGGCCCATGGAATGGCCCATAGACGGCTGGCCCAGTGGGGGTGCCGGCGGCGCCATCATCGTCGGCGCCGCCGTGGAGGCCGTGATCGGGCTGAACTTCTCGGTCGGCGGGCCGTCGTCGCGGACCCGGATCGTGGCGTCCGGCTGCGGGCTGGCCGCCACCATCGGCACCGGCACCAGTTGGATGCCGAGGCCCAGGGCCGTGCGCTGGGCCTCGGCCAGGAACGCGTCGGCGTCCAGGGGGCGCAGCGACGGGTCCCGGCGGGTCGCCCGCAGCACCAGGTCGTCCAGGGCCGGCGGGATGCTGCCGGTGGCCGCCTCGCTCGGCGGCGGCACGTCGTCGTTCACGTGCCGGTAGGCCACCGAGATCGGGGTGTCGCCGCTGTACGGGGGCTGGCCCGTCAACATCTCGTACAGCAGGATGCCGGCCGAGTACACGTCGCTGCGGGGATCGGACGCCCCCGTGGCCACCTGCTCGGGCGACAGGTACGCCACCGTGCCGAGGATCATGTCGTCGCTGGTCGTGTTGGCGCTGGCCATGGCCCGGACCAGGCCGAAGTCGGCGACCTTGACCGCGCCGCCCCGGCCGATCAGCACGTTCTCCGGCTTCACGTCCCGGTGCACCAGGCCGGCCCGGTGCGCCGCGCCCAGCGCCGACAGCACCTGCTCCAACACGCTCAGGGCCAGCGCCGGCGTCAGCGCGCCGCGCTCGCGCAGCAGGTCACGCAGGGTGCCGCCGTCCACCAGCTCCATCACCAGGAACACGTGGTCGCCTTCCGGCGATCGGTCCACGCCCTGGTCGTAGACGCCGACAACACCGGGGTGGTGCAGCTGCGCCGCGGTACGGGCCTCGCGGACGAACCGGTCGATGAACGACTGGTCGTCGGAGAACCTCGGATCCATCACCTTGATGGCCACCGGCCGTTCCAGGCGGGTGTCGACACCCCGGTAGACCGTGGACATCCCGCCGCGCGCCAGCAGGGTGTTGACCCGGTACCGCTGCTCCAGCAGCCCCCCGATCAGGTTCGCGCTCTGGGTTCCCACGGCACACGATGGTAGGCGAGAGGTCAGACGGTTCCCGTAAGGAGGCGAAATCGGACTCGGCATCGGGGCCCGTGCTGTGGCATCGTGACCGCCGTGAGTGCCATACCTGTCGCTGCCGACGTGCTCGGCCCTGACCTGGAAGTCCTGCCCCTGCCCGACGTCGCCGAACGGCTCGGGGTGCCCATCACCCGGGTGCACCAGATGCTGCGCGACGGGCAGCTGCTGGCGGTCCGCCGGAACGGGATCCTGATCATTCCGGCCCTGTTCATCCTCGACGACGTCATCGTGAAGGGCCTGTCCGGCACCATCACGGTGCTCAAGGACTCCGGCTACAGCGAGGACGAGATCCTGTCCTGGCTGTTCACCGCCGACGACTCGCTGCCCGGCACCCCGGTGGACGCCCTGCGTGGCGACCGCGGCCGCGAGGTGAAGCGCCGCGCCCAAGCCAGCGCCTTCTGACCCCGCCGCCCACACCCCCACCCACCCAAATCCGGCAAGGTCTTGATGCTTGGAAGGGGGCTTTCCTGCACTCCGAGTGGAGGAAAGCCCCCTTCCAAGCGTGGGGGGAGCTTTGGGGGGATGCGGGTGGGTCGTGTGTTGGGGCCACGGGTGGGTGATCGGGGTCGCCTGATGGGGTGGGCGGGCTTGATGGCGGGGGGCCGGCGGCGGTGGGGTGGCCGGCACACCCCCACCCAGAGGATCCCCATGTCACGGATGGCCCGTACCGCCGGCATCGCCGCTGCCCTGCTCACCGCCACGGCGGCGCCGTTGCTGACCGCGGCGCCGGCGCAGGCGGCGGCCCAGGACTGCCTCCAGTACCTGGTCGACCACCACGACCCGATGACCCAGCAGGCGGTGGCCGGCTGCGCGTTCGGGGCGGTGCTGGCCAAGGCGACGTGTGTGACGCAGATGACGCAGAACGGCGTGCCGGCGAAGGACGCGAAGCAGGCCTGCAAGCTGGCCGGCGAACCCAGCCAGAGCTAGCGGCCAGCCAGAGCTAGCGGGCGGCGAGTGCCCGGACCAGCCCCGGCAGCGCGACGGCGAGCCGGCGGCTGGTGGGCACGACGGCCCGGCGGCCGAAGACGTCGTAGTCGCAGGCCGCGAGCTGGTCGAGGATGCCCTGGTACAGGGTGAAGGCCACGGACACGCAGGGCCGCGACGAAGGGGCCAACAACCCGATCCCAGCGGCGGCGTGCCGATAGACGGCCCGCGTACGGGCGGCCAGATGGGCCAGGGCGGCCCGAACCCGGCGGTCCCGACCCCCGGACAGCCGGCACCACTCCAGCAGCGCCCGGTCGACGCCGAAGGCGGCCAGCTCGTCGGCGGGCAGGTAGACCCGCCCCCGGTCGAGGTCCTCGGCGACGTCCCGCAGGAAGTTGGTCAGCTGGAACGCCTCGCCCAGCGCGGCGGCGTAAGGCTCGGCGTCCTCGGAGACGGCGCCGAGGACCGGCAGCATCTGGAGGCCGATGACCTCGGCGGAGCCCCGCATGTAGGTCCGCAGCTCGGCGTACGAGGCGTACTCGCGCTGGTCCAGGTCCATCCGCATGGAGGCCAGGAACTCGTCGAACAAAGTGGGCTCGATGCCGTACCGGGCGACGGTGTCGGCCAGGGCGACGAGCACGGGGTGCTCGGCGGCGCCGGCCAGGGCGGCCTTCAGCTCCCGTTCCAGTGAGTCGAGCTCGAGAGCCGGCGAGGAACCGGGGTTGTCCACGACCTCGTCGGCCAGCCGGGCGAAGCCGTACAGGGCGTGCACGGCCGGCCGGCGGTCGGCGGGCAGCAGCAGGGTCGCCAGGTAGAACGTCTTGCCGTGCTGGGCGTTGAGCCGTCGGCACTGGGCGTACGCGGCCGGCAGACTCACAACCGGCAGGCTCACGAGTGGTGCCCCAGCGCCCTCTCCGGGACGTCCTTGATGGTCCGCAGCGACAGCTTGAGCGGATCGGGCTTGAGCAGCGACACGGCGGCCAGCACGGACACGCCGAGGATGACGAACAGGTAGCCCCAGTCGTACAGGGCGGTGCCGCCGGACGGGTAGGTGATCAGCAGCAGCCACACCGAGCCGCAGGCGGCCAGGGTGAGCCCGGCGGTGCCCCACGCGAAGCCGGCGGCCAGCACCAGCGCCCAGCTGAAGTACCAGGGCAGTGTGACCGGGGCCAGCAGCGCGAACGCGGCCATGCCGATCGCGGCCCGGCGGATGGCGTCGTTGCCGCCGTCGCGGGCCAGCCACCACTGCTTGACCAGGATGTACATCAGCAGCAGCGAGCCCAGGGTGCGGGTGACCGTGACGAACGGCTGCATGTCGCCGAAGCCGACGAACCAGTTCAGCACGGTGTACGCCGCCTGCCCGAGGCCGGACGGCAGGGACAGCCAGTTGATCACGATGGACGAGCCGCTCAGCGCCGGGATCCAGCCCAGATCCACGCCGGCCAGCAGCGTGCACAGCACGAACACGCCGCCGAAGATCCCGATCGCCGGGCCGGCGGCCTTCACGAACCGGTAGCTGCGGGTGCCGTAGGGGATGTGCGCCATCCAGATCCACACCACGAAGGGCAGCGCGATGGCGGCGGTGGCCTTCACCGAGAACGCCAGCGCCAGCAGCACGATGCCGGCGACATGCTTGCGGTCCAGCACAAACACCACTCCGACGGCCATCAGGCCGATCATCAGCATGTCGTTGTGGGCCCCGCCGATCAGGTGCACCACCAGCAGCGGGTTGGCCCCGACCAGCCACAGCGCGACCGAGGAGTCGCCGCCGAGCTTGGCGCACAGCCGCGGCAGCGCCCACCACAGCAGGGCGAAGCCGACGGCCAGCACCAGCCGCATCAGGAGCACGCCGCTGATCAGGCTGACCAGGCCGTCGCCGGTGATGGCGACGATGCCCTTGGCCAGCAGCACGAACAGCGGGCCGTAGGGGGAGGGGGTGTTCTGCCAGACGATGCTGACGTTGTCCGACAGCGCGCTGGGCAGCGCCGACGGGCCGACGCCGTAGGGGTCCAGGCCGTGCAGGGCCAGGTCGCCCTGGGCCAGGTAGCTGTAGACGTCCTTGCTGAACAGCGGCGGCGCGAGCAGCAGCGGCACGATCCACAGCACGATCACCCGGATCATGTACGCGTGGTTCACGCGGCCGGCCCGGGCGTGCCGGCCGAGCCGGATCCAGGCCCAGATGGCCAGGCCCAGGCCCATGTAGAGGATCCAGGTGGCCAGCAGTTGGCCGTGGCCGTAGCGGATCCAGTTGAACGCCCCGTTGGCCAGCAGCGGGTCGTGGATGAGGGTGGCGCCCGCGCCCATGCCGCCGGCGGCGATCAGCACCATGCCGGCCAGGCCGAGCAGGGCGGTCCGGATCGGGAACGGCCACTCGCGCGGCGGTTCGGCCGGCGCCTGGGCCGCATCGGCCTGCGCCTTGGCCACCGGCGTCGGGCGCGTAGGGCCGAGCGGCACCGGTGCAGGGTCGGCGCTGGAGCGTGGAATGGAAGGCGTCGCGGGCATCGCGCCGTCCATCGTCCCACAACCGGCGACCGGGTGAGCGCGCAGCGGCCCTCACGTCACAGGGAGTTCACCGTACGTCCTGGCCGAATATCAGGTTACCTGATATTGTTGGCGTCGCAGGCCACCTGACACCGGGTCCGGAGGACAGTCGTGAAGTCGTTGATGCAGGACGTGCCGCTCACGCTCGACGTGGTGCTGCGCCGCTGCCTGGAGACCGGGGCGAACGTCGAGGTCGTGTCCGTGGCGCCGGCCGGTGTGACGCGCACGACGTGGGGCGAGATCGGCCGCCGGGCGACCGCCCTGGCCGGTGTGCTGGACGCCCTCGGCGTGACCCCGGGCGGCCGGGTCGCCACCTTCGCCTGGAACACGCACCGTCACGTCGAGCTGTTCCTCGGTGTGCCGTGCGCGGGCCGAGTCGTGCACGGCGTCAACGTGCGGCTCACCGAGGAGGAGATCCTCTACCAGTTGCGCAACGCCGGCGACGAGGTGCTGTTCGTCGACGCCTCGCTGACCGGGCGGCTGTCCGAGTTCGCCGAGAAGCTGCCGGTCCGGGAAGTCGTTGTCCTGGACGACGGCGGGCCGGTGCACGAGGCGTTCGCCGAGGCGCGTCGGTACGAGGACCTGCTGGCCGCGGCGCCCGAGCAGCCGCCGGTGCCGCGCGCGCAGCCGGACGACGCGGCCTGGATCTGTTACACGAGTGGAACCACGGGGCTGCCCAAGGGTGTGGTGTCCTCACATCTCGCGTGCCTGCTGCACTCGATGTCGTCCATGACGGTCGATTCGCACGCGGTGTCCCGTGAGGACACCCTGCTCGCCGTCACGCCTATGTTCCACGTCAACTCGTGGGGCCTGACCTACACGACCGCCCTGGCCAACGCCAGGCTCGTGCTGCCCGGACGGGACGCCAGCGGCGGCGCGCTGGCGGCGCTGATCGAGGCGGAGCGGGTGACCGTCGGCGCGGCCGTGCCGACGGTGTGGGTCGACCTGCTCGGCCCGGCCTCCGAGCCGTACGACATCTCCTCGCTTCGGCGCGTGCTGTGCGGCGGAGCGCCCGCGACCCGGTCCCTGCTGGACGAGGTGGCCCGCCGCGGCCTGGTGTTCCACAAGGGCTGGGGCATGACCGAGATGCTGCCCAGCGGCACCATGCAGGTCCAGCCGCCGGACCTGGACCTGGACAGTCCGGCCGGCGCGCTGACCAGGGTCGGCAAGCCGTCCGCGGGCGTACGGGTGCGGCTGGTCGGCCCGGACGGCGATCTGCTGCCGTGGGACGGCCGCAGCCGCGGCGAGCTGGAGGCCAGCGGCCCGTGGGTGATCAAGGCCTACCTGGACCCGGACGACGACTCCAACGACAGCCGGTTCCGCGACGGCTGGCTGCGCACCGGCGACCTGGCGGTGATCCACCCGGACGCCAGCGTGGAGATCGTCGACCGGGTCAAGGACGTGATCAAGTCCGGCGGCGAGTGGATCAGCTCGCTGGCCCTGGAGCAGGCGCTGGCCGCCCACCCCGGGGTCGCCCAGTGCGCGGTCGTGGCCGTGCCGCACGACAAGTGGGGCGAGCGGCCGGCGGCGGCCGTGGTCGCGGCCGACGGCTCGTCGCCGTGCGCCGAGGAGCTGACCGCGTTCCTGGCCGAGCGGGTGCCGCGGTGGTGGCTGCCGGAGCTGATCGTGGTGCTGGACGAGCTGCCGCTGACCACGGTCGGCAAGTACGACAAGAAGGCTCTGCGGGCCCGGCTCAGCTCTCCGAACCGGAGTTGAGCATGCGCACGCAGCTCCGCAGCAGCAGCGGCAGCCGGTCGCGGTCGCCGGCGGAGAGCTCGGCCAGCATGCGGGCCTCGATCTCGCTGATCAGCGGCTCGCACCTGGCCAGCACGTCCTGGCCGGCCGGGGTGAGCTCGGTGCGCATGATCCGGCCGTGGGCCGGGTCGGCCTCGCGGCGGATCAGCCCGGCCTTGGTCAGCGCGGCGATGACCTCGCTCATCGACTGCGGCGTGGTCATGGCCCGCCGGGCCAGCTGCGCGTTGGACAGGCCGGTCTGCCGTTGCAGCACGGACAGCGCCGTGTACTGCGGCACGGTCAGGCCGTGCGGGCGCACCGCGTCCTCGATGAGCAGCCGCAGTGCCCGGTCCAGCCGGCCGACCAGATAGCTCAGCCGCGGCTCCGGCGCTTGCTGGGGTGAAGCGGACACAAGACCAGACGTTACCCGGGAGGTTGTTATGGGTGAGTGGAAGACCGTGCGCGTCGACGTGGTCGACGGGATCGGGTGGGTCGAGCTGAACCGCCCGGACAAGCGCAACGCGATGAGCCCCACGCTCAACGCGGAGATGATCGAGGTGCTGCACACGCTGGAGGCCGACCGCTCGTGCGGCGTCGTGGTGATCACCGGCGTGGGGGAGGCGTGGTCGGCCGGCATGGACCTCAAGGAGTACTTCCGCGAGGTCGACGAGTCCGGCGACGAGGCGCTGCAGGCCCGGGTGCGCCGGGACTCGTTCGAGTGGCACTGGCGGCTGCTGCGCAACTACGCCAAGCCGACCATCGCCATGGTCAACGGCTGGTGCTTCGGCGGCGCGTTCGTGCCGCTGATCGGCTGCGACCTGGCCATCGCCGCCGACGAGGCCCAGTTCGGGCTGTCCGAGATCAACTGGGGCATCCCGCCCGGCGGCCTCGTCTCCAAGGCCCTGGCCGAGACCGTCGGTTCCCGGGAGGCGCTGTTCTACATCATGACCGGCCGGCTGTTCGACGGTCAGCAGGCCGCGCGGATGGGCCTGGTCAACCAGAGCGTGCCGCTGGCCCAGCTGCGCGGCGAGGTGGAGAAGCTGGCCAAGGAGCTGCTGGACAAGAACCCGGTGGTGCTGCGGGCGGCCAAGATCGGCTTCCGCAACTGCCGGAGCATGGACACCGACGGCGCCCTGGACTACCTGTACGCCAAGCTGGAGCAGTCCCAGTTCCTGGACAAGTCCCAGGGCCGGCAGGAGGGCCTGCACCAGTTCCTGGACGAGAAGACCATCCGCCCAGGGCTACAGGCCTACAGCCGCTCGTGAGCGGGTTCCGGCGCGGTCCAGTTCCTGAGCAGCTGGATCCGCTCCGCGGTCGGCGAGCCCGGCTCGACGTTGTAGACGCACAGCGTCTGGTCGGGATCGCCTGGCATGGTCAGCGCCTCGTAGGAGAAGTGCAGCTCACCGACCAGTGCGTGCCGGTAGCTCTTCGCGCCGTGAGTCCGTTGCAGCACCTTGTGGTCGTGCCACCAGCCGGCGAACTCGGGCGAGCCCACCATCAGCTCGCCGATCAGATCGGCCAGCTGCTTGTCCTTGGGATGGCGGCTGGCGTCCAGGCGCAGCATGGCGACCGTCTCGGAGGCGTAGCGCTCCCATTCGTCGCTACGCGAGCGTGACTCGGGATCCAGCAACAGGTACCGGGCGAGGTTGCGCTTGCTCTGGGGCAGCGCCTCGAAATCCGTCATGATCGCGCGGGCGAGCGTGTTGGTCGCCAGCACGTCCGTGCGGCGGCCGATCACGAACGCCGGTATGTGATCCAGCGTCTGGAGCAGCAGGTAGATGCCGGGTCGCACCCGCTGCGGGCCGGCCGCCGACGCCCGCTTGGCCGCGCCCGGCCTGGTCAGCAGGTTGGCCAGGTGCTCCCGCTCGGCCTGGTCCAGCCGCAACGCCTGGCCGAGGGCATCGATGATCTCCGGCGACGGATTGCCGGCCCGGCCCTGCTCCAGCCGCGTGTAGTACTCGATGCTGATCCCGGCCAGCCGGGCCACCTCGTCCCGGCGCAGGCCCGGCACACGGCGCGTCCGGCCGTCCGCCGGCACCCCGGCGGCGTCCGGGCTGATCGCGGCCCGGCGGGTGCGCAGGAAGTCGGCGATCTCGGCGCTGCGGTCCATGCCTGTCAGTGTGGCCCAGCCGCGGCCTGACGAGGGTGGCCCTGCGCGTACCAGTCAGCACAGGGCATGGTTGTCCTGCCGGCTCGGTGGTGATGTTGAGGCATCCCACCGAGACGAAGGAACACCGAGATGTCCAAGGCTCTTGAAGGTCGCGTCGCCGTTGTCACCGGTGCTTCGAGCGGCATCGGCGAGGCCGCCGCCGAGCACCTCGCCGAGCTGGGCGCGACCGTGGTCGTGCTGGCCCGGCGGGCCGAGCGGCTGACCGACCTGGTCACCCGCGTCGAGAAGAACGGCGGCCAGGCGCTGGCCCTGGCC
>Ga0307511_10000817_pt1 | contig 33243 bp, 28 predicted proteins | sample 13_EM_MG_FD_200266 | JGI IMG/M metagenome (GOLD analysis project Ga0307511, IMG submission 200266) | Populus trichocarpa ectomycorrhiza microbial communities from riparian zone in the Pacific Northwest, United States - 13_EM | ecosystem: Host-associated > Plants > Roots > Unclassified | place... | reverse complement strand
GATCCGGCGAATCCGGTGCACCACAACATCTCCGTCGAGGACAACCGGTTCGACGTGGGCGACGTCTCCGTGGTCGACGCCAAGAGCGTCGGCGGCTTCACCTTCAGCGGCAACACCGTTCGCCGGCTGGACGCCCCGAGCGCCCCGCCGTACACCTCGCCGCTGTTCGTGTTCCACGGCAGCACCGGCATCCAGATCGCGCACAACCGCTACGACAAGGGCCTGAACACCTCCGTGGTCAACAACTGACGCACGCCCCCCGCAAGATCAAGGGCTCGATCCTCTCACTCAACGCCAGGAAGGACCCCTTCACCGCGCCGTGACGCCATGATGGGGCCCTTCCTGGCATCCAGCGCCAGGAAAGGCCCTTTCACTGCGTCCAGCGCCATGAAAGGGCCCTTCCTGGCGTTGGGCGGCGTCAGGGGTGGCCGCGGCGGACGACCGTGGTGGGGACGATCGTGCGGCGGGGCGGCTGGCCGGCGCCGGGGCCGAGGCGGTCGAGCAGCAGGGTGGCGGCGCGGCGGCCGACCTCGTGGGCGTCGTAGGACACCACGGTGATCGGCCGGTCCAGCAGGTCGGCCAGCTCGAAGTCGTCGAAGCCGGCGAGCACGGTGTCGGCGCCGAGGCGGCGGATCTCCCGGTAGGCGCCCAGGGTTAGCCGGTTGTTGGTGCAGAACAGGGCGGTCGGCGGGTCGGCGCGGTCGAGGAGTTCTCGGGCGGCCGCGACGGCGGTGGGGATGTCGTCCGGGCCGCGACGGATCCAGTCCTCGCGGGGCGTCAGCCCGGCCTCCTCGTGCGCCGCCCAGTAGCCGCGGAACCGCTCGGCCCCGGTGTAGCGGGTGGGCGGATTGCCCAGGAACCCCACCGCCCGGTGCCCGTCGGCCAGCAGCTGCGCGGTGGCGGCGCGGGCGCCGCCGAAGTCGTCGACCAGGACCGTGTCCACGTCGATGCCGGCCGGGGGACTGGCGGCGAGCACGATCGGGATTCCGCCCAGCACCGCGGGATCCAGGTGCTGGTGCCGGGATCCGGCCGGGACCACGATCATGCCGTCGACCCGGCGGGAGACCAGGTCGTCGACCAGCTCGTGCTCACGCTGGACCTGCCCGGCGGTGTTGCCGAGCACGAGCCGCAGCCCGTGCTGCTCGGCCACCTGCTCCGCGCCCAGCGCGAGCTGGGAGTAGAACGGGTTGCCGAGATTGGTGACGACCAGGCCGATCATGCCGCTGGGCCGGCCCAGCCGGAGATTGCGGGCCACCTCGTTGCGGCGGTAGCCCAGTTCCCGCACGGCGGCGAGCACCCGTTCCCGGGTCGCGCTGCTGACGTTCTCGTCCTTGAGCACCCGCGACACGGTCATCGCGCTCACCCCGGCCCGCGCCGCCACGTCCCGCATGGTGGGCGTTCCGTTCGGGGGCACGGTGTCGGCAGCTCTCTGTGTGAAATCGGCACGCTTTTCGGCCATTGTAGGCGATGATCAGCGGCCGGAGCCGGAGCGCGGCCGTGTCGCCCACCAGGCCGCGCCGAGCAGGGGAGCGTCCTGCGCGCGCCGGGCGGTGCGGAGTTCGGCGGTGGAGCGGAGACCGGCTTTCAGCGGACCTTCGACGAGGTCCCAGGACGCGGCGATCGAGCCGCCGACGACCAGCACCGTCGCCGAGAACTTGGCCAGCCACGGGCCGATGGCCAGCCCCAGGGCGTGGAAGGCGTTGGCCAGCACGGTTTGCGCATGCCGGTCGCCGCCGCGCGCCAGTTCCGCGATCGCTTGCACGTCCGGAGCGTCCTGGCCGTAGGCCGCGCGAATTGCCCGCCGTGACACGGTTTCCTCCAGCGGCCGGCCTTGGTAGCGCACGCGGTAGGCGCTGCCCTCCGGCGGCACCAGCGGACCGTCGTTGACCGGCACGCCGTCGTCGAGGAACGCCGAGCCGACGCCGCTGCCGAGCGTGAGGCACACCGCGCGCCGATGGCCGGCGGCCGCGCCGGCGACGTGCTCGCCGATGCCGAACGCGTCCGCGTCGTTGAGGAACCGCAGCTCGGCCGGCTCGGGCAGCCGACTGGTGAGCTCGGCTTTCACGTCGACGCCGTACAGCGACTCGAACTTGCCGACGTCGCGAAACAGCCCGATGCCCGCGTCGTAGTCGAACGGCCCCGGCACCGCGACACCCCACTGCGATCCAGCCGGGGCATCGAGCCTCGCCGCGGCGGCGGCGATCCCGTCGAGGATCTCCGCCTTGCTGCCGTTCGGCGGCAAGGGCAGCCGCGCGGCGATCTCCGCCGACGCGTCGTGCACGAGGGCGGCCGTCACGTGGGTGCCGCCGATCTCCAGCACCGGCACCGGGTCCATGGGTCCTCCGAAGGTCAGCGCATCGCCCGGAAAGTACCGGCCCGCAACGCATTCTCGATGTCCTCGAGGCTCCGCGCCCGGGTTTCCGGGACAAAACGCCGGACAAAAAGGAAGGCGAGCGCGTTGACCACGGCGAACAGCCAGAAGGTGCCGGTGGCGCCCAGCGCGCTGGTCAGGGAGAGGGTGGTGAGGCTGACCAGCAGGTCGAACAACCACACCGCGAACGTGGACGTCGCCACCGCCACCGACCGCACCTCCAGCGGGTACATCTCCGGGCCGGCCAGCCACACCACGACCGAGAGGCTGCCGCCGTTGCAGGCGATGTAGCCGAGGACGCCGATGATCACCACCCAGCGGGCCGCGCCCTGCGGGGCCGGCTGGATCATCAGGACGGCGGCGAGGGCGGCCAGGCAGAGCACCGCGCCGGGCAGCAGGGTCAGCAGCAGCCGGCGGCGGCCGAGCCGGTCCACCAGCCGGATGCCGATCGCGACCATGAGGAAGTTGACCACGCCGACGCCGACCGTGGTCAGCATCGCGGCGTCACGGCCGAAACCGGCGTCGCCGAGGATCGTCGGCGCGTAGTAGATGATCGCGTTGATGCCGGTGACCTGGGACGCGATGGCCAGCCCGATGCCGGCGACCAGGGCCGGGCGCAGCCACCGGGCGCGCAGGACGCCCAAGCCTTTGCGTCCCTGGGGAACCGCGGTGAGGTCGGCGATCTCGGCGTCAACCGCGACGGCGTCGGGTCGGATGCGGGCCAGCACCGTGCGGGCGGCCGCCGGGTCGCCGTGGGTGAACAGCCAGCGCGGGCTCTCCGGCAGCGCGAGCATGCCGAGCAGCAGGACCACGGCCGGCACGAGGCCGAGGCCGAACATCCACCGCCAGCCGTCGTCGAGGGCGTAGCCGGCGAGGTACGCGGCGAGGATGCCGACGGTGATCGCCAGTTGGAAAAGCACCACCAGGCCGCCGCGCCGGGCCGGGGACGCGAGCTCGGCGACGTACACCGGCACGGCTTGCGCGGCCAGTCCGACGGCGAAACCCAGCACCAGACGGGCGATCCCGAGCGTCCACACCTCGGGCGCCACCGCCGCCAGCACCGCGCCGACCGCGAACACCGCCGCCGCCACGATGATCGCCCGACGGCGGCCGAGCCGGTCCGACAGCCGCCCCGACGAGCACGCGCCGGCGATGGCCCCCACGATGATCGCGCTGGTGATCAGCTGCTGCCCGGCGTCGCCCAGGCCGAAGTTCGTGGCGATCGTCGGCAGCGCCCCCGAGATGATGCCGGTGTCGTAGCCGAACAACAGTCCGCCCAGGCTGCTGACCCCGGCGATCACCAGCAGCGACCGCCCGGACCGCGTGCCAGGCTCAACGTGTGCTTGGCTCATGACAGCCGCCCTTCCCGGACGAGGGACTTGACCACGTGGACCGGCCGGTCGCCCAGCGGGCGGAGGCGGTAGGCGCCGACAGCGGCGGGCACGGTCAGGGTTTCGGCGAAGACCAGGTCGTGGGTGCGGCCGTCGGAGGTCTCGATGATCACGCCGTCGCCGGCGGAGACGTTGAGGATGTGGAAGCGGCCGTCGGTGTTGTCCTCGGCCGTCGCATGGTCGAGGACGAAGCGGCGGACCTCGTACCAGAGTTCTGGCAGGGCGCCGAGGAGTTCCTCGCGCCAGCCCGGTCCGGTGCGGAGGGTGCGCGGCTGCTGGATCAGATCGTGGACGACGTCCTCGCCCTGGCGGTCGCGGTCGAGGTTGGCGAAACCGTGGTCGTAGGGCAGGGGGCGGGAGTTGCCCTGGGCGTCCCGGCGCAGCCAGTCGTAGAAGCGAAGCGAGTACAGGTAAGGCGTCGCGCTGATCTCCAGGACGAGGTTGCCCGTGCCGGACGCGTGCGGGGTGCCGGCGGGAATCAGGAAGAGCTGGCCGGGTGCGGCGGGATGGCGCTGCACGAAGCGTTCGACGTCCATCGGCTCGCCGCGCTCGATCGCCAGCTCGACCTGCTTGCGCATCAGGCCGAGGTCGGCGTCCTGTTGCAGCCCAAGGTAAACGCCCGCCTCGGGATCGGGACTGGTGGTGACGTAGTAGGACTCGTGCTGGGTGTAGGGCCAGCCGAACCGGTCCCACATGTACTCCGCCCGCGGATGTAGGTGCAGGGACAGATTGCCGCCGCCGACGGTGTCCAGGTAGTCGAAGCGGATGGGGAACGAGGTGCCGAACTCGGCGTGCACGGCCGGCCCGAGAAAGGCGGCCGGGTGCAGCACGCACAGCAGCTGGAACGGCAGTTCGACGTCGGCCTCGGGCCCGCCGACCAGCACGCCGGCCTCGGGGGCGATCAGCTCGTAGCCGAGGGCGGTGTTGCCGCCCTGCGGCGTGAATCCCAGTTCCCGGGCCGCCCACTGGCCGCCCCACGGCGTCGAGTTGAAGTACGGGCGGGAGCGCACCGGTCCGGTGGCCATCCGTTCCAGCGTGGCCCGCATCGCCGGGCCGTCCAGTGACGCCGGGTCTTCCGGGTCGCGGAGGTCTATCCAGCGGTCGATGCGGTGGGCGATGGTGTCGCGGTGGCCGTCGGACATAGGCCAGTCGGCATAGAACAGGCGACGTAGGTCGCCCGGCATACCGTGGCGGCCGAGGTTTACGCCCACAGGCAGATCGCCGGCCGCGATGGCGGCCTCGGCGTAGCGCTTGGGCAGATCGGCGTACCACAGGACGTCGTGGTCGAGCAGTGCCGCGCCCGGGCCGTGGACGACCAGGATTCCGTTGGCCGGCCGGGTGATTCGGGGCAGTTCGCGGTAGACGTCGGCGATGCTGTTGCCGGCCAGCTTCAGGTAGTGCGGGTCGGCGCCGTCGTCGCCGGTGCGGCGGCGGACGGTGTCCCAGTCGGCCTCGTATGTCCGCAGATCTAGGTCCCAGGTTGTGACCCCGGCCGCCCGGAGCGCGTCGAGGAGGCCCGCGATCGCGGTGGTCCAGTCGAGCGCGGCCGGCCCGTCCACGGCGAGCACCGCGGGCGCCGACGGCAGGGACCGCGCGGCGGCCTCCCAGCCGCGGGCGACCTCCCCGGCCACCGGGGCGTAGCGCGGGTTTCGGTCGTAGGAACGGGTCACGTCGTCCTCCCATGCGGTCTTGTTAACGTTAACGATGACTGTGAGGCTTTCAGCCGTCAAGACTTGTCTGTCCGTATCGTTATCGTTAACAATCCGATGATGTCGTCGCACCCAACACTCCGCCGGCGGTGGCTGGTCGACGCGGTCGTGGTGCTGGTCGCCGCGGCCTCGGTGCCGACGGTCGCCGCTGGGGCCAGCGCCGCCTCAGCGCCCTCGTATGCCGAGCCGTCGGTGTTCACGATCGGCAGCCCGGACCAGTCCGACGCCGAGTTCGCCCTCTCCCCGGGGGACTACCAGAAGTACTCCGCGGCCTTTCCCCAGGACGCGACCTACACCGTGGGACTAAGTCGCGCGAGGGACTGGCCCTATATCCAACCCGGACCGGCGGATTCCTGGGCCGGCGGCAAGTCCCACGCCGACACCATCAACTACACCCTCTCGCAGGTCGCCGACCTGATCCTGCGGATCGACTACGTGGACACCCACGACAGCGCGCCACCCACTGTCGAGGTGGTGTCCAACGGGCACTCGGTCGAGTCGGTGACCACGCCGGCCGGCGGCGGCGCCGGGGTGTACGGGGTCGGGTCCTTCGCCGGTACCACCGGCTATGTCAACCGCCCGCACGAGATCGGTGTTCTCATCCCGAAGGACACCCTGGCGGCGGGCCGGAACAGCCTCGTCCTGCGCACCACCGCCGGTTCCTGGATGGCTTACGACTCGGTGCGCCTCGTGCCCGCGCCCAGCAGCCTCGGCGCGGTGCGGGTGCTGGCGACGACGCCCACCGTGCTGTTCAAGTCCGACCAGCGCCAGCTCGTGGACGTGGCCGTGCAGAACACGGCCGGGTCGGCGGCGGCCACCTTCACCGCGACGCTCGGTCGTGACAGCGCTCGGACCACGATTGCCTCGCTGCCACCGGGCCGGTCGACGCAGCGCATCGAAGTGCCTGCCGCGCCCGGGCCGGGACCGTCCAAACTAGACATTACTGCGGCGCTGGACGGGCAGTCGGCCGGGACCTACGCCACCAGCCTGCCCTATCAGCGGCGCTGGCAGCTGGACATCATCAACGGCAGCCACCTCGACATCGGCTACCACTACGACCAGGCGACCACCCGTCAGCTCCAGGACGCCTTCCTGGACCAGGCGGTGGCCCAGTGCGCCGCCACCGCCAGCCGCCCAGACGCCGAACGCTACCGGTGGACGGTCGAGCAGGCCTGGATGGTGGACGACTACGTGCAGGACCGCCCCGCCGACAAGGTCAAGGCGCTCGGCGACTGCGTGGCCGCCGGCCAGATCGAGCTGACCGCCTCGTACGACAACAACCTCAGCGACCTGAGCGGCACCGAGCAGCTGATTCGGGCCCAGGACAAGGGAACCCGGGCGCTCGCGGCGAAGTTCGGCCGGCCGGTCACCGCCGCGATGCAGGACGACGTCGCGGGGGTGACCGCGCAGAAGATCCAGCTGCTGGCCAGGCAGGGCGTCACCCTGCTGATCAACGGCTCCAACCCGGACCACACCGGGCGCTGGAGCGTTCCGCACACCGCCCAGGACTTCCCGGCGCTGTACCACTGGCAGGCGCCGGACGGCAGCAAGGTGCTGACGTTCTTCGCGGCCAATTCCTACAACGAGGGCTACAAGCTGGACTATCAGGCGCTCAAGTGCGGCCTGGCCCCGTGGCCCAGCGACGACCCCAACGACACCTGCGGCACCGCGCCCACGTTGCCGTACCACCCGATCCCCGCCCCGTCGCCGGCCAAGGTGCAGGACGTCACCGCCAAGCTGACGACCGGGATCGCCAACTGGTTTCCCGGACTCCAGGTCGGCCGGTACGCGCAGTCGGTGTACCCGCTGACGTTCTTCGAGGACTCCACCCCGCCGATGAACGGCATCTGGGACGTGATCCACACCTTCGGGCAGCAGTACGCGTGGCCGAAGCTGGTGATGTCCACGCCGTCGCGGTTCTACCAGGACGCCACCACCGCGCCCGGCCGGACGGCGAAGTCCGGCTATTCCCCGGATTTGACCTCGCGGGACGTCTCGCAGCTGCCGGTCAAGCGCGGTGACTACCCCGGCTGGTGGTCCGACGGCGCGGGCTCCTCGGCGTTCGAGACCGGCGAGAACATGCAGGCCCAGGCCCGCACCGGCAGCGCCGAGACGCTCGGCGCACTGGCGCCGTCCGTCAACCAGCAGTGCCTGGTCGATTCCGCCTACCGGGAGGAGGAGCTCTACACCGAGCACACCTGGGCCAGTCCGGAGCTGATACCCGACGATCCACAGTGGGCGGTGAAGAAAGCCCACGCCGACAAGGCTTCCCGGTTGAGCACGGACGCGATGGACGCCGCGACGGCAGCATTGGGCGGGCAGGTCGCCAATCCGTCGGCCAATCCGGGCATCGCGGTGTTCAACTCGGTGTCGACGCGACGCAGCGACGTGGTCACGGCAACGGTTCCCGACGGATGGTCCGGGCGGTTGGTCGACGTCCAGACCAGCGCTCTGACGCCGTACGAGCCCGCGGGGCCGGGCAAGATCCGGTTCATCGCGGCCGATGTGCCGGCAGTGGGCTACCGGACGTACGAGCTGCGGCCCGGGGCGAACTCGACCGGCTCGGATTCCGCCCTGCACTGGGATTCCAGCCGGGGAATCCTGGAGAACCAGTTCTACCGGGTCACTGTGTCGATGGACACCGGCGTCGTGACGTCGGTGTACGACAAGGCAGCCGGCCGCGAACTCGTGGACCCGGCATCAGCCTTCGGTCTCAACCAATACGTGTACCGGCCCAACCCGCGGCGGGATGGGCAGACCACGCCGGACAGGCAGTGGTCGCCGGGCCGGGCCACGGTGACGGTGCAGTCCGCAGGGCCGGTGAGCATCAGCGTCAAGGTCGCCTACCCCGACACCCCCGGCGGCAAGGACGGCACCGGCGCGGCGACCGGCGTGGAATCGGCCGGTGCCACCCTCACCTTGTACGCCAACACCAAGCGGCTGGACATCGCCGACAGCATCGACAAGACGTGGGTCACCACGCCGGAGGAGGGCTACTTCGCTTTCCCGTTCAAAGTGGACAAGCCCACCGTGACCTATGAAGCTCCCGGCACGCCGGTGCCCCTGGGCGCGGGGCAGCTGCCCGGCTCGTCCATGGACTGGCAGGCGGTGCGCGGCTACGCCGACCTGTCCAACGCCGGCGGCGGGGTCACATTGTCCACAACGGACACTCCGCTGATGGAGTTCGGTCATATCCGCAGCATGGAGCTGCTGCCGCGGCCAGGCCGCCTCGACCAGCCCGGTCCCGATCCGGCCGCGCCGGCCCCCGACAACGGATCGGCCTTCTCGTACGCGTTCAACAGCCTGTGGAACACCAACTACCGGCAGGCCCAGTCCGGACCGGTCAGCTTCCACTACTCGATCACCAGTCACGACGGGGGATTCGAGCCGGTGGCCGCGACCGGCTACGGCTGGGGTGTCCAGACGACGCTCGCGTCGGCGCCGCTGTCGCCTTCGCGCGCCGGCAGCTACCCCGGGGGCGCGAAGTCGCTGGTGTCGGTCGATGCCGCCAACGTCTTCGTGCAGGCGGTGAAGCAGGCCTATCCGGTGCGCCAGGCGAGTTCGCCCGCCCTGCCGCTGACCGTTCGCCTGCTCGAAGTCGCCGGAAAGTCGGGCAGGGTGCGGCTGCGTCTGCCGTACAAGGTGACCTCGGCCCAGCTGGAAAGCCCTTCGGAGCAACCGAACGGGCCGAAGCTGACCGTGACCGACTCCGGCTCTGGCTCGGATGTCCTTGTTCCGGTGGGCAAGCACGAGATCGTCACCGTAGGCGTGCAACCGGCTGGGAACAGCGCCGCCGCGGCACCACTGGTGTGCGCCACCGACTTCGCGCTCGCCCCAGACGGTTATCAGAACTACGCCAAGGCATTCCCGCACGACGTCGACTACACCGCCCAGCAGGACCCCGGGTTCACCGCCGGAGTCTCGTACCCGTCGGCGACGACACCGTGGGTCCCCACCCAGGGCGGCAGCGTCGCCGGTCCACAGTGGAGCTACATCCAGCCCGGTCCGCTCGACGACTGGGCCGGTTCCCGGCCGCACACCTTCACCCTGAGGTTCACCGTGGACAAACCACGTGACCTGACGCTGAGCCTGTGGCTGCTCGACAGTCGCTCGCCAACCATCGATGTCGCGCTCAACGGCCGCTCTGTCAAACAGATTCAGCTGCCACCCGGCGGCAGTTCGCCGGCGATCACCCTGCCGAAGCAGGACCTCAAGGCCGGTCAGAACACCGTCACGGTCACCACGACCGCCGGCTCCTGGCTGGCCTACGACGGGTTCGCCATCGGCGGCTGACCGGCCCCGGTCGACGCCCGTCGACACCGCACGGTGTCGACGGGCGTCATCATGAGCTGTGTGGTCAGGCCGTGCAGCCACGTACTTGACGTAGTAGAACGGCGGCGCCCACTGGGTGCCCACCTTGATGCAGCGGCCGGCCGGCGGGTCGTGCGGGATCTTGTCCATGATGATGCCGACGACGATGTCGCACACCCGCGGCGGCTCACCGCGCTGGCCCACCGGTTACGTGGTCACCGACCCCGTCGCGTGGTTCGACGCCGAGCGCGGGACGTTGTTGCGGGTCATGCGGCTCGCGGCGCAGTGGGGCTTCGACGAGCTGGCGTGGGAACCCGTGCTCGCCGCGGTGCCCTACTACGACCACCGGAGCCTGTTCCAGGACTGGCGGCGCAGCCATCGGATCGCGCTGGCGGCCACGCGGGCCGCAGGCAATGCCCGTGGCCAGGCCGCGTTGCTGCAAGGGGTCGGCCAGGTGCACGTCTATCTCGACGAGCACAACGAAGCCCAGAAGGCGCTCGAGGAGAGCTTGCGGCTCTACCGCGGTCTTGGCGACCAGCGCGGCGAGGCGCTCGCCCTGAGCGGACTCGCCACCGTCGAGCGGGTGCGCGAGCACTACGACCTGATGCTGCGGCACGGGTATGCGGCGCTTGACCTGGCCACCCGCGTCGACATGAGGCCCATGCGGGCTCAGTTGCTCGGCGCGATCGGCCTGGTGCGGTTCGAGACCGGCGGGGACCCGGCCGGGGCCGCGCTGATCGAGGACGGGCTGCGCATCGCGCGAGAGCTCGGCGACCGGCACCGGCAGGCGGTGATCCTGCGGCACCTGAGCCGCTACCACCAGATCTGCCACGACTACGCGGCCGCGCTGCGCTGTCTCACCGTCGCGCTGGCCATTCTCGGCGAGATCGACGACGAACGCTGTGCGGCCTACACCGAGCAACGCATCGGCGGCGTCTACGCCGATCTCGGTGACGACGTCCGCGCGCGGGTGGCCCTCCAGCGCGCGGCGGGCGTCTTCCGTCGCATCGGCGACCGGCAGAACGAAGCCGACTGCCTGGAACAGCTCGGCGAGCTGGAGCACCGCGACGGCACGCCGCACGCCGCCCGCGCGCACCTGGACAGCGCGGAACGGTTGCGCGAGGCCATCGCGATGACCTGACACTGAGCCCGTGGTTCGGCCTCAGACTCGGGTGACGTCGAATTCGCCGGGGCGGATCGGTTGGCGGCAGGCGCCGCAGACGGTGGCGGGGTGCAGCTCCGCGCCGCAGTTGTGGCGGAACACGGCCTTGCGGCCGCCGTCGCCGGTGTAACGCTCGCCCCACTCCCGGAGCATGAGGATCACCGGCACGAGGTCGATGCCGGCCTGGGTGAGGTGGTATTCGAAGCGGGGCGGGTGTTCGGAGTACCGGGTGCGCGTGAGCACGCCGGCCTCCTCCAGCCGCCGCAGCCGTCCGGTCAGCAGAGTGCGCGGCGCGCCGGTCAGCTTGGCCAGGTCGGAGAAGCGGTGGAAGCCGTACATCAGCTCGCGCAGCACCGGCAGCGAGTAGCGGTCGCCGAGGATCTCCAGCGCGTCGGTCATGGAGCACTCGCGAGGAGTCGGTAGCGATTCTGGACTCACCCTGCTACCGTACACCAGAGTTGGTCCAGAAAGTGGACCGAGTGGGAGGGCGTCATGGCCGACGTGGCCGAACTGCTGCGGCGCAACGCCGAGTTCGCCGCCGGGGCGTTCCTGGACGGGCCGCGGCTGACGCTGCGGGGCGGCGGGCTGATGATCATCGGCTGCGTGGATCCCCGGGTCGACCCCGCGCACGTGCTGGGGCTGCGGAACGGCGACGCGGCCGTGCTGCGCAATCCCGGCGGTCGGATAACGCCTTCGACGTTACGGGCCCTGAAGACCCTGGCCAAGGTCGGCGAGGTCAACCCCGGGCACCGGCCGGTCCCGGCCAACCTGGTCATCCTGCACCACACCAAGTGCGGCCTGACCGGCCTGACGTCCCATGTCGACCTGCTCGCCGAGTACTTCGAGGTCCCCGTGACCGAGCTGGCCGCCCGGTCCGTCAACGACCCCCACGGCTCGGTGCGGGCCGACATCGAGATCATCCGGCGGCACGTCCACCGCCCGGACTACCTGGTCTCCGGGCTGGTCTACGACGTCGACACCGGTGTGGTGGACGTGGCCGTCCCGCCGACCCAGGTGCCCGTGAGAGACGAGTAGCACCTTCCTCGTCGGAGGGCGACCTGGTCCCGATACGGCGATCACGTGCGCGCCGACGCCCGCCGCGCCTGAGACCCCGGGTCAGGCTATGCCGGCGGCGATGAGCTGATTCCAGATCTCGGCCTGGTCGGCGGTTCGGACTTCGAGCTTCTCGGCCTTGGCCAGTTTGCTGGCGCCGACGTCGGCGCCGGTGATGAGCAGGTCGGTGTTGGCGGAGACGGAGGAGGCGATGGTGGCGCCGGCCTTCTCGCACAGGCGCTGGAAGGCGGGGCGGGGGACCTTCTCGCCGGAGCGGGGATCGCTGATGGCCCCGGTGACGACGACGGTCTGACCGGCCAGCGGGGCGCCGGCGGCGACGACCGGGGGGAGGTCCTCCTCGCGCACGTCCAGGGAGACGCCACGGTCGCGAAGGCGGCGGAGTTCGACACGGAGGCGGGTGAGGTGCTCGATCAGCGAGGCGGCGACACGGGGACCGATGTCCTCCACGGCGACCAGGCGCTCCTCGCCGGCGTCGGCGACGTCCTCGAGGGAAGCGAAGCCGGCCCGGCACAGGCGGGTGGCGGTGCCCTCGGAGGCCATGGGAATGGCCAGGCCGATCAGGGCCCGGCGCAGGCCGACCTGGCGGCTGGCGGCGATGGACTCGATCATGCGGGCGGCCGAGACCTCGCCGATGCGGTCGAACTCCAGCAGCCGGTCCTTGGTCAGGGAGTAGAAGTCGGACGGGTTCTCCAGGTCGCCGGACTCGGCCAGCCGCTCGATCCACACCGGACCGACGGCTTCGATGTCAGCGGCGGCGCGGGAGGCCCAGTGGATCAGCCGGCGCACGGTCTGGGCCGGGCAGGAAACGTTGGTGCAGAACAGTTCCCGGCTGTTGCCCTGCTCGGTCAGCGGCTCCTGGCAGGACGGGCACACGGTCGGCGGCACGATCTCCCGCTCCGCGCCGGTGCGCTGGGACTCGTCCAGCACGCCGGCGACAAACGGGATCACGTCGCCGGCCCGGCGCACCAGCACGGTGTCCCCGATGCGGATTCCCCGGGCCCGGATGACTTCCTGGTTGGCCAGGGTCGCCCGGGTGACCGTGGTGCCGCCGACGAACACCGGCTCCAGCCACGCCACCGGGGCGATCTTGCCGGTCTTGCCGACGTCCCACACGACGTCGGCCAGCACCGTGGTCTTCTCCTCGGCGGCGAACTTGTAGGCCAGCGCCCCACGCGGCGAGTTGGACCGGGCCCCAGCCGCCCCGTAGGCGTCCCGGTTGGCCAGCCGCAGCACCGCGCCGTCCAGGTCGTAGTCGCGGTCGTTGCGGCTCCGCTCGATCTCGGCGATCACCGCCTGGGCCTGCTCGGCGTCGGCGCACAGCCGCATGTCGGCGGCCTCCAGGCCCAGGGCTTGCAGGGCCTGCTCAAGGTCGGCGGAGGCGGCGTCGGCGTAGAGGTCGAACGCGAACAGCCGCAGCCGCCGCTCGGCCACCGTCGCCGGGTCCTTGGCCCGCAGCGTGCCGGCGGCCGCGCCGCGCGGGTTGATCAGCGGCTTGTCCGGGTGCGCGGCGTTGTAGGCGGCGAAGGTGGAGCGCAGCATCACCGCCTCGCCCCGCACCTCGACCCGCCCCGGGGCGTCGATGCGCTCGGGCACGCCGTCGACCAGCGCGCGGACCAGCATCGTCACGTCGTCACCGGTCGTGCCGTCACCGCGGGTGACCGCCCGCACCAGCCGACCGTCCTCGTAGACCACGGCCAGCGACAGGCCGTCCAGCTTGGGCATGACCGCCATCGGCTGCCCGGGGAACCGCTCGAAGAACGCCGCCACCTGCTCGGGCCTGGTCGCCTTCTCCAGCGACAGCATCGGCCGCGAGTGCCGGATCGGCGCGTGCAGCACCGCCGGCGCCCCCACCTGCTCCAGCGGGTTCGGGTCCGGCGCCAGCTCCGGGTGCTCCCCGATCAAGGTCCGCAGCTCGTCCTCGATGGCGTCGTACTCGGCGTCGGCCACCCGCGGCGCGCCTTGGTAGTAGGCGTCACGCAGCGCCACGATCTGGTCGGCGAGCTCCTGAATGCGGTCCCCGGCGTTCACGGCGCTGACGCTACCGCCACCCACTGACAATCCGCCGGCACGAACTCGCCGCGACGGTGCGCTACGCTCGGCTACCGACAGTGCCAGTCACACCGAGGGGTCTCCATGTCCAAGGTCAAATTTGCCACCAACCACGGCGACTTCGTGTTGCAGCTGGACGCCGAGAAGGCGCCGAAGACGGTGGCGAACTTCGTGCAGTACGTCAAGGACGGCCACTACGACGGCACGGTCTTCCACCGGGTGATCCCGGGCTTCATGATCCAGGGCGGCGGGTTCGAGCCGGGCATGCGGCAGAAGGGCACCCGCGGGCCGGTCGACAACGAGGCCGACAACGGGCTGAAGAACACCAAGTACACCGTCGCGATGGCCCGGACCTCGGACCCGCACTCGGCCACGGCGCAGTTCTTCGTCAACAGCAGCGACAACGACTTCCTCAACCACAGCGGCAAGACCGCCCAGGGCTGGGGCTACACCGTCTTCGGCGAGGTGGTCGAGGGCCGCGAGGTCGTCGACGCGATCGAGGGCGTGCGCACGGGCTCCAAGGCCGGGCACTCGGACGTGCCCAACGACGACGTGGTCATCGAGAAGGCCGAGATCATCGGCTGAGACCGGTCAGCCGTGCAGGCGGTGCGCCTGCACGGCCAGGACCGTCTCGTCATTGGCCGGCTACGGAGTCGAGCACGACAAGGACGGGGTGCACTGCTGTGCGCTCGGCGCCGTGGGCGATCTGCTGACGGCAGGAGACGCCGGTGGCGGCGATGATGGTGTCGACGTCGGCGGCGCGCACGGCCGGGAACAGGCGGTGTTCGCCGATCTTCATGGACAGATCGTAGTGCTCGGCCTCGAAGCCGAAGGAGCCGGCCATGCCGCAGCAGCCGGCGTCCAGCTCCTCGACTGTCACGCCGGGGATGCGACGCAGCAGCTCGACGGTGGCGCGGGTGCCGACCTCGGCCTTCTGGTGGCAGTGCCCGTGCAGCAGGATCTTCTTGCCGTGCAAAGGCTGTAGGGCGAGCTGGCCGTCGTCGATCGCCTCCAACAGCAGGTCCTCGATCAGCCGCACCCGCCCGGCCAGTTCGGGCTGCTCGTGCAGCATCATCAGGCACGACGGTTCGCAGCCGGTGATCGGGGCGTCGGGGTCGACGGCGTCCAGCAGGGCGCGCAGCTGCCGGCCGGCGCGGTCGACCAGGCCCTTGGACAGTGCGGCCCGCCCGCAGCACTGCTCGCCGGTCAGTCGAACCTGATATCCGGCCAGCTCCAGCAGTTCGATCGAGGCCCGGCCGACATCGGGATCGGTGAAGCTGGTGAAGGAGTCGGCCAGGAACGTGACCGGCCGCGTCCCGGAGCCGGAGGTGTGCCGCCGGAACCACGACCGCAGGGTGTGGCGGCGAAACCGGGGGAGCGGCCGCCTGGTGGTGATTCCCAGCACCGGCCGGAGAAAACCGCCAAGATTGGACAGTGGCGCGGTGGCGGAGCCGAGCCGGTTCAGTGTCCGGATCGCGCCGAACAGCCGGGTGCGCAAGGGAATGCCGTGCCGGTCGTGGTAGTGGGAAAGCGCCTCGCTCTTGAGCGTGGCCATGTCCACGCCGAGCGGGCACTCGCTCTTGCAGGCCTTGCACATCAGGCAGAGGTCGAGGATCTCGTGCAGCCGCTCGTCCCCGAGCGACCAGGCCGGGTCCGGTGTGGACAGTGCCTTCACGAGCGCGTTGGCCCGGCCGCGGGTGGAGTCCTCCTCGTCGAGCGTGGCCATGTACGACGGGCACATGGTGCCGCTGCCTTGTTTGCGGCACAGGCCGATGTTCATGCACCGGTCGGCCGCGCCACGCATGCCGCCGGCAACAGAGAAGTCCAGCCGGGTGCGGAACTCCGGGGCCGGGGGCAGCGCGGGATCGCGCAGGTGCTCGGTCATCGCCGGCGAGTCGACGATCTTGCCCGGGTTCAGCCGGCCCGAAGGGTCGAACAGCCCCTTGACCCGCCGCATCGCCTCGTACAGACGGTCGCCGAAGATCTCCCGGTTGAACTCGCTGCGGGCCAGGCCGTCGCCGTGCTCGCTGGAATTGGCCCCGCCGTACTCCGCGACCAGGTCCTTGACCTCCTCGGCCACCGCGCGCATCCGCCGCACCTGGGCCGGGTCGGTGAGGTCGACGAACGGCCGGATGTGCAGGCAGCCAACGGAACAATGCCCGTAGAAGCCGGCGTTCATGCCGTGCCGGTCGAGGATCTGCTTGAACCGCCGGGTGTACGCGGCCAGGTGCGCCGGATCCACCGCCGTGTCCTCGACGAACGCCAACGGCCGCAGGGATCCGACGCTGGCCGCCATCAGCAGGCCGAGGCTGGACTTGCGGACCTTGAGCAGCGCCGACTGCTGCTCGGGCGTCTCCGCGCGCAGGGTGTGGTAGCCGTGTCCGTTGGCCTGCCACGACTTCGTCAGCTGATCGAGCCGGGCCACCAGCTCGTCCCGGTCGTCGCCGGTGAAGCTGACGAACAGCAGCGCCTCGGGGTCGCCGACCAGGATGTCGCCCAGCGCGGCGTACTCGATCTTCTGCCGGGACAGGTCCAGGATCGTCCGGTCCATCAGCTCGACGCCGGACGGGGCGCAGGCCAGGGCGTCCTGGGTGGCCTCGATCGCGGACAACACCGAGGCGAAGTGGCCGACGGCGATCACCGTGAACCGGGGCCTGGGCACGAGATCGACCAGGGCCCGCGTGACCACCACCAGCGTGCCCTCGGAGCCGACGACGAACTTGGCCAGGTCCATCGGGCCGTCCGGGGTCAACCGGTCGAGCCGGTAGCCGCCGGCCCGGCGCCAGAACGCCGGGTAGTCCTCGGCGATCGCCCGGGCGTTGTCCCGCACGATCTCCCGCAGGCCGGGAAACTCGGTGTCGGGGCCGAAGTGCGCGGTGGAACCGTCCGCCAGCACCACGTCCAGCCCGCGGACGTGGTCGATGGTCATGCCGTAGCGGATCGAGCCGCTGCCGGCGGAGTTGTTGCCGATCATGCCGCCGATGGTGGCGCGGTTGCTGGTCGAGGTGTCCGGGCCGAACATCAGGCCGTGCCCGGCGGCCGCCGCGTTGAGCTGGTCCTGCACGACCCCCGGCTCCACCAGCGCGGTCCGGGCCTCCGGGTCGATGGCCAGGATCCGGTTCATGTGCCGGGAGAAGTCCAGCACCAGCCCAGATCCGGTGGTCTGGCCGGCCAGGCTGGTGCCGGCCCCGCGCGGCACGATCGTGTCGCCGGTTTGAAGCGCCGTGACGACGTCGTCGGCGGAGCGGGGGAAGACGACCCCCTTCGGCTCGATCGCGTACATGCTCGCGTCACGGGAGTAGAGGTGTCGGGTGTAGTCGTCGAACCGGGCGTCGAGGTCACCGCCCACCGAGCACCTCCAGCGCCGCGGCGACGCCGGCCGGGTCGACGGGCACGCCGGCTCGTCGGAGTCCCATGTGGACACCGGACAGCGTGCCGGCGAGGCTGAGATCGTTGAAGTGTCCGAGATGCCCGATCCGGAAGACCTGGCCGGCCAGCCGGCCGAGGCCCACGCCCAGGGACATGTCGAACTCCCGCAGGATGAGTTCCCGCACCTTGTCAGCCTCCGGCGACACGACCGCGGTCACCGTCGCCGAGTGTTCCCGCTCGTCGGCGCACTGCACTTCCAAGCCCCAGGCGTGAACCGCCGCTCGGGTGGCGACTGCGTGCCGGCGATGCCGCTCCCAGACGTTCGGCAGGCCTTCCTCGTCCAGCATCCGCAGCGATTCCCGCAGGCCGTAAAGGAGATTGGTGGCCGGCGTGTAGGGGAAGGAGCCGCCCCCGTTGGCGTCGAGGATCGGCTGCCAGTCCCAGAACGACCTGGGCAGGGCGGCGGATCGGTTGGCGGTCAGGGCCTTCGCGCTGACCGCGTTGAAGCCGAGACCGGGCGGCAGCATCAAACCCTTCTGCGACGCGGCGATGGTGACGTCGATGCCCCACTCGTCATGGCGGAAGTCCACGGATCCCAGCGAGGACACCGCGTCCACCAGCAGCAACGCGGGATGCCCGGCCTGGTCGAGGGCCTGCCTGATCTCCGGGATCCGGCTCGCGACGCCGGTGGAGGTCTCGTTGTGCACCACGCACACGGCCGCGGTGTCCGGCCGCAGGTTCGCGGCCACCTGCGCCGGATCGACGCCGTGGCGCCAGTCGCCGGGCACGAAGTCGACCAGCAAACCCAGCCGCTCGGCCATCTTCCGCCACAGAGCGGCGAAATGCCCGGTCTCGAAGCACAACACCCGATCCCCGGGGCTCAGCGTGTTGACCAGGGCCGCCTCCCACGCGCCGGTGCCCGACGCGGGATAGACGACAATCCGGCCAGCGGTCCCGAAAACCGGCCCCAGTGCGGCCAACAGGTCAACTGTGAACGCCGCGAACTCCGGGCCGCGGTGGTCGATCGTGGGGGCCGAGATCGCCCGCAACACCCGGTCGGGCACATTGGTCGGGCCCGGGATCTGCAGAAAGTGCCGTCCGCTGTGCGTAGCCACCGATCAACGGTAGCGCTACCCGAGGGGTTGAGCATTCGGCGCGGCTGGGACAGCTGCTGGGACCCCGGGCCGACCAGCCGGACTACGACTCGTACCGCTGAATTCCTCACGGTCTCACGAACGGGGGCGGTTGATCAGGCGTGAGAGCACGATGACGCTTTCCGTGCGGTCGATGACCCGGCTCTCGCGCATGCGCTGGATCGCCTGCTCCAGATGGGGAATGTCGCCCGCGCGCATGTACACCAGCGCGTCCGCGGCGCCGGAGACCGTACAGGCCTCGATCACCTCGGGGATCCCGTCCAGCGCACGCCGCAACGCGGCCGGCGTCGGATTGTCGCGGCAGTACACCTCGACGTAGGCCTCGGCCGACCAGCCCAGCACCTCGGTGTTGACCAGTGCGGTGAATCCGGCGATGACCCCGTCGGCGACGAGCCGGTCCAGCCGTCGCTTGGCCGCCGACGCGGACAGCCCGGCGGCCTTGCCGATCTCGGCGAAGGTGCTGCGGGCGTTGACGGTGACGCACCGGATGATCGCCTCGTCGATGGTGTCCATGGGTCTTCTCTCCGAGGGCGCAAAAATCCGCCACAACGTAGCAAAGTGTGCAAAAAAGTGGCGGTGGTCGGCAATCGATGGCGATTGAGTGCGCGGCCGGGACGCTCATAGCATCGTTGGGCGGAGGTGTCCTTGAACGAGACCGAGTCGGCCGCGCTGACGGCCATCGACGAGCAATCCGTTGCCACGACACTGCTTGAGCTGCTGGCCATCCCCAGCGTGACTGGATCGGCGGCGGAGTCGGAGGCGCAGCACTGGCTTGCCCACCGCCTGCGCCGGCTCGGTCTGGACGTCGACCTCTGGTCGATGGATCTGCCCGCGCTTCGGGCGGATCCGGACTTCCCCGGATCCGAAGCGCCGCGCGACGAGGCCTGGGGTCTGGTGGCCACCACCGAGCACGGCGGCGACGGACCGACGATGATTCTCCAGGGACACGTCGATGTCGTGCCGCCGGGTGATCTCGCCCGCTGGGAGGGCGATCCGTTCACGCCTCGTGTGCTGGGCGGCACGATCCACGGCCGCGGCGCGTGTGACATGAAGGCCGGGGTCGTGGCCAATCTCGCCGCGCTGGAGGCGATCAGGGCCAGCGGCGTGCGGCTTCGTGGCCAAGTCGCCGCCCATTTCGTGGTCAGCGAGGAGGACGGCGGCCTCGGCGCGTTCGGCACGTTGCGGCGCGGGCACACCGGCGACGCGTGCATCATCACCGAACCGACGAGCGGAAACCTGGTGACCGCCAACGCGGGGTCGTTGACGTTCCGCGTCGAAGTGCCCGGTCAGGCCACGCATGCGAGCACGCGGGAGGCCGGTGTCAGCGCCATCGACGCCTACTTGCCGATCCACCAGGCCCTGCGCCGACTGGAGGCCAGCCGCAATCACGCGCCCGATCCCCGGCTGGCGCGGTACCGGCTGCCGTACGCGCTGTCCGTGGGCAAGCTGTCGGCCGGCGACTGGGCCAGCAGCGTGCCCGACCTGCTGGTGGCCGAGGGGCGACTTGGCGTGCGGCTAGGCGAGGATCCGGCCGTGGCCCGGGTCGAGTTCGAACGGTGCGTCGCCGAGGCGTGCGCGGACGATCCGTGGCTTCGAGATCATCCCGCGACGGTGACCTGGGTCGGCGGCCAGTTCGCGAGCGGGCAGCTGCCGGCGGGGGATCCCTTGCGTGGTTTGGTGGGTGACGCGTTCGCCGGCGCCACCGGCCGGCCGCGGCCTGAGGAATGCGGCGCGCCCTACGGCAGCGACCTCCGGCTGTACTCAGCCGCCGGCGTGCCGACCCTCCAGTTCGGGCCGGGCGATGTGCGGTTGGCCCACGGGCCGAGGGAACAGGTCCCGCTGGCCGAGGTCCTCGACGTGACCCGCACTCTGGTGCTGGCCGTGCTCAGAGCGATGCGGTAGCCGGGCCGCGTCGGCGCTGCGGCGGATTACCAGATCACCAACTGAGCTGTCGTCGGCCATAGTGAGGGCATGTACACCGGCAACCCCGACGTCCCCGCGGTCCGGGTCGGCCCGGACGCCCTGGTCGGCGGGCATGGCGAGGTGGGCTACCGGGCGGCGATGACCTCGCTGGCCCGCGGCCGCATCCATATCGCCGGTCTTGCCGTCGGCTGCGCCCAGCGAGCCCTCGACGAGTCCGTCGCCTACGCCGCGACCGCCACCCAGGGCGGCACCCCGATCGGCGATTTCCAGTTGGTGCAGGCCATGATCGCCGACCAGCAGACGGGCGTGCTGGCCGGCCGCGCCCTCGCCCGCGAGGCCGCGCGTCTCTATGTCACCGGGGATGACCGGCGGATCGCCCCGTCGGCCGCGAAGCTGTTCTGCACGGAGATGGCCGGCAAGGCCGCCGACCTCGCCGTGCAGGTGCACGGCGGCAGCGGCTACATGCGCGAGGTGCCGGTCGAACGCCTCTACCGTGACGTCCGGCTGCTGCGGCTGTACGAGGGCACCAGCGAGATCCAGCGCCTGATCATCGGCGGTGGACTGGTTCGGGCCGAACAGAAGAAGGCTCGCTGATCTCGCTTTGGCGCGAGCTCAGCCGGTCGGCGTGCCCACTTCTGCTTCCTCCACGGTTTGTCGGAGGGCAGCCAGTCCGGCAGCCAGCTGGTCGAGGGATCGCCCGGTCAGCGGGCCGGCCAGCCAGCGGCGGAGGCCGTCATCGAAGGTCGGGGTGGCGGCCTTCAACAGCCGCCGGCCTTCGGGGGTCAGCTCGATCAGCGACGAGCGGCGGTTCTCCGGGTTCGGCCGCCGGCTGACCCAGCCCGCGGCCTCGATGCGGTCGACGGCCTTGCTGGTGGCGCCCACGGTGATCGCGACCTCGTCGGCGATGTCCTGGACCCGGCAGCCGGCCCGGCCGCCGATGATCCGCAGGAACTCGTACTGACCCATGCTCAGGCCGTGCTCGGCCCGCAGGCGTTCGCTGAGCACGTTGTACAGCCTCGTCTCGTAGCGGACGAGGTCGGCGAACACCTGCGTAAGGTCGGTCACAGTCACTCCTTCGAGCTTCCGCAGAAGGTTATTCCTAGGAATATAGTCCTGGAGGGCAACGGATCGAAGGGGGCGGACCTATGATCGTCGACACCACGCTCGGAGCCGTTCGCGGATTGGAGCGGCCGGACGGCAGCCGGGTCTTCGCCGGCATCCCGTTCGCCGCGCCGCCGGTCGGCGAGCTGCGGTTCCGGCCGCCGCAACCACCGTCGCCGTGGCCCGGGGTGCGGGACGCCGTCGAGTTCCCGGCGGCCCCCGTACAGGGGGTTCCGACGCTCGTCGGGCCGCAGGAGAACAAGTTCCCGGCCCTGCCTGGGTTTCCCACCGGAGAACTTGGCGCGACATCCGAGGATTGCCTGTACCTCAACGTGTGGGTGCCCGCGACGCCGGCCGAGGCGCCGCGACCGGTGCTCGTGTGGATCTACGGTGGCGGCTTCGAATCCGGTTCGGCCGCGCCCCCGTACACCGACGGCGCCGCGTTGGCCCGTCAGACCGGGGCGGTGGTCGTCGCGGCCAACTACCGGCTGGGCGCGCTGGGATTCCTGCACCTGGCCGACTTCGGCGGCGAGTGGGCTGGTGCCACCAATCTTGGCCTACAGGACCAGATCGCCGCGCTGCGCTGGGTACGGGACAACATCGCCGGCTTCGGCGGCGACCCCGGCGATGTCACCGTGGCCGGGCAGTCCGCCGGCGCGTTCTCCGTTGGCACCCTCCTGGCCGTTCCGGCGGCAGTTGGGCTGTTCCACAAGGCGATCCTGCAGAGCGGGAGTGCGTCGCGCAGTTTCTCCCGGGCCACCGCCTCTGGTGTCGCCAAGGATCTCCTTGCTGCGCTTGGCCTTGACGGTCCGGACGGGCTGCGGGCCGTTCCCGTCGAGCGGATTCTGGAGAAGCAGAGCACCGTCATCGACGGCGACATCGGCCGACGGAACCTGCCCGGCGGGCGGTCCTGGGGTGCTGTTGTCGACGGGGAGGTGGTGCCGGTCGAGCCGCATCGGGCCGTCGTGGCCGGGGCGGCGGTCGGCATCCCGCTGCTCATTGGCGCCACCCGGGATGAGGTGCAGCTCTTCCAGGTCCTCAACGGTGATCGCTTCCGCCCGGCCGACGAGGCGAGCCTGCTGGCGGAGATGAGCAGGGCCGGCGCTCCCGATCCGGCACGGCTGCTCGACGCGTATCGTTTGCGGGTCGGATCCGATGATCTGTCCACTGTGCGCAGCGCTTTTCTGACCGACGCGGTCTATCGGCTGCCGGCCGTGCGGCTGGCTCAGGCTCAGGTTGAGGCCGGCGGTCGCGCGTACCACTTCCTGTTCAGTGACGAGCCTCTCGGGTCGGCCATGGGGGCATTCCATGGGGCCGACTTGCTCCACACCTTTGACGCGCTCGCGCTCGTCGGGGCCGACACGCCCTCGCGGCTCGCCGTCCGGGACACGCTCGTGCAGGCGTTCGCGGCCTTCGTCGGGGTCGGTGATCCCGGCTGGCCGGTGCACGACGCCGGCGCGTCTGGCAACTCACGGGGTGTTGGGGGTGAGGGGCTTATGGTTACTGAGCCGCCGGTGGATGGGGTTACGGCTGTCTGGGGGTGACGGGTGGAGTTTTAGGTAACAACGCCGGTGGCGCACTGCTGATCGAGGGCCTGAACAGCGCCTTCGGCGGTGGCCACGAGTCCCCGCCGCCCGAGGCCCACTTGACCGACGCCCGCACCGACGACTGGAACGACGAATCCGACCAGTGGTGAAGGGACCGCGTTCGCGGGTGTGATTGCATGGGACCGTGGGGGATGAGCCGCGACACCGCCGCTGGCGGAAACGCGCCCTGATCGCCGGGCTGGCGGCTGTGGTGCTGGCGGGCCTGGTGACCGGGGCGAGTGTGGCCTGGGCATACACAGCCTCAGCGGGCCATCGCTACGACCTCGCGGACGCGCCGACCGCGCCGGTGGTGGTCGTGTTCGGCGCGGAGGTCGGGACGCCGTTCCTGGCCGGGCGGCTGGCGGCGACGGCCGAGCTGGTGAAGGCGGGCAAGGCGGCTTCGGTCCTGGTGTCGGGCAACGCGAACGGGACGTCCGGCGACGAGACCAAGGCGATGACCGCCTACCTCACGGCCAACGGCGTCGCCGCAGCCAAGATCACGGTCGACGGAGACGGCCTGGACACCTATGACACCTGCGCGAGGGCGGTGCAGGTGTTCGGGGTCCGACGGGCATTGCTGGTGACGCAGGCGTATCACCTGCCGCGGGCGGTGTCGCTGTGCCGGAACCTGGGCATGGACGCCGACGGCGTCCAAGCGACGTGCGACTGCGGCGGACTGCTCCTGTTCACGAACGAGGCCCGGGAATGGCTGGCCACGGTCCTCGCGCTCAAGGACGCGTTCTGGCACCGCTCACCGGCCTGAGGAGGCCGGTGAGCGGTGCCACGGCTCACGCGTTCGGGGCGAGCAGCACCTTGCCGTTGCGGCCGATGGACTCGGCCTCGGTGACGGCGGCGTGGATGTCGTCCAGGCCGAACTTCTTGCCGGGGGTGGTCTCCAGGACGCCCTGGCGGATCAGGGTGGCGATCTCGTCGATGAGCTGGTGGATGGCGGGGCGGTCGGTGGGGAAGAAGCCGGTCCGGGACAGACGGGGCAGCCAGTAGCCGAGCCAGAACACCTCGAGCGTGCGGCGGCCGGACAGGGTGAGGCGGGGGTCGTCGCCGACGCTGACGCCCTCGCCGGTGAGGGAGCCGTAGAGCAGCATGCGGCCGTCCTCGGACAGGGAGCGGAAGAGCTCGCTGCCGGTGCGGCCGGCGACGGGGTCGATGGCGAAGTCGACGCCGGCGGGGCCGACGATGCGGCGGACCTGCTCGTCGATGGGACCGTCGCCGGAGACGATCACCCGGTCGGCGCCGAGGTCCAGGAGCTCCTGGGCGGCCTCGGGGCGGCGGACGACATTGATGGTGCGGACGCCGTCGTGCCGGGCCAGGCGGATGATCATGCGGCCCAGTTCGGAGCCGGCGGCGGACTGGAGCAGCCACTGGCCGCGCGGCACGGCCAGCACGTGCCGGACCATCAGGATGGCCGAGGCCGGGTTGATCATGAACGACGCGATCTGCTCCTCGGGGATGTCCCCGGGCGCCGGCCAGGCCATCTCGGCCGACACCACGGCGTACGGCGCCCAGTTGCCGGCCTGGGCGTTGTGCGCGTACACCAGTTGGCCGACGGAGAGGTGCTCGACGCCGGGGCCGAGCTTGTCGATCACCGAGACGCTCTCGAAGCCGGCGCCGGACGGGAAGTGCTCGGCCACGCCGGAGTAGTGGCCGCGCACGTAGAGCAGGTCGGACGGGTTGACCGGGCTGAGCCGGACCTTCACCCGCACCTGGCCCGGTCCGGGCTCCGGGACGGGCCGATCGGTGACGGTCAGCACCTCCGCGGGCTCGCCGTAGCGGTTGAACGTGATCGCCTTCATTTCCCCAGCCTCTCAAGGTAATTGGTCAGAATCTCGGCCACAGCGTCGGGTTGTTCGACGTGTGGCCAGTGGCCGGCACCTGCGACGTGTGCGGTGCTGACGTCGGCGAATCGCGGCGCGACTGCGTCGACGGAGGTGAACCCGTCCTCGCTGCCGATCACCAGCACCGGTACGTCCACAGTGGACTTATCATCGCCGAGAGGGTGTCCGGTGGTCCAGGCTTCGAGCTCCTGGACGGCGGTCTCCGGCGGCGTGGCCAGCGTGGCCCGGACCAGTGCCCGCAACACCGGCTCGGAATCGTTGACCAGCAACGCCTTTCGGCCGGCCACAACACGTGCGACGTCCCGGTCGCGGGCTATCTGCTCGAAGCTCAAGGCCTGCTCGGCGGTCAGCGGGTAGCCGGCCAGCGGAATCGGGGCCAGCAGAACCAGTCCAACCACGTCACGACTGGCCGCCACCAGTTCGGCGATCTGAGAGCCCATGCTGTGCCCCACGACCACCGTCGGGCCGTCGATGTCGGCCAGGACCTGATCGCGGTAGCCCTCCAGAATCGCTCCCCGACGCGGCTCGGCGTTGACGTGCCGCAGGTTCACGGCCCGGGTCGGCGCGCCCAGCCGCAGGCAGACGCCGTTCCAGAGCGCGGCGGTGTCGGTGAAGCCATGGACGAACACCACTGTGGTCATCGCATGCCCCAAGCCTCGACGAGCGTGTCGGCGTCGGTGGGGATGTGCTGGATGCCGGCGATGCGCCAGCCCTTCTCGGTGCGGATCACCTCGAAGTGCACGGCCAGACGCTCCACCTCGGACTGGTCGGCTCGTCGGCGGGACCAGATCACCTCGATCGCCGCGCCGTTGCTGTGGTAGGCCCGCACCGACCGGTCGGGCACCTCGGTGTGGGTGTATTCGTTGGCTCGCAACCGAACGTGCAGCGCGGCGAGCATCGCGACCACGGCCTCGCCGTCCGGCGCCCACTCGACGCCGTCGGGATGGCAGTGGTACAGCGGCGAACCCCAGTAGTCCAGGATGAAGTCCGGCCCCCGGTCGATCGTTCCGTTGCCGACGGCCACCCAGGTGGGCAGGTAGTTGTCGAAGAACCAGGCGGTGACCTCGGATGCGGTGTCAGACATCGATTTCCTCCGTCAGGACAGGAGCCCGAGCGCGCCGTACCAGACGGGGCCGGGATTGAGGCGGTCCGGGTAGAGCGCGAGCATCCGGTCGAAGAACTCCCGGGGCGTCGGCTTCTCGTCCAGCAGTCGCCGCGCGTCGAGCAGATACTGGCGGGTCTGGCCGACGATCGCCGGATCGTCCGGCAGGTCCCGGTTCTTGTGCCCGGCCACGACCGCCTTAGGCCGCAACGCTTCCACGGTGTCGAGCGCGTCCAGCCACGACCGGAAGCCGTCGCCCTGGCTCTCGAGCAGGTACTGGTGCACGCCGTTGTAGGCGACGTCGCCGGCTACCACCAGGCCGATCGACGGCACGTGCAGCACGGTGGTGTCGTCGGTGTCGGTGTGGCCGGTCTCGACCACCTCGAACCGGTGGCCCTCCAGCGAAAAGCCCTCCGTGGCCTGGAAAACCACCGGGCTGTCCGGGATCAAACCCGGGAAGTCGACGTCCCAGAGCTGCGCGCGGCCGGTCGCGGCCTGCTTCTGCATCATCGCGATGGTCTTCTCCGTCGCGTACGCGACCGCGCCGGGGAAGCGTTCCAGCAGCCGGGCGGTGCCGAACCAGTGGTCGCCGTGGCCGTGTGTGGCGTAGACGGAGGCCAGCCGCTTGCCGGACCGCTCGATCCAGTCGGCCACCCGGTCGGTTTGCTCGTACGTGAACGGAGGGTCGACCAGGACCGCCTCCTGCTCTCCGAGCACCAGCACCGAGGACACCGGTGAGGAGATGAGGGGACTGCCGTCGGGCAGCGCGGCTTCCCGCTGCCGCCGCACGCCGTCGTTGACAAGAACCTCGTAGCTCAGGCTCATGGTCAGTCCTTTCCGGACAGATGCGAGAGGAACCAGTCGCGGGCCGCGGTGCTGGACTTCTCGAACTGGCTCAGGTATGCCTCGAAGTGCCCGCCGGGCACGGTGACGAGGCGCTTGGGCTCCAGGGCCTGCTGGTAGGCGGCCAGGCCCGTGTCGGTGAGGGTGATGGTGTCGTCCAGCGCGACGACCATCAGCAGGGGAGTGGGCGAGACCCGCGAAACCCAGTGCCCCGGCTCGTACATCCGCGCCGCGCGGCCGGATCGCACCGTCACCTGGTTCTCCCAGCGCACGCCCTCGGGCACCGCCTGGGTGTAGAACGCCACCGCGTCCGGCGCGTGGTACGCCGCGGGCGTGGCCGGATCGGGGCTGACGATCAGCTGCGTGGCCGGCGGCTTGCCGGTGAACCGCTGCCGCTCATCCTCGTCGAAGGCGGCCTCCAGAGCAGCCACCTTGTCGGGCGCCACGCGCCGCCGGCCCTGCTCGTAGCCGCTGATCGTCGGCACCTGGGCGACCACTGCCTTCAGCCGCCGGTCGGTCGCCCCCAGCACGAGCGCGTGACCGCCGGCGTAGCTGGTGCCCCACAGGCCGATCCGGCTCGCGTCCACCTTCGGGTGGTTCTCCAGGTAGGAGATGGCGTAGCGCCAGTCGGCGATCTGCCGCCACGGGTCGACGTCGGCGCGGGGCTCGCCGTCGCTGGCCCCGAAGCCCCGGTGGTCGTGCACCAGCACGACAAAACCGGCCTCGGCGAACACCTGGGCGAAGCGGTCCAGGCCGTGTTCGCGGATTCCGGCGTAGCCGTGCGCCATGGTGATCGCCGGCCGCGGTCCCGGCTGATCCGGCAGGAACAGCCAGCCGCGCAGCGTCACATTCCCGTCGGCCTCGAATTCGACGTCCAGCCGTTCCACCATGATGTCACCCCGAGAATTCGGCGAAGCTCCTGACACCGATCGTGCCGAGGCCGAGCGCCGGTCGGGTAACCCTGTCGAGACTGGTAGTGGCGGGGCGACGTTAGGCTGACCGGCATGGGCAAGGCCAACCATCTCGGCGACTACCTGCGGGCCCGGCGGGGGCAGGTCACACCGGAGGAAGTCGGACTGGCGCCGGGGTCGCGCCGCCGCGTGGCCGGCCTGCGCCGGGACGAGCTGGCCATGCTGGCCGGCATCAGCAGCGAGTACCTGCAGCGGCTGGAGCAGGGGCGCGACCGGCGGCCCTCCACCGAGGTTCTCGACTCGATCGCGCGGGCGCTGCGGATGGACGTCAAGGCGACGGCCTACCTGCACCAACTCGCGCATCCCGCGACCGGGCCGCACGGGCGACACGGCGAATACGCGGTGGCCTCGGTCGTCGAATTCGTGAACCAGCTGCCCATGCCGGCGGTCGTCGCCAGCCGCTATCAGGACGTGCTGGCCGCGAATCCGATCGCCGAGGCGCTGTCACCGGGATTCGTCGTGGGGGAGAACCTTTCGCGCTGGCGCTTTCTGGATCCGGTCGCGAAACAGGTGTATCCGAATTGGGACGACGCCACCGCGTTGGCGGTCGGGGGCCTGCGGGAGCTGTCGGCCAGCGATCCCGACGACCCGCGCCTGCACGCGCTCGTCGACGAGTTGTCGAGCCGCAGCGACCGGTTCAAGCAGCTCTGGGACCAGGCCGACGTGGGCTACAGCGAGGGCGTCAACCACATGCGCCACCCCGAGGTCGGGGACCTGCACCTGACACGCCACAAGTTCGACATCCCGTACTCCGGCGGCCAGCACCTGCTGACCTTCCACGCCGCCCCCGGCAGCGAGTCGATGCGGGCCCTCGACCGGCTCCGGGAGCTGACAAAGTGATCGCCCAGCCGGTGGGGGCCGGCTGGGCGATCGGTTCGGCGGCGCTGCGGGGTGTCAGCGGCCGCCGGGCGTGAAGGCGTAGAACGTGGTGCTGTGCACGCCGTGGGGGTAGAACAGGTTCTGGTAGCCGTTGCCCCAGTACACGGTTCCGTCCACCACGGCCGGTCCGGCGTTGGCCGAGCCCTGGCCCTGGTAGCTCCAGAGGATCTTGCCGGTGGCCCCGTCCAGCGCGAACATCTTGCCGCTGATCGAGGTGGCGTACATGACGCCGTTGGCCACGGTGACCGCGCCGGGCGTCTCGTTGGCGGTCGGATCGGCCGTCTCCCACAGGATCTTGCCGGTCTGGGCGTCCAGCGCGGCGAAGAAGCCGCCGCTGGTGGTCTCACCGTTCATCAGGGTGAACGGCACGTGGTTGGAGTTGGCCTGGGACAGGTAGATTCGCTTGTTGTCGGTGGCCGAGCCCCATTCCACGCCGCCGTGCAGGCCGGCCGGGCCGACCGTGGTCCGCCACAGCACCTTGCCGGTGCCCGGGTCGACCTGCCAGTAGTCGCCGTTCTTCTGCCCGGCGGTGACCACCTCGTGCGGCCGGCCGTCGGGGCCCACCGGGAACGCGATGTGCATGCCGTCGGCGAAGTCGCTGTCCAGGCCCGGGTTGGGCGGGCAGTTCTGCGGCGGCTGGCCCGGGTTGCAGGCGGCGGTCCAGGTGTCGAACATCTTGGCCCCGGCTTCCCACACCGGTTTCCCGTCGGACATGCGGAAGGCCAGCATGGAGTCGATGTGGTCGTCCGGCGACAGGCATTCCTGCGGGGTGCCGCCGGCCGTCTGGCAGTCGGACACGCTCTGCGGCACGCTCAGGTTCTGGCCGGAGCCGATGTAGACCAGGCCGCGGTACGGGTCGACCACCGGTTCGCCGCCCCACACGCCGCCGCCGGAGTAGCCGCCGGACTGACCGCCGTTGTCCGGCACCGTGTACTTCTGCCACAGGATCTTGCCGGTGGACGCCTGCACCGCGAGCAGACTGCCGCGGAAGGTGCCGAACGGCAGGCCGGGCACGGTGGCCGTGGCCGCCTGCTTGGACGAGACGCCGACGTACAGCACGCCGTTGAAGATGGTCGGCGACTGGGTCATCACCGCGGCGAAGTTGGTGTCCGCGGTAGTGATCCACTTCAGCGCGCCGGTGGTGGCGTCGATGGCCATCAGGTGCGTGCCGGTGGAGAAGTTGGCCGCGTTCTGGTCGCCGATGTAGATGGTGTTGCCGGACACCAGCGGGCTGGTCCGGGACAGGCTGTTCGGCAGGCCGTTGTAGTCGCTGATCTGCTTCTGCCAGATCAGCTGCCCGGTGTGCCGGTTGAGCTTGTACAGGTAGCCGGCCCAGTCCGGGAAGATGATCGTGTCACCCACCACCGCCGGCGTCGCCGAGACGTCGCCGTGCGTGGTGAACGTCCACTTCGGGGCCAGGCTGCTCACGTTGCGGGTGTTGATGTCGTGCTCGTACGGGTTGTTCCTGGTATTGAACAGGTCGTGGCCCGAGTGCGTCCAGTCGGGCGTGCCCAGGTCGAACGCCGCGTACGGCGGCGGGACCGGGGAGATGTGCGCGGAGGCGGGGGTGAGCATGGTCAGCATGCCCAGCGCCGCCGCGGCCAGCACCACGATTCCCCGGGGTCGACGTCGCCTGCGGCGCGGTACTGACGGGTCGCGCTGCATCAATCCTCCTCTGCCGGTCCGCTCCGGCGCCCGAGCAGGCGCCGACGCCAGAAGATGCTGGCAGTGGCTGATCAAAGCGGCATGAATCCGCCGCTCGCGGTCATCGCCGCGGTGCGACGCACAGGCTCCCGTCGTAGGCAGGCGAACTCGGTCACGCCGGGGTTCTCAAGTAGTCCGTGGCTACCTAGGTGATCGGGACGACGCCCGTTCAGGTCACCGGTTTTGGCCCTGCTGAGCCAGTTTCCGGCGAACGCGGGGTTCGCGCCGGCAACGGGAGGCGAGGGTTTACCGCTGTGCCAAACAAATGTGAACCGGTGTCGGCGGGTGTCCGTGTGGGAGAGCGTCCACCTCCCACATGAGAGGACATTCCAGTGTCCAACAGACGTTCGTTCGGTGTGCTCGCCGCGGTGGCGGCGCTGGTGCTCGGCCTGCCCGCGGCCGCGAGCGCCGGCCGTCACGACGACTTCGTGGCCCACCAGGCAAACCTGGTGTCCGATGTCGCCGGCATGGCGCCGTTGACCGACCCGGATCTGGTCAACCCCTGGGGCCTGTCGCTCAACGCGACCTCCCCGCTGTGGGTGTCTAACGCCGGCAGCAGGACGTCCACGCTGTACGCCTCGGCACCCGGCTCGGGAGCCGCGAGCAAGAACGCGGTGGTGCGGCCGACCTTCCCGGCCCTGGGCGAGCCCACCGGCCAGGTCGCCAACACCGGCACCGGCTTCGTGCTCACCAAAGGCGCGCTGAGCGGCCCAGCGCGATTCCTCTTCGTCACGCTCGAAGGACAGGTCACGGCCTGGAACCCGCAGCTCGACGGGACGACCGGCGACGTCGAGGTCAAGGCTGCCGTCCCTGGCGCGGTCTACACGGGCGTCACGCTGGTGACGGCGCCGACCGGCGACCGGCTCTACGCCGCCGACTTCTCCAAGCGGTCCATCGACGTCTTCGACGCCGCCTTCGCACCGGTGCCGACGACGTCCGCCCAGTTCCGGGACTTCCGGGTGCCCAACGACTTCGCGCCGTTCAACGTGCAGAACCTGGGCGGCAACCTGTACGTGGCCTACGCGAAGGTCGACCCCAGGACCTTCGACAGCGTCGACGGGCCCGGCCTCGGCTTCGTCGACGAGTTCAGCCCGGACGGCAAGCTGCTGGCCCGTATCGCGGCCCGGCAGAGCCTGAACTCGCCGTGGGGCCTGGCGATGGCCCCGGCGTCCTGGGGCAACCTGGCCGGCGCGCTGCTGATCGGCAACTTCGGCGACGGCCGGATCAACGTGGTGCTGCCCGACGGGCACGGCATCGCCGGCCTGCTCCGTGACAGCGTCACCGACCAGCCGCTGAAGATTCCCGGCCTGTGGGCCCTGCAGGCCGGCAACCCGGCCGCCGCCGGGGCCGACTCGCTGTGGTTCAGCGCCGGCATCGACAACGAGAACCACGGCCTGCTCGGCGTGCTGAGCAAGTCCTGAGGGTCAGGTGGCTGCGTCGAACAGGAGGGCGGCGGCGGTCTCCCATTCGTGGACCAGATCGACGGCCTCGGGGGTGCGCAGCCACTGGTCCTGCAACCCGTCCATCATCGCGATGATCTGGCGGGCCAGGGTTTCCGGCCGGTCGGTGACGTCGCGGGCGAGGGCGGTGAAGGCGGCGAGGGCGTTGTGCTGACGGTTGGCGAAGTAGTCGTGGGCGGGGTGGCTCGGCGTCAGGGATTCGGCCTTGAGCACGGCGAACAGGCGCACGATCTCCGGCTGCGTCGCGTTGCGGCGCATCGTGGCCAGGCAGAGCTGGCGCAGGTCGACGCCGGCCGGCCCGCCCTCGGACCACTCGTCGGGCATCTCGGCCTCGCTCACGCCCAGGTGCGCCCGCAGCGACCGCGCGTCCTCGACGTCCCGGTGCGCCAGGACGGCGATGAGCAGCCCGGCCTTGGAACCGAAGTGCCGGAGCACGCCGGGCACGGTCAGCCCGCACCGGTCGGCCACGTCCTGCATGGACAGGCCCCAGAAGCCGCATTCGGCGATCACCGCCGCGGTGATCTCCAGGATCTGGCGCCGTCGCTCGGCGGCGGGCAGGCGTTGCTGGTCCCGGCGGTAGGACGCGGCCATCGGCCTCCGTTTCGCGAGTGGTGGTGAAAGCCTACCGTCCGGCCGGCGCGAGGGCGCCGGCCGGACGGTCAGGTCAGGGATAGACGGCCGCGAGCCGGTCCACAATGGAGGGTCGCTGCCAGGTCGCGGCGTTGCGGTTGAGCAGGCCGAACTGGTCGTCGCCGACGCCGAGGGAACCGTTGTCCCACACCATCGTCTTCTGCCCGAACTGCTTGGCGTAGGACTCGATGTGGGTCTCGTAGTTGGCCACCTGGTCGGCGTTGTCGCCGCCGTTGTACGGCTTCACGGTGGCGCCGAACTCCGTCCACACCACGTGGATGCCCCGGCTGGTGAACAGCTGGTTGGCGTGGTTGACGTCGCCGTCGGGCAGGTAGTTCATGGAGCCGTCCCACGTCAGGTAGTTCGGCGCCGTGGCCGAGCAGAAGGCCCACGGGTTGTAGGTGTGCACCGACACCGCGACATGGCTGTCGTTGGGCACGCGGAGATTGTCCGCGCCGGTGCCGGCATTGGCCCCGTACGGCACGACCAGCAGCCAGCGGGTGGCGTTGTTGCCGCCGGTCGCGCGGACGTCGTTGACGAAGTCCTGGTTCAGCGTGTTGATCGCCGGCCAGTTGTCGGACGTGCCGCCGCCGTAGCGGTT
>Ga0307511_10000816_pt1 | contig 33250 bp, 31 predicted proteins | sample 13_EM_MG_FD_200266 | JGI IMG/M metagenome (GOLD analysis project Ga0307511, IMG submission 200266) | Populus trichocarpa ectomycorrhiza microbial communities from riparian zone in the Pacific Northwest, United States - 13_EM | ecosystem: Host-associated > Plants > Roots > Unclassified | place... | reverse complement strand
CCGTTGTTGGGCGCGCCCCAGATGCCGAAGAAGACGAAGACGTCGTCCTGGTCGATCATCTTTTTCACCTCCGCCACCGTCTTGGCGGGCGCGTAGTCGTCGTTCACGCTGCGCAGTTCGATCTTGCGGCCGAGCACGCCGCCGGCTTTGTTGGCGGCGTCGAAATAAAGGTTGGCGCCGTCGAGGAATTCTTTCGAGAGGCCGGCGAAGATATTGGTCTGGTCCGCGACCCGTCCAAGGACGATCTTGTCGGCGGTCACGCCCGGCTCCGCGCCAGCCATCAACGGCAGCGCGGAACAAAGGAAAACAGCAGCGATGGCGAAGCGCCGGGCGGTACGATACATGGATTGTCTCCCTTGGTTTTTCGCTTTTTGAAGCGCCCCACGCCTGCATGCGCAAGCGGGCGGCACTGCGGAGAATTAGGCTACAAATCCGGAAAAAAGTATACGGAAAACCGGCCAGGCAACAATGTTTTGCACTTCCCGCCGCTCACGGCGGAACAGCGGGAAAGCAGCAGGAAAGCAGCGGGGAAACTGCGGCGACCGCACGCGGTTGATGCGAAACACCGAGGCATCGGGACGACGTGGCCTCGAACATGCAGCGCCGGACGTTATGATTCACCCATGCGTTTCCGCGCCCCGCCGCAACCGCGACAATGAACACGTCCCCTTCACCGCCCCTATCACCCACACTCATCGGCGAACATATCGAACTCGCGCCCCTGCAGCGCACCCACGAGTCCGCGCTGCTTGAGGCCGCCGCCGACGGCGAGCTGTGGAACTCCAGGCTCACCGTCGTCCCCGGCCCCGGCACGGTCGCCGCCTACGTCAGCACCGCGCTGGCCGGCCGCGAGGCCGGCACCGTGATGCCCTTCGTCATCGTCCTGCGCGATGGTGACGCCAAACCCAATCGCGTCGTGGGCAGCACCCGCTTCTGGAAAATCGATCGCGCCAACCGCAAGATGGAGATCGGCCACACCTGGCTCGCCGCCTCGATGCAGCGCTCCGGCGTGAACACCGAAGCCAAGCTCCTGCTCCTGACCCACGCGTTTGAAACCATGCAGGCCGTGCGCGTGCAGTTCACCACCGACGAACTGAACGAGAAATCACGCGCGGCGATCCTGCGCATCGGCGCGACGCAAGAAGGCATCGTGCGCCACGAGCGCATCATGCCGGACGGGCGCAAGCGCAACTCGGTGCGCTACTCCATCATCGACAACGAGTGGCCGCGCGTGAAGGCGCTGCTGCAGGGCAAGCTGCGGCGCTAGCCCGCCGCACGGCAATTCCCCTACTGGCAATTCATACAGTATCTGCGCTAGAATCACTCCATCCGGGATTTTTCGCGCCCGCCTCGCGATTGAAGCGAAGGAGTCACCCATGCTGCAACACCTGCGCAATCTGGCCTTAACCATCGAGGAAGTCGAGCCGAACAGCTGCGAGTTTTTCTGGGCCATCCTGGAATCGGACGGCGACACCGCGCATTTCCCGGTGCAGATCTCCACCGCCGAGGCGCCCGCCGGCAGCTACATGGAAGCCCTGCGCGCCGGCTACGAGCAGCTTACCGCGCTGGCCCGGCAGGACCCGGTGAACGGCCCGCGCGGCGGCCTGGGCGTGGAAGAAGCTGGCAGTCCACCACGAACCATCGAGCGCAGCGTGCTCTACAAGGCCCACGAAATCCGCGCCACCTACCGGCGCATCAGGAGCGGCGGCTTCATCCCCGCCGTCGCCGTGAAAGCGCGCGAGGAGAATGCCGAACGCAGCCGCATCTGCAACTACCCGCGCGGCGGCTTCGCCGACCCGCGCGACGCGGTGAGCGAAGCCCTGCGCGCCGGCCAGAGCCTGGTCGACGAGGAGCCGCAGGACGGCTGGTACGAGCTGACCGCGGGCGGCATCGACGCCGGCCCGCCGCTGCGCCGCCTTGCCCTGCGCGTCGACGAGACCGTGCAACTGGGTTTCAACTGGGCCATCGAGGAACGCGGCGAGGACGGCTGGCATACCCGCACCCTGAAGGTCGCCGAGCAGGAATGCGCCACCTACCGCGAAGCCCTGCGCCTGGGCACCCAGGCCCTGCTGGCGATGGCCGAGAACCCGGAACGCGGGCCGCGCGCCAGGTAACTGCAGCCCCAGGCGACGCACCAAATTCATCTTAACCAAACTTAACCTAACTTAACGTAAATTGAGGGTGAATTAGCCCTCTTTTTCGCCGTTGCTCCTGGCAAGTCGCTTGCCCTGCCCCCGGTATCTTGAAGCTGCCGGGCGCTTCGCGGACGCGCGATCTGCACCGGTTTTCAACCAACCGATTCAGGAGAGAACCATGATCAGTGGCATCAGCGGCGGCGCGTCCGCCTGGGCCAGGCCCGCTTCTGCCGATACGGCAGCCAAGATGGCGGAAAACCTGTTTTCCAAGCTGGACAGCAAGAACCAAGGCTATGTCAGCCAGAGCGATCTGGAGACCGCCTTCAGCCAGGTCTCCGGCAGCGACAGTAGCAGTAGCACCACCAGCACCAGCAGCAACTCGGAAGCCGACGCGCTCTTCAAGAGCCTGGATGGCGACGGCGACGGCAAGCTCACCGAAACCGAACTGTCCGACGGCCTGAAGAACCTCATGAGCCAGCTCGACAGCCAGATGCAGTACATGGGCAAGAGCGGCTTCGGCGAAAGCGAAGGCCAAGGCCATGGCGCAGGCCACGGCGGCCACGGCGGGCCGGGCGGCATGAGCGGCATGCCCCCACCGCCCCCGCCCTCCGGCGCCAGCGGCACCGACGACACCGATACCGGCTACACCCAGGACCAGCTCACCAGCATGGCCAGCGAGATCGGCTCTTCCGACGCAAAGCGCGCCACCCTGATGAACGCCCTGGCGAGCAACTTCTCGGCGGCCGACACCAACGGCGACGGCAAGATCAACCGCGGCGAAGCCATGAGCTACGACCGCGAGAACAAGATCACCGCCGGGGTCAGCGGCAGCAGCGATACGTCTTCATCCTCCTCATCCTCATCTTCGGCCAGCGACGCAGCCGCCTTGATGAAAAAGATCATGCAGCTGATGCACGCCTACGAGCAAGGCGCGGGCGGCGCTTCCTCGAGCGCCTCGTCCAGCTCCTTCTCCGTCACCGCGTAAGTTCGCGCGGCCGCCCCTGATGTCGGGGGCGGATTCAAAGGCGGCGTGCCCCCTTTGTCAACAATCTGACCGGCCCACGGGCCGGTTTTTTTCGTCCACGCATTTTGCTCCCCGCGCGAAAACGTGCCCGCCGGCGAAAACGTGCCCGCCAAAACGCGACTTTGTCTCCGGCATTTCAACTACACATAGCGGTTCCCGCGCCGTATGTTTGGAACAAGACTGGCGCCTTGCCTCGGCGCCGCTCCCCTCCACCCGCGCCTTTCCTCACGCGCCCTCCCGCACCAAGGTGCCCCTCCTCTTGCGAAGGAATTCCCCATGTCCCGCCCCCTCACCGACCGCCAGGAACGCTTCGTCCACGAATACCTGCTCGACCAGAACGCCAGCGCCGCCGCCGAGCGCGCCGGCTACTCGCCCAAAACCAAGGGCACCCAGGCCGCCGACCTGATGAAAATCCAGGCCGTGCGCGAGCGCGTGGTGATCGAGCTGAACGCCCTGTACGCGCGCCTGAAAGTGAACGCCTACGACCTGCTGCGCACCCAGGTCGCCGCCGTCTATTTCGACCCCGCCAAGCTGTTCAGCGGCGACGACGCCGTGCCGCTCGAGGAGCTGGATGCCGACACCAAGAGCGCCCTCACCGTGAACTACGAAAAGCGCCGCGGCGAGACCGTGATGAAAGTCCGGCAGACGCCGCGCCACGTCGCCCTGGCCGCGCTGTGGCGGCGCTACGACCAGTTCCAGAAGCTGCAGGCCGAAGTATTGGGCAGCGTCGAGCCGGAGCCGGCCGAAGCGCCCCCGCCCGAGCCACGCGTACTGCCGGTGCTGGACATCGACCTGCCGCATGTGGCGGGACGGCGGCGCCCGGCGGCGCAGCCAGCCCCCGGCTCCGACGCATCTTCGGCGCCGGTACATGCGCCGCCCGGAACCGCGTCCGGGTCACCACACCATGCGCCACCTGCATCACCACCGTCAGCCGCGCCCGGCCCCGCCACGGCGGCAACCTGGGCAAACCCGGCATCCGCCCCGCTCGCGTCCGAGACGCCGCAAGCAGCCCTGGCGCGCGCCGACGCCGTGCTGGCCCAGGTGCAACCGCCAGAACCTCAAGCCAAGCCCAAAGCCACGCCCGAAGCCGCACAGCGCGACGCACTGCACTGCGCCATGCAGCGTGACGGCACGGTGATGCTGTCGAAGCGCAAGAAGGCCGCTCCAGCGAAGCCAGCTGCGCCGCAGCCGGCCATGCCGGAAATGCCCGCGACCTCGTCGGCACCCGCCGCACCCGTGTGCGAACCCGGCCCCGGCGCGCCGCCGGCCACCCGCCGCGACCCAGACTTGCTCTGGGGCGGCAAGCGCCCACCCACCCCGGAACCGGAACCCAATCCGCTGATCGAGCAGCACATCGCCAACGTGCGCGCCGCCGAGCAGCGCGCCGAACTGTTCGGCAAGTTCGCGAACCCGAACGAGCGCATCCGCCCCGGGCAGCCGCTGCGCCCGCCGGGCGTGGACCCGGGCTACAACCCGCCGTGGCTGCGCGACAACCGGCGCCAGTACGCGATCGGCGCGGGGGAGTGCTCGTTTGACGGGTATGGGGAGGACAGCTGAAACTTGCTCGAGGGCGCCCCATCCGGTCTGTCGCCGGCAGGCGAGGACGAGACGAAAATAGCAAAAACCTCCGTCTTTTTTGGGGGTGCTCCCGGTTCCCGCTTGACGGATACATAACTCATTGGCTATGATTAAACCCATAACTTGCAAGTTATCAATCCAAAATGACGAACCCTCACGACATGCTCTTCAGAACGCTCGCCGATCCGACCCGGCGGGCGATCTTCGAGCGCTTGTGCCGCGAAGGAGAACAGACGGTCGGGGCACTGACGGCCCAGGCCGGCGTCTCGCAACCGGCCGTCTCCAAGCATCTGGGCGTTCTGAAGGAGGCCGGGCTGGTGCTCGACCGCCACGCGGGACGGCAGACCCACTACAGCGCGCGGCCCGGCGCGCTGGCTCCCTTGATCGACTGGACCAGCCAGATGACCGGGTTCTGGCAGAACCGGTTCGACGATCTTGAAAATCTTTTGCAAAGGATGGACCAATGAACCAGAAATCGACTGAAACCGCCTCCGCCACGCAGTCCGTGATCGTCGAGCGCGAGATCCCCCATGCGCCGGAAAAAATCTGGCGCGCGCTCACGCAGCCGCACTTGATCGAGGAGTGGCTGATGAAGAATAATTTCATGCCGGTGGTGGGTCACCGCTTCGATCTGCGCGCCGACTGGGGCAGTGTCGACTGCAAGGTGCTGGCGATCGAGGCGAACAGGACGCTGTCCTATACCTGGGATGCGATGGGCTTGGAGAGTGTCGTGACCTGGACTCTGACTCCCGCGGGCAAGGGGACCCATCTGCGCATGGAGCAATCGGGCTTCCGGCCGGATCAGCAGCAGGCTTACCAGGGCGCCCAGTACGGGTGGCAGAAGTTCTTCGCCAGCCTGGAGCAGGTGCTGGGGCGGGCGGACTGAAGTCCACCGGAACAAATCGGGGCCGGGCCCTGTCAACGGAACTGCAGGGCCCATCCACGCAATACCATGACATCCAGAACATCCACCCAGCCAACCAGGGCAGCAAGGAAGTCCTCGGCAGAGCCGTCCGCGCAGCCGGCCCTGCTCGCGGGCGGCAACCCGCGGATCGCGAAGGCTGACGGCGACGCGCCCGTGCGGGCCTACATCGCGGCAATGCCGGGCTGGAAACGCGACGTCGGGCGCCGCCTCGACGCGCTGATCGAGCGCGCCGTCCCGGGCGTGCGCAAGGCGGTGAAGTGGAATTCGCCACTCTACGCCGTCGAAGGCGAGGACTGGTTCCTTGGCATCCATTGCCTGACGAACTACGTCAAGATCGCGTTCTTCCGTGGCGCGGCGCTGCATCCTCTCCCCCCGGTCGAGTCGAAAAACCCGGACACGCGCTACCTCCACATCCATGTGGGCGACGAGCTTGACGAAGCCCGCTTGACCGCCTGGGTGAAGCAAGCCAGCCAGGCCGGTTCCACCATGAAGAAAGCGGGCACCGCGATGAAGAAGAGTGTTGCGAAGAAACCGGCGGCCGAAAAAGGCGGCGCAGGGGCCGGGGCCGGAGAAGACACCGCCGCCAGGCTGATCGACGCGAAGATCCAGGCGCTGGGCGACTGGCGCGGCGCGATGCTGGCGCGCCTGCGCGCGATCATCAGGCAGGCCGACCCGGACGTGGTCGAGGAATGGAAGTGGAGCGTGCCGGTGTGGTCGCACGCCGGGATCATTTGCACCGGCGAGTCCTACAAGAAGGCGGTGAAGATGACCTTCGCCAGGGGCGCTGCGCTGGATGATCCGGCGCGGCTGTTCAACTCCAGCCTGGAGGGCAACGTGCGGCGCGCCATCGACCTGCACGAGGGCGAGGAGATCGATGAGAAGGCGCTGAAGGCGCTGATCCGCGCCGCCGTGAAATTGAACACGTCGGCGCCGGCTGCCGCCCCCGCCAAGAAGAAGGCAAGGAGCGGCTGAAGAACGGTTTTACAGGCCGCGCATGTCGAGGATGATGCCCTTGTCGACCTTCTGGATGTCGGTATGGCCGCAGAAGGCCATGGTGATATCCAGCTCCTTGTGCAGAATCTGCAAGGCTCGGGTGACGCCGGCCTCGCCCATCGCGCCCAGGCCGTAGACGAAGGCGCGGCCGATCAGGGTGCCGCGCGCGCCCAGGGCCCAGGCCTTGAGCACGTCCTGGCCGGAGCGGATGCCGCCGTCCATCCAGACTTCGATCTTGTCGCCGACCGCCTCGACGATCGCCGGGAGCGCCGAGATCGAGGAAGGCGCGCCGTCGAGCTGGCGCCCGCCGTGGTTGGAGACGACGATGGCGTCGGCACCGCTGGCCACCGCCAGGCGCGCATCCTCGACGTCGAGGATGCCCTTGAGGATCAGCTTGCCGCCCCATTGCTTCTTGACCCATTCGATGTCGGCCCACGAGAGGCGCGGGTCGAACTGCTCGTTGGTCCAGGCCGCCAGCGAGCTCATGTCGCTCACGCCCTTCACATGCCCGACCAGGTTGCCGAAGGTGTGGCGGCGGGTAGCCAGCATGCCGAGGCACCAGCCCGGCTTGGTGGCCAGGTTGAGGATGTTGCGCAGGGTCGGGCGCGGCGGGGCGGTGAGGCCGTTTTTCAGGTCCTTGTGGCGCTGACCGATCACCTGCAGGTCGAGCGTGAGCACCAGGGCGCTGCACTTGGCGGCCTTGCAGCGCTCGATCATGCGGGCCATCGCGTCGCGGTCGCGCATCATGTAGAGCTGGAACCAGAACGGCGCGCTGGTGTTCTCGGCGATGTCCTCGATCGAGCAGATGCTCATGGTCGAGAGGGTGAAGGGGATGCCGAATTTCTCGGCGGCGCGGGCGGCGTGGATCTCGCCGTCGGCGTGCTGCATGCCGGTCAGGCCGACCGGGGCGATGGCCACCGGCATCTTCGCCTCGACGCCGACCATCTTCACCGCGGTAGTGCGGTTTTCCATGTTCACCGCGACGCGCTGGCGCAGGCGGATCTTGTGGAAGTCGGATTCGTTGGCGCGGTAAGTGCCTTCGGTCCACGAGCCGGAGTCGGCGTAGTCGTAGAACATGCGTGGCACGCGCTTTTGCGCCAGGACGCGCAGGTCTTCGATGTTGGTGATGACGGGCATGGTGCGGGATCGGCGCTTCAGACTGCCGCGCCTTTTGTCTCCGGGTTTGATCAGCGTTCGCGGGGTTTGGCAATGCAACCCGTGATTTTAACCCGCCCCACGAAGGAGGGGATTTCTCCCGCGTTGCAGCAGGCATGCGGCATAGGCGATACAATTTATCAGGGGTGGCGTTATCAGCGGTTGCCGATCGCCCCCGCCGTACCGGCGCAAACCGCCGGGCCGTCCACGCCGGACGGCGACGTGACAAACACAAAGCTCAGGATATGAGGTAATGGAGACCCAACCATGGCAGTAAGCAAGATTTATCCGAGCGCGGAGAAGGCCCTGGCGGGCCTGCTGCGCGATGGCATGACCATCATGTCCGGCGGCTTCGGCCTGTGCGGCATTCCTTCCGTGCTGATCGAGGCGATCCGCGCATCCGGGGTCAAGGACCTGACCGTGGTGTCGAACAACGCCGGCATCGACGATGCGGGCCTGGGCATCCTGCTGCAGACCCGGCAGATCAAGAAGATGATCTCCTCTTATGTCGGCGAGAACGCCACCTTCGCCAAGCAGTACCTGGCCGGGGAACTGGAGATCGAGTTCAACCCGCAAGGCACCCTCGCCGAGCGCATCCGCGCCGGCGGCGCCGGCGTGCCGGCCTTTTTCACCCGTACCGGCGCCGGAACGGACGTCGCGAAGGGCAAGGAAGAGCGCGAGTTCGACGGCAAGATGTACGTGATGGAGCGCGGCCTGCGCGCGGATCTGTCGATCATCCACGCCTGGAAGGCCGACACCGAGGGCAACCTGGTGTACCGCATGAGCGCGCGCAACTTCAACCCCATCATGGCGATGGCGGGCGCCACCACGGTGGTGCAGGTCGAGGAGCTGGTCGAGGCCGGCCAGATCGACCCGGACCATATCGTCACCCCGGGCATCTTCGTGCAGCGCATCGTGCACCCGGAAAAGATCGACAAGCGCATCGAACAGCGCACCACCCGGCCCAGGGCCTGATCGTTTGGATAGAGGGCCGGGCGCCCTTTCAATCCCCGAAATTGGTTGAACAGCTTTATAAGGACAGAGACATGGCTTGGACCAGAGATCAAATGGCCGCGCGCGCGGGCAAGGAATTGCAGGACGGCTTTTACGTCAATCTCGGCATCGGCATCCCCACCCTGGTGGCGAACCACGTGCCGCCCGGCATCTCGGTGCAGTTCCACTCCGAGAACGGCATGCTCGGCATGGGCCCCTTCCCCTTCGAGGGCGAGGAAGACCCGGACCTGATCAACGCCGGCAAGCAGACCGTGACGGTGCTGCCGACCACCAGCTTTTTCGACTCGGCCACCTCGTTCGCGATGATCCGCGGCGGGCACATCCAGATTTCCATCCTCGGCGCATTGCAGGTGGCCGAGAACGGCGACCTGGCGAACTGGGCGATTCCCGGCAAGATGGTCAAGGGCATGGGCGGGGCGATGGACCTGGTGGCCGGCGTGCCGCGCGTGGTGGTGCTGATGGAGCACACCGCCGGCGGCAAGGCGAAGATCCTGAAGAAATGCGCCCTGCCGCTGACCGGCGCCGGCGTGGTCAACCTGGTGATCACCGACCTGGGCGTGTTCGAAGTGGCGCGCCCGGGCCTGACCCTGATCGACATCGCGCCCGAGGTGACCCTGGACGAAATCAAGTCCAAGACCGAGGCGGACTTCAAGGTCGCCCCGGAGCTGCAACAGCGCATCGGCGCCTGAAGGCGGATGGCCCGTCCGGCCTGGCGCCGGGCGCGGCCGACCGACGGCACCCGGGAGCCGCGCCACGGCTTGCCCGCCGGTCAAATCCCGCCGTATCATGGAGAGGGCCCGGTCGCCGCCGGCGCCGTGCCGGGCCGCGAGACAATGCAAGGGATAATGCATCGCGCAGTACAGGCAGGACAGGCAGGAAAAAAACTCAGACGAGGCAGAAACGTCGTGCAAGCAGTTCCACCCGCAGGGACTCACCCGCTGACCAGCGCCGAAACGAGCAAGCTCTGGATTCGCGCCCAGGCATCGGCCGACCCGAAGGCCTCGGTGGACGCGGCCAGCAGCATGGTGGCCAGCCTGCCGGCAGGTACCCTTTCCGGGGACGCTGCGATGGGCGCGCTGGAGGCGCTCGAAACCCTGCGCAAGCCGCTGTTCACCATGTGCGAAGACCTCTCGGGCCGCTACATGGACAAGGCGGTGCCGCTGTCGGAAACCCAGCGCGCCGCCTATGACAGCACCATCACCCTGGCCTGGACCCTGGCGTACGTGTACTACTCGCTGATCCCGGCCTCGCTGGTGCGCGACGAAGTCCTCAATGAGCACGCCGCGCTGGTGCACCAGCGCGCCTTGTTCTGGACCGCGCATGCGATGGCAGAACACCTGCGGGCGCGCCAGCGCTTCGCCGACAAGGACTGGGACCTGGCGCAGGAGGTGCTGCAAAGCGCCGGGCGCCACGAGCTGCTGGAAACCGATGTGCGCGACAGCCTGCACCCGGGCGGCCACAGCAGCGTTTCCTCGACCTATTCACGCCTGCTGCTGCTGCACCTGATCGGCGCGCGCTCGCTGACCGTGCGCGAGTTCGAGGTGGCGCGCGAACTGGCGCACCATTTCGACAACAAGGCCGAGCTTTCCTATATCGTGGCCGACAGCCAGGGGGTGGTGGCGAGCCTGCCGACCACCGATTCGGGCGACCCGGTGAAGGTGGTGCAGACCGGGCGCCTGCTGCATTTCCTCGACGTGGTGTCGCTGTCGCGCAGTCTGGGGCGGCGCGTCGATGCCTTGAGCCGCGGGCGCATGTTCGACGCCCCCAAGCTGACCAACGCTCCGGGCATCAGTTCGCTCAAGACCCTGCTCTCCAAGCTGCACAGCGCCTGGTGCTCGCGCACCAACCAGCGCCAGTTCCCGCGCCGCCCCCGCGACGAGCAGGTGTACTGCGCCTTCGAGCCGGCCTCGATCTACGCGCTGATGAAGCGCCGCGCTTACGAGGCGCCGCCGCCGCCCAAGCTGTACGACCATCATGAGGTGGCGAACATTTTTCTCGACCGCGACGCGGTGCCCTCGGCGAACGCGCGGCGCGCCGACATGGAGCACAGCCAGCAGACCTGGGATGCGGTGCGCGAGCAGCTGGAGGAGTGGCAATCCCAGGAAGAATCGGCCAACGGCATGAGCCTGCAGCGCACCCTGGGCGGGGCGCGGGTACGCCAGGGCCAGTTGATCGCGTTGCGCCTGGGCGACAGCGGGCCGGCGATGATAGGCGTGGTGCGCTGGGCCGAGCAGGCCAGCTCCAGCGCCGCGAACGCTTCGGGGGATGCGCGCATCGACCCCGGGCATACGGTGGAAATCGGCGTGCAGCTGCTGCCCGGGCTGGCGCGCGCCGGCGCGGTGCGCTACATCGGCGCCTCGGCGGTGGCCGCGGCGGGCGGCAAGGGCGGCTCGTCGGCGGCGCTGATCCTGGACCATTTCAGCCGTACCGCGCCGCGTTCATCCTCGGGGCCGAACACCATCATTCCCGGCATGGTGCCGGAGCGGGCCACGGCGGGCAACGACCTGCCCGAGATCGACGCCAGCGAGATCGGCGAAGAGAACGAGGGCGGGGTGTACCGCTACTCGGAGCGCGCCACCATCGTGTTGCCGGCCGGCTGGTCGCGCGAGGGCGAGATCATCGAATTCATCGACGGCGCCAACAGCTTCAAGCTGCGCCTGGGCAAGCAGACTCACCGGCACGGCGATTTCGACCGCCTGCATTTCGAAGTTACCGAGTAGGGGCGACAGCGTCGCCGTGATCGCCTGGCGTTACAGCGTGGTGATGCGGATGCGGCGGCGGCGCGGCCGTGCAGCGAGGCCGCTCGCGGGCAGGCCGCAAGCCGCGGCCGTGCCGGCCTGCCGGGTCAGTAGCAGCTGATCGACAGGGTGCGGTGCTCGTAGGCCGATTCGCGTTTGGTTTCGGCGCCGCACATGTACTCGACCACCAGTTGCTTGCGCTCCCCAGGCGCCGGGTCGCCGCACATCTCGTTGGTGACGTTGACCGATTGCGAGGTGCGGTTGTTGAAGTGGCGCGCGGCCCAGCCGGTAAGGTTGCAGGCGCGCCGCTCGCCGTCGCCATACCAGGCGCGGGTGACGATGATGCCGCGCTTGGGCACCGGCGCCGGCACCACGTAGGCTCCGGGCGGCGGTGCGGCGTAGGCGCCGGGCGGGGCATTGGTCTGGGCTTCGCGCATGGCGCGGTCGTAGCCCTGCTTGAAACCCTGGTCGTAGCCTTCGCGGTAGCCGCGCTGGTAGTCGGCCTGGGCCAGGGCGGCCGATGAAAAGCCGGCGGCCAGCGCCAGGCCGCAGGCGATGCGCAAGGCGGGACGGTAGCCCGGTGCAAAGATCATTGTTTTTCTCCCTGATGTAACCGCTGGCCGCATCAACCCGGCGCGGGCGGCGGCCATGCGATGGCGAATTTTGCCACCAAACCGCCGGGCCGGCGAGGAAGTAGTGCACAGAATGCGCGATTGCGCATCGGGCCTATAACCCCACCGGAAGGCGGCCCAAGGGGCAAACCCGGCCGGCGCAGCCGCTACAATCATAGTTCAACATCTGTTCAACCGATCCAGCCAACCTTCCTCCCCACACCCCATGTCCTCTGCCCTGTTCTCCCCGATCAAGCTGCGCGGCCTGACCCTCCCCAACCGCATCGTCGTCTCGCCGATGTGCCAGTACAGCGCGATTGACGGCAGCGCGAACGACTGGCACCTGATTCATTGGGGCCAGATGGCGATGTCCGGCGCCGGCCTGTTCCTGATCGAGGCCACCGCCACGGCGCGCGAGGGGCGCATCACCCAGGGCTGCCTGGGCCTGTACTCGGACGAGAACGAGGCGGCCTTCAAGCGCGCGCTGGACGCGGTGCGCGGGCAATTGCCGCCCTCCCATATCGGCGTGCAGATCGGCCACGCCGGGCGCAAGGCCTCGAGCCGCCGTCCCTGGGAAGGCGGCTCGCTGATCCCGCTGGGCGAGCCGGAGAGCTGGCAGCCGGTCGGCCCCTCCGCGCTGGTGCACATCCCCGGCGAGGCGCCGGCGCGCGAACTGACGCGCGATGAAATCCTGCGCATGATCGACGAGTTCGTCACGGTGGCGCAGCGCTGCGAGCGCCTCGGGCTGGACGCGATCGAGCTGCACGGCGCGCACGGCTACCTGATCCACGAATTCCTCTCGCCGATCGCCAACCAGCGCAGCGACGACTTCGGCGGCTCGCTGGAGAACCGCATGCGCTTTCCGCTGGCTGTGTACGATGCGGTGCGCAAGGTCTGGCCGGCCGGGAAGCCGCTCGGCATGCGCGTCTCCACCACCGACTGGGTCGAGGGCGGCTGGGACGTGGAGGAATGCATCGTGTTCGCTAGGGAACTGGCCAAGCGCGGCTGCGACTGGATCGACTGCTCCTCCGGCGGGGTGGCTCCGGCGCTGCAAAAGATCGCGGTCGGCCCGGGCTACCAGGTGCCCAACGCGGAAAAAATCAAACAGGCGGTGCCGGGCATGCCGGTGATGGCCGTGGGCCTGATCACCGACCCACACCAGGCCGAGGAGATCGTCGCCTCCGGCAAGTCCGACATGGTGGCCCTGGCGCGCGGCATGCTCTACAACCCGCGCTGGCCCTGGCACGCCGCCGCCGAACTGGGCGCTTCGGTCACCGGTCCCAAGCAATACTGGCGCTCGACACCCCGCGAGCATCCGAAGGTGCTGGGCGACGTCAAGGTCGGGCAGAGATAGCCAAATCGATGCCCGTTTGCCGATACAAATCCGAGTACTTTTAGAGGGGAACCCCCATCCGCGCGAGGCCAAGCGCGGCTACAATCGCGATCTATCTCACAGAGACAAACAGCAGGAACATAACCATGACTCGCGAAGTAATGGAATACGACGTGCTGATCGTCGGCGGCGGGCCGGCGGGCCTGGCCACGGCGATCCACCTCAAGCAGCTGGCCGCCAACCGTGTTGAAAAAGGCGGCAGCGACATCAACGTCTGCCTGATCGAGAAGGGCTCGGAGATCGGCGCGCACATCCTCTCCGGCGCGGTGATGGACCCGATCGCGATCAACGAGCTGTGGCCGACCTGGAAAGAGGACGGCGCGCCTTTGAGCCAGCCGGTGACCGGCGACCAGTTCCTGTTCCTCTCCGAGACCGGCGGCTTCAAGGTGCCGAACTTCGCCCTGCCCGCCAATTTCCAGAACCACGGCAACTATGTGATCTCGCTGGGCAATGTATGCCGCTGGCTGGGCACCAAGGCCGAGGAACTGGGCGTGGAGATCTACCCCGGCTTCGCCGGCGCCGAAATCCTCTACAACGAGAAGGGCGCGGTGCGCGGCGTGGCCACCGGCAACATGGGCGTGGGCCGCGACGGCGAGCCGACCGACCACTTTCAGGAAGGCATGGAGCTGGTCGCCAAGTACACGGTGTTCGCCGAGGGCTGCCGCGGCCACCTGGGCCGCCAGCTGTTCGCCAAGTACGACCTGACCAAGGGCTCGGACCCGCAGGTGTACGGCATCGGCCTGAAGGAATTGTGGGAGATCGACCCGGCCAAGCATGTGCCCGGCCTGGTGGTGCACACCGCCGGCTGGCCGCTGGCGAGCGACACCTACGGCGGCTCCTTCCTGTACCACCTGGAGAACAACCAGGTGGCGGTGGGCTTCGTGGTCGGCCTGGGCTACGAGAACCCCTACCTCAGCCCCTACGAGGAGTTCCAGCGCTACAAGCATCACCCGATGATCAAGCCATACTTCGAGGGCGCCAAGCGCATCTCGTACGGCGCGCGGGCGATCACCGCCGGCGGCATCCTCTCCCTGCCCAAGCTGACCTTCCCAGGCGGCGTGCTGGTGGGCGACGATGCCGGCTTTCTCAATGCCTCGCGCATCAAGGGCAGCCACGCCGCGATCAAGACCGGCATGCTGGCCGCCGAAGCGGCCTTCGAGGCGGTGGGCGCGGGACGCGGGCACGACGAGCTGACGGCCTACCCCGAAGCGTTCGAGAAGAGCTGGCTGTATGCGGAACTGAACCGCGCGCGCAACTTCAAGCAGTGGATGGCCAAGGGCCTGTACACGGGCACGCTGATGGTGGGCATCGAGCAGAAGGTGTTCGGCGGCAACGTGCCCTGGACCCTGCACCACCAGCACGCGGACCACGAGTGCCTCAAACCCGCCTCGCAGTTCCAGCCGATCGCCTATCCCAAGCCGGACGGCAAGATCAGTTTTGACCGCCTCTCCTCGGTGTTCATCTCCAACACCAACCACGAGGAGAACCAGCCGATCCACCTGACGCTGAAGGACGCCGGCGTGCCGGTGAACATCAACCTCGCCAAGTACGCGGGACCGGAGTCGCGCTACTGTCCGGCCGGGGTCTACGAGTTCGTGAAGAATGACGACACCGATGGAAAAAGCGGCGAACGCCTGCAGATCAACGCGCAGAACTGCGTGCACTGCAAGACCTGCGACATCAAGGACCCGACGCAGAACATCGTCTGGGTGGTGCCCGAGGGCGGCGGCGGTCCGAACTACCCGGGCATGTAGGGCAATGCAGCTCGGACGGGTGGCGTCACGCGTGCGCCCTGGCCTGCATGTCGGGAGGTCGGGACTTGATTGATACCGCGCTGGCGTTCGGCTGGCAACCGGTCACTCCCTATCTGCTGGGGATGGCGGTCCTGCTGGTTCTGCTGCTGCGGGTCAGCGGTCAGGATCGTGCCTCGGTCTACCGCACTTCGCTGCTGTTCCTGGCGGGCACCGCCGGCCAGTTTCTGGCCGGGCTGATCCATGCCGCCGGCACAGGCACGGTAGCGCGCGTGCTGTTCGACCTGTCGCTGCTGGTCACCGGCGTCGCGCTGATCCGCCTCACCGGCATGCTGGTGTTCCGCGTGCTGCTGCCGCGCCTGAAGCTGTCGGCGCCGCGCATCATCGAAGACATCGTCATCATCTTCTTCTACATGGCGTGGATCCTGGTGCGCCTGCGCGCCGGCGGCTTCGACCCCTCCAGCCTGCTCGCCAGCACCGCCGTGGCCACCGCGGTGATCGCGTTCGCGATGCAGGACACGCTGGGCAACATCCTGGGCGGCCTGGCGATCCAGCTCGACAGCTCGATCAGCGTGGGCGACTGGATCAAGGTCGACGATGTAGTGGGCCGCGTCGCCGACATCCGCTGGCGCTCCACCACCATCGAGACGCGCAACTGGGAGAAGGTGGTCATCCCCAACAGCCTGCTGATGAAAAACAAGTTCAGCGTGCTGGGCGAGCGCGACGGCATGCCCAGCCAATGGCGGCGCCACATCCTGTTCAACGTCGACCTGGCGGCGCCGCCGACACGGGTGATTCCGGCGATCGAGAAAGCGATCTGCGAAGCGGAGATCAGCCACGTGGCCCACACGCCGGCACCCAATTGCGTGCTGCTCGGCTTCGAGCACGGCTACGGCTGCTACGACTTGCGCTACTGGCTCACCGACCTGGCGCTGGACGACCCTACCGACAGCCAGGTGCGGGTGCACATCTACACGGCGCTGCAGCGCGCCGGCCTGCGCCTGGCGGTGGAGGAGCGCGACATTCGCCTCACCGAGCAAACCGATGAGCACCGCATCCAGGTTCACGAGCGCGAGATCGAACGGCGCCTGGCCGCGCTCAAGGTAGTGGACCTGTTCGCCGGCCTGAATGCCGACGAGCTGCGCATCGTCGCCGAACGCCTGACCTACTCGCCGTTCGCGCAGGGCGAGCTGATCACGCGCCAGGGCAATGTTGCGCATTGGCTGTACATCCTCACCGCGGGCGAGGCCGACATCGTGGTCGACGCACCCGGCGCGGAGCGCCAGCGCATCAACACACTGGGGCCGGGCACCTTCTTCGGCGAGGCGGGCATGATGACCGGCGCGCCGCGCAGCGCCACCGTGGCGGCCAGGACCAACGTGGAATGCTACCGCCTGGACAAGGGGGCGTTCGAGGGGGTGCTGCGTTCGCGTCCGGAACTGGTCGAGCAGATTTCCAGCGTCATGATCTCGCGCCAGGGCGCGCTGGCCGCGGCGGTCTCGGAAAACACGATGAACACCCAGAGCCGGGCGCGGCACCGCACGGAACTGCTGGAAAAGATCCGCGCGTTCTTCGGCCTGAACGACCCGGCGCCGTAGGCCTGCGCCGCACCGGCGCGGGCCATCGGCGAACTAAAACTTCGGCTTTTTCTTGGCCTTCTTGTACTTGGCCACTCCGGCCATGATCTCGGCCGCGGCGTCCTTCGGGCCGCCCCAGCCCTCGATCTTCACCCACTTGCCTTTTTCGAGGTCCTTGTAGTGCTCGAAGAAGTGCTGGATCTGCGCCAGGCGTTCCTGCTGGATGTCTTCCGGCTTTTGCCAGTGCTTGTACCAGGGCAGCACCTTGTCGACCGGCACGGCGAGCAGCTTGGCGTCGCCGCCGGCTTCGTCCGTCATCTTCAGCACGCCGATCGGGCGGCAGCGCACCACCACGCCGGCGAACAGCGGGAAGGGGGTGACCACCAGCACGTCGACCGGGTCGCCGTCGTCGGAAATGGTGCGCGGGATGTAGCCGTAATTGCACGGGTAATGCATGGCCGTGCCCATGAAGCGATCAACGAACAGCGCCCCGGTCTCCTTGTCGACCTCGTACTTGATCGGGTCGGCATTCATCGGGATTTCAATGATCACATTGAAATCGTTGGGCAGATCACGTCCGGATTCGACTCGGTCCAGATTCATTTTTGTTCCTGTCATTAAAACTTAATACTTTCCACTACCGGGTGTTGCTGGCAAGGCAATATTACAGACTGCACGGGGCGCGATTATAACCGCTTGCTGCGGCGCAAAAAACATAGGCGTCGCGCAAGTGCCCGCGCCAGCGGATAATTGCGCCTTTCCGATTGCCCATGCCTTTCCCTTACGTCACGGATTTCGCCATGCTTCCCACCACCCAGGCCGCCCACTACATCGCCAACCGCTGGACCGCCCCCGCCGGCGGCGCCACCCTGCCGGTGGTGGACCCGGGCAATGGCGAAATCTTCGCCTACATCGCGCGCGGCAACGCGGCCGACATCGACAGCGCGGTGAAGGCCGCGCGCGCCGCTTACTCCGGTGACGATCAGATCGGCGGCGACGGCCCCTGGGGGCGCGTCGCCGCCGCCGAGCGCGGACGCCTGATGATGAAACTGTCGCAGGAGATCGCCGCGCACGCCGAGGAACTCGCCGCCCTCGAATGCCACGACACCGGCAAGCCGATGAAGCAGGCGCGCGCCGATGCGCTGGCTTGCGCGAGGTACTTTGAATACTACGCCGGCGCCTGCGACAAGCTGCACGGCGAGACCCTGCCCTACCAGCGCGGCTACACGGTACTGACGGTGCGCGAGCCGCACGGCGTCACCGGCCACATCATCCCGTGGAACTACCCGATGCAGATCTTCGGCCGTTCGGTCGGCGCGGCGCTTGCCGCGGGCAACGCCTGCGTGGTCAAGCCGGCGGAAGACGCCTGCCTGTCGCTGCTGCGCATCGCCGAACTCTCCGCCAAGTATCTGCCCGAAGGCGCGCTGAACATCGTCACCGGCCTTGGCAGCGAAGCCGGCGCGGCGCTCTCCGCGCACGAGGGCATCGACCACATCTCGTTCACCGGCTCGCCCGTCACCGGCAGCCTGGTGGCCCAGGCCGCCGCCGTGAACCATCGCCCCGTCACCCTGGAGCTGGGTGGCAAATCACCGCAAGTCGTGTTCGCCGACGCGGACCTGGACGCCGCCCTGCCGGTGCTGGTCAACGCGATCATCCAGAACGCCGGGCAGACCTGCTCGGCCGGCAGCCGCGTCCTGATCGAGCAGAGCATCTACGCGCAAGTCGTCGAGCGCCTTGCCGCTGCCTTCGGCAAGCTGCGCGCCGGCGCCGGCGAAGCCGACCTCGACCTCGGCCCCCTGGTCAACGCCAGGCAGAAGGAGCGCGTCGCCAGCTACATCGCGATGGGCGAGCGCGACGGCCTGCGCGTCGCCGCGCGCGGCAGCGTCAGCGAGTCCGCCCCCAAGGGCGGCTACTACGTCACCCCCACCCTGTTCGCGGACGTGCCGGCGGACCATGTGCTGGCGCAGGAGGAAGTGTTCGGCCCGGTGCTGGTCGCCATGCCCTTCCGGGACGAAGCCGAGGCCTTGAAGCTGGCCAACGGCACCGCCTTCGGCCTGATCGCCGGCCTGTGGACCCGCGATGGCGCGCGCCAGATGCGCATGGCACGCAAACTGCATGCTGGCCAGGTGTTCATCAACAACTATGGCGCCGGCGGCGGCGTGGAACTGCCTTTCGGGGGCATGAAGCATTCCGGCTACGGCCGCGAGAAGGGCTTCGAGGCGCTGCTCGGTTTCACGGCGCTCAAGACCATCGCCGTATCGCACGGCTGAATCCCGCGAAAAACGCTTCGAACCCGCTGCCGCGCACCCACCCACGACTACATGCTCGTCTTCGTCATCCGGCGTCTGCTGCAAAGCCTGGGGGTGCTGTTCGTCATGTCGCTGCTGGTGTTCGCCGGCGTGTTCGCGGTTGGCAACCCGGTCGACATCCTGATCAGCCCGGAGGCCACCCAGGCCGACCGCGTCGCGGTGGTCGGCGCCCTGGGCCTGGACAAGCCGCTGTGGCTGCAATACGTGCTGTTCGTCAAGCAGGCGTTCGTGGGCGACCTGGGCAAATCCTTCGCCTACAACATCCCGGCGATCCAGCTGATTTTCGAGCGCATGCCGGCGACACTTGAGCTGGCGTCCTTCGCCATGTTCATCGCCGTGCTGATCGGCCTGCCGCTGGGGCTGTACGCCGGCCTCAAACCGAAGTCGATCGCGGGCCGCGCGATCATGACCGGCTCCATCCTCGGCTTCTCGCTGCCCACCTTCTGGGTCGGGCTGATGCTGATCATGGTGTTCGCTGTGTTCCTCGGCTGGCTGCCCTCGAACGGGCGCGGGCCGACCCTCGACCTGCTGGGCGTGCCGGTCAGCTTTCTCTCCCTGGAGGGCCTCAGGCACCTGCTGCTGCCGGGCCTCACCCTGGCCTTGCTCAACATCGCGCTGATCATCCGCCTGGCGCGCGCCGGCACGCAGGAGGCGCTGCTGATGGACTACGTCAAGTTCGCGCGCGCCAAGGGCTTGAAGGACGGCCGCATCGTCGGCGTGCACATCCTGAAAAACATCCTGATCCCGATCGTCACCGTGATCGCCCTGCAGTTCGGCTCGGTGATCGCCTTCGCGGTGGTTACCGAAACCATCTTCGCCTGGCCGGGCATGGGCAAGCTGCTGATCGATTCGATCAACGTGCTGGACCGGCCGGTGATCGTTGCCTACCTGCTCATCGTGGTGAGCATGTTCATCCTGATCAACCTGCTGGTGGACATCGCCTATTCCCTGCTCGACCCGCGCGTGCGCCTCGCCGACGCGGGACCCAACTGAAGGCGACCAAAGGCCAGGATATGGAAATCATTTTCGAGCTGTTCGGCGAGCTGGTCCTGCAGGTGGTGTTCACCGTGCTGGGCGAGATCTTCTCCGCCATGTTCGGCACCGGCGTTGCCAATATCGCCGGGTGGCGCCCGCCGCCGCTGGTCAAGGCGCTGCTGTACCTGGCCACCGGCTGCGGCCTGGCCTGGCTCTCGCTGCTGATCATGCCGCATGCCTACGCGCACTCGATGGACGTGCGCCTGGCGGTGCTGGTCGGCTCGCCGCTGGCCTGCGGGGTGATCATGGGCTTCTACAACGCCTGGCGCAGCAAGTCCAAGCACGCCGGGCCGTTCAGCCTCATGGGCTTTTTCTACGGCGTGCTGTTCGCCGCGCCGATGACGGTAGGCCGCTACCTCTATGCCACCTGAGCGCAACCACGGCACGACCTGATCACAAGGCATGGAAGAAACTCCCTTCAAACGCTTCATTCGCGATTTCTCCGCCAGCAAGCTGGCGGTGCTGGGCGCGCTCACCCTGCTGGTGATCCTGTTCATCGCCGTGTTCGCGCCCTGGATTTCGCCGCAGAACCCGTACGACCTGGCACAGCTCGACGTGCTGGACGCGCGTCTGCCGCCGGGCGAGAAGCTGGGCAACGGCAACGTGGCGCTGCTGGGCACCGACGATCAGGGCCGCGACATGCTGGCCGGGATTTTCTACGGCCTGCGCATCTCGCTGATGGTCGGCGCCTCGGCCACCGCGGTCGCCCTGCTGATCGGCGCGGTGGTCGGCATGCTGGCCGCCTACGTCGGCGGGCGTACCGACGGGGTGCTGATGCGCATCGCCGACATCCAGCTCTCGTTCCCGCCGATTCTCATCGCGCTCGTGTTGCTGGCGATGCTGGGGCAGGGGACGGGCAAGATCATCGTCGCGCTGATCACGGTGCAATGGGCTTATTACGCCCGCACGGTGCGCGGCGCGGCATTGGTCGAACGGCGCAAGGAATACATCGAGGCGGCGCGGGTGCTGGGGCTGCCGGCATCGCGCATCGTGTTCCGCCACCTGCTGCCGAACTGCCTGCCGCCGCTGATCATCATCGCCGCCGTGCAGGTGGCCTCGGCGATCACCCTGGAAGCCACCCTCTCCTTCCTGGGCCTGGGGCTGCCAATCACCGAGCCTTCGCTGGGCTTGCTGATCGCCAACGGCTTCAACTACATGCTCTCGGGCAAATACTGGATCAGCCTGTTCCCCGGCATCGCGCTGCTGGTCACCATCGTGGCGATCAACCTGGTGGCCGACCAGTTGCGCGACGTGCTCAATCCGAGGCTGCAGAAATGAATGCATCCTCCGGCATCCCGGCGCTCGAGGTCGAAAATCTCTCGACCCACTTCTTCACCCGCCAGGGCGTGGTCAAGGCGGTGAACGAAGTATCGATGCGCGTCGAGCGCGGGCAGATCATGGGGCTGGTGGGCGAATCCGGCTCCGGGAAATCGATGACCGGCTACTCGATCATGGGCCTGATCGACGCGCCCGGGCGCGTGGTCGGCGGCCGCATCCTGCTGAACGGCACCGACCTGCGCACCCTGTCGCCGGAGGCGATGCGCCAGTTGCGCGGCAACCGCGTGGCGATGATCTTCCAGGACCCGATGATGACCCTGAACCCGGTGCTGCGCGTCGACACGCAGATGACCGAAGCCATCCTCGCCCACGAAAAGGTGAGCGGCGACGAAGCGCTGCGGCGTTCGCGCGAGGCGCTTGCCACGGTCGGCATCCCCTCGCCCGACGAGCGCCTGAAAAGCTACCCGCACCAGTTCTCCGGCGGCATGCGCCAGCGCGTGGCGATCGCCATCGCCCTGCTCAATCGCCCCGACCTGATCATCGCCGACGAACCCACCACCGCGCTGGACGTGACGATCCAGGGGCAGATCCTTGCCGAGATGCAGCGCCTGGCGCGCGACACCGGCACCGCGCTGATCTGGATCACCCACGACCTGTCCGTGATCGCCGGGCTGGCCGACACAGTGAGCGTGATGTACGCCGGGCGCATCGTCGAGTCCGGGCCGGTGGACGCAGTGCTCGATGGCGCCAGGCACCCGTATACCCGCGGGCTGATCGAGTCCGTACCCTCGCGCAATCCACGCGGTACGCGCTTGAAGCAGATTCCCGGCTTCACGCCTTCGCTCTTGCGGCTGCCCGGCGGCTGCCATTTCCGCGAGCGCTGTCCGCGCGCCGATGAAGCCTGTTTGCAGGATCCGCGATTGACGGCCGAAGCGCACGCCGTGCGCTGCTTCCATCCGCACACCGAGCCGGTGGAGGCGTCCGCATGAGCGCCGCTGACAACCAGGCGCCGCTGCTCGAAATGCAGGGCGTCGCCAAGCGTTTCGTCAAGCGCCTGGATACCGCCGCGCGCATCGGCAACTGGTTCGGCGCGAACCTCAAGGAGGAAGTGGTGCGCGCCGTCGACGGCGTGAGCCTGTCGATCGCGCCGGGCGAGGTGGTCGGCCTGGTCGGCGAATCGGGCTGCGGCAAGTCCACCCTGGGGCGCATGGCGGTGGGCCTGCACGGACTGGACGCCGGCACGCGCCGCTATCGCGGCAACGACCTGGCCGCGCTGTCGGGCAGGCAGGCGCGCGCGGCGCAGCTGAAAATCCAGATGATTTTCCAGGACCCGTATGCCTCGCTCAATCCGCGCATGCGCGTGCAGGAGATTGTCGGCGAGGCGCCGGTGGTGCATGGTCTGATCCCTAGGTCCGAGCAGAAGGCCTATGTCGAAAAGCTGCTGGCCCAGGTGGGGCTGGATGCCAGCCTCTCGCGCCGCTACCCGCACCAGTTCTCGGGTGGACAAAGGGCGCGCATCGGCATCGCGCGCGCCCTCGCGGTCCAGCCCGAGTTCATGGTGTGCGACGAGGCGGTGGCCGCGCTTGATGTCTCGATCCAGGCGCAGGTGCTCAACCTGTTCATCGACCTGCGCGAGCAACTGGGCCTGACCTACCTGTTCATCAGCCACGATCTCGGCGTGGTGCGCCACCTGAGCGACCGCGTGCTGATCATGTACCTGGGGCGCATCGTTGAGAGCGCCTCGACCGACGATATCTACGCCACCCCGAATCACCCCTACACCCAGGCGTTGCTGGCCGAGATTCCGAGCCTGGCCAAGCGCAAGCGCGCCTACATCCCGATCAAGGGCGAGATCCCCTCGCCGCTCAACCCGCCGCCGGGCTGCCATTTCCACCCGCGCTGCCCGCGCGCCTTCGAGCGGTGTAAAGTAGAAGACCCGGTACTCAAGGAGATCGCCCCCGGGCGCCTCTCCGCATGTCATTTGAACGATCAGCAGTAAGAGGCACCAACATGAAAAACGAACGCATTCCCGCTCCCAAGTCCGAAACCCTGGAGATGATCGAAAAGCTCATCTCGTTTGATACCACCAGCCGCGATTCCAACCTCGGCCTGATCGAATGGGTACGCGACTGGCTCAAACCCTACGGCATCGAGTCCACCCTGGTGTACGACGCGGACAAGCGCAAGGCCAACCTGTTCGCCACCATCCACGGCAAAAGCGGCCACGCGCCGCGCCCCGGCATCGTGCTCTCCGGCCATACCGACGTGGTGCCGGTCGACGGCCAGGCCTGGGATACCGACCCGTTCAAGGCCACCATCAAGGATGGCCGCCTGTTCGCGCGCGGCGCCTGCGACATGAAGGGCTTCATCGGCACCGCGCTGGCGATGGCCCCGCGCTTCGCGGACGCCGACCTGAAGGCGCCGATCCACTTCGCGCTTTCGTATGACGAGGAAGTCGGCTGCATCGGCGTGCGCGGCCTGATCGACCAACTCTCGCAACAGGGCTTCAAGGCGGCCGGCGTGATCGTCGGCGAGCCCACTTCGATGAACGTGGTGGTCGCGCACAAGGGCAAGCGTTCCTACCGCTGCACCGTGCACGGCCGCGAGGCACACTCCTCGCTCACCCCGCAGGGCGTGAACGCGATCGAATACGCCGCCCGCCTGATCACCTACATCCGCATGATGGCCGACCGCATGCAGCAACTGGAAGTGCGCGACAACGGTTTCGACGTGCCCTTCACCACCATGCAGACCGGCACCATCCGCGGCGGCACGGCGACCAATATCGTGCCCAGGGAGTGCGCATTCGACTGGGAATTCCGCTACCTACCGGGCGCCGATCCGGACGCGATCGAGAACGAGGTCAAGGCCTACGCCGCCTCGCTGCAGCCGGAGATGAAAAAGATCGCCGAGGAAGCAGGCATTGCTTTCAAGCTGCACTCGGCCATCCCCGGCTCGAACGCGCGGGAACAGGATGAAGTGACGCAACTGGCGCTGGCGCTGTCGCGCAAGCCCGGTGTGAGCAAGGTGGCCTACGCCACCGAGGCCGGCTTGTTCGAGCGCGCCGGCCTGCCCTCGATCATCTGCGGCCCCGGCTCGATCGAGCAGGCGCACAAGCCCAATGAGTATTGCGACCTGGACCAGATCGTCCTGTGCGAAACCTTCATGGACCGGCTGCTGGAGCGGGTCTGCGCGTAGGCGCTTCCTCGTTCCTGGCCACGAAGGCCACGTTCACCCGCACCGAAAACGCGGTGCCGCGCAGCAGGGCCGGCACCGGCGTCATCCTGGCGGCCTGCTGCATCGAGCGCATCGCCGCCAGGTCCAGCGAGCGGTGGCCCGAAGAGGTCTCGATCTCGATTCCCCTCGCGCCGCCATCGGAGGCGACTTCCATGTGCAATTCGACCCGGCCTTCATGGCCCTGCTGCAGTTCATCAGCCGGGTAGCGGCGCAGCTTCGACATCACATGCGAGAGCTCGATGGTGTACTGCTTGACGGCCGCCTGGCGCTCGGCCTCGCCGGCCGCGCCCGGGTGGGCAGCTTCGGGTTCCGCCGCGCGGGCTGTGTCCGCCGGGACCAGCACGGCAAATGCCGCCAGGGCCAGGCCAAAAGCGGCAAGCCGCGGCGCATGCCAGAGGCTATTGCGCACTTTCCTCCTTTTTCTTCAGGTCGTAGATCACCCGAACTTCGGCGATGAATTCCTTGCCGCGCAGGCGTTCAGGTACCTGCACCCGCGGCTTGGCCTTGCTCACGGCGTCGCGCGCGCGCTCGTCGAGCAAGGCCTGGCCCGAACTGTTGGCGATGTCCACGCCCTGCGTGCGGCCATCCGCGCCGACGCGCAGGCGGATCAGCACCGAGCCCTCCCAGCGGTTCTCCATGGCCAACGCCGGGTATACCTTGTACTTCTCGGTTACCTGCGCAAGTTGCTGCTGATAGCTGCGCACCAGGGCCGCGTCGTCGGCGTCCATGGCGGCGGGCGCGGCCGGCGTCGGGGGCGCGGCCGGCACGGGGGTGGGCGCGGCCTTCGCCGTATCGCTCTTGGTGTCGCTTTTGGCTTCCGCTGGCGGCGCGGCGGGCGCGGGCTGCACGGCCGCCGGAGGCGTGGCTGCCTTGGGCTCGGCCGCGGGCGCCTTGGGTTCAGGGCGCGCAACGCGTTCCTGCGCCTTGGGTGGCGGTTCGGACTTGGGCTGCGCTTTCTCCGGTTCAGGCCTGGGCGGCTCGGGTTGCGGCTGCGCAGCGGGGGCCGGAGACGGCGCGGGCGGGGTCACGGTACGAATGCTGACGCGAATCTCCGGCGCCGGCGCGGGTTCGGACTTCACCCCGTGCGCCTGCCACACGATCAGCGCGTGCAGCAGCATCGAGCCGCCTATGCACCAGGCCAGCAGGCGCGAGTCGGGTTGCCCGGGATACGTCATCGTGCTCATGAGACGAAAAACTATAGCACGCGCCCTGTTACGCCTCGTCCATCAGGGGCGAATGCCTGATGCATGGCGGGCATGGCAGCTTGCCACGAAATAACATAATCATATAAAATATATCATCCTTACAATTTTTAGTTATATAGTTATGAACTTTCAGCAGTTGCGCTATGTACGTGAAACAGTGCGCCAGGGACTCAATCTGACCGCCGCGGCGGAAGCGCTGCACACTTCGCAGCCGGGCGTATCGCGGCAGATCCGCGACCTCGAGGAAGAGCTGGGGGTGCAGATTTTCGTGCGCTTCGGCAAGCGCATCACCGCGCTGACCGAGCCGGGCCGCGCGGTGGTCTCGGTGATCGACCGCCTGCTGGTCGAGGCCGAAAACCTGAAAAGCACCGCCACCGAATTCGCCGACCAGAAAAGCGGCACATTGACGATCGCCACCACCCATACGCAGGCGCGCTACACCCTGCCGCGCGCGGTCGGCGAGTTCAAGCGCGCCTACCCGAAGGTCAAGCTGACCATCCAGCAGGGCAGCCCGCCGCAACTGGCGCAGATGGTGATCGACGGTCACGCCGACCTGGCAATCGCCACCGAGACCATCGACCATCACGACGACCTGATCGCCCTGCCCTGCTTCCGCTGGCACCACGTCGTGGTCACGCCGCCCAAGCACCCGCTTCTCAACATGGACAAGATCACGCTGAAAGCGCTGGCGGACTTTCCCATCATCACCTACGACTCGGCCTTCGCCGGCCGCTCCTCGATCAACCAGGCCTTCGCCGCCAAGAGCCTCACGCCCGACATCATCTTGTCCGCGATCGACTCGGACGTGATCAAGACCTATGTGGACATCGGCCTGGGCGTGGGCATCCTGGCGCAGGTGGCGTTCGACGAGCACCGCGACAAGCACCTGCGCGGCATCGACGCCGGCCACCTGTTCCCCGAGAAGACGACTCACCTGGCGATCCGCGAAGGCGCCTACCTGCGCGGTTTCGTTTATGATTTCATCCAGTCCTTCGCGCCTGACCTGACCCGCGAGCGCGTCGATGCGGCGCTCAAGCGGGGCAGCGACTGATCCCAGATCATTCGCGCGGCGCGGGATGGACACCACATCGCACCGTTGCGTTTGAAGGAAAGCAGGGAAGCAGTTCATGGGTTTCGAACCGGAAGATCCGTCCAGGGCGGAAAGCAAGCAGGGCCGCGAGTTTTTCCAGTCCGAAGTATGGAAAGAGAAGCGCGTCAAGGCCCCGCGCCCTGACTTGGGCACTTGGCGCGAACCGGCGCGCGACTTGCGCATCTACAAGCACACCGATGTACTGGTGATCGGCGGCGGGCCCGCCGGGACCGCCGCCGCCGTGGCAGCCGCGCGCAGCGGCGCGGACGTGACCCTGCTGGAGCGCTACAACCACCTGGGCGGCCTGTCCACCGGCGGCCTGGTCGTGTGGATCGACCGCATGACCGACTGGGACGGCAAAACCGTGATCGCCGGCATTGCGGGTGACCTGCTGGATCGCCTGCCCAAAGATGCGATTGCCGGCCCGCCGCGCGAAGCCTGGGGCTCGCGCGACCCGGCGCAAGTGGCGCACTGGAGCATCCGCACCGCCGCCTTCCACGGCGTGGTGACGCACTCGCCCACCATCGACCCGGAGTGGCTGAAGTGGGAGTCGATGCGCATCCTCGCTGAACACAAGGTGCACCTGCTGCTGCACAGCTGGGCCGCCGCGCCGATTGTCGAAGGCACGCAGATGAAAGGCGTGGTGTTCGAGAGCAAGGAAGGGCGCCAGGTGATTCTCTCCAAGTGCGTGGTCGATTGCACCGGCGACGGCGACCTCTACGCCTTCGCCGGCCACCCGTACGAATCGAACATCGTCGAAACCGACATCAACCACTCGATGAACGTCTCCTGGACTTTCGGCGGGGTGAACATGCCGCAGTGGCTGGCCTTCCGGGTCACGCCCGCCTATAACGAATTCATGGCACGCGGCCGCGAAGCGGTCAAGCTGTTCGAAAAGCCGTTCGTCTCCTGGCGCGACGACGTTGCCCTGTTCATGGGCCCGCGCAAGTCCGGCGTTTCCTGCCTGGATGTCGAAGACCTTACCTATGTCGAGCACGAGTCGCGCCGCCTGATGGTCGCGCATCTGGAGTTCTACCGCGCCCACGCGCCGGGATTTTCAAACGCATTCCTGATGCTTTCGGCGCCACAGATGGGCGCGCGCCACAGCCGCCGCCTGGCGTCGGTCAAACGCGTCACTCGCGAACAATGGGACTCAGGTCTTGTTCATCCTGACGAGATCGGCGTCTCGCCCTCCCCTTCGCTCAAATTCCCCAGCGTCTCCATCCCCTACGGCGCCCTGGTGCCGCAGCGCCTGGATGGCATCCTCGCCGCCGGGCGCCACATCGGCTGCGACCCTAACTCGCACTCTTTTCTCCGCGAGATTCCGCAGTGCTGGGTCACCGGCCAGGCGGCCGGCGCCGCCGCCGCGATCGCGGCGAACCAGGGGATAGCCCCGCGCGCGGTCGATGCGGGCGAGTTGCAGCAGGCGCTGCTCAAGCAGGGCGTGCACCTGCGCCCCGACGCGCAAGCGGCCCGCGCCGCCGCCTGAGGGTTTCACGGGCGGAACAAAATCCGCACCGCGCGGGCGTGGGTGAGCAAAGCTTCACGCCGCCGCGCGCGCCGCTGTTTTAAAATGGCGCCCACTTCATCCACATTCATTCGACAACAAGCGGAGACAACATGCGCCTTTCCAACAAAATCGCCATCGTCACGGGCGCCGGTTCCGGCATCGGGGCGGGCATCGCCAAGCGCTTCGCGCAGGAAGGCGCGAAGATCATCGTCGCCGACATCAACGCGCAAGGCGGCGAAGCCATCGTCGCCGACATCATCAAGGCTGGCGGTACCGCGCATTTTGTTTCCGCCGACGTCACCAAGGATGCCTCCGTGAAAGCGATGATCGAAGCCACCGTCAAGACCTACGGCGGCGTCGACTGCGTGGTCAACAACGCCGGCTGGACCCACCGCAACAAGCCGCTGCTCGAAGTCTCCGAGGAGGAATTCGACAAGGTCTACGCGGTGAACATGAAGAGCATTTTCCTCACCGCCAGGCACGCCGTCCCGGTGTTCCGCGAGCAGGGCAAGGGCCGCGCCGGCAACTTCATCAACATCGCCTCGACCGCCGGCATCCGCCCGCGCCCGGGGCTGACCTGGTACAACGGCAGCAAGGGCGCGGTGATCATCACCAGCAAGTCGATGGCCGCCGAGCTGGGCCCGGACCAGATCCGCGTCAACTGCATCAACCCGGTGTTCAACGCCGACACCGCGCTGTCGGCCGAATTCGCCGGCGGCGACCTGTCCGACGCCGCCAAGGCCAAGTTCCTCGCCACCATCCCGATGGGCCGCTTTTCCACCGCCCTGGATGTGGCCAATGCGGCGCTCTACCTCGCCTCCGACGAAGCCGGCCTGGTGACCGGCGTATGCATCGAAGTCGACGGCGGCCGCTGCGTCTGATTTTTTACCAAAGAGAGTTCAACAACATGAAAAAGCGCATTCAATTTCTGCTCGCGGCCGCCGCGCTGGCCCTGCCGATGGGTTCGGCCCTGGCCGCCAGCGGCTGCAAGAATCCGAACACCGATTTCGACCAGGTGTACTGTTACACCAAGCTGTTCATCCAGGCCGACGCGGACCTGAACACGGCCTACGGCAACCTGCGCAAGAAGCTGGACAAGGACGGCCAGTCCAGGCTCAAGACCAGCGAACTGGCGTGGATCAAGCAGCGCAACGGTGCTTGCGCGGAAAACCGCGGCAGCGAGATCCTGGTCAACCTCGATTGCACGGTGGACCAGACCACCGCCCGCACCAACTGGCTGAACGACCGCCTGCGCGAATGCACGGCAACGGCCTGCATGAACGAAAAGCTGCAATAAATCCGGCCGCGCCGGCGGCCGTCCGTCTAGAGGGTCCCGGCCCTTATTCCCCCAGCCACTTGAGAATCGGCGCCCACTGTTCCAGGTCCTGCTGCACCCGGCCGGGCGCCACGTCGAACAGGGTGAGGCCTCGTGCGGCCAGGTACACGTAGTTCTGCGTGCTGCGGATATAACCCAGCACCGGCAGCCCGAGGGTTTCAAGATAGCGCTGCAACTCGTCGTAGGCGCGGGTGCGGGTGTCCACCCGCATGCCGACCACGCCGATCAGCGCGTCGCTGTCGTGCACCGCCTTGTCGCGCGCCAGCTGCTCCAGAAAGCCCCGGGTGGCGAGAATGTCCAGCATCGAGGCCTGCAGGGGAATGATGACCCGGTTGGCCGGCTTGATCACCTGGTCGAGCAGCTTGTCCGAGAGGCCGGCCGGGGTGTCGATCACGACGTGGGTGGCGTCCTTGGGCGGCTTGGCGGGCTTGCCGCGCTCGACATCCCAGCTCTCGATCGGCGCGGCCTGGGGCGGGCGCAGCTTGAGCCACTCGCGCGCCGACTGCTGCTTGTCGACATCGCCCAGCATCACCTTCTTGCCGCGATTGGCGTAATAACCCGCCAGATTGGTCGCCAGGGTCGATTTGCCGACCCCACCCTTAGGATTCATCACGACGACAACATGCGCCACGGCCTCTCCTTGTTCTTGGCTAAAGACTCGGACACTTCCCCTGAACGTTACAATACTAGTCTAGCAGTTTGTCGACCCTTTTTGCCCGGCGCGCTTTCCGACGGCTATTTTGGCCAGTTTTCCACCTTTTCGCGCCCGGGGCGCCATTGCGCCCTCCAAGCCACGTGATTTCCCCATGATTCGTCTGCAAAACCTCAGCCTCAACCGGGGCGTCAAACCCCTGTTCGAATCGGCGACCCTGACCATCAACCCGGGGGAGCGGGTCGGCCTGATCGGCGCCAACGGCTCCGGCAAGTCCACCCTGTTTTCCATGCTGCGGGGCGAACTGCATGCCGATGGCGGTGAAATCGATTACCCGAGCCAGTGGCGCGTCGCCCACGTGGCCCAGGAAACCCCGCCGCTGGAGCGCGCGGCGGTGGAATACGCGATAGACGGCGACACCCACTTGCGCGAGCTGGAAGCCGAACTGGCCGCCCTGGAAGCTGACACAGAAGACATGAGCCCGGAGCACGGCAACCGCCTGGGCGAGCTGCATGGACTGCTGGACGAAGCCGGTGTCTACACCGTACGTTCGCGCGCCGAGCAGTTGCTCACCGGCCTGGGCTTCTCGATGGAGCAGATGAACCAGTCGGTCTCGACCTTCTCGGGCGGCTGGCGCATGCGCCTGAACCTGGCGCAGGCGCTGATGCGCCCCTCCGACCTGCTGCTGCTGGACGAGCCGACCAACCACCTGGACCTGGACGCCATCATCTGGCTGGAAGACTGGCTCAAGCGCTACACCGGCACCATGGTGGTGGTCTCGCACGACCGCGACTTCCTCGACGGCGTGGTCAACGTGATCGCCCACATCGATGCGCGCAAGATCAAGCGCTACGGCGGCAACTACTCCTCCTTCGAGACCCAGCGCGCCGCCGCCATGGTGCTGTCGCAATCGGCCTACGAGAAGCAGTTGCGCCAGCGCAACCACCTGCAATCGTTCATCGACCGCTTCAAGGCCCAGGCCACCAAGGCGCGCCAGGCGCAAAGCCGGATGAAAATGCTGGCGCGCATGGAGGAGATCGCGCCCCTTACCGCCAGCGCGCCCTTCTCCTTCGAATTCCGCGAGCCGGTCTCCACCCCCAACCCCCTGCTGGTGATGGAAGATGCCGATACCGGCTACACACTGGAAGACGGCGCGCAGAAGATCATCGTCGGCGGGGTCAAGTTCTCGCTGCAGCAGGGCCAGCGCATCGGCCTGCTCGGCGTGAACGGCGCCGGCAAGTCGACCCTGGTGAAAACCATCGCCAATGAACTGCCACTGGTGAACGGCATCGCCCGCTTCGGCAAGGGCCTGGTGATCGGCTATTTCGCCCAGCACCAGGTCGAGATGTTGCGCCACGACGAGTCGCCGCTCTGGCATATGGTCAAGCTTGCGCCGACCACCCGCGAGCAGGAGTTGCGCAATTTCCTTGGCGGCTTCAACTTCCCCGGCGACATGGTCACCAGTTCGATCAAGCCCTTCTCCGGCGGCGAAAAAGCGCGCCTGGCCCTGGCCCTGCTGGCCTGGCAGCGCCCCAACCTGCTGCTGCTGGACGAACCGACCAACCACCTGGACCTGGAAACCCGCGAGGCCCTGACCATGGCGCTGGCCCAGTTCGAAGGCACCCTGGTGCTGGTCTCGCACGACCGCCACCTGCTGCGCGCCACCACCGAGCAGTTCATGATCGTGGCGAACGGCCGGGTGCAGGAGTTCGACGGCGACCTCGACGACTATCGCGAATGGCTGCTCAAGACCAAGCTCGCCAAGGCCGACGCGCCAGCGCCGCTGCCGGCCAAAGTCATCGAGGCGCCAAAAGTCGAGGTGAAGGCCGAGGTAAGGAACGAGCGGCCGAAGCCCGCGCCCAGTGCCACCCCGGTGCAGCGCCAGGAACAGAAGAAGCTGGAAGCCGCCGAGCGCCAGCGCCGCTCCAACCTGACCAAGCCGCTGGAGACGCGCATCAAGCGCCTGGAGGAGCAGATCGCCAAGCTGACCACGAGGAAGAAGGCCGTGGACGCGCGCCTGGCCGAACCCTCGATCTACGAGGACGCCAACAAGGAAGAACTCAAGACCGTGATGCTGGACCAGGCCTACGCGGTGCGCGAACTGGAGACGCTGGAGACCGAGTGGCTGGAGAAGCAGGCGGAACTGGAGAAAATCACCGGCGCAGCCGCTTGAAGCCACACAAGGCAGTCCTTGGCCCCGCCCTCTCCTGCCGTTCGCATTGAGCCGCAGTTTCGAGACGCGGAAATGCGCGTGCCGGAACGTCGGTGGAACACGCGTCCTTCGACAAGCTCAGGACGAACGGGTATGGGTACGGTCGTGAGGAGCGGGTTGAGACCCGGAAATACCTAGACCGCGATACCCTGCGACGACAGGTACTCGTCGTAGGTGCCGGAGAAGTCGACGATCTTCCCGCCTTCCTTGATCTCGATGATGCGGTTCGCCAGGCCGTTGACGAACTCACGGTCGTGCGAGACGAAGATCAGGGTACCGGGGTACTTCTCCAGGCCGATCTGCAAGGACTCGATCGACTCCATGTCCATGTGGTTGGTCGGCTCGTCCATCAGCAGCACGTTGGAGCGGGACAGCATCAGCTTGCCGTACAGCATGCGGCCCTTCTCACCGCCGGAGAGGACCTTGACGGTCTTTTTCAGGTCATCGCCGGAGAACAGCAGGCGCCCGAGAGTGGAGCGCACGATCTGGTCG
>Ga0307511_10000815_pt1 | contig 33253 bp, 29 predicted proteins | sample 13_EM_MG_FD_200266 | JGI IMG/M metagenome (GOLD analysis project Ga0307511, IMG submission 200266) | Populus trichocarpa ectomycorrhiza microbial communities from riparian zone in the Pacific Northwest, United States - 13_EM | ecosystem: Host-associated > Plants > Roots > Unclassified | place... | reverse complement strand
CCAGCAGCCAGTTCTGCCGGTCCGCGTAGGGCACCCACTGCTCGTTGAAGAACACGTGCGTGCCGGCCAGCCCGAGCCGCGCGGCGAGGCTGCGGGTGCGGCCGGCGATGCCCATGTCGGGCACCTCCGGGTTGGGGTGGCGCATGCCCATGAAGAACAGCCGCACGTTGTCGTGGCGGGCGCGCAGCTTGTCCACGGCGTGCACCAGGGTCAGCGGGTCGAACCAGTTGTAGACGCCACCGCCCCAGACGATCACCTTGTCCCGCTGGGAGATGCCGTTCACCACGCCCTTGATCGCCGGCGCGGTGCGCTGCGCCGGCTTGGCCGGCAGCCCGAACGGCACTTCGGCGATCAGCGAGCGCACGGTCGGGTCGGCGTCGTAGACCTGCGGGGTGAGCCGGCCCAGCGCCGCCAGGTGACCCAGCCAGAAGTGCCGCTGCCGATCGGAGGCGCACAGGAAGAAGTCGCCCCGCTTGAGCTGGTTGTTGAGCACGGTGGTGACGCCGGCGACGTCCTTGACCCGCTTCTCGTCGTTGCCGCCCTTGGCCTGCTCCAGCAGCTCCAGGTGCATCGGGTCGTAGACGTCGCAGACCACGATCTTGGTCGACCGCGCGGCCTTCAGGCTCTGCACCATCTCCAGCACGTGCCCCTGCAGCACGATCACGTCGGCCCAGTCGACGTGATCGAGCAGGCCGCGCACCGTGGACTGGGCGACCGGGAAGGCCGACGCCGGCGGGTCGCAGCGCTTGTTGGTGGAGACCAGCCGCACCTCGTGCTCCCCGGCCAAGGTCTCGGCCATGTGCCAGGCCCGGATGGCCGGGCCGGCCATCTGCTCGGACAGCGCGTCGCCGGTGATCACCAGGATCCGCCGCGGCCGGCCGAACGGCTCGTCCAGGCCGAACGCGTCGACCAGGGCCTCATGCGCGGCCAGGTAGCGGGGCAGCGGGTAGGCGGGCTCCATTGCCTTGCGCATCAACGGAACCAGGTCGGCGTCGGTGCGGACCCGGGCCGCCTGCTCGGCCTTGCGGGACTCCGTCAGCGAGGGCAGCAGCTCGACGAACTGGTCGATGGCCAGCAGTCCGGCCAGCGTTTCCCTGGGCACGGCAACGGGTTGCGCGTCGTCACGACGGTCGGCCGGCCGCTTGGTGATCTCCAGCTGGGTGGCGTCGATCTCGCCCCGCGCGGTGGCCCGTCGGACCGCCAGCGCCATCGCGGCCGGCATCGCCCGGGCCAGCGTCTCGTCGGAGAGGTTCTTGTACATCGCGGCGAGCGCGTTGCGCTCCAACAGGTAGTGCTCACGTGAGGAGTCCACATCGGACATCGAGGCGTGGTGGCGGTGGTAGGCGAGCGACCGCGGCTCGTAGCGCACCCGCCAGCCGCGCAGGTTCAGCCGCCAGCCCAGATCCACGTCCTCGTAGAACATGAAGAAGCGCTCGTCGAAGCCGCCCAGCGCGCGGAACAGGTCGGCCCGCACGAACATTGCCGAGCCGGTGCCGAACAGCACGTCCCGGGCGACGTCGTGGCTGCCGTCGTCGGGCTGGCCGGCGTGCCGCTTGTAGCCCATGCCGAACCAGGTCAGTCCGCCGTCCACGAAGTCGATCAGCTTGCCGTCCCAGTCCAGCACCTTGCTGGCCACCGCGCCCACGGTCGGCTGCGCCCGCAGCGTCTCGACGGCTGCGGCGACCCAGTCGGCGTGCGGCCGGGCGTCGTTGTTGAGGAAGGCCAGCACCTCGCCGGTCGCGTGCCGCACGCCCAGGTTGCAGCCGCCGGCGAAGCCGAGGTTGTCGGGGGCCTGGACGAAGGTCACGCCCGGCTCGGCGCGCAGCCGCTCCGCGCTGCCGTCACCGGAGTTGTTGTCGACGCAGACCAGCTGCAGCCGTTCGGGTGGGTAGTCCAGCTCCGTGCGCAGCGCGCGCAGGCAGGTCAGAGTGTCCTCGAGGCCGCGGTAGTTGACGACGACAACCGACACCGAGGGCTGGGTTACCCCCTCCGACACGCTGGTCTCCCTCCGTATGTGACAGAGCTGATGCTCGACCCCGGCCAGCAGGTCGTCGGTGACAGTGCTCGACCCTGCAAGCAGGTCCTAGATCCCAAGCCTGCACTACGGACCTGTGCGCGCCGAGATCAGGGTAAACCCCGATTGCCCCGTATGCTCGCCCGAGCTACATTTTGCTCAGTCGAGCAAAAAGCGGCTCGGTCAAGCAAAGGAGGGGCCATGACCAGGGTGATCAACCTGCTGTACGCCAACCTCGGGCTCGCGCTGCTGCAGGCGGTGCTGACCTTCGTCTTCTACGGGTCGCTGGTCGCCTACCAGGCGCACGGCAACGCGGCGGCCTACAGCGTGTTCGAGAACACAACCTGGATCCGACCGGTGGCGGTGTCGCTGGTCTCGCTGATCTACGTGGGCATCGCCCGGAAGCTGCGATCCGGCAGCCGGGCCACCTACATCCGCGTGGTGGTCATCGCCGTGGTCGGCTCGCTGGGCCTGGCCTGGGGCATCAGCACCGGCCAGTTCCCGATCTGGATGGAGGCGCTGATGGGCGCCCAGGCCGCGGTGCTGGTCGCGCTGTTCGTCGCGGCGATGCGGCCGTCGGTGCGCACGCAGTTCGGCAAGAAGGCGGCGGCGTGAACCGCCGGCAGCTGCTCGGCCTGGCCGCCGCGGGCGTGACCGCCGCGGCCGGCGCCGGCGTGACGACACACGGGAAACCGCCGCTGCTGATCGTGCACGGCTCGCACGGCAGCGGCGGCGCCTACCTCCAGCTGGTGGGGGAGCTCATACAGCGTGGTCGCATCGCGATGGCGGTGGACTTACCCGGTCACGGCGCGGAGGGCTACTTCCCGATCTGGTACCAGGCCCCGCAGGATCTGCGCGCGATGACCACCGAGGTGTCGCCGATCGCCGGTATCTCGTTGCAGGACAACGTGAACCGCGTCGTGTCGGTGCTGCGGCGGATCGGGCCGGCGATCCTGGTCGGCCACAGCCTCGGCGGTGCGACCGTCAGCGCGGTGTGCAACGCGGCCCCGCAACTGGTGCGGCGTGCGGTGTACGTGTCCGGCTACTGCTGCACTGTGCTCAAGACGGTGAAGGACGCCTTCGAGAGCAAGGAAAACGCCGACAGCATGATGCTGAAGTTCCAACCCGCCGCGGACGGCGCCGTGGTGCTGGCCAACCGGTTCAACTGGCGCACGAACGACCCGGACGTGCTGGCACTGCTGCGGGAGACCTACATCGCGGACGGCACGGACGCGCAGCTGCGGGCCTCGATCGGCGGGTTGCAGCCGGACGAGCCGTACGGGGTGAGCCTGTCCGACTGCTCGCTCCAGCCGGCGACCGGTGGCCGGGTGCCGCGCACGTATGTGCGGTTCACGCAGGACCGGGCGATGCCGTTGGCGCTGCAGAACCGGATGATCAGCGATGCCGGCCGGTTCGACGTGCACGACGTGGCGGCGTCCCACTTCGGTGTGATGACCAAGGCGGCCGAGGTTGCGGCGATCCTGGACTCGCTGCGCTAGCGGCCGGCCCAGGTGCGCCACAACTCGCGTCGGCGCACGCGAGCCGTGGCCGAGATCCGAACCCGGGAGACGAGCGCTGAGGGCAGCCGCCACATCACGTCGGCGAGCACGGCCAGCCGCAGCGGCACCCGGAAGTTCGCCCCCGGCGCGGGCTTCCGGAACGGCAGCACGGCCGTGATCGCCGTGAACCGGGCCAGCTGTTCGAGCGCCACCAGCAGCGGCGCGCAGCGCACGAGCATCAGCAGGCGGTTGCGTTCGTTCCAGTGGTGAAACTTCGACGACCCGAGTCGGCTGCTCGCCCCGTGCCGGTGCACGACGCGCGCCGGCACGGAAATCACTCGCCAACCACGCAGCCGCAGTCGCCACGACGTGTCGGTGTCCTCGTAGTAGCAGAAGAAACCGGCCGGCACGCCGCCAACCGACCGCAACGCCGCCGTGCGCATCAGCACCGCGCCGCCGCAGAAGCCGAACACCTCGCGACCTGCCAGTGCCGTGTCCGCGCCGTGCCCGTCGACTGTCAACCGCACGCCGACCGACTGCACGGAGCCGTCCGGCAGCTCCAACGACGACGTGGCCGCCGCCGCGTCACTGTGACGGTCCAACGCCTCCTCCAGCGTGGCGATCCACGACTGGTTCGGCACGGCGTCGTCGTTGAGCCACGCCACGAACTCGGTGTCGACGCGCGGCAGGGCCGCCGCCAACGCGCCGGCGTAGCCGCGATTGCGGGGTAGCCGCAGCACGTCGTGGCCGGCGAGCAGTTCGGCCGTGCCGTCGTCGGAGGCGTTGTCCACGACCAGTACGCGTAGCTCGCGGTCCTGGGCGGCGAGGGCGTCCAGGCATTCACGGATGTGCGCCCGGCCGCGCCAGGTCACCACCACGACGGTCGAACGGGCTTCAGCCACGGCCGCAGACGGTACATGTCACCCTTGGGCGTGCCCGAACTCGTGGTGCTGACCGATCAGCTGCTCGCCCCCGTGCCCGGCGGCACCGGCCGCTACACCAGGGAACTCGCCGCCGCGCTGGCCGTGACCGCGCCGGCCGGCTGGACCGTCACGGGCGTCGTGGCGCGGTGCGCGGACCCGAGCGCGGCACGCATCGACGGAGTCGAGGGGCCGCGCATGCTTCCGGTGCCGCGGCCGGTTCTGGCGCGACTGTGGCAGCGGGGCGTGCCGTTGTGGCCCGGCGGCGACGCCGTGCACGCGCCGACGCCGTTGTCACCGACTGTCGTCAAGCGCGGGCGCACGCTCGTCGCCACGGTCCACGACGCGGTGCCGTGGACGCATCCCGAAACGCTCACGCCGCACGGTGCGCAATGGCACCGCACGATGGTGTCGAGGCTCATGCGCAAGGCCGGCGCGATCGTGGTGCCGACCGAGACCGTCGCGACGGAGCTCGCCGAGCACGTCGCCGGTTCCGCCCCCGTGCACGTGGTCGGTCACGGCGTGCCGGAAGCGCTGGCCGAGGAGCCGTCCGATGCCGACTCCGTGGCCCGCCGCCTGGAGCTGCCGCCGCGGTACGTGCTCGCGGTTGGCACGCTTGAGCCACGCAAGGGCATCGATGTGCTGATCGCCGCCATGGGCCTGCCCGAAGCGCCGGATCTGCCCGTGTTGCTGGTCGGCGCGACCGGCTGGGGCCGGGTCGACGTGTCCTCCGAACGGGTGAGATCTCTGGGATCGCTGACCGACGCCGAGCTGGCCGTCGTCCTCCATCGGGCGACCCTGCTGGCTCTCCCGAGCCGGGCCGAGGGCTTCGGCCTGCCCCTGCTGGAGGCCATGGCGGCGGGCGTGCCGGTGGTCCACTCGGACGCGCCGGCGCTGGTCGAGGTGGCCGGCGGCGCCGGTTTCACCAGCCGCCGCGGCGACCCGAAATCGCTGGTCGCGGCGTTGCGCACGGTAATCGACGAGCCGGCCGAGGCCCGCGCGGCGGTCGCCCGCGGGCGGGCCCGGGCGGCCGAATTCACCTGGCGCAGGGCGGCCGAGTCGGTCTGGACGGTGCACCTGGGCCTGGGCACGCACAGTTAGGCCATTCGTCGGTAATGATCACCACGGCCGCCGTACTCTGCTCCGGTGCACCATCTCGACCCCAGCGTGTTGATCGACGCCACGGCCGTGCCCGCCGACCGCGGCGGCGTCGGACGATATGTCGACTCGCTGACGGCCGCGTTGGATGCCGACGGAACCCGGCTCAGCGTGGTCTGCCAGCCGCGTGACGCTGCCCTGTACGCGCAGCTGGCGCCCGGTGCGCGGATCGTGCCCGCCCCGGAGTCGGTCGCCGCGCGCACCGCGCGCCTGATGTGGGAGCAGGGAGCCCTGCCGCGGCTCGCCCGGGCGCTCGGCGTCGACGTCGTGCACTCGCCGCACTACACGATGCCGCTGGCCAGCCCGGTCGGCTCCGTGGTCACGCTGCACGACGCCACCTTCTTCACCGACCCTGTGCTGCACTCCTCGGTCAAGGCCCGGTTCTTCCGGACGTGGACCCGTATGTCGCTGTCCCGCGCGACCCTGTGCGTCGTGCCCAGCCGCGCCACCGCCAACGAGCTCACGCGCGTGGCCAACGCCGACCGTCGCGTGCTCCAGGTCGCGCACCACGGCGTCGAGGGTGACCGCTTCCACCCGCCGTCGCCGGAGGAGGTCCAGACCGTGCGCACGGCCCTCGACCTCCAGGACACCCCGTACGTGGCGTTCCTGGGCGCGCTGGAGCCGCGCAAGAACGTGCCCGCGCTCATCCGCGGCTTCGCTCGCGCCTGCCAGGGGCGCACCGACCCGCCCGCGCTCGTGCTCGCCGGGCAGCCGGGCTGGGACACGCAGGTGGAGAGCGCTCTGGACGCCGTGCCGCACCGCATCCGGGTGATCCGTGCCGGCTACCTGCCGTTCGAGCAGCTGTCCGGCTTCCTCGGCGGCGCCGTCGTCGTGGCCTATCCGAGTCTCGGCGAGGGCTTCGGCCTGCCCGTGCTGGAGGCCATGGCCAGCGGCGCGTGCGTGCTCACCACGCGGCGGCTCAGCCTGCCCGAGGTCGGCGGCGACACCGTCGCGTACTGCGGCGTCGGGGCCGGCGACATCGCCGCCGGGCTCACCGAGCTGCTCGACGACCCAGCGCGCCGTTCGTCGCTGGCCGCGGCCGCGCAGCTGCGGGCCAAGGAGTTCTCGTGGGCGGCGTCCGCCGCCCGGCACCGGGAGGCCTACGGGCGGGCGGCTGTCCTGGCCCACCGTGCCCGCCACTAGTCTCATCCGGCGTGACGCAGCCCGAGCCGAAGACCTATGGCGACGAACTAGCGGTCGTGACCATCACCTACTCCCCGGGTGAGGTGCTCGGCCGGTTCCTCGACACGCTGGCCAAGGCCACCACGCGCACTGTCACCGTGATCCTCGCGGACAACGGCTCCACCGACGGCGCGCCGGAGAAGGCCGCCGCCGAGCGGGACGAGGTCCACCTGGTGCGCACCGGCGGCAACCTCGGCTACGGCGGCGCCGCCAACCGCGGTGTCGCCGAGCTGCCCGACGACGTCGGCTGGATCGTCATCGTCAACCCGGACATCGAGTGGGGCGCCGGCTCGCTGGACATCCTCATCGAGGCCGCCTCCCGCTGGCCGCGCGGTGGCTCGTTCGGACCGCTGATCCGCGAGCCCGACGGCCGCGTGTATCCGTCCGCGCGGCTGCTGCCGTCGCTGGGACGCGGTCTCGGGCACGCAGTGTTCGCCCGCCTGTGGCCCAACAACCCGTGGAGCCGCGAGTACCGGCAGCTGGACACCTCCGTCACCGAGCGTCCGGCCGGATGGCTGTCCGGCTCGTGCCTGCTGCTGCGCCGGGACGCGTTCGACTCCGTCGACGGCTTCGACTCCAGCTACTTCATGTACTTCGAGGACGTCGACCTCGGCGACCGGCTCGGGCGAGCCGGCTGGCTGAACGTGTACGTGCCCTCGGCCGAGGTCGTGCACCTCGGCGGGCACGCCACCGCGCGGGCCTCCGAGCGAATGCTGGCCGCGCACCACACCAGCGCGTACAAGTACATGTCCGAGCGCAATCGGGGGCCGTGGGCCGCGCCGCTGCGACTGGCCATCAAGGCCGGGCTGGCGCTGCGGCTGCGCCTGGAGCTCAGGGCTGGTCGTTCTCCGGCAGCGCCCCGCTGAGGCGGTCGGTCAGCGAGATGCGGCGGCCCGGGGTCTGCTGGGTCGTCGGGATGATGCCCGGCAGCTGCTTGGTCTGCTGGTCGCCGTCCCGTCCCTGGGGAGGCTGCTGAGGCTGGGCCTGCTGCTGGGGCCGCTGCGGGTGCGGCTGCTGGGTCGGCTGGACGTGCGGCAGCGGTTGGGACTGTTGGGTCGCCGGGATCTGCTGGGTCGGCTGGACCCGCTGCGGCGGCTGCTGGACCTGCTGCGGCGGCGGGGACTGCTGCGTCCCCGGGATCGGCTGGCCCTGGGGGAGTTGCTGGGTCTGGCCCTGCTGCTGGGGCGGCACCGGCACCTGGCCGGCCGCCACCGAGCCCGGCAGCACCACCGTGGTGTCCGGGTCCGGCTCACGCGGGTCGGCCGCGTTCACCACCACCCGCGGGATCTGCACCGTGGGCTTGGCGTCCATCGGCGACGTCGCGTTGTTCGGCGTCACCGCCCACCGGTTGCGGGCACTGGCGCGGGCGAGTGCTGCGTCGGCCCGGTCGCGGGGGTCCATCTCCCGACCTCTCCTACCTTCGGCGTGCCGGCCGCCGGGTCCCATGCCCGATCGATCCGCCACGTGCAAGAGTATTCCCTCGGTCGCGCCCGCGTCAGTGGAGGAGGAAACCCGGCATGTCGTCCAGCCTCGGACAGCAGGTCAGCAGGGTCGACGCCGTCGTGCTCGTCGGCGGGAAGGGCACCAGACTCCGCCCGTTGACCCTGTCGGCGCCCAAGCCCATGCTGCCCACCGCGGGGGTGCCGTTCCTGACGCACCTGCTGTCCCGGATCCGGGCCGTCGGCATCACCCACGTCGTGCTGGGGACCTCGTACAAGGCCGAGGTGTTCAGCGAGTACTTCGGCGACGGGTCCCGGCTCGGGCTCGAGCTGGAGTACGTCGTCGAACAGGAGCCGCTCGACACCGGCGGCGGCATCCGCAACGTCGGCGACCGGCTGCGCGAGGACGACGTCATGGTCTTCAACGGCGACATCCTGTCCGGCGTGGATCTGGCGGCCGTGGTGGGAACCCACCGCGACAACGACGCCGACGTCACCCTGCACCTGGTGAAGGTGCCCGATCCGCGGGCGTTCGGCTGCGTGCCGACCGACGCCGAGGGCCGGGTCACCGCCTTTCTGGAGAAGACCGACAACCCGCCGACCGACCAGATCAACGCCGGCTGCTACGTCTTCCGGCGCGAGGCCCTGATGACCATCCCCACCGGGCGTCGGGTGTCCGTCGAGCGGGAGACCTTCCCCGGCCTGCTCGCCTCCGGCCACCGGCTCCAGGGGCACGTCGACACCTCGTACTGGCTCGACCTCGGCACCCCCGGGGCGTTCGTGCAGGGCTCCGCCGACCTCGTCCGCGGCATCGCCCCCTCCGCCGCCCTCCCCGGTTCCCCCGGCGAGGCCGTCATCCTCGACGGCGCCACCGTCGACCCCACGGCCGTCGTCCGCGGCGGCTCCACCATCGGCGTCGGCTGCGTCGTCGAGGCCGGCGCCGTCGTCGACGGCTCCGTGCTGTTCGACGGCTCCGTCATCCGCTCCGGCGCCACCGTGTCGTCCTCCCTGGTCGGCGCCCGTGCCGTCGTCGGCTCCGGCGCCGTCCTCCGCGACGTCGTCATCGGTGACGACGCCGTCGTCGGCGCCCACTGCGAGCTCCTCCACGGCGCCCGCGTCTGGCCCGGCATCCACCTCCCCGACACCTCCGTCCGCTTCTCCACGGACGCGTAAGCCATGGCCCCTCGGTTCGACATCACGCGGGTCCGCCTGCGCAACTACAAGAGCATCGAGTCGTGTGATGTCGAACTCGGCCCGCTCACCCTGCTCGTAGGCCCCAACGGCTCCGGCAAGACCAACTTTCTCGACGCCCTGCAGTTCGTCTCCGATGCGTTGAACACCAACCTGGAGAATGCGTTCCGCGAGCGCGGCGGCTTCCGCTCGGTGAGTCGTTTCGGGGACCGTGAAGTAGAAATCGAGATCACTCTTGACTCTGATGGGCAGACGCAAGGTTACGGTCTTGTTCTCGCGCCGACTGGCGAGAGTGGGTATCGGATCGTAAGCGAGTCGTGGAAGCAGTCCGATGGATCGGCATGGTCGGACACCGTCGCGCATGGCCCTGGTCGACTCGGGCTTCCTCTCAGTGAACCCGACGACCCACAGTTCCTGGTGCTGGAGACTCTTGCGGGGGTTCGGTCGTTCAGTCCGATCCCCGAGCAGATGCGGGACATCAGCCGCCCGGACGAGGGGGACAGGCTGCTGAGAGACGGCTCCAACGCGCCGAACGTGATCGCCAGGCTGACGGCCCAGGATCCCGCTGCGAAGCAACTGGTCGAGGAATACCTGAGGCTGGTTGTCGAGGGCATGGTTGGTGTCGAGTCTCGTCAGATCAGCTCATGGCAGGCGTTGTTCTTCAAGCAGGAGGTCGGGGAAGCCGGGCAGACCCGAGAATTCGATGCGTTGTCCATGTCCGACGGCACGCTTCATGCCTTGGGAGTGCTCACAGCGTTGTTCGAGGGCACTGAAACTGTCGGCATCGAAGAGCCAGAGAGCGGCCTGCACCCCGCCGCCGCGGCCGTGTTGATGGACGCGTTGCGGGACGGTGCCCACCGCCGGCAGGTGATCGTGACAACGCACAGCCCCGATCTGCTCGACGTTCCCGGGCTGGAGCCGTCCGAAGTGCTTGCGGTGCGCTCCGTTCGAGGCAAGACCATCATCGGCCGGCTCAACGAGGCCGGAACCTATGCGCTCAAGGAGTCTCTCTACAGCCCCGGCGCGTTGATGCGGACCAACTACCTGCAGCCGGAGAGCGACGAATGACACTTCCGGTTGTGGTGCCAGTCGTCGAAGGCCACGGCGAGAGCTCCGCGGTTCCGATGCTGCTGCGCCGATTTTGCTGGGAGTTGGGCTGGTCTCACCAGGTGGCTCAGGCGTTCCGCGTGCCACGAACCAGTCTGGCCGATCCGAAGAAGTTGAGTGATGCGGTGGCTGTGGCGTCCCGCAACGTTCCAGGTGCTGGTGGGGTGCTTGTCCTGCTCGACGCCGACGACGACTGTCCGGTGGACCTGAACGCGAAACTCCATGACGCGGTGTGCGATTCCAGGTGTCGGGTCGAGATCGTGGCTGCCAATAGGGAGTTCGAGGCGTGGTTCCTCGCGTCGATCCCTTCGCTTCGGCAGCACGATGCCGTGCAGTCCGACGCGGTCTTCGACGCAGATCCGGAACGGAAGCGTGGCGCGAAGGAGCAACTCGCCAAGCTGATGGTGACGCCGTACCGAGAGGTGCGGCACCAGCCGGCCTTCTGCAGCCTGATCGACCTGGAAACCACGTGGCGGAATAGTCGGTCGTTCCGGCGGTTGATGAGTGCTGTGCAACGGTTGCTGGAGGTGGAAGCGCCGCCGTGGATGCTGTGACCCGCCGCTGGAGGCCTGACTACCCGCTGGACATCGGTGCGGTGGTGGGGTCTCTGCGGCGCGGGGCGGGGGATCCGGCGTTCCAGACCGGTCCGGACGGGGCGTTGTGGCTGACGGGCAACGCGGCGTCGGGGGCGGGGTCGCTGCGGCTGGCTCGTCGGGACGGCGAGGTGGTGGCGCAGGCCTGGGGTGAAGGGGCCGAGGAGCTGCTGGACGGGGTGCCGAGGCTGCTGGGGGCGGAGGATGAGCCGGAGGCGTTCCAGGCGCACCACCCGCTGATCGAACAGACGCGGCGAAGGATGCCGGGGCTGCGGCTGGGGGCGACGGACCGGGTGTGGGACAGCCTGGTGCCGGCGATCCTGGAGCAGAAGGTGACGGGCTACGAGGCGCGCCGGTCGTGGCGGGATCTGTGCCGCCGGCACGGGGAAAGGGCCCCGGGACCGGCGCCGCTGGGCATGAGGGTGCCGCCGACGCCGAGGGCGATCCTGTCGGTCAAGGACTGGGAGTGGCACAAGGCAGGGGTGGACGGGCAGCGGCGAAGGACGCTGCTGAACGCGGCGGCGGCCGCGCATGCGTTGACGAGCAAGGAGAAGCTGCGGCTCATCCCGGGCATCGGGGTGTGGACGACGGCGGAAGTGGCGCAGCGGGCCTGGGGCGACCCGGACGAGGTGAGCGTGGGCGACTTCCATATCCCGAGCGTGGTGGGCTGGGCGCTGGTGGGCCACGCGCTGGACGACGACGGCATGCTCGAGGTGCTCGAGCCGTACCGGCCGCAGCGCCAGCGCGCGGTCCGCTACATCGAGGCGTCGGGGTTCAGGAAGCCCCGATTCGCCCCGCGGTACGCAGCAAGGGATTACCGAGCGATCTAGCGGTAGCGGGACAGGGCGAGGTCGACTAGTTCGGGGACGGTGTCGACGTTGGACGGCAGCGCCTCGACGGGCCACCACTGGAGGTCCACGGACTCGGCGCTGCGCACGGGCTTGGCGCCGACGGGAGCCCGGACCAGGAACCGCACGTCGAAGTGCCGGGTGGGCTTGCCGAGCGAGCAAGTGATGCCGTGCACGTCGACGTGCAGCGGAGTGGGCTCGATGCGAAGCCCGCGGATGCCGGACTCCTCGGTGGCCTCCCGAAGGGCGGCGTCGACCAAGGTGGCGTCGGACGGCTCGCAGTGGCCGCCGAGCTGAAGCCACCGCCCGACCCGAGGATGCAGGGTCAGCAGCACGTTCTCGGCGGTGGCGTCGAGCACCAGGGCGGAGGCGGTGATGTGCCCGGGCTCGCACGACCGCTGACAGGCGTCCGCACGCGCGGCCAGGAAGCCGAGGAAAGCCTGCCGCAGCGCCTCCTGCGGCTCGTTGTCGGGCTTCCAGCCGGTCAGCGTCGACACAGCGTCGGCATGCAGGCTCACAGACCCTCCTCGCTGGCGCTCGTCGTGTCTGCGGCCAAGGGCGCAGTGCCCGATGGTTCGCTCGCAAGCTCGCTCACAGCTCCACCAATCCCAGTTCGGTCGGCGCGGGCGGGCGGGGCCCGGCGGCGCTGTCGGCGGGATGCCCGACGGCGACGGCGCCGAGCGGCGACCAGTCGGCCGGCAGGTCCAGCACCGCGCGCACGATGTCGGGACAGAAGATGGTCGACGACACCCAGCACGAGGCCAGGTCCTCGGCGGCCAGGGCGACCAGCAGGCCCTGCACGGCGGCCCCGCCGGCCACGGTGAACATGGTGCGCTCGGCGGCCTGCCGCGCCGGGTCGGGGTAGTCGTGCGCGCCGTCCATGACCATGAACGGCAGCACCAGCTCGGTCGCGCCCCACAGCAGGTCGCCGCGGGCGACGCGCCGCTCGATCCGGGCCTCGTCCCAGCCGTCGTCACGGAGATCGGCGCGCCACTGGTCGCGCATGGCCTCCAGCAGCTTGGTCCGCCGCGCCCGGTCCCGCACCCACACGAACCGCACGGGATGGGTGTGGTGCGGCGCGGGCGCCGTCAACGCGACGCCGATCGCCTGGCGCAACACGTCTTCGTCCACGGGCTCGCCCGAGAAGCTGCGCACGGAACGCCGCAGCAGCACGGCCTCCCGCCGGCCCTGGGCGATGGATTCGTTGGTGCCCAGGCGGAACAGGTCCTGCTCGACCGGCCGGTTCAGGTCACGCGCGGTGGAGCCGTTGTCGGTCAGGGACAATCCGCGCACCACGGCCACCGGCACCGCGCCGAGCTTGCCCTTGACCAGGTCGCCGGCGGCGGCGATCTCGTCGGCCACGGCGACCTCGGTCACCACGAGCTCATTGCCCTGGCCGTCCACCTCGCCGGCGTAGCTGCGGATCACGGTCAGCCCGGACGCGCCGATGGCGGCGTCGGTCTGCCCGACCCGCCAGGCCCGGCCCATCGTGTCGGTGATCACCACGGCCACCTCGACGCCGAGCCGTTCGCGCAGCTCCACGCGCAGCTTCAGAGCCGACGCGTCCGGGTCCAGCGGCAGCAGCGCGATCTCGGCCTGGGACACGTTGGAGTTGTCCACGCCGGACGCGGCCTGCACGATGCCGAGCCGGTTCTGCGTGATCAGCGTGTTCTTGACCCGGGCCAGCACCCGCACCGACTCGGAGACCACCAGCTCCCGGCGGCGGGCGTCGCGCTGCTCCGGGTCGTCCGGGGCCGGCACCAGCTGACCCTCCACTTTGGACACGATCTTGCTGGTGACCACGAGCACGTCGCCGTCGCGCAGCCACGGCGCGGCCTCGGCGATGGCGGCGGACAGGTCGTCGCCGGGCCGGAACTCGGGCAGACCGGGCACCGGCAGCAGTTCGACGGAGCCCTCGGCGTGATCGGTCACAGCGACACTCCAGCCAGCTCAAGCGCGGCGCGGACCATGTCCGCGGTGGCGTCCACATCGGACATCAGCAGCGGCACGTTGCGCACGGTCACGCCGTCCACGACGGCCTTGTCCTCCGGCGCGATCAGCCAGCCGTCCAGCACGCCGTCGGCCTTGCGCGAGCCGTAGTGCCGGCCGACCGCCTCGGCGCTGGTCTCCACGCCGATCGCGGTCAGGCAGGCGTCGGCCATGCCGCGCACCGGCTTGTCGCCGATGATCGGCGAGACGCCGACCACGCCGCCCGAGGTCTGCCGAACCGCTTCGCGGACACCGGGAATCGACAGCACGGTGCCCACGCTGACCACCGGGTTGGACGGCGCCAGCAGCACCGCGTCGGCGGCGGCGATGGCGTCCAGCACGCCCGGCGCCGGCTTGGCCTCGTCCGCCCCGACCGGCACGATCGAGTGCGCCGGCAGCTCGGCGTGGTACCGGATCCACCACTCCTGGAAGTGGATCGCGCGCCGCTCGTCCTCGGAGCCGGGCACGTCCACCACGACGTGGGTCTCCACCTGGTCGTCGGTCATCGGCAGCAGCCGCACGCCGGGCTGCCAGCGCGCGCACAGCGCCTCGGTGACCGCCGACAGCGGATAGCCCGCGCGCAGCATGCGAGTCCGCACCAGGTGGGTGGCGATGTCCCGGTCGCCCAGCCCGAACCACGGCGCCTCCGCGCCGTAGGCGGCCAGTTCCTCCTTGACCCGCCAGGTCTCCCCGGACAGCCCCCAGCCCCGCTCGCGGTCGATGCCGCCGCCCAGGGTGTACATGCAGGTGTCCAGATCCGGGCAGATGCGCAGCCCGTGCAGCCACACGTCGTCCCCGGTGTTCACCAATGCGGTGATCTCTGCCCCTTCGGGCAGTGCCGCCGCCTTCAGGGCGGCCTTCACGCCGAGCAGGAACCGCGCTCCGCCGACACCGCCGACCAATACCACGACCTTCACAGGGCGCAATCCTTTCACGCGTGCGGGTGAAACCTCAGCTGAGCCAGAACCGGAACAGGAAGTAGGCGTCGCCGAGCCAGCTGCTGTCCCCGCCGAGCAGGCGCAGCAGCCAGGTGCCGACGGCCGAGATCACCGCCCCGGCCTGGGGAAGGCCGATCACCAGGAGGAAGACCACCAGCGTCGCCCACGGCCGCACGCGCATCGCCACCGCCTGCGCCTCCCGGGACAGCCACGGCGCGATCACGCCGAAACCGTCGAAGCCGGGGATCGGCAGGATGTTGAACAGGAACGTCAGCACCTGCAGGTAGGCCAGGAACGAGAACGCGACGTAGAGCCCCAGCCCCAGCGGCAGGAAGTGGCTGGCCGCGATGAGCACCAGGCCGATCAGCAGATTGAACAGCGGGCCGGCCAGCGAGACCAGAGATTCGACAGGTTTCGAGCGCAACGCCCAGTGATTGATGAGCACGGCCCCGCCGGGCAGCGGCAGACCTCCGATGATCAGGTACACCAGCGGCAGCACGACCGTGAGCACTGGATCGGTGTAGAGGCGCGGGTCCAGGCTCAGGTAGCCGCGGTGCGCCACCTCGTGGTCGCCGCCGCGGTAGGCCACGACGGCGTGGCCGAACTCGTGCAGGCACAGGGAAACGACCCAGCCCCCGAGGATGAACAGCACGACGCCGATGGTGAGCGGCCAGTTGCGTGGCCCGTACGGGTCGTACGGGTACAGCGCGCACAGCACAGCACCGATGACTGTGATGCCCAGCAGGCCGAGGAACAGGGGGCTCGGTCGCACCGATGATCGGTTCACGGCGACCAGTGTGCCCGGTGGCCGAGGGTGACGGATTCCGGTATGACCAGGTGACAACGGCTGTTCGCCCTCTGTGACGGTGTCCCCCGACGTAAGTACTTCGCTTGACCCCTTGCAACGACACGGGTGTAATCACATTGGTGTCATTCACCGTCGAGGGGGCGGTGGGTGGTGTCCGCCAACCGGGGAGTGCGGAAGGCGAGGAGGCGGACGGACATGGAAATAGAAGGAGGCCGCGTCGTGGAAGCGGCCGAGATCGTCGGCATCGGCGCGCCCGCGCGCGAGTTCGGCCTGCTGGAATCCGGTGAGAGGGATTTCACGGTGCTGGACGGGGTGTTCGACGGCGACGACGAAGAGCAGGAGTGGCAGGAGCGCGCCCTGTGCGCGCAGACCGATCCCGAGGCGTTCTTCCCGGAGAAGGGCGGATCCACCCGAGAGGCCAAGCGGATCTGTCAGGGCTGCGAGGTGCGCTCGGAGTGCCTCGAGTACGCGCTGGCCCATGACGAGCGCTTCGGCATCTGGGGCGGGCTGTCCGAACGGGAACGCCGGAAGCTGAAGAAGAGGCCCGCGTAGCAGGCTCAACCCGCCGGGCAACTGGCCCGATGATCAGTCGTACGGTGTGCTCGACGCGCCGACGATGGGAGTGGCCAGTTGCCCGGTAAGGCCCAGCCGGTGCTGCGCACAGCGCCGGTGCTCGCGGTGCTCGTGTGCCATGACGGCGAGCCGTGGCTGCGGCTGGCGCTGTCGGCGCTGCGGCGCTCGATGCCGCGGCCGCGGCACGTGATCGCGGTCGACACCGGCTCCCACGACCGGACGCCGAAGTTGTTGGCGGAGGCCGCGTCCGGCGACAGGCCGGTGCTGGACGGCGTGCTGACCCTGCCCCGTGGAACCGGTTTCGGGGACGCGGTGCGGGCGGCCGTGGACCATGCCGTCCAGCGGTGGGGCGATCCCGGCCGCTGGCTGTGGCTGCTGCACGACGACAGCGCGCCGGAGCCGGACTGCCTGGCCGCGCTGCTGGCGGCGGCCGAGATGTCGCCGGCCGCGGGCGTGCTCGGCCCGCTCGGCCTGGACTGGAACGACCCGAACATCGTGGTGTCGGCCGGACTGTCCACGGATTCGTCCGGTCATCGGCAGACCGGGCTGTCCGCGCTGGAGAGCGCCCAGGCCCGGTTTTTCGAGCAGAGCACCGAATCCCTGGCGGTGAGCTCGGCCGGCGCGCTGATCTCCCGGGAGCTGTGGGACCACGTCGGCGGCTACGACCCGGTGCTGCCGATGTTCGGCGACGACCTGGATTTCGGTTGGCGGGCAAACAAAGCCGGCAGCCTGGTGTTGTCCGTGCCGACGGCCCGGCTGCGGCACGCCCGTGCGGCCAGCGTGGGCCAGCGTAGGCTGGACGCACTGGCCGCGCCGCCCGGTCCGTTCCTGCGCGGCGTGGAGCGCGCGCACGGCGTGCGGACGTTCCTGGTCAACTGCGCGCTGCCGTCCTTCCTGTTTGGACTACCGCGTCTAATACTGCTGTGCCTGTTGCGCGCCTTGGGTTTCCTGGTGCTGCGCCGGGGATCGGACGCCCGGGCGGAACTCGGTGCGATCCGCTATCTGCTCGGCGGGCGGGGGCGGCTGCTGGCCGCCCGGGCCGAGCGCCGGCGGATTTCTGTCGCCGGGCAGAGAAGTGTGCGCGGACTGTTCACCAGCCGCCTGACCCGTTTGCGCAACGCCTTCCGCGGCGGCCTGGCGGTGCTGGTCCGCCGGCGGGTGCAGGCCGACGCGGTGCTCGGCCGGCTGTCCGCGCCGGAGACCCCGCGCACGGGATGGCTCGATCCCGACGACAGCCGCCCAGATGCCAGTCGTCACGCCAAGCTTCCGGTCGGCCCGCAGGCGTTGCCGGCCGGCGCGCTGCGCGGCAAGCGACGCAGCCCCGCCGGACTGCGCCGGCCGCCGACAGTGGTGGTGCCGGTGGCCGCGCAGGCGCCGCCGGGACTGCGGCCGAGTCCGCGGCCCCGGCCGTCCCCGCGACGCCGCGGCGAGCAGGAGCCCAATCCGCTGGCCGACCTGATGCTGGTCGAGGTCGACCGGGGCGAGGTGATCCGGCAGCTGCTGCTGTCGCCGGCGCTGTGGATGTTCGTCGCGCTGTCGGTGCTCGGCGTGATCGTCAACGTCGATCGGCTCGGCGTCGATCTGGTCGGCGGCCGGCTGCTGCCCGTACGAGACCTGGCCGCGACGTGGTCGGCGTACCTGGCGACCTGGCATCCGGTGGCCGGCGGCACCGCCGCGCCCGCGCCGGCCGCGTTGGCAGTGCTGGGAAGTCTCGGCGCGGTGCTCGGCGGGCCGCAGTCCGCGGTGGCCGTGCTGCTGTTCGGCGACCTGCCGCTGGCCGGCGTCTCGGCGTACTTGGCGACGCGGCGAATGCGGGTCGCCAGGCCGATTCGCGCGCTGATCGCCGCCGCCTACGCCCTGCTGCCGGCGGCCGCGACGGCGGTGTCGCAGGGCCGGCTCGACGTCGTCGTCGTGCACCTGCTGCTGCCGTTGGTGCTTGCCGGCGCGGCAACTTTGTTGCGTGGCAACGCACCCGGCACCTGGGTGGCCACCGTGGCCAGCACGTCCATCGGCCTCGCGGCGATCGGCGCGTTCTCGCCGCTGACCCATCTGCTGGTGCTGGTCGGCGTCCTGATCGGCTTCGTCGCCGTGCCCGGCCACCGACGGGTGCTCGCGTTGTTCGGAATCGTGTTGCTACCGCTGGCTTTGCTGCTGCCTTGGCCGGCGGTCGTGTTGCAGCACCCCGATGTGCTGCTGCACGGCGTCGGCGCGCGGCTGCCCGACGTGCCGGAGGGGCTGACCCGGATCGTCACCCTTGACCCGGGCGGCCCAGGGGCCCTGCCGGTGATCGGGGTCTTCGTGGTGGTGGCCGCGGTCAGCGCGGCGGTGCTGCGGGCCAACCGGAATGTGCTGCCCGGCCTGGCGGTCGCGGTCGGCGGCGCGGTGGTGGTGGGGTACCTGTGGAGCCAGCAGGTGTGGACCGGCGCGCCGATGCTCGTGGTCGGGGCCGGGCTGCTGCTGGTCGTGCTCGGCGCGTGCGTGCCGGCCCCGGTCGTCTGGGAGATCCCGCACCTGCGCTTCGCCTCGATCAGCGCCGCCGTGGTGGTGGTCGGGCTGCTGGCCGCCAGCGCGCTGATCGCCGGCCGGCAGGGGCCGCTGCACGCCGGCGGCGACCCACGGTTCGTGCCGGCGATCGCCAACGAGCTGGCTACGAACAACGAGACGGTGCTGGAGCTGGCCCACGACGGCCGGCCGACCCGGCTGTCCGCCGGCGGCCTCGCCGGCTACGGCGACGACGACCTGGAGCCGGTGCCCGGGGCGGCCGAGCGGCTGGCCAAGCTCGGCGCGAACCTCATCGGCACCGACCACGACGCCGCCAAGGCGGCCATCGCGCAGCTGGCCGTCGACGGCGTGAGCTACCTCGTGCTGCCCGACGCCGCGGCCGCCGGGCGGCTGCACGATTCCGTCGGCGAACTCGCGACCGCCTCGCCGCCGATGTCCGACGGTCGGCCCGTGGCCCGCGTTCAGCTGGCCAACGGTCACGTTGTGTTGCTGGCCCCGCAACAGGCCCAGAAGGCCGTCACCGGCGGCACCCCGCCGACCGAGCTGGGCGCGCCCGGCATCGCGCCGGTCGACGCCTCGCCGCCGGACATCGCCGTGCGGGTGTCCGACGGACCCAGCGGCCGGCTGCTCGTGCTGGCCGCCGAGGACGAGCCGGGCTGGCGAGCCACCATCGACGGCCGTCCGGTCGCCACCGTGCGGGCCTGGGGGCACCTGATCGCCGTGCCGGTGCCGACCACCGCCGCCGACGTCACCGTCGACCAGCCCGGCACCCTACGCAGCTTCCTGCTCCTGGTCCAGGCCGCCTTCCTGCTCTTCACGGTGCTTGTCTCGCCGCGTCCCGCGGCGGGGCGAGGCCGCTATTGAGCCGCTGCCTGTCCTTGCCGGGCCAAGCGCCGGCGCGGCCTCGCGCTCGCCAGATCACCGACTCTTAGCCACCTCTTAGGCGGCCTAATCGCCGTCGATGACGTCCGGATCCAGGCCCAGGTAGCTGGCGATCTGCTCGACCAGCACATCGTGCACAAGATCGGCGAGATCCGCCCCGTCCTTGGCCCGGGCCTCCAGCGGCCGCCGGTACAACACGATGCGTGCCCGCGTGGGCACACCGCGTCGGTCGACCCCGGCCGGCACCAGCCGGGCCAGCGGCACGTTGCCGTCGTCGACGACGCCGTCCTCCCAGCTCAGCTCGTCGTCCGGGCCGACGTGCACCTCGGGCACGTCGTCCACGGCGACATCCAGCTGGGTCAGCTCGGTCCGCCAGCGCGCCTCGATCGGCTCGAGCGCCTCGATCACGAGCGCGTCAAACCGCTCGGCGCGGCTGCGCGCTGCCGGCAGAGTCGCCGGATAGAGCGGTCCGCGCAGGCCACGGCCGTGCCGGTCGCGACTGCGGCGTCCCCGACGCCTGGATCCTCTGGCCATCACCACGGCCAGTCAGCGTACGCGGGCGCGTGTCACCCGCGTGCCTGCACGCCGCCAAGAGTGGGAAGCGCTATCGTCAGCGATCGTGCGGAGCGTGAGGCGGTGCTCGCGAACCGGGTGCACCAACCCGGCAGTCGCCACGCTCACCTACGCCTATGCGGACTCCACCGCGGTCGTCGGACCCCTGGCCACCTACTCCGAACCGCACAGTTACGACCTGTGCGAGGAGCACGCCATGCGGCTCACGGTGCCCCGCGGCTGGGAGGTCGTCAGGCATGAGGGTGAGTTCGCCGCTCCCGAGCCGTCGGTCGACGACCTGACGGCGCTCGCGGAGGCGGTGCGGGAGGCCGGCCGGGTCGACCGGCCGGTGGACCGGGTCGACCCGAACCGGATCGACCCCTCCATGGGGGCCCATCGGCGGGGTCACCTGCGGGTGTTGCCCGACCCGATCGAGGACTGAACGCGCCGGTAGGCTGGCAGCGACCCATCCGAGCTACCCGGGAGAAGGCGTGCCGGACCTGTCTGCGATCGTCAAGGCCTACGACATCCGTGGGGTGGTCGGCGAGCAGTGGGACGCCGCTGTCGCACGTGACCTGGGCGCCGCGTTCGCCAAGCTCGTCGGCGGGCCTTCGGTGGTGATCGGGCATGACATGCGCGACTCGTCGCCGGGGCTGTCGGCCGCGTTCGCCGAGGGCGTGACCAGCCAGGGCGTCGACGTCGTGTCCATCGGGCTGGCCAGCACCGACATGCTGTACTTCGCCTCCGGCAGGCTCCAGCTGCCCGGCGCGATGTTCACCGCCAGCCACAACCCGGCCAAGTACAACGGCATCAAGCTGTGCCGGGCCGGCGCGGCGCCGGTCGGGCAGGACAGCGGCCTGGCCGAGATCCGGGACTGGGCGCAGCAGGGCGTGCCGGCGGCGCAGGGCCGCCACGGCGCCGTCACCCAGCGCGACATGCTCGCCGACTACGCCGCCTACCTGCGGCAGTTGGTCGACCTGAGCGGCATCCGGCCGTTGAAGATCGCGGTCGACGCCGGCAACGGCATGGGCGGCCACACGGTGCCCGAGGTGTTCGCCGGGCTGCCGATCGAGGTCGTGCCGATGTACTTCGAGCTGGACGGCAACTTCCCCAACCACGAGGCCAACCCGCTGGACCCGGCCAACCTGGTCGACCTGCAGCGCAGGGTCGTCGAGGTGGGCGCGGACGCCGGCCTGGCCTTCGACGGCGACGCCGACCGCTGCTTCGTGGTGGACGCCGACGGCAACCCGGTCTCGCCGAGCGCGGTGACGGCGCTGGTCGCCACCCGCGAGCTGGCCAAGGAGCCGGGGGCCACGGTCATCCACAACCTGATCACCTCCCGCTGCGTGCCGGAGATCGTGCTGGAGCGCGGCGGCAAGCCGGTGCGCACCCGCGTCGGGCACTCCTTCATCAAGCAGCGGATGGCCGAGACCGACGCGATCTTCGGTGGCGAGCACTCGGCCCACTACTACTTCCGGGACTTCTGGCGGGCCGACACCGGCATGCTGGCCGCCATGCACGTGCTGGCCGCGCTGGGCGAGCAGGACCGGTCGCTGGCCGAGCTGACCGCTGAGTTCTGCCGCTACGAGGCGTCCGGCGAGATCAACTCGACCGTGGCCGACCAGGCCGCCTCCACCGAGGCGGTGCGGTCCGCGTTCGCCGGCCGCGAAGGCGTGACCTTCGACGAGATGGACGGGCTCACCGTCGACCTCGGCGACGGCCGCTGGTTCAACCTGCGCGCGTCCAACACGGAGCCGCTGCTGCGGCTGAACGTGGAGGCACCCGACGCCGACGCGGTCGCCGCGCTGCGCGACGAGGTGCTGGCCATCGTCCGGCGCTGAGACTTTCCCCAGGGAGGAACCCGATGGCCGTCCAACTCGACCCGCAGCTGCTGGAGATCCTGCGCTGCCCGTCCCCCGACCACGCCCCGCTGCGCCCCGGCACCGCGGACGACGCCGAAGCGGACATGCTCACCTGCACCGAGTGCGGCCGCGGCTATCCCGTCCAGGACGGCATCCCGGTGCTGCTGCTGGACGAGGCGGTGCCGCCGCCGGGCGGCCTGGCCGGGTGAGCTGACGTGCTGGACGACACCCTGCTCGACGACCCGTCGCGGCTGGCCGACGTCGACAGCGGCGGGCTGCTGCGCGCGGCGGCGATGGCCGGCGCGCAGGTGCGGGCCATCGCCGAGGCGGCCGAGGAGGCGGGCGTCCAGCGGCTGGCCGAGGACCGGCCGCGGGCCCTGGTGCTGGTCACCCGGCCCGGCATCGGCGTGGCCGCGTCCCAGCTGCTGGCCGCGCTGCTGACCACGGCCTGCCCGGTGCCGGTGGTGCTGGCCGAGGCCGTGCCGAGCTGGATCGGCGCGCTGGACATGGTCATCGCCCACACCGACGACCCCGGCGACGTGGTGCTGGCCGAGTCCCTGGACCGGGCCACCCGGCGCGGGGCCCGGGTGATCGTGACCGCCCCGCCGGACGGCCCGGTGGCCGCCGCTGCCGCCGGGCGGGGCCTGCTGCTGCCGCCCCGGGTGCCGGTGCCGGACGGGTTCGGCTTCGCCCGCGCCCTGGCCGCCGGCCTGGCCGTGGTCGGGGCGCTCGGGCTGCTGCGCGCCGACCTGGGCGAGCTGGCCGACGAGCTGGACCGCGAGGCCGAGCGCGACCACCCGATGCACGAGTCGTTCGTCAACCCGGCCAAGAGCCTGGCGCTGCGCGTCGCCGACCGCACGCCGCTGCTGTGGGGCCTGGACCCGGCGGCCACCGCCGTGGCCTGGCACGCGGCGTTCGTGCTGGCCAGCCACGCCGGCGTGGTCAGCGACGTGGCCGGTTACCAGCAGGCCATCGGCCGCGCGGCCCTGCACCGCGCCGCCGTGCAGTCCAGCTCCGGCAGCGACATGTTCGCCGACCCGGACGACGAGCAGCCCACCCAACCCCGGGTGCTGCTGCTGGCCGTCGGCCGTGGCGACGCCGCCGAGGCCACCCGCCGCGCGGCCGAGGCGACACTGGCCGGCGCGGACGTCATCCGGCTGGACGAGGTCACCGGCGGCGACGCCACCTGCGCCGCTGTGCTTGCCCTGCGTTTCGAGCTGGCCGCCCTGTACCTGGGGCTCGCGGCCGGCACCATCGGCGGTCCCGGGTACTACGCCCCGGCCGCCGTATGAGGGAGTGACGACGAGTGGAGTTGCTGCACAACGCGGTGCGTCCCTATGCCTGGGGCTCGCGCACCGCGATCGCCGAGCTGCTCGGCAAGCCCGTGCCGACGCCGCACCCCGAAGCCGAGCTGTGGATGGGAGCGCATCCCGGCGGGCCGTCGTTCCTGGTCGACCCCGACGGTGGCGAGCGGTCCCTGCTCGACGTGCTGGCCGCCGATCCGGACGGCCAGCTCGGGCATCCGCTGGCCGCGCGCTGGGGCGGCCGGCTGCCGTTCCTGCTCAAGGTCCTGGCCGCCGACGAGCCGCTGAGCCTGCAAGCCCACCCGTCGGCCGCGCAGGCCGCCGAGGGCTACGCCCGCGAGGAGGCCGCCGGCATCCCGCGGGACGCCAAGAACCGCAACTACCCGGACCCGACGGCCAAGCCCGAGCTGATCTGCGCGCTGACCGAGTTCCACGCGCTGGCCGGGTTCGCCGACCCGGAACGCACCGTGCGCCTGCTGCGCGGGCTGGACGCGCCGGGCCTGGACCACTACACCGAGCTGCTGGGCGGGCAGCCCGACTCCGACGGCCTGCGGGCGCTGTTCACCACGTGGATCACGCTGCCCCAGCAGGCCCTGGACCAGCTGCTGCCGCAGGTGCTGGACGCGTGCGTGCGGCAGGTCAAGGAGCGCGGCGAGTTCGACCTGGAGTGCCGGACCGTGCTGGAGCTGGGCGAGGCCTATCCGGGCGACGCCGGCGTGCTGGCCGCCGTGCTGCTCAACCGGATCGTGCTGCGGCCGGGCGAGGCGATCTACCTGCCGGCCGGCAATCCGCACGCGTACCTGCGCGGCACCGGCATCGAGATCCTGGCCAACTCCGACAACGTGCTGCGCTGCGGGCTCACCCCCAAACACGTGGACGTGCCCGAGCTGCTGCGGGTGCTGGACTTCTCGTACGGGCGGATGCCGGTGCAGACCGGCGCCGAGGTCGCCCCGCACCACTTCGTCTATCCGACCCCGGCGGCCGAGTTCGAGCTGTCCCGGCTGGACTGGGACGCCGGCTCGAACGAGCCGGTTCGTATCGACCACGCCGGGCCGCAGATCCTGATCTGCGTCGAAGGAGCCGTCACGCTGCGCCGGGCCGACGGCGTCGAGCTGCCGCTGCGGCGCGGCGAGTCGGCCTGGCTGGCCGCCGCCGACCCGGCCGTCGATGTGGCGCCGACGGGCCGGCCGACCTCGGTGTTCCGGGCCACTGCCGGGATCGATTCGTCCAGCAACTAGGGTTTTGTCCCATGTCAGCAGGGGGCGGTACCAAAGCCATTGTCGCCGCGCTGAGCGCCAACGCCGGCATCGCGGTCGCGAAGTTCGTCGGATTCGCCGTCACGGGTTCGTCGTCGATGCTCGCCGAGGGCGTGCACTCGGTCGCCGACACCGCCAACCAGGGGCTGCTGCTGCTCGGCAAGCGAACCTCGCAGCGCAAGGCCGACGCCGAGCACCCGTTCGGCTACGGCCGCGACCGGTACTTCTACTCGTTCGTGGTGGCCCTGCTGCTGTTCACCCTCGGCGCGCTGTTCGCGATCTACGAGGGCATCCACAAGGTGCAGGCGCCGGAGCCGCTGGAGAACCCGCTCGTCGCCGTGGTCATCCTCGGCTTGGCCGTGGTGCTGGAGGGCTACAGCTTCCGCACCGCCATGGCCGAGTCGCGGGAGCTGCGGGGCGAGGCCAGCTGGTGGCAGTTCATCCGCCAGGCCAAGGTGCCCGAGCTGCCGGTGGTGCTGCTGGAGGACACCGGCGCCCTGTTCGGCCTGGTGTTCGCGCTGCTCGGCGTCGGGCTGTCGCTGCTGACCGGCGACCCGGTGTGGGACGGCGTCGCCACCATCGCCATCGGCGTGCTGCTGGGCCTGATCGCCGTCGTGCTGATCGTGGAGATGAAGAGCCTGCTCATCGGCGAGGGGGCCGGCCCCGAGGTGCTCGCCGCCATCGTGCGGGAGCTGGAGGGCGGCAACGTGCAGCGGGTGATCCACATCCGCACCCAGTACCTGGGGCCGGAGGAGATCCTGGTCGCCGCCAAGATCGCCTTCTCCGGCGCCGCGACGGTCGCGGACGTGGCCCGGTCCATCGACGAGGCGGAGATTCGGGTGCGATCGGCCGTGCCCGCGGCCCGTCTCATCTACCTGGAGCCCGATCTGGACCGGACCCCTCGGTAGGGTTCCCCTCGGTAGATAGGCACAGCCGACAAAGACGTCGGACGCACTGGGAGGGTGTATGGCGGGCAGCGGCCTGTGGCGGACCAAGTCGATCGAGCAGTCGATCGCCGACACCGACGAGCCGGAGACCAAGCTCCGCAAGGATCTCACCGCCTGGGATCTGACCGTGTTCGGCGTGGCCGTGGTGATCGGCGCCGGCATCTTCACCGTGACCGCGAGCACCGCCGGCAACATCGCCGGGCCGTCCGTGGTGATCGCCTTCATCATCGCCGCCATCGCCTGCGGCCTGGCCGCCCTGTGCTACGCCGAGTTCGCCTCGACCGTGCCGGTGGCCGGGTCCGCGTACACGTTCTCGTACGCCACCTTCGGCGAGTTCGTGGCCTGGATCATCGGCTGGGACCTGGTGCTGGAGTTCGCCCTGGCCGCCGCCGTGGTGGCCAAGGGCTGGTCGGCCTACCTGGCGCAGGTGCTGTCCCTGTTCGGCCTGGACGTGCCGACCACCGTGCCGATCGGGCCCGTCGACTTCGACTGGGGCACCGTGCTGATCGTGCTGGTGCTGGGCACCCTGCTGGCCGTCGGCACCAAGCTGTCGTCCCGGTTCAGCCAGGTCATCACCGCCGTCAAGGTGGCCGTGGTGCTGCTGGTGATCATCGTGGGCATCGGCTACGTCAAGGCCGCCAACTACACCCCGTTCATCCCGCCGTCGCAGCCGTCCTCGTCCGGCTCCCTGAACCAGTCCCTGTTCTCCCTGATCGCCGGCGGCCAGTCCAGCTCCTTCGGCGTGTTCGGCCTGCTCGCCGCCGCGTCGGTGCTGTTCTTCGCCTTCATCGGCTTCGACATCGTGGCCACCACCGCCGAGGAGACGCGCAACCCTCAGCGCAACGTCCCGCGAGGCATCCTCGGCTCGCTGGGCATCGTCACCGTGCTGTACGTCGCCGTCTCCCTGGTGGTGACGGGCATGGAGCCGTACACCAAGCTCGCCACCGGCCCCGACGGCGTGAAGAAGACCCTCGCCACCGCCTTCGCCGACAACGGCGTGCACTGGGCCGCCGCCGTCATCGCGGTCGGCGCCCTGGCCGGTCTCACCACCGTCGTCATGGTCCTGCTGCTCGGCCAGACCCGTGTGCTTTTCGCCATGGGCCGTGACGGTCTCATTCCCCGGGGCCTCGCCAAGACCGGCGGCCACGGCACCCCTGTGCGCTCCACCATTCTGGTCGTCATCGCCGTGGTCATCGCCGGTGGTTTCTTCCCCTCGGGCGACCTGGAGGAGATGGTCAACGTAGGCACCCTCTTCGCCTTCGTGCTCGTCTCCATCGGCGTTGTCATCCTCCGCCGCACCCGCCCCGACCTTCCCCGCGGCTTCCGGACACCGCTGGTGCCGCTGGTCCCGGTGCTGGCGGTCGTGGCCTGCCTCTGGCTGATGCTCAACCTGGCCGTGTTCACCTGGGTCCGGTTCCTCATCTGGATGGCCCTCGGCATCGTCGTCTACTTCGCCTACGGCTATCGCAAATCGACCCTGGCCAGCGGCGCGAAGATCGGCGCGTGACGAAGCGGCCGGCCGACGGGGTCGGCCGGCCGCACACCGCGCCGGTTAGGCGATCTCCCGCAGCACGGGCCGCAGCGCCCAGCTGAACGCGGCGGTGTTGTCGATGAGCGCGGGGGAGGCCAGCACCTGGTTGAACCCGCGCCGCATCCAGAACTGCCCGCGCACCGGCAGCTCGGTGATCATCAGGTGGAACGGCCGGACGGCCCGTTCCAGCTCGGAGCCGACGTCGGCGACCAGATCGGTGATCCACAGCCGGGAGCTGTCCCGGTGCCGCCCGTGCCGCAGCTCGTGCCGGGTCAGCTGGGCGTCCCACTGCCGGATGGGCTCGATGAGCGCGCCCAGCGCCCGGCACACCGCCGGCCACCGGGCCATCCAGCGGTCGTCGCTGATGGGCATGCCGTCGAGGATGCCGTCGAACCAGTGCAGCCATTCGGACTCGACGGCCGCCCGGTCCACCCCGGGCGCGGGCAGCACCGGCACCCACGGGTCGGTCGGCGGATAGGGGTCGTGGGACACGCTCAACGCGAGCGCGTCCCGGAGGAATAGGGCGGTTCGGACGTCCGGTCGGACCCCGATCTGCAACGTCCAGGTGGGTTGGCGTTCGGCGAGCATGGCTGACCTCCCTCGGGCGGGGAAGGTGATCTTCCACACACAGAATGAGGCAGCGCCCGCTTTCACGCCAGTGCGCGGGCACAACGTAGCTTGTCTGTTATGAGCACGCTGCTGTGCCTGGACATCGGTTCGACCTGGACCAAGGGCGCCCTGGTCGCCGCCGACGGCACTCTGCTGGGGACGGCGCAACATCCCACCACTCCGCCGGAAGTGCTGGATGGAATTGCATCCGTCACCACCCGTTTGGACGCTCAAGGCGTGCCGGTGCTGGCCTGTTCCAGCGCGGGCGGGGGCCTGCGGCTGGCCGTGGTGGGCCAGGAACGGTTGGTGAGCGCGGAAGCCGGCTACCGGGTGGCGCTGTCGGCCGGGGCCAAGATCGTGCATGTTGTTGCGGGGCAACTGGATGGCGCGGCGATTCGTGAACTTCGTGCCACCGAACCGGATCTGGTGCTGCTGGCCGGCGGCACCGACGGCGGGGACCGCAGCGTGCTGTTGCACAACGCGAAACGCATCGCGGCCAACCGGCTGCGGCCGCCGATCGTGTTGGCCGGCAACGCCGAGGCCCGGGCCGAGGCGGAGGCGCTGCTGCACGCGACCGGCCGCACCGTGGTGGCCACCGACAACGTGCTGCCGGACGTCGGTGAGCTGGCCCCCGGCCCGGCGCGGGCGGCGATCCGGGAACTGTTCCTGCGGCACGTGATCGGCGGCAAGGGACTGTCCAAAGGCGACACCTTCCGCAATCTCGTGCGAGCGGTGACGCCGGACGCGGTCCTTGTCGGCGTCTCCCGCCTGGCGGCGATCTTGGCCAAGCGGGAGGCGGGCACCGTGCTGGTGGTCGACGTCGGTGGCGCGACGACCGATGTCTACTCGGCGGTGTCCACCGTGGACGAGAATGCGATGGAGCGGACGGTGGCATTGCCGGCTGACCGCCGCACGGTCGAGGGCGACCTCGGCATGCGTTGGTCGGCCCCGGGCATCGTGACCGAGGCCGAAGTCGAACGCCTTGACCCGCAAGGGGATCTCAAGGCGGAGGCGCACAACCGGGCGGCCAATGTGGACTGGATCCCCGAGGACGACCACGGCCGCGACGTGGACGCGACGCTGGCCGGACTCGCGGCAATCCTCGCGACCCGACGTCACCTGAGGCTGGTCGACGGGCAGCTCGGCCCGAAGGGCGCGGGCCTGCTTGTCCTGTCCGGCGGTGTGTTCCGGCACGCGACTCCCGGGCGCTTGCAAGCCATCGAGGACCGGCTGCGCGCGGATCCCGTGCTACGGCCGGTGTTGCGCAACGCCGAGATCACCGTCGACCGCCGCTACGTGCTGGCGCCGGCCGGCCTGCTGGCCGACGCCGGCCACGTGGAGACGGCGGATGCCCTGCTGGACAACCACTTCAGCGCTTGAAGTTCCACAGCGTCAGCGGTTCCTCGGCGACATCCAGACCCGCGGCGGCCGCGATCGCGCGATCCCACTCCGGATCGGACGTGTAGTCGTTGTGCCGGAGAATGCCCGGACGCCAACGACGTCCGGCGATCGGGCCGCGCTGCGGGTCGGGCAGCCAGTGGTCGGCGCCGAGCACCAGCGCGCCGTTCTCGCTGTGCTCGGCGGCCGGCAGGGCGCCCTCGAAGCCGACGCCGAGCAGCTGCCCGTCGAACGACTGCCGTTCCCAGGTCGTCACGCCGCCGCCGATCGCGTCGGTGCCCCGGCAGACCGCGCGCCAGCGGCCACCCATCGCCCTCGACAGCTCCACCAGCGAATCGTGCGACACCACGGCCGGAAAGGCCCGCTGGTAGGCCCATTGCAGCGGCGATCCCGCGGTCACCAGCCCGATGCGTTCCCGGTCGTGCGCCGGCAGCGAGTCCAGCAGCCGGGCCGCCGCGACGGCGGCGAGCAGGCTGCCCTGGCTGTAGCCGGCGAGCACCACCCGGGCCCCCGGCTCGGCCAGGTGTTCCCGGGCCCGGGCCACGAGTTCGGGGATCGCCTTCAACGCGTAGCAGGGCGGCACCAGTGGATGCGCCTCGCGCGGCCAGAATCCGGCGATGTCGTTCAGTAAACCCAGCTGCCGGGCGGCTTGCGGCGACTTCGTGGCGACGTAGACCTGCCGCAGCGCGCCGATGGCGAACGCGCCGAGCCCGGTGATTCCGATGCCCGGCAAGGGCTGTGCCCACCACGGCAGGTCGACGCCGCGCACCTGCATGAGGAACGACACCACGGCGCCGACCGACAGCACGCCCGCGCTGACCAGGACGATGTGCTGGACGTGGTTGCGCTTCAATCGGGCGATCCGCCACGCCTGGGCCGCGTGCGCCGCGGCCTCCGGCTTTCCGGGGTGCAGCAGGTCGATCTCCACCGGCTTCGCCCCTCGCGGCAGCACCAGCAGGGCCGCGCCGATGAGCACGACCACCACGGCGAGCACCGCGGCCACGCCCCACAGCATTGTCACGTAACGATATCCGGGTGGCAGCTGCAAGGCGTTGTCCCGCAACGCCTGCTGCACGGTGATCCCGACGCCCGCGCCGAATCCGCCACCCAGCAGCGACGCGATCACCAGCATGGGGGCGGCCATCCAGCCGCCGGCCCACGGCCGCTGCGAACCCGGCAGCGCCGACCAGCAGCCGCGGGCCAGCAGGGCCGCCGGAATCAGCACCAGCCCGAACACGATGCACGTCACCGCGAGCAGCACCGCGATCGACTCGACGGTCGGGTTGGTGCCGGGCAGGTGCCGCCCGCCGCTGGGCATCGGCGTGAGCGCCGCCGCGGCGACGAATTCCACCAGGGTCAGCACGACCAGGATCCGCCGCGGCCACGGCTTGAACCAGCGGCCCTCGGTCGGCGCGTCCAACGCCAACGTGATCAGCACGCTGGCCGCGATCAGCACCCAGGCCGCCACCCACACCGCGCTCACCCATAGCGAGGTCCCGCCGGCCGACGACGGCGCGAACGGCCCGCCGGCCGCGAGCAGCGCCGCACAGGCGAGCCCCGCTGTGGCGTGCAACACATGTAGCGCGGGCGCGTCCGGATCGGCGGCGATCTGCGCCCCGGGGAGCAGGTCACCGCGCGGCGCGGGCTGCGTCCCGTGCACCTTCCAGTCGATGGCCGACAGCTTGTGCAGCACCGCCACCACCAGCAGCACCGGCGCCAGCCCGATCGGCCCGCGCCACGGCCTGAGCTGGTCGAACTGGTCCAGCCACTGTCCGGCGACGAGGTCGAGGCTCACCACCGTCAACTGCGTCACCAACAGCATCGTCAGCACCAGCGCCGCGAGCCGCACCAGGGAGCGCAGCAGGCCGCCGAGCACCCGGCCCGTCGGCGGCAGCATCCAGTGGCACATGTTGGCCAGCGAGAACGGCAGCAGCAGAGCCCAGGCGGCCTTGGCGAAGCCGCCCGACGTCATGGCGCTCCACAGGTAGCCCTCGACGGTGCGCGGCACCGGCCGCCCGCCGGCCTGTAGCACCGGCCCCGGCGCGGGTCTGCGCAGCCGGTCGGCCGGGCGCACGAGACGGCCGACGCCGTCGCCGGCGACGTCCACGGCGACGACCGCGTCGACCAGTGACTCAGGTGTGGTCCCCATAACACCGTGCACCCGCAGTTCGATGACACGGGTGTCGGGTCCTGCTATCAGCACCGGGCAATACTGGGCCATTCAGCAGTCATTGACCCGTGACCCAGCTCCCCGGCGTGGCGGACCGACTAGTGTGCATGGCCGACGACCCACTGGTTCTGGAGGACTCCACAATGACGGCGATCGCCCCGCCGAAGCTGCAAACCCGCAATGGCGTCGACTTCGCCGTCGCGGACCTGTCGCTGGCCGAGTTCGGCCGCAAGGAGATTCGCCTGGCCGAGCACGAGATGCCCGGCCTGATGGCGCTGCGCCGGGAGTACTCGGAGGTCTACCCGCTCAAGGGCGCGCGGATCTCCGGTTCCCTGCACATGACCGTGCAGACCGCGGTCCTGATCGAGACGCTCGTCTCGCTGGGCGCCGAGGTGCGCTGGGCTTCCTGCAACATCTTCTCCACGCAGGACCACGCGGCGTCCGCGATCGTGGTCGGCCCGCACGGCACCGAGGAGGAGCCCAAGGGCGTGCCGGTGTTCGCCTGGAAGGGCGAGACGCTGCCGGAGTACTGGTGGTGCACCGAGCAGATGCTGACCTGGCCGGACGGCCAGGGCCCGAACATGCTGCTCGACGACGGCGGCGACGCCACGCTGCTGGTGCACAAGGGCACCCAGTACGAGGCGGCCGGGGTGGTGCCGCAGCCCGAGGAGGACGACGCCGACGAGTGGAAGGTCATCCTCGAGGTCCTGCGCAACAGCCTCGACGTCGACGCCCAGAAGTGGACGAAGATCGGCAAGAGCATCCGCGGCGTGACCGAGGAGACCACCACCGGCGTGCTGCGGCTGACCCAGATGGCCGCCGCCGGTGAGCTGCTGTTCCCGGCGATCAACGTCAACGACTCGGTCACCAAGTCGAAGTTCGACAACAAGTACGGCATCCGGCACTCGCTGATCGACGGCATCAACCGCGGCACCGACGTGCTCATCGGCGGCAAGGTCGCGGTCGTCTGCGGCTACGGCGACGTGGGCAAGGGCGCGGCCGAGTCGCTGGCGGGCCAGGGCGCGCGGGTGATCGTGACCGAGATCGACCCGATCTGCGCGCTGCAGGCCGCGATGGACGGCTACCAGGTGGCCAAGCTGGAGACGGTGCTGCCGATCGCCGACATCGTGATCACCACCACCGGCAACAAGGACGTGGTGATGGCCCACCACATGTCCGACATGAAGCACCTGGCCATCCTGGGCAACATCGGCCACTTCGACAACGAGCTGGACATGGCCGGCCTGGCCAAGCTGCCGGGCATCCGCAAGATCAACATCAAGCCGCAGGTCGACGAGTGGGTCTTCCCCAACGGCAAGTCGATCATCGTGCTGTCCGAGGGCCGGCTGCTCAACCTGGGCAACGCCACCGGCCACCCCAGCTTCGTGATGTCGAACTCCTTCTCCAACCAGACGATCGCCCAGGTCGAACTGTTCACGAAGTACAAGGAGTACGACAACGAGGTCTACGTCCTGCCCAAGAACCTCGACGAGAAGGTGGCCAAGATCCACCTGGAGGCCCTGGGCGGCGAGCTGACCAAGCTCACCAAGGAGCAGGCCGAGTACATCGGCGTGGACGTCGAGGGCCCCTTCAAGCCCAACGCCTACCGCTACTGAGTTGTTGGCGCCGCCTTCGGCGTCGCGGCTCGGCCCCCGGGTAGCCGATGCCTCGCCCTTGCCGGATTTCGCCCGCCGCATCCGGCTCGGGTGGGGTGTGCGTCGGGTGGCGGCGGGCGAAATCCGGCAACCGTGCGAAGCATCGGCGGGGCCTCGCACTCTCCTGCGTTAGCGGCGGGCGAAATCCGGCGTGCGGGCGAAGCATCGGCGGGGCCTCGCGCTCTCCGGGGTGGCGAGCTCTGCTCCAGTAACGAGATGAAGGGGCCATTCCTGACGTTCAACGCCAGGAAGGGCCCCTTCATCGCGTTCAGGTCGAGGCCCAGTGGACGGTGATGCCGGCGCGGTCGCAGGTCACCGGCTCGAAG
>Ga0307511_10000814_pt1 | contig 33320 bp, 35 predicted proteins | sample 13_EM_MG_FD_200266 | JGI IMG/M metagenome (GOLD analysis project Ga0307511, IMG submission 200266) | Populus trichocarpa ectomycorrhiza microbial communities from riparian zone in the Pacific Northwest, United States - 13_EM | ecosystem: Host-associated > Plants > Roots > Unclassified | place... | reverse complement strand
GTGTGGTGATGCCGGTGGCGCGGATCAGGTCCAGCAGTTCGAACCGGGCGCGGATGTCGAGGTGGTTGGTGAGTTCGTCCAGGACGAGGAGTTGGGCGCTCTGCGCCAACGCCCTTGCCAGCAGGACGCGTTGGCGTTCGCCGCCGGACAGGAAGGCGTAGTCGCGGTCCGCGTACGGTCGTACGCCACAGTGGTCGATGGCTTCCTCCACGGCCCTGTGGTCCTCGGTGCCGTCGCGTCCCAGGAGGCCGTGGTGCGGGGCGCGGCCCAGGGCGACGATCTCCGTCACGGTCAGGCCGGTGGTGTTGCCGGTGGCGTCCTGGAGGACCGCGGCCGTGCGGCGGGCCGCGGCACGGGCGGACAGCGTCCATACGTCGTCCTCGCCGACCCTGACGACGCCGTCCACCGGGCGGAGCGAGCGGTAGACGGCGCGCAACAGGGTTGATTCACCACTGCCGTTGGGACCGACGAGGCCGACGATGTCGCCCTTGCGGGCCTCGACGCTCACGCCGTGCAGGATCGGGCTGCGGTCCAGGGTGATGTGGAGTTGGTCGACGGTGAGTTTCATGGAACTCCCTTCAGTCCAGACCCTTGTTGTGGCGCAGTAGCCATAGGAAGAAGGGGGCGCCGAGGAGGGCGGTCAGGATGCCCAGCGGTAGTTCGTTGGGGCGGTTGAGGGTGCGGGAGAGCAGATCGACGAGAACCAGGTAGACCGAGCCCAACAGGGCGGTCAAGGGCAGGAGTCGGCGGTGATCCGCCCCGGTGGTGAGGCGGACCAGGTGCGGAATCATCAGGCCGACGAAGCCGATGCCGCCGGCGACGGCGATGACGGTTCCGGTCAACAGCGCGCTGAGCACCAGGAGTACGGCGCGCAGCCGGTTGACGTCGACGCCGAGCGCAGTCGCGGACTCGTCGCCGGCGAGCAGGACGTTGAGCCGCCGTCCGAAGAGCGTCAGGAGCGCGGTGGTGACGAGCACAACCACGGTGACCGTGGGGAGTTGGTCCCACTGGGCACCGGACACGCTGCCCAGCATCCAGAACATGACGGTGCGCAACTCGGTCGGCGTCGCCTGGAGTTGGACGAAACTGGTCGCCGAGAGGAAGACGTAGCCGACCGCAACCCCCGCCAACACCAGCCGGGTCGGGGCCAGTCGACCCCGCCGCTGTCCGAGCACGAAGACCGGCGCGCCGGCGACCACCGCGCCGATGAAGGCCGCCGCCGACACCCCGAGCCCGGCAAGCGCGGCGCCGCCGCCCAGGGCGATGACGAGGACAGCGCCGAGCGTGGCGCCGTAGGAGAAACCCAGCACGATGGGATCGGCCAGCGGGTTGGACACCACGGTCTGCAGCACCGCGCCCGACACGGCAAGGGCCGCGCCGACCAGGGCGGCCAACACCACGCGCGGGGTACGGAAGTTCCAGACGATCTGGTCGAGCGCGGGGTCGGAGGGTGCCGCCCCGACGCCGGTGACATGGTGCAGGACGATCGCCCACACGTCATCGAGCGGGACGTTCACCGCGCCGATACTGATCGCCACGATCATGGTCGCGAGCAGTGCGACCGGCAGGAGCAGGAAGGCCGGCGGGACCCTGATCCGGCTCAGAACGCGTCCGGGTGCAGCACCTTGGCGATCTTCTCCACGGCCAGGTCGTTGCTGGGGCCGAGGTACATCGAGTCGGACAGCGTCACGTACGTGTTGTTCTTGGCGGCCGGCCACTGGGGGAACTCCTTCAGCAGTTTCTTGGCGTAGGCCGCCGGGTTCGGGTCGTTGTAGCCGATGACGACGAGTGCGTCGACGTCGGTAGCGGCCACCTTCTCCTTGCTCAGGTCGGCGAAGGAGGTCTTGGAGGCGTTCTCGAAGGCGTTGGAGCCGCCGGCCCTGGCGAGGATGTCGTTGTAGATGCCCTTGGCGACGACCGAGCTGAAGTCGTTGCCGCCCATGGACATGTTGGAGAACAGCACCATCACCTTGGGGGTCTTCTCCGCCTTGACCTTCGCCGAGACGGCCGCGATGTTCTTCTCGGAGGCGGCGATCAACTTCTCCGCCTTTTCAGTGACGTTGAAGACCTTGCCCATGTCGCGCAGCAGCGTGTAGCTGTCGGCGATGGTCATCTTCGAGGTGTCCTGGTCACAACCCTGCGGTGAGACATAGCTGTTGGCGCCGACGGCCTTCCTCGTAGATCGTGTTGATCAGGGAGAGGGTGGCCGGGAACAGCAGTGATCCGCCGATGCGCTGGAGCGCCCGGACGGCGACGAGTACTCCGGGGGATTCCGCGAGCCCTCCCGCCAGGGAGGCGCTCGCGTAGATCAGTGCCGCTACGACGAATGTCCGGCGGCGCCCGAGCAGATCCGCCGCCCGACCGCCCAGCAGGAGGAAGCCGCCCGTCGTCACGACGTAGGCGCTCACCACCCATTGCAGATCGTGCGCGGAGAAGCCGAGGCCCGCGCCTATCTCGGGAAGCGCCACGTAGACGATGTTGTAGTCGAGCGCGATGACCAGCTGGGAACGCGAGCACGAGCAGGGACAGCCGGGCGTGCATCAGTCGATCCCTCCTCGGACATGAATGGAAAACACGGGAGGAAAACTGTCAGGTCGTCTGCTCAAGCGGTTTATGGAATTCGCTGTTCCCCCATCAGGCGCCTTATCTCCGCCATGAGAGCGACCAGTGCCTGCCGTTCGGGGAGGGTTGTTTCGGGGTGCCACAGGTCGATGAGCAAGCAGGTCCGCGGCCGGTTCCCGGCATTGCGCGCCTCGTGCTCGAAGGAGTAGTCGAAGAGCAGGCAGCGGCCTTCCCGCCAGCTCCGTGTCTGACCTGCCACGGTGATGTCGCATCCGTCCGGGATGTCGACGGCGAGGTGCAGGTTGATGCTGAAGTTCCACAGGTCGCAGTGCGGGGCGATGGAAGCCCCGGGCAGCAGTGTGGAGAAATGGGATTCCAGTAGCGGGCAGATGGTCTCGGTGTCGACGGCGAACTCTTTGAGCACCTTGTATGCGGTGGGCGCGGTGGCGGCCGATTCTTCGACCAGGTTTCCGTTCCGGTAGAGGTACAGGGCCTGCCAGTTCTCCTGCCGGGTCAGGTAGTGCTCGTAGTCGGAGAACGCTTCACGTCTGTAACTCCAGGCGGAGTTCAGTTCTTCTTTGACGGCCGAGTGGGCCGATTCCAGCGCTTCGACCACCGGCAGCAGTTCCGGATAGGCGTAGGGGTCGTGCCACGGGGACGCGGACAGTCCCGGCAGGATCCACTTGGCGCCCTTCGGGAGCGCGTGCCGCGGTCCGCCTCCGCCGGGCTCCAGCATCCGCTCGACGCGGGTGATCGCGTCCGCGCCGTGCACGGCTCTGATCGCCGCGAAGGCGTCCTCCATCTCTGGCGTCACATGGACCTCCTGACTGGTGTGGCGAGCGGGCGCGGGATCGAGCCGTCGCACTAGTAGTCGGGAGCGGAAGCGGGTGAGTTCCCGGGAATTTACGTCAACTCGGCTTCAATGACGGGGAGTTGGATCGCGGTGGAGGGCCGGCGCCGACCAGGAGGCGCCGGCCCTCACGTCACGCGGCCTGGACTGCCTCGGTCTCGGCCTCGCGCAGCAGGCGCTCCAGGGTGGCCCTCGCCCGGGCCACCCTGGAGCGGATCGTGCCGACGGGGCAGCCGATGAAGCGTGCCGCCTCGTCGTACGGCAGACCGACCACCTGGGTCAGTACGAACGCCTCACGGCGCTCGTCGGGCAGCGTCTCCAGCAGGTCGAGGAGCGCGATGCCGTCCTCGAAGCCCGGCAGGCCGCTCGGCTGGGCGCGTTCCAGGGCCAGTTGCCAGTCGTGCGCGTCGGCCAGGCGCGGTCGGGCCGCGGCCCGGCGGAAACTGTCGGCCACCGCACGACGGGCGATGGACAGCAGCCAGGTGCGGGCCGAGGCACGGCCCTCGAAACCCGGCAGGCTGTCGAGGGCCCGTACGAACGTGTCCTGGGTCAGGTCGTGCGCGGTCTGCGGGTCGCCGCTGAGATGGGCGACGTAGCGCAGTACGTCGCCGTGGAGCGCGCGGACGAAGTGCTCGGTCGCGTGGGGATCGCCGTTTCGGGCGGCCAGCGCCCAGGCTGTGGCGGAGGCGTCCGCCGCGGCACGGTCCGCCCGGCGGGGAGCGGGCAGCACAGAAGTGATCACGTGGTGTCCTTCTCGGGTCGTCCGGGGCCGACGTCCCGCGATGGGGCACGGCTCTCCGGCACATGGGGTGCGGCCGTACACGAGGGGTACGGCGATGCCCGGGGCTCGGCGTGCGCTCGTCGGCCCGCACGAAGTGGCGTGCGGCGCTGGGAAGACCCGCGTCGGAACGCGGTACGACGAAGTGCGGGAGAGCCCCCGGTGGATCCGGCTGTCTCAGCTGACAGCGGGGCCCGTGGGCGGTCCCCGGGAGGTGAGGGAGTAGCAGAGAAGGAAGCGCGCCAGGGACGACTGGTACGCGAGGGCGCGGCGCCTGCGCGCGGACGGGCGGCGGGCCGGTACCGGCAGGGCCAGCAGCATCCGCAGGGGTTCGGCCAGCCGCGCTGCCGCCGCCCGCAGGACGCGGAACACGGCGCGTTCGCCGTACGCGAGCCACAGCCCGCACAGGACGGCGGCGAGGAGGTGGGCGGCGAGCATGCCGAACGAGGCGCCACCCGTCATGGTGTGCGCGTGCCCCATGTCGGCCGAGCCGCGCGCCATGCGCGCCATGCCGCTCATGTCCATGGCGTCCATGGACATGGACGCCATGGAGTCCGAGGAACCCATGGCCGCGCCGCCCATGTCGGCCGACGCGGTGCCACTCCCCGGCATCAGGTTCTGGCCCAGGGAGAACGTCTCGTGGAGCGCCGTCTGGGCGGTGACCACGACCGTGACGATCAGCCCGCGCCCGCGCTCACGGCCGGCCAGGAACCAGCCGGCCGTGCCGGTCGCGGCGGCACCGGCGCCCATGGTCCACCAAGGGACGGGAGCGCCGGACATCATCACGTGGCCGAGGGCGGCCAGCAGCACGCAGACGGCGGCGAACACACCCGCCCGCAGCGTGCGGCCCCACCCTCCGACAGTCATAGCGCGCCCATCTTTGCACCCGACGTCTGATCGTCATCAGGGGGTACGGGCGCACACCGGGGCTTCGACTCACCCCTAGCACAGTGACTCATGTCACATGACGACACCGGGAACTCGATGGCGGTTCGGGACGACTACTGGAGCGAGACGGTGCCGGGACGCACGACCACGGCGAGCACCGTGACCCTCCCGCTTCGCCGGAACTCGAAGGTGAAGGGGACGAGGTCGCCCGAGCGCCATGTGCTGGAGGCCGCGGAGACCGTCAGGCCGACCCCGGTCGGCGACATGGCGAGGCTTCCGCCCGCCGCGATGTCGACGGAGTCGATCGCGGTGTCGTAGGCCGCGTTCCCTTCGGTCATACGGTGCTTGGAGAGAGCGATGCCACCGGGGGCGCGGGGTGAGGTGACCCGTATCAGGCGGTCGGCGGAGCCGCCCTCGTTGGCGACGCGGAAGAACGCCGACGTCTCCTCGGCACCGGATGACGGCAGCAGGAGGCGTCCGCCGGTGACGCGTATACGCGCCGGGGTTCCGGCGTTGCCCGCGCCCGTCCACGCGGTCAGACCCGCCAGGGCCACCGTGCACGCGGCGACGGGCACCAGGGCGGCGAGTGCGGTGTCCCGCAGCTTCCGCCGGTCGCCGAGCCGCGACGGCATCCGGGCCAGGATCCGCCTCATCGGGCATCACGTCCTCGTGCGCGAGCGGGCTGCCAGGCGCGCAGCCGCAGGCTGTTGCACACCACCAGCACGGAGCTGGCGGACATCGCGGCGGCGGCGACCATGGGGTTGAGCAGCCCGACCATCGCGAGCGGCACGGTGACGACGTTGTAGCCGAAGGCCCACACCAGATTGGCGCGGATCGTGCCCAGGGTGCGCCGCGCCAGCCGTACGGCGTCGGCGAGCGCCTCGATGTCCCCGCGCACCAGCGTCAGGTCGGCGGCCCCGATGGCCACGTCCGTGCCAGTGCCCATGGCGATGCCCAGGTCGGCGCCGGCGAGCGCGGCGGCGTCGTTCACACCGTCACCGACGACCGCGACCCGGTGGCCCTCCTCCTGCAACTGCCGCACCAGAGCGGCCTTGTCCTCGGGAGAGCAGCGGGCGTGCACGTCCTCGATACCGAGGGCGTCGGCCACCGCCTGCGCGGGCGCCTTGCGGTCGCCGGTGGCGAGTACGGGGCGAATGCCGAGGCGCCGAAGCTGGTCCACGGCACGATAACTACCGGGACGTACAAGGTCGCCCACGGCGATCAGCGCTTCGGCGCGGCCGTCGACGCGCACGAGGACGGGTGTGTGCGCGGCGTCCTCGGCCGCCGCCAGGGCCTTGGCCAGTACGTGAGGCAACTCGCCGTCGGGCACGACGACTTCGACCGTACGGCCCTCCACCAGGCCGCTGACGCCCTGCCCCGGTGTGGCCGTGAACTCCCGTACCGGGGGCGGGGGTTCCTCTCCCGTCGAGCGGCGGGCGTACGCGGTGATCGCCCGGCCGAGGGGATGCTCGGATCCCTGTTCCACCGCCCCGGCCAGTCTCAGTACCGCGTCCTGCCCCAACTCGCCGGGCAGTGTGGTGACTTGGGCGACTCTCATGCGGCCGGTGGTCAGGGTGCCGGTCTTGTCCAGTACGACCATGTCGACGTGTTGGAGCGCCTCCAGTGTCTGCGGACCGCTTACCAGCGCGCCCAGTTGGGTCCCGCGCCCGGTGGCTGCCATCAGCGCTGTCGGCGTGGCCAGGCCCAGCGCGCACGGGCAGGCCACCACGAGGACGGCCACGCGGGCGGTGAGCGCCGCCTGCGGGTCGGCTCCGGCGCCGAGCCAGAATCCGAGGACGGTCACCGCGATGCTCAGCACGACGGGTACGAAGACTCCGGCCACCGCGTCGGCCAGCCGCTGCGCCTTGGCCTTGCCCGCCTGAGCGTCGGTCACCAGCCTTGTGATCCGGGCGAGTTGGGTGTCCGCGCCGACGGCAGTGGCTCGCACCAGCAGCAGCCCGCCGACGTTGACAGCCCCGCCGACCAGCGCCGAACCGGGGCTCACCTCGACGGGTTCGCTCTCGCCGGTGACCAGCGACAGGTCGACGGCGGAACTGCCCTCCGTCACACACCCGTCGGTGGCGACCCGCTCACCCGGCCGTACGACGAAGACCTGCCCGACCCGCAGTTGTTCGATGGGGATGGCCCGCTCACCGTGCTCGTCGCGGACGGACACCTCCTTGGCCGCCAACTCCGCCAGCGAGCGCAATGCGGCGCCGGTGCCGCGCCGTGCGCGCGCCTCCAGGAACCGCCCGGTCAGCACGAACAGCGGGACGCTGACCGCCGCTTCGAGATAGACGTGCGCCGTACCGTCCGACGCGGACGGCAGCAAGCTGAACGGCATCCGCATCCCGGGGTCGCCCGCTCCCCCGAGGAACAGCGCGTACGCCGACCAGGAGAAGGACGCCACGACGCCCAACGAGACGAGGGTGTCCATGGTGGCCGTGGAATGACGCAGCCCCCGTACCGCGCGGGTGTGGAAGGGCCAGGCGCTCCACACCGCGACCGGGGCGGCCAGCGCGAAGCACAGCCACTGCCAGTTGCGGACCTGCAGGGCCGGCACCATCGAGAGCACCAGGACCGGCACGGCGAGCAGCGCGGTGACAAGGAGCCGTTCGCGTTCCTGCCGGGCGACGGCGTCCGAAGCATCCGCGTCCGCTGTCCCCTCCTCCTCGCGGGCGGGCGGTGTGGGAAGGGCGGCCTGGTATCCGGCCTGCTCGACCGCGGCGACGAGTTCCTGCGCCGGAACGCTCTCCGGATGACTGACCCGGGCGAGCCCGGTGGCCAGGTTCACCGTCGCGGTGACACCCTCCAGCTTGGCGAGCTTCTTCTCCACCCGCCGGACGCAGGCCGCGCAGGTCATCCTGCCGACGGTGATGTCGGTCGTGACCATCAGGTTCGTCACCGGTTCGCCGGCCATCACTCACCGCTCCCGTGCATACCGGGCATGTCCTGCATGCCGCCACCGCTCTCACCGGTGCCGCTGCCTGTCCCGGTGCTCCCGGTGCCGTGCATGCCGGGCGCCACCGGCCCTGCGGCCGATCCGACGGCGTACGACACCGAGAACATCAGCACGAGCAGCACCAGGAAGCCGCAGAGCGCGGGCGGCGGCAGCAGTCCCCGGAGCGTCACACCCACGAGAGGCAAAGACTGTGGGAACTCGGCCATGCCCGGCCTTCCTGATCGCATCGAACCGTCCTGCCAAGCAGGGCAGTTGAAGCCCTACCGCTCCAGTAGTCGGCAGGGCGGAGGGCCGAGTTCCGATGCCTGTCCATGACGTAGCTCACAGACGCAGGGTCCAGGGGACTTCCACAACAGACCGAGCGCGGTGATCTTCTCGATCACCGCGCTCGCCGTGGGGAGTTGGTCAGGCCGGGACGGGGTCCGGCTCCTTCGACGGGGTGGTGGAGTCGGGCCGCGCGGGCTGGAGGAGGCGTTCGGCGAGTGGGGCGAAGATCAGGCCGAGGGCCGTCCAGAGGATGAGCTGCGCGGCGACGGAGTAGAAGCGGAAGTTGAACAGCACGTCGGCCGGGAAGCCCGGGTAGACGATGGTGCCCTTCGAGTCCTTCAGCGGCAGCGGCGTCTCGGTGGCCTGGTTGCCGAAGTTGGCCTTGTTGTACGAGAGATGGCCGAGCTGCGGCAGGAGCAGCATGACGATCCCGATCGCGACGACGAACGCGGCACCGGCGAGAAGCGTGGCGTTCCAGTTTCCGAAGCGGGCCTGGAGCCGCTTGCCGAGATAGACGGCGCCCGCGAGGAAGGCGACGGAGCACACGATCATGATCAGGTACAGGGCGCTGCGCTGCTGGATGGTTTCCTCGTGGCCGATCGCGGGCGGGTTGGCCGGGTACTTGAGGAACGGCACCAGGTACATGCCGAGGAAGCCACCGCCGGCGACGAGAAGCGCCAGGTTGCGCGGCCGCAGGCCACCGGTGCGGCCCAGGCAGACGGTGTAGGCGACGGCGAACAGCGCGCCCATCGCCATACCGAAGAGGATCATGCCGGCGCCGATGCCGACGTTGGCCTGGATGGTGCGGCTGAAGAGTTCATGTTCGTGGCCCTCGACGGGCAGGCCGGCCGCCTTGTCCAGGGCGTTCTGAGCGGCGTCACGGCCGCTCTCGTAGTCGATGGCCTTCGCGATCTGCGGTTCGGCGAATATGCGCGCGAACACGAAGGCGAGCAGCCCCGCGACTGCGCCGGCGAGGATGCCGCGCAGTATGAGCTTCTTTTCCATGTCGAGTTGTCCGTACGTCCGGGTGCCGGCGGAGGGTCAGTGGCAGGGGAAGCCGAGGAAGTGGCGGGCGTCGTGGACGAACTCGTGGACGTGCATGTCGTTTCCGAACACCGACACGGCGCCCTGGTCGACACCGACGAAGTAGTAGACGGCCAGCGCGATCAGCGCGGTGCCGACCAGCCAGACGATCGACTTCGAGATCGGCAGGACGACCGGCGTGGACACCGGACGGGATGTGGAAATGCTGCTCAAGGTGAGCCCTCCTTCGGGATCGTGCGTCCCTTGCGTGTACGGGCGAGTGACGGTTCAGTGTCTGACTCGCCCACCACCTCCGGTGGCGGGCTCACAGTGGCGCGACCGTGCTGGAATTCCACCAGCTTCCTTATGCCATCACTACAGGGGGAGCGTACGGCGCGGCTCTCCGGACCGTCAATCAGGCCTGTGCCGGGACGAGCGGCCTGCGGATGTCACACGGGTGGCGCAATCGCGTGGCGGCGCGGGCGGCAGGCGCTTACTACTGGACAGGATCAGCTGGTTCATCGCGCTTCGGGGGGCGATAGCAGCATCACCCTCTTCATGGAGCCGAGCATGACCACCCGCTCTTTCCCGCCCAGCCCGGACCGACCCGAGATATCTCACGACAACGCGGTCCACCCGCTCGCGCTGCACAACCTGGTGCATGCCGCTGTCACCGACCGGCCATTGGAAGAGGTCCTCCAGCTCATCACGTTGCTGGAGCAGTCACCGAAGTACGCGCAAGCCACCGTCGACGCGCTGCGGGCGATCGGTGTGGACCGGTCCGTGGAGGACGTGACGCGCCTGGTGACCCTGCTGACACAGCCGCCACGCCATCCCGACTCCGCCGACGAGACGATCCGCGCGGCGGCCGAGTCCCGGCCCGTGGAGGACGTCACCCGGCTGATGGCCCTGCTGCACCGGGCTCCGCTGGAGCCGCACTGCGGCGAGGAGGCGGTACGGGCCGCGGCCGGCCGACCCGTCGAGGAACTCGTCCAGTTGATCGACCGACTCGCCGAGGAACAGGACACACCCGTCCGGGCCTCGGGAGGAGTGGCGGCCGATCTGTCCACCGCTCCGGCCGGTGCCGGGTCCGAGACGACCGGACGAGTCCCGACGGACACGCACGATCCGGAGCAGCCGGGCGACCGTCCGACTCCCCGACACCGTCCACGGCCTCCGCGTACGATCCCGCGGCGCGCCGAACTCCCGGTCTGGCCCCGGCTGTTCGCGGCGGCGGCGCTCCTCCTGTGCGGACTGTCCTACTTCCCGCTGCACCGGGACGGGGCCTCGGGTGCCGCCTACGGTTTCGCGCTCGGAGTCTCGATCCTCTGCGTCCTGCTGGCACCGGCGCTGGTCCTCCAAGGCGGGCTGCCCGTACTCGCCCTGTCCATGGTGGTGCCGGCCGCGTTGGCGGCGATCCAGCTGTTCGACGGACGGTTCCACTCCACGCGGCTGTCCCAGGCGCTGCGGATCACTGCCGCGCCGCCCTGGCTGGCGGGGCTGATGGCCGCCCTCGCCGCGCTGGCGGCACTCACGGCCCTGCTCGCGCTCGTCACCTCACGGAAGTTCAGCAGGCAGCTCGCCCTTCCCGACCGCCCCGATGACCGCGCGATGGCCGAGGCGAACCGGACATCCGAGTAGGGCCGACCACCGTCGTACGACAGCCTCCGCCCATCCGGAGCAGAGGCTCAACGGGCGGTGTCGTCAGGGCTGTTGACGGCACCGCCGCTCGCGGACGGCACGGTCGACGCCGAGCTCTCGGGGCTGGAACCGGCGCTCTGACCGACGCCGGTGCCGGTTCCGGTGCCGGAGCTCGAGTCCGGCTCCGCGCTCGCGGACGGCGAGGCCGAGCCGCCCGTCCGTGACCCCGTGCTGCTGGATCCGAGCGGTGTGGGTGTCGGGCTGTGTGCGGGTGCGGGCGTCCCGGCCGAACCGCCGCCCATCGACGTGCCCTTGCCCGATTCGCCCCTCACCGCGGCGGCTATCGGCTTGCCCATGACCAGCTCGCCCGCGGTGACCGCGACCATCGCCAGAGCGAACACCAGGCCTGTCGCCAGCACGTACTTCTTCCAGCCGACGGACTTCCAGAAGGAGCCGGTTCGATAGGTGGTCACCGACTCGACTTCGGAGGGAGTGGTCGTCGGCGTCGAATCACCGGCCCGGGTGTCGTCGGGTAACGCGAACGCCGCCCAGGCGTCGGCGCGTTGGATCGCGCGCTCCTCAGTCGGCGTCAGGACCATCGCCACCGCGGGTACCCGTCGGCGGATCCCCTCGCCCGTCCGTCGGAAGGCGTGCTGGAAGACCGCCGCGCCAGTGGTCGCGCTGGTGCTGACCACGGCGGCACCGATGATCGTCCCGGTGACCCCCAGCAAGGACGCCAGCACCGCGCCCACCACGGTGGCAAGCGCACTCGCCACCACCTGCACCGCGGTCAGATCGAGGACCTTGCGTTTCGGCGCCTGCTTCTTCTCTTCCCGCTTCTTCTCTTCTTCTTTCTGACTCTCCATCCGGGTCGACTGCCCGGTGGACCGCGTTTCACTTCTTCTCGCGACAACAGGGCTTCCATCGCGACCAGGTTCAGGCCGACGGCCGCCCCGAAAGCGTCTCGGTGAACGGAGTGACCGGGCGTTCCAGGGTTTCTCCGTCCACGGTGATGTCGACCGCCTCGTTGTAGAAGGCGAGCAGGTCTTTGACGGCGCCCACCGCGGGCAGCGGTTCCGGATAGCTCCAGACGATGTTCGGCGGGACACCCGGGCCGTCGGCCTCGCCGCGCCACGACCAGTACGTTGCGGTCCCCTTGTAGGGGCACCCGGTGCTGTGGTCGGTCGGTTCGAAGAGGTCCAGGCGGACGTCCTCGCGTGGGATGTAGTAGCGGGTCGGCAGGCCGGTCTCGAAGAGGAGGACCGGACGGTGGGTGTCGGCGACGACCGTGCCGCCGATCCCGACCCGGACGTGACGGCTGCTGGGGAGGGCGTCCACCCGTTTGTGCGGGTCGCGGGGGTGGATGAAGATCTCTTCCTCCTCCTCGTACCAGTGGTCGAGGCCTCGTCCGACGCGCCGGAACCACTCGAAGGCGATGTGTCCGGCCAGGTCATCCGCGGGGAAGGTCCAGGCCGCGTTCTCCACCAGCCGACCGTCGGCTTCGAGGTCGTAGAAGACGTGTGATCCGGTGTGTGTGCCACTCGGGCCGGTCGGGGGGTTCTTCGCGGGGCGGAGCAGGTCCTCGCGGACCTCGTGGTGCGGGAAGGCGTAGAGCGGTACCGGGACTCCCGGCTCCCAGACGAGGACGGGGTGCCTGCTGTCCACGACGGTGACATCGCCCTTGAGGCCGCGGACCCAGCGTTGGCTCGGTTCCCACAGGAGTCCTTCGGGTGTGGTCCTGACGTCTCGCGCGGTGGGGAACGTGCTCATGACCGTTTCTCCTCCTTCGGCTCGACCATCTGGACACAAAGCTGTCACACACGGCCGGAATCCGCCGCCGGGTGGCCGGGGTTGGCACTGGTACGAGCCCGTTTCGAGGCCGAGCCTCGTGCGACGAAGGAGTGATCGTGACCGTTGACCTCACTGCGACGGATCTGCAGGCCTTCGCCCAGGAATGGCTGGAGTGGTACCGCGGTCAGGAGGAACGGCTCGCCGCCCCGCACGGATTCCTGGCGATCACCGGACTGCACTGGCTCGACGACCGGCCGCAGCGGTTCCCGGACGCGCCGGGTGCCTGGTGGACCGACGCCGAAGGGGTCGCCGTAGCCCTCGACGACGGTGAGGAGCTCGTCGTAGGGGGAAAGCCCGTGCGGGGTGAGCACCGCTTCGGCGTGCTGCCCGAGCGGGGCGGTGTCGACGCGGTCTGGGGTGACGCCGTGATCGAGGTGGCCAGGCGCGGCGGGCACGACATCGTGCGGCCCCGGCACCCGGACGCGCCGCTGCGCACCGCCTTCGCCGGTACCCCCGCCTACGCGCCGGATCCCCGCTGGGTGGCACGGGGACGGTACACGGCCTTCGAGACGCCGCGTCCGACGACCGTGGGCGCGGCGGTCGAGGGCCTGGAGCACGTGTACGACGCGCCGGGCCGGGTCGATTTCGAGCTGGACGGGCATCCGCTGGCGCTGACCGCCTTCCCTGGGCGTGGGCCGGGCGGGCTGCTGGTCCTCTTCACGGACGCCACCTCCGGGGTGACCACCTACGCCGCCAACCGGGCCCTCTCACTCGCCCCGCCCACCGCCGACGGCACGGTCGTCCTGGACTTCAACCGCGCGGCCAACCTCCCCTGCGCCTATACGGACCTGGCGACCTGCCCCCTGCCACCGGCGGAGAACCGCCTGCCGGTGGCCATCGAAGCGGGGCAGAAGATTCCGCGTGAGCGGGGTGGGATCTGAGGTCCGGCTTCACAACCAAGCGCGCCTCTCAGTCGTCCCCATGAGTGGCGCGCCGGTTTTGTGCGGCCGTGGCCCCCCACCGATCACGCGCACTGACCACGCGCGGGAATGAGGTCGCATGCTCCGAATTCACTTCACCTCCCGGGATCTGCAGAGCATCCGGGTCGCCCGCCAGCCTCATGCGCTGTGGGAACTCGTGTGCGGTGTCTGCCGGTTGGACAGCCGGCAGGGGGCGCTGGAATTCGGGCACTGGCGCCGTTCGGTGCGGGACCGGCTGACCGAGGACCCGCGGGCCGGGCGGGCCCTGTCGCCGTTGCGGACGCTGATTCCTCCGGTGGGCTACATCCCCGACTTCCTCACGCCGTCCGTCACGGGCGGTGGTCTGGCCGGCGGTCTCGACGAGGTACGGGCCACCTCCCGCACCCGGTTGACCCGTGAGCTGTCCCGGCTCGCCGAGTCGCGTCCGCTGCCGTCGTGGGTCTCCACCCTCGACCGGCCGGGGACCAAGGCCCTGGGAGCGTTGACGCGGGCCCTGGAACTGTCCTGCGGGACCCTGCTCGAACCGTACTGGCCCCGCGTCCAGGCCGCCGTCGGCGACGATGTCGACCTGCGCTCCCGCGCGCTCCTCGACGGCGGCACCTCCGCCCTTCTCAACAGCCTGCGCCCGCACGCCCGTTGGCACGCCCCGGTGCTGGAGGTGGACTATCCCGTCGACCGCGAACTGCACCTGGAGGGACGGGGCCTGCTGCTCGTCCCGTCCTACTTCTGCTGGCGCAGGCCCACCGCCCTCGCGGACCCCACGCTCGGGCCCGTGCTCGTCTACCCGGTCGCCAAACAGCCCCTGGAGATCGTCCGGGCGAGCGGGGACGGGCTGGAGCGACTGCTCGGCCGTACCCGGACGGTCGTACTGGCGCATCTGGCCAGCCATGGCGCACGGACCACGTCCGAGGTGGCCTCGGCGGCCAACATCGCGTTGCCCAGCGCCAGTTACCAGCTCAGTGTGCTGCGCGACGGAGGTCTGATCGCCAGTCACCGGGACGGCCAGTTCGTACGGCACTCGGCGACGCCCCTGGGCCTGCGCCTGCTGGACCGATGAACAAACCCCTGTCGGGGGTCATTTAGAACGCTTTCGAATTCATTGCCCCGTGCTTCCCGCACGGGGAGGGTTTGAGCGACGGCACGCGGTGGCCACCGTGCACAGGGGGACGGTGGCCACCGCGGCCGTGGGTCAGCCCGCCTGCCGGCGGTCCGTGGCGGTGCGGTGGGTGAGCGGTTCGCGCAGGCCGAGGTGTTCGCGCAGGGTCGTGCCGGTGTATTCGGTGCGGTAGACGCCGCGTTCCTGGAGTGCGGGGACGAGCAGGTCGACGATGTCGTCGAGGCCGTCGGGGATCAGGTACGGCGTGACGTTGAAGCCGTCGACGGCGCCGTGCCGGACGAAGTGGGCGAACTTGTCCGCCAGGCCCTCCGGGGTGCCGACATGGCCGCGCTGGGGGCCGAGTGCGATGACGGTCTCACGCAGCGACCAGCGGTTCGCGTCCGCCTTCTCCCGCCATTCGGCGACGACTTGGCGCGGATCGGCGATGCGCCGTGCTCCGAAGGAGCCGTCGTTCTCGGCGACGACCGGGTCCTCCTTGGGCAGCGGCCCGTCGGCGTCACGGCCGGAGAGGTCGATGCCCCACAGAAGTCCGGCGATGCCCAACGCCGTTGCCGGGGTGACCTGTTGGAGGCGGATCCAGCGCTTCTTCTCCAGGGCCTCCTCCTCCGTGGCGCCGATGATGATCTCGGTGCCCGGGAGGATTCGCAGGTCGTCGTCGGGGCGGCCGACGGCGCGCAGCCGGTTCCGCAGGTCGTCGGCGAAGGCGAGCGCGTCGTCGAAGTCGTTGCCGTGCGCGGAGAAGATGACGTCGGCGTTGCGGGCGGCGAAGTCGCGTCCCTCGCCGGAGTCCCCGGCCTGGAAGATCACCGGGTGGCCCTGGGCGCTGCGCGGCAGGGTGGGTGCGAGGTCGACGTCGAACTGCGGTCCTTGGTGGCTGACTTGGCGTACGGCGTCGGGTGCCGCCCAGGCCGGGGCGGCGGCCGAGTCGGAGACGGCCGCGTCCGTCCAGCCGTCCCAGAGGGCTCTCGCGACGGTGAGGAACTCCTCGGCGCGCCGGTAGCGGTCGGCGTGCTCGAGGTATCCGCCGCGGCGGAAGTTGGCGCCGGTCCAGGCGTTGTCGGTGGTCACCACGTTCCAGCCGGCGCGGCCCTCGGAAAGCAGGTCGAGGCCGGAGAGGCGACGGGCGAGGTCGGCGGGTTCGTTGAAGGTGGTGTTGGAGGTGCTGACCAGGCCGATCCGGTCGGTCACGGCGGCCAGCGCGGCGAGTTGGGTGATGGCGTCGGGCCGTCCGGCGACATCGAGGTCGTGAATCTGTCCGTCGACCTCGCGCAGCCGCAGCCCCTCCCCCAGGAAGAACGCGTCGAACAGGCCGCGTTCGGCGGTCTGGGCGACGCGCCGGAAGTTGGCGGGGTCGATCTGGGAACCGCTGGCCGGGTCGGACCAGATCGTCCAGTGGTTGACGCCCTGGAAGAAGACGCCGAAGTGGAGTCGGGCGTCCGGGCGGGGGACGTCGAGGGGGTCGGTACGGGTCATCGGGCTTCCTCCTGGACGGCCGCGGCGGCGTACCGGTTCGCGGGCCGGTCGAGGCCCAGGTGAGTGCGCAGGGTCGCGGCGGGCAGGGGCCGTAGGGCGTGGCGTCGTTCGAAGAGGTGGGGCAGGACGAGCCGGGAGAGTTCCGGGAGATCCTCGTCCAGCACCAGCGGGTGCAGGCGTACTCCGTCCACCACTCCCCTCAACTCCCCCAGCAGCAGGGCGAGTCCGGCGGCGGAGCCGATGTGGCGCAGCCGTCCCCGGTCGGGCCAGGGCGCGTGGCGTTCGAGGTCGGCGACCCGTTCCTCGGCCGTGGCGTGCGCGGTGTCGAGGGCGACCTCGATCTCGGCGAAGGCAAGGGGTGTTCCGGCGGTGGCCGCGCCCGAGGTGACGGCGGCGAGGTCGCGGCCCTCGACGAGGGCGACGTCGAGTTGCCCGGCGGGCACGCGGTCGGGGCGGCCGAGCACGACGAGTTGGCCCTGCGGCGGACGCGGCACGATCGCCGGGCCCTTCACCGTGTAGGTGTCGCCGCTGAAGTCGACGTAGTGCAGCCGCTCGCGGTCGAGATAGCGGCTGGTGGCGACGGAGCGGATGACCGCGTCGTCCTCCCAGGAGTCCCACAGCGCGCGGACGACCTCGACGCCGTCACGCGACTCGCGGGCGCGGGCCGCGGCCCCGTCGACGAGGGGGCGCCCCCACACGGAGGCGGCCTCGGCACGCGTCTCCTCGCTCACCACCCACCCTGCACGCCCGACCGAGATGTGGTCCAGGGACGCCAACTGGCTGGAGACATGGAACGGTTCGGCGTAGGTGATCGGCACGACCGGTGCGACCCCGACGACACTCGTCGACGCGGCGATGAACGCGGCGCGCTCCACCGCGCCGATCCGGCCGACCACATCCGGGCCGGTGCCGGGCGGGAGCGCGCCGTCCTCCAGGGTGAGCAGGGTGAACCCGGCGTTCTCCGCGTCGGCGGCGACCCGGGCCACCCGGCGCGGGCTCAGCAGGTGGTCGGGCGAGTGGGCGGCGCGGCGCCAGGCCACGGGATGGGCGCCGTCGCCGTCGATTTCGAGGGCGAGCCGCAGAGCGGAGCCGGACATGGGGGTTCCTTCCGAGAACGCGTCGAGACGGACGGCCCGTGGGGCCGACGTGGGTCAGGGGCGTACGGAAGGACAGACGGCGGAGGCGGTACGGCAGTAGTCGACGTGCCGGCGAATGATCAGCCGCGCGCCCGGGACGGCACCGCGAGGCGCGGCGTCACGTGCGCACATGGGGCCTCCACACGTCCGGGAGCGATCGCCTCAACCTTCGTCGCCGGTCCCGGAAGATGTCAAGAACATTAGATGTACGCGCATACGGCAGGGGCTCGACAAAATGCGTTGGCCGCGCAGACAAAGGGCTGCTAACTTGCCGTAGGCCGTGACAACACGCGAGGAGGTGAGACCCATGAACGCTGTACGCAGGTGGGTGCTCCCCCTCTTCTTCACGGTTGGGCCAGTGACATAGCTGTCGCCGGGAGCGCCTCACGACAAGGCACTCCCGAAAGGCGACAAGCCATGAATTCCACTGATTCCAAGCATTTCTACTTCACCGCGGAGACCACGTCCGGCGGTGTCGTCCAGCACGACTTCACCATGGGTGAGGTCACCGGAGCGCTCTGGTCGCCGGAAACCGGTGCCGACCGCGCGCCCCTCGTGCTGATGGGGCACGGCGGCGGCAACCACAGGAAGTCCCCCGCCATGGTGGGCCGGGCCCAACGCCTCGTGGCCGACGGCGGTTTCCATGTCGCCGTCATCGACGCGCCGGGCCACGGCGGCCGACCACGCACGGAGCACGACGAGCGGGAGATCGCCGCGATGCAACGGGCGATGGCGGCCGGCGAACCGGTCGGCGAGATCGTCGTCCGCTACAACGGCCACCTCGCGGAACGTGCCGTACCGGAGTGGCGGGCGACCCTGGACGCCCTCCAGGAACTGCCCGAGATCGGCACCGAAGGACCCGTCGGCTACTACGGCCTGAACATGGGCACCGCGATCGGCATCCCGCTGACGGCGGCCGAACCCCGCATCACCGCCGCGGTGTTCGGCCTCTTCTGGTACGACGATGCCCTCGCCGAGACGGCGCGGCGCATCACCGTTCCGATCGAGTTCGCCCTCCAGTGGGACGACGAGCACATCCCGCGTCCGTCCGGTCTCGCGCTGTTCGACGCCTTCGCCTCGGAGGAGAAGTCACTGCACGTCAACTCGGGCGCCCACAAGGAGCTGCCCAGGTTCGAGGCGGACAGCGCGGTGCGGTTCTTCGTACGGCAGCTGCGCCGCAGCTGACCTCAACGCGCCGGCCCCGCGCTTTCTCCGAATTCGAGCCCTGTCATGAGTTCGGAGAAGGCGCGGGCCGCGCCGGGGGCCGTGAAGAGCCGGTCGAGCCGGGCGCGGGCCAGGCCGCGGCGGAAAGGACCGGAGCCGGTGGCGTCGCCGGCGTCGCCGGCGTCGTGGAGCATGCCGGTCATCCAGTGGGAGAACTCCTGGTCGTTCCAGACGCGGCGCAGACAGCGCTCCGAGTAGGTGTGCAGGGCCGTGTCGTCGTGGTCGTGGACGGAGTCCCGTACGGCTCGGGCGAAGAGATCGGCGTCGTAGAGCGCGAGGTTCATGCCCTTGCCGCCCATCGGCGAGACGATGTGCGCCGCGTCGCCGACGAGGAAGAGACGGCCGTACTGCATCGGGTCGTGGACCAGGCTGCGGAGCCGGAAGATCTCGCGGTCGGTGATCGGGCCGGAGACGAGGGCCGGGTCGCCGAGCCGGGCGCGCAGGGCGTCCCAGACCCGGTCGTCGGGCCAGGCGTCGGGGTGGTCGTCCGGCGGGCACTGGAGGTAGTAGCGGCTGGTGTACGGGCCGCGCGGGAAGTGCGCGGCGAAGCCCTGCGGGCTGACGGCCAGCAGCGGGTGGGCCGGGGGCGGGGCGTCGGCCAGGACCGTCAGCCAGCCGATACCGTGGTCGAAGGCGTACGGCGTGAGGGCCCCGTCGGGGACGGAGGTGCGGCTGATGCCGTGGTCGCCGTCGCAGCCCGCGACGAAGTCGCAGGTGAGGGTGCGGAGGTGGCCGTCGGCGGTGCGGTAACGGACGGTCGGATGCTCGCCGGTCAGGTCGTGCAGGGAGACGTCGGCGGCCTCGAAGCGCAGGTCGCCGCCGTTCGCGAGGTACTCGGCGGTGAGTTTCTGGACCAGCATCTGCTGGGGGCAGAGGCGGGCGGTCGGTCCCTCGGAGCCGTCGTAGTCCGACACGAGATGGGGTTCGCCGTCGACGCGGAGTTCCAGGATGCCCTGGTGCGGGACACCGCCCAGGACGCGGTCGGCCAGCCCCCAGGAGTCGAACATGCGCACCGCGCGGGTCTCGACGATGCCGGCCCGCTGGCGCTGTGCCACGTACTCGCGGGTCCGGCGTTCGAGGACGACGCAGTCGACGCCGCTTCGCTGCAACAGGTTCGCGACCGTCATACCGGCCGGGCCCGCGCCGATCACCACCACGGTCGTGGACTCCGGCGCCTGGCTCAACTCCCGCGTACTGACGGCCACTTGACCACCTCCGGGGTCACCCTAGCCGAGCAGGTCCGGTCGCCGCGGGGCACAGCGAGCGTTCCCCTACGCCGACGGGTCCCAGGCGATGAGCTGGTCGAAGAGTCGTTGCTCGCCGTCGATCTTCAGGGGTTCGACGTAGGTACGGCCGTACATGAAGAGCACCAGTTCTCCGGCCGTGGCCCGAGCGGAGGCGTAGGCGGTGTCGGCGGGAATCGGCGCGGATGCGGGAATGGGCGTGGCCCGCGCGCCGGCGGCGGAGAGTTCGAGGCGCCAGGACCGGCCCTCGGTGGCGTGGTAGTCGACGGTGGCGGGGTCGTGCGGCCAGGCGCTCGTCGTCGCGTTGCAGGTGAACACGAACTCCTCGACACCGTCCACCGCCGCCTCCTCGGGCAGCGGCTGCGGGTCGCCGACGGTGAGCTGGGCGTCGTAGGTGTGCACCGTGGCCTCCTGGACCTGGTGCCGGGCGACGGCACCGGAGGTCTCCAGGGACTGCGAGTCGGCCCACCATGTCCAGCAGCCGCGATCTGGGCCGAACTCCCGCAGTGCGCCCAGCAGTTGCCGCGTGGACTCGGCCGACCAGGCGAGCAGGGCCTCCCGCTCCCGGGGTACTTCCGAGGCGGCGGGGGTCGCCCGGCTGTCGGCGGGCCCGGCGGCGACGATCGCGGCCCAGCGGCGGTGCACGGTGCCCAGGTGCTGCACCAGGCCGAACAGGGTCCACTCGGGGCAGGTCGGCACCTGCGCGTCGAGGCTGGGCGCGGCGGCGACCGCGGCCCGGAACGCCGTCGACCGTTCGTCGATCAGCCGCAGCAGGTCCGCGAATTCGAGAGTCTTCGTCACGCCGAATGTCTATCACCGCGCTCCGCCGACAGCACAACGATTTTCCGGCCCGACCTGCGGCGAGCGCAGCGCGCTGCCCCAACGGTCAGTGCGCGAGGGCCTGTTGGACCGTCGGGTAGCAGTCGATGACTCCGTCGATGCCGACGAGTTGGATGACGCGCCGCACGGCGGGGGCGGTCCCGGCCAGTCGCAGCCAGCCGTCCGCCTGGGCGAGCGTCTGGTGGACGGCGAGGAGGATGTTGATGCCGCTGGAGTCCATGAAGGTGACCTGTCGCAGGTCGAGGACGACGTGCGGTGCGACCCCGTCCGGCAGGTCCAGCGCCTCCCTCAGCGAACCGGCCGTCTGGTGGTCGATCTCTCCGGCCAGGGCCACGACGACGATGCCGTCGACGACATCGGTCCTGACCGTCAACTGCCCTGGCTGGCCCGGCTGTTCGGTGTCCACCATCTGTCCTCATACACGAGTCGGCGAGCGCTGCGGATCAGGATTTCATCCGAAGTGCTGCCCCGCATCGTACGGTTGATGCCCGCGTCCGGTGAAGCCGGCAGAAACGCACGGAGTGGGTGGTGCCTCACGGGGTATGCGCGGGGCACGCAGAAGGCGGTGAAACGATCCCGATGGACCAAGACTCTTCGGAGGACGACGACACAGCGCCGCAGGCCAGGGCCCCGGCTCGGCCCATACGGTCCACCGTGGCACTGGACGGCGACGGCTCCTGCATCGCCGAGGCCCGGCAGCTGGCCGCGATGTTCCTCGTCCGGGCACGGACCGAGTACGGGCTCCCGGTGTCGGCCCGTGCCCTGGATCTCACGCAGTTGGTGGTCAGCGAACTGGTCACCAACGCCCGCAAGTACGCGCCCGGCCCGGTGCTGATGGATCTGCGGATCGTCGACGCCCTGGTCGAGGTGGAGGTGTGGGACTCCGACCCGGTGCTTCCGGTCGCCCGTGCCGCCGACGCCCAACGGGTGGGCCAGCACGGTCTGGAGATCGTACGGGCCGTCTCGCGCGGCTTCGAGGCACAGCGCGAACCGGTGGGCAAGCGCATCACCGCGCGCATCGCGCTGACGGACGGTCCCGACACGGACGTCACCGGCGGCGGCCCGCTCCGCACGTAGGTCGGGACGGTCACGGCGTGGCCGGGACCCGGTAGACGGAGACATGAGAAGGCGACTCGGCGGTGAACTCGGCCCCGTCCCAGTCCGCGTGCCTCGTCTCCAGTTCGAAGCCCGCCAACTGCGCCATGAGGTCGAGTTCGGCCGGCCAGATGTAGCGGTGCGGGCTGAGTGCGAGCCGCGCCTGCCCGGCCCCGTCGATCCGGAAGTGGTGCGACACGGCGCGCTGGTCGAGGACGTCGTAGGTGTCCAGGGCGATGTAGTCGGGGTCGGTCCGCCAGACGGTGGCGTGCTGGCCCGGCGGCAGCTTGCGCAACTCGGGTACCCAGAGCTCGATCACGAACCGGCCGCCCGGTGCGAGGTGGCGGGCGGCGTTGCGGAAGCACTCGACCTGCTCGGCCTGGGTGAGCAGGTTCGAGATGGTGTTGTAGACGAGGTAGACCAGGCTGTACGTCCCGGGGACGACCGTGGTCGCCATGTCACCGATGGTCACGGGGATCGTCGCCTCGTCCGCCTTGGTCCGCAGACGCTCCACCATCGGCCGTGACAGCTCGATGCCGGTGACGGGGACTCCGCGCTCGGCCAGTGGCACGGCGACCCGGCCGGTGCCGATGGCGAACTCGAGTGCCGCGCCGTCCCCCGCGAGTCGCGCGAGTCGGTCCACGGTCGGCCCCAGCGTCTCGGGCGCGAACATGCCGGTGCCGGGGGTGTCGTACCGCTGTGCGGTGTCGGCGTCCCAGATCTTCTCCTGCTGCATTCCGCCAACGCTCGCCTCCGGCGGCCGAGTTGTCCAACGAATTCTCCCGACACGCGAGAGTGCCCCACCTCGCCTAGAGTGTTGTGGTCGACGTCTTCATTCCGGTCGCTTCTCGCCGCCGATGCGTTTCCGTCGATTCCCCGTATGACGCACTCCAGCAGTTCGAGCATTTCGGGAGGAAAACACCATGCCCTTCGCCACCGGCACGGACGGCACGCAGATCTTCTACAAGGACTGGGGGTCGGGGCAGCCCGTCGTCTTCTCCCACGGGTGGCCGCTGACGGCCGACGCGTGGGATCCCCAGCTGAAGCTGATGGCGGACAACGGCTTCCGTGCCGTGGCCCACGACCGGCGCGGGGGCGGACGCTCCGGTCAGCCCTGGAGCGGCAACGACCTCGACACGTACGCCGACGACCTGGCAGCGGTCATAGACACGCTCGACCTGCGCGAGGTGATTCTCGTCGGCCACTCGACGGGCGGCGGTGAGGTCACCCGCTACATCGGCCGGCACGGGTCCGAGCGGGTCGCCAAGGCCGTGCTGCTCGGCGCGATCCCGCCGCTGATGCTCAAGACGGACGCGAATCCCGAGGGGCTGCCGATCGAGGTCTTCGACGACATCCGCAAAGGCGTGGAAACGGACCGTTCGCAGTTCTACAAGGATCTCAGCGCCCCGTTCTTCGGCGCCAACCGCGACAACTCGACCGTCACCCAGGGGACTCGTGACCAGTTCTGGCTCTGGAGCATGACGGTGGGAATCAAGGGTGCCTACGACTGCGTCAAGGCGTTCTCCGAGACCGATCTCACCGAGGACCTCAAGAAGATCGACGTCCCCACTTTGATCGTTCATGGCGACGACGACCAGATCGTTCCCATCGTGGCCTCCGCCGACAAATCCTCGAAACTCGTCAAGGACGCGACCTACAAGATCTACCCGGGCGCGCCGCACGGCCTGTCCATGGTGCCCGGGTTCGCCGAGCGGTTCGACGCCGACCTCCTCGCCTTCGCCCGCGGCTGATCGCGTCGCCGTCGCTCAGCGTGACGTATCCCTCAGGGACGAGAGGTCTGGCTCCGTCGGACGCGGGCACCCGTGAGCAGGCAAGAACCGTACGCTGCGCCCGACGACCTGAGGTGAACCATGCCCGAGGAGATCAAGAAGCCGGCGGCCCGGTCACGCGGTGCGGCTGTCGGCGGACTCGTCGTGGTCGTGGATCTGCGCCGACGCCACCGCGCAGAACGCCTCCAGACCGGTGAGCAGCGCGTCGCGCCCGGCGGCCGGCATCTGTGCCAGTACCGCGCCCAACGCCTCCTCCCGGCGGGCCCGCAAGTCCGACAGGAAGGCCCGCCCCGGACCGCTGAGGTACAGGCGCACCTCGCGCCGGTCCGTGGGGCTCACCTCACGGTCGACGAACCCGGCGGCCTGCAGCCGGTCGCAGAGGCGGCTGGTCGACGGCGGTGTGGAGGCGAGGTGGTCGGCGAGGGTGCGCAGGTTGATGCCCTCGTGGTGTTCCAGGATGAACAGGACCCGTAGCTGCGAGGCGGACGCGGGCGCGGTCGAGGCGCGCCCCCACAGGACTTCCAGCAGTTCCGCGGCCGTAGAGGTGACGCGTGCGACGTCGGCGGGTTCGGGGCGGGGGTGGATGGACGTCACGGTCACACTCTCGCAGGCACAGGGACGGGCCCCAGCGTACTAGGCACGCGTAACGCGTTCTCCGAGGGAGAGATTGGCATATCTGCGATCGTGAACAGACTCATGGCTGTAGAGCGGGCACTGCGGACGGCGGCTCCCCATGAGCTCCCCGACGTGGTCGGCCGGGAACTGGTCCGACGGTACGCGGCGGACTCCGTGGACCTGCTCGTGGCCGACTACGGCCTGACCGTGCTGCAGCGCGTCACCGACCTGCCGCACACCCTGCCGCCGGTCTCCGTGCACAACACCCCCGCGGGCCGTGCCTTCGGCGCCCAAGAGCCTTTCGTGGAGGGGAACTTCGGGGACGGCAGCGTGTGTGTCCACCTTCCGGTCAGTGTGCGCGGCGACCGCCTCGGCGTGCTCTCGGTGACACTGCCCGGCGGCGACCACGTGCGCGAGTGTCTGCCCGAACTGACCGAGCTGGCCGAGGTGTTGGGGCACGAGGTGCTGGTGGCCGAGCGCGACACGGACCTGTACCTGCGGGCCAGGCGCAAGGACCGGCTCACGCTGGCGGCGGAGATGCAGTGGCAGTTGCTGCCCGGCCGCTCGTGTTCCCGCCCGGAGTTCGAACTCGGCGCTCAACTGGAGCCCGCCTACGCGATCCACGGCGACAACTTCGACTGGTCCGCCACGGCCGACCGCCTCGCGCTCTACGTCTCGAACGGCATGGGCGAGGGCATAGAGGCCTCGCTGCTGACGAACCTGGCGGTCAACGCCCTGCGCAACGCGCGCCGGGCGGGCATCCCCCTCGCCGACCAGGCGGCCCTCGCGGACCAGGCGGTGTACGCCCACTACCGGGGTCGTAGCCATATGTCCGTGTTGATGTTCGACTTCGAACTCTCCACCGGGCGGGCCCGCGTGGTGGACGCCGGATCGCCGCAGACGCTGCGGCTGCGTGACGGGGTGGTGGAACGGATCGTCTTCGACGAGCAGTTGCCGCTGGGCATGTTCGAGGAGACCGACTACCTCGAGCAGGACTTCGGGATCGAGCCCGGGGACCGGATCCTCTTCGTCAGCGACGGGGTGTACGCCGTCGCCTCGCCCAAGGGTGAGGCGTACGGGGACGCCGCGCTGGCGCGGGCGATCCAGCACACGAGGCTGCTGCCCGCGGCCGACGTGCCCAGGGCCGTGCTGCGCGAACTGACCGGCCACCGCGGCACGCCGACCCCCGACGACGACGCCCTGGTGGTGTGCCTGGACTGGCGGGGGCAGTGAGGTGTGTCCGCTGTGTCCCGCTCTCACCGGCGCGGCGCTAGTGTGAAGACACTGAGCCGGAAGGGTGAACACCGTGAGCACCTCTGAGCCGCTCCCTTCCTACGAGAGTGAGTTGCGCTCGGCTCCGTCCAACGCTCTGGTGGCGACGGCCCGCCGTCTGCTGGGCGACCGCGCCGGAGCCCGAGAGGTCACCCTTCTCCTCGCCGACTACGGAGTGCGGGTGCTCCGCCCGGTCGACCCGCTTCCGGGCGCCGACGAACCGCTGTCCGCCCAGGACGGCCCGGCCGGGCGGGCGTTCACGGAGCAGACGCCGGTCGTCGAACCGGCTGCCGACGGGACCGCCGCCGTGCATGTGCCCGTCTCCGTGCGCGGCGACCGCCTCGGTGTCCTCTCCGCCCGCCTCCCCTCCCCCGGCGCCGATCAGGCCGGGGTGCGCGGACTCGTCGAGTTCGCCACCGCCCTGGGCCACGAGATCGCCGCGGTGGAACGCGACACCGACCTCTACCTCCTGGCCCGCCGCACCCGGCGCCTCACGCTGGCCGCCGAGATGCAGTGGCAGCTCCTGCCCGGACGGGGCTGCGGACGCCCGGAGTTCGAGATCGGCGCCCATCTGGAGCCCGCGTACACGGTCGGCGGCGACAACTTCGACTGGAGCACCGACGGCGGTCACCTCACCATGACGGTGACCGACGGCATGGGCCGCGGCATCGACGCCTCCCTGCTGACCGGAGTCGCGGTCGGCGCCCTGCGCAACGCCCGCCGCGCCGGCCTCGGCCTAGCCGACCAGGCCCGGCTGGCCGACCAGGCGGTCTACGCCCAGTTCGGCGGCAAGGTCTATGCCTCCACCCTGCTGCTCCGCTTCGACCTCGCGACCGGCACGGTCCAGGCGGTCGACGCCGGTTCGCCCCGCCTGTACCGCCGACGGGCCCACGCCGTGCGGCAGTTCGAGATGGAGGCACAGCTCCCGCTCGGCATGTTCGAGGAGACCGCCTACGAGGAGCAGATCTTCTCCGTACGACCGGGAGACAGACTCGTGGCGGTAAGTACCGGTGTCCACGGGACCCGTTCACCGCAGGGCACCCCGTTCGGCGAACAGGCGCTGCGCGAAGCCCTCGACACGGTACCGGCACACGCTCCGCAGGAGGTCGCGCGCTCGGTGGTGGCGAGCCTGGTCGACCACTTCGGCAGCACGGACCTGACCGCCGACGCCGCCGTGGTCTGCCTCGACTGGCACGGACGCGAGCCCGCAACGCCGTGATCAACCGCCGTCGCCGGGCGGCCGATTCCGTTGTGCTGCGGCGAACGCCCGCAGGCCGCGCTCCAGCCCCGCGCGGTCGTCCGGTTCCATGGCGTCCACGACCGCTGCCAGCGCCCGGGTCCGGAGTGCGGCGACCTCCGCGAGGACGTCCCGTCCATGGGCGGTGAGACTCAGTCGTACTTCCCGGCGATTGTGGGATGCCGCGTCCCTGAGCAGCAGCCCGGCCGCCTCGAGCCGGTCGCAGAGCCGGCTCACCGTGGGCAGGCCGGCGTCGAGCCGGTCCGCCAGCAGGGTCAGATTCGCGCCCGGCGCGGCCTCCAGGGCGTACAGGGCCCGCAGTTGATACGGCGAGAGTCGTACCGACGCGTCTGCTGCCGCCGTGGTCCACAGTTCGGTCAGGCCGTCCACCGCATCGGCGACAGGGTCCGTGCCGTCCGCCTGCTCGTGCGTTGCCACGAGTTCGACACCTCAAGGAAGTCGGGTGTGGTGACGCGCATCCCGGCGTCTCAGCCGGGGCGATGGGGCAGCCGGACCACCTGCACGAAGAAGTCGTCGATCTGCCGGACCGCGGCGATGAACTGGTCCAGGTCGACCGGTTTGGTGACATAGGCGTTGGCGTGCAGCTTGTAGCTGCGGAGGATGTCCTCCTCGGCCGACGAGGTGGTCAGGACGACGACGGGGATGTGCGCCAGCTCCGGGTCGGACTTGATCTTCTCCAGGACCTGACGGCCGTCGTACTTGGGCAGGTTGAGGTCGAGGAGGATGAGGTCGGGCTGCGGGGCACCGGTGTGCGCGCCGCGCCGGTAGAGGAAGTCGAGGGCCTCCTCGCCGTCCCGGACGACGTGGAGGGTGTTGCCGATCTTGTTGTCCTCGAAGGCTTCCCGGGTCATCAGTTCGTCGCCCGGATCGTCCTCGACGAGGAGGACGTCGATCGGGGTCGCGTCGGGGAGGGTCATGTCAGGGCCTTCTGGTCGTCGGTGGAGGTGTCCGTGGAGGTGGCTTCCTCGGCGGACGGGAGTGTGAAGCAGAAGCGGGTGCCCTCGCCGACCGTGCTGTCGATCCAGATCCGGCCGCCGTGGTGCTCGACGATCTTCTTGCACAGGGCGAGTCCGATGCCGGTGCCGCCGTAGGCGTCGCGGCTGTGCAGCCGCTGGAAGATGACGAAGACCTTGTCGGTGAACTCCTCGGGGATGCCGATCCCGTTGTCGGTGACGCACAGGCGCCACATGCCGGGCGTCTCGGGATCGGGTGCGCAGGTGACGGACACCTGCGGGGCGCGGTCCGGGTGGCGGAACTTGAGGGCGTTGCCCACGAGGTTCTGCCAGAGCATGGTGAGCAGCGTCGGATCGCCGACGGTCTCGGGCAGCCTCTCGGGCCGGTCGATCCGGGCCTCCGACTCCTCGACGGCCGCCGCTAGGTTGTGCAGCGCCTTGTCCAGCGCCTGGTCGAGACCGACCTTCTCCCGGGTGTCGTCGAGGCGCCCCACGCGGGAGAAGGTGAGCAGGTCGTTGATGAGCACCTGCATGCGTTTGGCGCCGTCGACGGCGAAGTCGATGTACTGCAGCCCGCGTTCGTCCAGTTGGTCCCCGTACCGTTTCTCCAGCAGTTGGCAGAACGAGGCGACCTTGCGCAGCGGCTCCTGCAGATCGTGCGAGGCGACATAGGCGAACTGCTCCAACTCCGCGTTGGAACGGCGCAGTTCGACAGCCTGGGCGTCCAACTCGTCGGCCTGGCGGCCGAGTACCTCCTCCTTTTCGCGGGAGGCGTCGAGTTCGGCGACGATCCGTCTGCGCATGCCCTCGACGGCTCCGGCCACCGCGGTGAGGTCGGCCGGCCCGTCCCCGGTGATGCGGTGTGCGAAATCGCCCGCCGCGACCCGCTCCGACGCCGTGCTCAGCGCCTCCAGGGGCCGGGTCACCAGCAGTCGTACGAGTACGGCGAGGGCGACGCCGGTGAGCAGGAAGGCGGCGACCATGCCGCTCAGCACGGTGTCGCGCACCGTCCGCTGGTGGGCGAGGTGGGCGCGGCCCTCCGTCACTGCCCGCGCGAGGTCGGCGTTCTGGGCCGCCCAGAGGGTGCGCAGCCGGTCGAAGTCGTGCTTTCCGCTGTCGACGGTGCTCTGGTCGACGGCGTGCGGGCGGCCGGGGGTGACGGCGGCGGCCAGGGGTTCGGCGTAGGTCCGCCGCCAGTCGGCCGCCCCGCGCTCCACCGCCCGTAGACCGGCGAGCAGTTGGGGCCGGTCGCGGAGCTGTTCGCGCAGCCTGGCCGCCGAGTGGGCCTCGTCCTGCTTGCCGTTGGTGTACGGGGCGAGGAACTGCTTGTCGGCGGCGATCGCGTAGCCGCGGATACCGGTCTCCTGGTTGACCAGGGCAGCCTGCAGCCGGTACGCCTCGGTCTGGGCGGGCTGCACCCGCTGGAGCAGGTCGTCGGTGACGTCGGCCGTGCGGCTCAGCAGGTTCGCGCCGATCGCGGTGCCGATCACCACCAGCAGCACCATGAGCGACAGCGCGAGGAAGAACCATCCCTGCACCGTCAGCCGGCGCCCGATCCCTGTTCCGCCCGCCATGTCCCTCACCGTTCGTCTCCTTGCGACGCCCTCTCGTCCCACCTGCTCGTTTCCGGCGCGGTGAATCACGTCCGGGGCAGTTGTCTCATGTCCACTGCAGGTGCAGCACGGCGACGTCGTCCGCCAGGCCGCCCCGGGTCTCGGCCAGGGCCTCGGCGCGGGCGATCAGTTCGTCGACGAACGGCTCAGGGGCCAGTGCGGCCCGCTCCCGGGCGAGCCGTAGCAGCCCGTCCTCCCCGAGACGCTCCGAACCTCGGCCGACATGCCCCTCGAAGAGTCCGTCGGTGAAGAGGACCACGGCCGCGCCCGCCGGTACGGAGAGGTCCGCGACCGGCCAGTCCGCGAGGCCGGGAAGCACGCCCAGTGCCGGACCGCCGGGCACCTCCACCCACTCCACACCGCCGCCGTCACGCATCAGCAGTCCGTGGTGCCCCGCCCGCACCACGCGGGCCGTGCGCTCGCCGGGTGCGGCGGTGAGACAGACGAGGGTGGCGAAGACCTCGCCGCGGATGCGCTCGGCCACGAGGAGTTCCTCCAGCCGGGCCACCTGTTCGGCGCCCGTGACACCGCTGAGCACCAGCGTGCGCCAGGCGATCCGCAGCGCGACACCGAGGGCGGCCTCGTCGGGGCCGTGCCCGGAGACGTCACCGACCACCGCGTGGACCGTTCCGTCGACGCTCTGCACGATGTCGTAGAAGTCACCGCCCAGCAGCGCCTGCGCGCGCCCGGGACGGTAGCGGGCCACCGCTTCCACGCCCTCGCCGCGCAGCAGGGGCCTGGGCAGCAGTCCGCGTTCCAGGCGGGCGTTCTCCTGGGCCTGCATACGGCTGGACTGGAGGGCGACCGCCGCCCGCTCGGCCTGCTTGCGCTGGATCGCGTAGCGCACCGCGCGTCCGAACAGGCCCGGTTCGACCCGGCCCTTGACCAGGTAGTCCTGCGCGCCGGCGGCGACGGCGGCGAGTCCGGTCTCCTCCTCGGCGAGTCCGGTGAGGACCACGACAGCGGCCCGTTCGGCGCCCGCCCGTACCCGGGAGAGCGCCTCCAGCCCCTGGGCGTCCGGCAGATGCAGGTCGAGCAGGACACAGTCGGGTACGTCGGCCGCGAGCGCCTCGGCTGCCTCGGCCATCGACCGCACCCACTGCAGCCGTATCTTCAGCGCGCTGTCGGCGACCAGTTCCTCCACCAGCAGCGCGTCACCCGCGTCGTCCTCGACCAGCAGGACGGAGGGCTGCCAGGCCACCCAGGTCTCGGGCCCGACCCCTTCTCCACCCACCGACAGCAGGTCGTCGGCCCGTGGCCGTGGCACCACCATGGCCCTGCCCTCCCCACCGTGCCGACTCCCGCGAACTTAGTTGCCGTCAGACAACAGTTGAGAGCATACCGGTACGCCCGGACGTCCCGTACGCGGACCGGCACCAAGTGGCAGTCGGGCGAACGGAGTTCGGGCCGTAAGCCGTCAGCCGCCGACGGTCGTCGGTTCCGGACCCGGTGCGATGCGCAGGGCGGCCCGTCCCACCGGTTCCGCGTCGGCGCTGCGGCGGGCCCGAGACACCGGGGAGCAAAGCCCGTTCGGACGCCGCGAGGGCGGCCAGCCGGTCGAGGCCCACGCGCAGCTCCGACCGCACCAACCTCCGTTCACCGCAGAGTCGGGCGCCGAGAAACGTGAGCTCGCCCTCTAACTCCCCCGGCAGCGTGGACAGTCGTATCCCGGTCTCCGCATGCACCGAGCGCAGCGCGTCGAGCCGGTCGGGCGCGCCGCGCACGACCGCCGTCGCGAAGGCGAGCGGCCCGGCCGCGTGCCAGTGCCGGGCGGTCTCCTCGGCGGCCGACACCGCCTTCACGAGATGGCGTACGGCTTCCTCGGGGATCTCTCCGTGCGGCCCGACGCGCGATCTGCGGGAGGGGTCAGAGGCGTCTCGACACCCGTACCACCGCACACCTATGCACCCTGATTGCTGCACCAGTGCAGTCACATGACGGATGGGCCACGGACTGCCGAGCCCTAGCCTCGGGCCTGGGAAAGCGGCGACCGGCCCATGCCCACAGGCCAGAAGGGAAGTGGTCACCATGCTCGGCTCACCCAACGCACTGTTGTGGCGCGGCATTCTCGCGGTTGCGTTCGGAGTGGTTTCGCTGGTGTGGCCCGGTATAACCGTGGGCGCGTTCGTCTACCTGTTCGCCTTCTACGCCTTCTTCGCCGCGGCGAACGACGCCGTTCGCGCGTTCAGCGGCAACCGGGCGGGGCCGGTCTTCGGCTGGCTGCTGTTGGCCCTGCTGTCCGCCGTGGGCGGAGCCGCCGCGATTCTCTGGCCGGGCATCACAGCACTCGCGCTCACCCTCTGGGTCGCCGCGTGGGCGCTGGTCACCGGCGCTGTCGAGATCGGCATGGCCTCTCAGGAAGGCGAGTCCGCCGGGGAACGCGCGATGTTCATGCTGACCGGGCTGGTGTCCGTCGCGCTGGCGTTCGCGCTGTTCGTACGGCCGGACGTCGGCGCGGTCTCTCTGGCGACCGTGTTCGGCCTGTTCAGCCTGATGTACGGGACCTCGGGCATCGTCCTCTCACTCCACCTGCGGCACAGAGCGGCGTAGCGGCCCAGCGGCAGGCGTGGCGTAGGCGCGCCCGTGCCGCGCGATGTCCGAGACCCGAGACCCACCGAATCAACTCCACGAGACAGGGATCACCATGGACAAGCTTTCGGACCAGCTCAGCAACCTGGCGGAGCGCACGAAGAAGGTCGAGGACACCGCCACGGCCGCCAGGGCGAAGAACCGCGCGCAACTGGAGACCATGAAGACCAGTCTCAAGGAGTCCCTGGACGCCGTGGAAACCAAGACCGACGATGCCAAGGCCCGGGCGCAGGGTCGGCTGAGCGATGTGCGCGACTCGTTGGAGAAGCACTTCGCCGACCGTCGCGCGGCGAGCGCCGAGCACAAGGCCGAACGCGACCTCAAGAAGGCCGAACGCCGCGCCGACGACGCCGAGCAGGATGCCGCGGACGCGATCGCCCTGGTGGTCTACGTACTGGACCAGGCCGAGTACGCCGTCGTGGACGCCGTGCTCGCCCGTGCCGACGCCGACGACCTCGCCGCCCAGTCGGGAACCGCCGGGTGATTCCCGGCTCGGCAGCACCACCCATGCCGAGCCGGTCCGATCCACCCGATGCCGCGGCGTGACACGACGTGCCGTCTGTCACGCCGCGGCATCGGCATACGACCCTCAGCAGGGCGAGAGGTACTTCCACTGCGGGAAGTACTGGCCCCATTCCGCATGGGTGAGTGCGGGAAAGGCGCTGTCGCAGATCCGGGAGGCGACACGTCCGGGGTCGGGGTCCCACAACAGGACGGTCCAGTCCTCGCCGCCGGTGGCGAGAGTGCGGCCGTCGGGACTGAAGGCGAGGGTGTCGACCGGTTTGGTGTGGCCCGACAGCAGTGCCGGCTCCAGGGCGTTGCCATGGTCGTTCACGTCGTAGAGCCGCGCGGTGCGGTCGGAGCTCGCGGCGGCCAGCATTCGCCCGTTGGGCGCGAAGGCGACGGCCATGACGCCGTCGGCGTAGCCCGAGAGCCGGTCGCGTAGCGCGGGGCGCCGTGGATCGGTGATGTCCCACAGCCGTACGGTGCGGTCCTCGCCGCCGGTGGCGAGGGTGCGGCCGTCGGGACTGAACGCCACGGACTTCACCGCGCTGGTGTGGCCGGAGAGGACCGCGAGGCGGGTGGGGTTTCGCGGGTCGGTCAGGTCCCACAGCACGGCCGTCCGGTTGCGGCTGGCCACGGCAAGGGAACGGCCGCCGGGGGCGAAGGCCACGGAGTCCACCGCGCCGCTCTCCCGCACCTCGGCGAGCAGGCGGGGGCGATCCACGTCCTTCGCGTCCCACAGTTGTACGGCGCCCTGTTCGCTGCCGGTGGCGAGGGTGCCGCCGTCGGGGCTGAACGCCACCGAGTTCACATGGCCGGTCCGCGAGGGAACCACGACCAACTGGCGTGGGCGGG
>Ga0307511_10000813_pt1 | contig 33347 bp, 35 predicted proteins | sample 13_EM_MG_FD_200266 | JGI IMG/M metagenome (GOLD analysis project Ga0307511, IMG submission 200266) | Populus trichocarpa ectomycorrhiza microbial communities from riparian zone in the Pacific Northwest, United States - 13_EM | ecosystem: Host-associated > Plants > Roots > Unclassified | place... | reverse complement strand
ATCACCTGTCGATGATCAGCAGCGCGCCGTCGGCGTGGCAGGCCTCACGCAGCGCCGCGTTGAAGCCCGGATCCGGGGCCACCGCGCCCATGTTGCCGGCCGCCGCCTCGGTGATGATCGCCGCGATCTCGCCCGGGTTGGCCTCGAAGGCCGCCTTCACGGCGGCCAGGTCGTTGTACGGCAGCACGATCGTGTCGGCCGCCTGCGCGCCGGTGACGCCCGGCGTGGTCGGCAGGCCCAGCGTCGCCACGCCCGAGCCGGCCTGGGCCAGCAGCGCGTCCACGTGCCCGTGGTAGCAGCCCGCGAACTTGACGATCTTGCGCCGCCCGGTGAAGCCCCGGGCCAGCCGGATCGCGCTCATCGTCGCCTCGGTGCCGGAGTTCACCAGCCGCACCTGCTCGACCGGCTCCACCCGGGCGATCAGCTCCTCGGCCAGCAGCACCTCGCCCTCGGTCGGCGTGCCGAACGACAGGCCGCTCTGGGCCGCCCGCTGCACCGCCGCGACCACCTCCGGGTGCGCGTGGCCCAGGATCATCGGGCCCCACGAGCTGACCAGGTCGACATAGCGGTTGCCGTCGGCGTCCCACAGGTGCGGGCCCTCGCCGCGGACCATGAATCGGGGCGTGCCGCCGACCGAGTGGAACGCCCGCACCGGCGAGTTGACCCCGCCCGGCGTGGCCTTGGCCGCTCGGTCGAACAGCGCACGCGAGGTGTCAACACTGGCTGCCTGCTCGATCGTCACGACCCCCAGTCTTACAGGTGACCCCACGTGGCCGCCGTCACGTGCCAGGCCAATGTTTGGAAGGGGCCTTGCCTGGCGTTGGACGCCAGGAAAGGCCCCTTCCAAACACCGATTCGGTGCGGGCGCTTGTTCGCGGTTCACGCCTGCTGCGGGAGAAGGACCCGGAAGGTGGCGCCGTCACCGGGCGCGCTGTCCAGCTCCACCCGCCCGCCGTGCGCGGCCACCAGGGCGGCGACGATGGCCAGGCCGAGCCCGGTGCCGCCGTTCTCCCGGCTGCGCACGGCATCGGCCCGGTAGAACCGCTCGAAGATCCGCTCGCTCTGCTCGCCGGTCAGCCCCGGCCCCTGGTCGCTGACCTCCAGCACGGCCAGCGGCACGCCGTCCTCCTCCCGGTGCGAGAGCCGGACGTCGACCGGGGTGCCGGCCGGGGTGTGGGTGATGGCGTTGCCGACCAGGTTGCTGACCACCTGCCGCAGCCGGGCCTCGTCGCCGAGCACGGCCAGCGCGCTGCCGTCGTCCTCGTCCCCGTCCAGGTTCATGGCCACGTCCAGGTGCAGCCCGATCTTCCGGTCGGGGTCGAGCACCCGGGCGTCGTGCACGGCGTCCACCGCGATCACGGTCAGGTCCACCTCGCGCTGCTCCAGCGGGCGCTGCTGGTCGAGCCGGGCCAGCAGTAAAAGGTCCTCGACCAGCAGCCCCATCCGGGCCGCCTGGTCCTCGATCCGGCCCAGCACCTCGGCGACCTCACCCGGCGAGGTGACCGCGCCCTGCCGGTACAGCTCGGCGTAGCCGCGGATCGAGGTGAGCGGGGTGCGCAGCTCGTGCGAGGCGTCGGCGACGAACTGCCGCATCCGGTTCTCCGACCGCCGCGCCGCCTCCTCGGACTTGCGCCGGGCGTCGAAGGCCTCCTCGATCCGGCCCAGCATCACGTTCAGCGAGTTGGCCAGCCGCCCGACCTCGCTGCCGGGCCGCCGCACCGGCACCCGCCGGGACAGCTCACCGGTGGTGATCACGTCGGCGGTCTGCTCGACCTCCTCCAGCGGACGCATGCTGCTGCGCACCAGCGCATAGCCGAGCCCGGCGACCAGCACCAGCGCGCCCAGGCAGATCACCAGCGACCGCAGCCGCATATCGGTCACGGCGGCGTCCAGGTCGCGCTGGTCGGTGGCCGTGACGATCTCGACGCCGTCCAGCTGCATCGCCTGCACCCGCCACCGCGGGCCGGCGCTGTCCTGCGACGGCAGCGTCACCGACACACCGGACGGCAGCTGGCCCATGGGCGGCAGCGCCGGCCGGAAGTCGCCGTCGTCGGTAGGCGCGTTGAGCTCCTGGGCCTGCGTCGGCGTGCGGACCAGGACCATGGTGCGCCCGGGCAGGCGGAACGGCTGCCCACCCCGATTGGGCCGGGGTCGGTCGAGGCCGGCCTGCACCTGCCGCTGGGCGGCCGACAGCATGGTGTGCAGCCGGTTGTCGGCCTGTCCGATCAGGTAGTTCTCCAGCACCGCCGAGGTGATGAACCAGGCCCCGAACAGCGCCACCGCCACCAGCAGCACCAGCCCGGAGACCAGGTGCACCCGCAGCGGCATGCGGCCGACCCAGTCCCGGACCCACCTGACCGCCCGTTTCACGACGTGGACTGCCGCAGCACGTAGCCGACGCCGCGGACGGTGTGGATCAGCCTCGGCTCCACGTCGTCCACTTTGCGCCGCAGGTAGGAGATGTACGACTCGACGACGCCGGCCTCGCCGTTGAAGTCGTAGTGCCACACCTGGTCCAGGATCTGGGCCTTGGACAGCACCCGGCCGGCGTTGCGCAGCAGGTAGTGCAGCAGCTTGAACTCGGTCGGCGACAGCTGCACCAGCCGGCCGGCCCGGCGGACCTCGTGGCTGTCCACCTCCAGCTCGAGATCGGCGTAGCGCAGGCGGTTGTCCGGCGGCTCCGGCTGCGCCTTGGTCCGCCGCAGCACCGCGTTCACCCGGGCGATGACCTCCTCCAGGCTGAACGGCTTGGTGACGTAGTCGTCGCCGCCGATGGTCAGCCCGGTGATCTTGTCCTCGGCCCCGTCGCGCGCGGTCAGGAACAGCACCGGCACGCCGAGGCCGCCCGAACGCAGCCGGCGCACCACCTCGAAGCCGTCGCGGTCGGGCAGCATCACGTCGAGCAGGATCAGGTCCGGCCGCTCCCGCTCGACGCTGCGCAGCGCGTCGGTGCCGGTCGACGCCGTGTCCACGTCGAAGCCGGCGAACCGCAGGCTGGCCGCCAGCAGCTCACGGATGCTCGGCTCGTCCTCGACGACGAGCAGCCGGCTGCGCTTGGTTGGCTCGGGCATAGGGACATAGTCCTCCACGCCGGGACCGATCGTGTCGGGCGTCACCCGCCGGCCCGGCCTCCCGCCGCGCCACCGCCGGCCGCACCCCCGGTCTGACCTGCGCGGAAGGTACCGCCGCCGCCTGTCAAGCCGCGGGCCCCGGCGCCGGTCGTCGAGGACGGCAGCGGGTCGCCCAGGTTGGCCAGCACGACCTCGTCGCCGGCGTTGAGGCCGTTGGTGATCTGGGTGACGGTCGAGCCGACCACGCCGACGGTGACCCGCTTGGTCGCCGGGGTGCCGTTCACCAGCGCGCTCACGAAGCTCGTCGCGCCGACGGTGTGCACCGCCGAGGTCGGCACCGTGACGGCCGCCTTGGCGTTGCCCAGGGTGATCGCCACCGACGCGGTCGAGCCGGCGAACAGGCCGGTGCCGCCGCCGTCGAGGGAGATCGTCACCGGGAAGCTGGCCGAGCCGCCGGAGGTGGTGCTGGCCAGTGCGCCGATGGCGACGACCTTGCCGGTCAGCGGCTTGCCCGCGCCGTCCGGCGCGACCGTCGCGGCCTGGCCCGGCTTGACGTTGCCGACCTGGTTGTCGTTGACGGCGGTGGTGACCTGGTTGCCGCCGGGGCCGATGACCACGATCTTGGCGGTGGTCGAGTTCGCGGAGGCGTTCTGGCCGGCCACGATGTCGACCTGTGCGACGGTGCCGTCGATCGGGCTGACCAGGCTGGCCGCGGCCATGTTCTGCTGGTTGGCGGCCAGCTGCGCGTTGGCCGCGTCCACCGAGGCCTGGTCGGCGGCGATCTGGTCGGCCGACGGCGGCGTCGAGCTCCCACCGCCGCTACCGCCACGGCCACCCGTCGAGGTGGACGTGGACGTCGGCGGGGTGGAGGAGGAGCCGCTGCCGCTCGACGACGAGCTCGCCGCCTGCTGCACGGCGGTCGCCGCCTGGCCCAGCGCGGTCGAGAGCGCCGCCTCGGCCGTGCTCAGCGCCGTCTCGTCGGCCGCGGTCTTCGCCTGCGCGTCCTGGACCTGCTGCAACAGGTCGGTGCACTCGGTGACGTCGACCGGCGGCGTGGTGGTCGGCGGCGGCTCGGAGGTCGTCGTCGGCGACGGATCCGTGGTGGTCGCCGGCGGGCTGCCGAGCTGCTTGATGATGTCCGGGCAGGTCGTCTGCGCCTTCTTCAGCGCCGCGCCGGCCAGCTGGAGGTCGGCGTCCACCTTCTGCTGCGCGCCGCGCACCGCGTTCTGCCCGGAGGAGATGGACTTCAGCAGCTCGGTGAGCTTGGCCGAGCTGCCCGACGACTTGCCGCTCGTGGACGACGAGGACGCCTGCGTCGGCGTCGCGACCGAGGTCTGGCTGCTCTGGTCGGCGGCCAGCTTGGCCTGCGCGGTGGCCAGAGTGGACTGGGCCGCGCTGACCTGTCCGGCCAGGGCCGTGGTGTTCAGCTCGGCCAGCACCTGGCCGGAGCTCACCTGGTCGCCCTGCTTCACGGTCACCGTCGCGACCTGCCCGCCCACCGGGAAGGTGACCGTCGCCTGGGACACCGGCTGCACGGTGCCGATGCCGTTGAGCACCGACGTCACCGAGGCCGGGCCGGCGATCGCCGTCCGGTAGGTGGGATCGCTGCCACGGGTCGCGGCGAACGCCGCCGCCCCGCCGCCGAGCACGACCAGCGCCACCACGCCGATCACCACTCGGGAACGGCTGAATCCCCGTCTACGAGCGTTCTTAGTGGACGACACTGTGCGCCGCTCAGCCATTGCCGCCACCCGTCCCGCCGCCGTTGCCGCCACGGCCGCCGGCCCCGCCGCGACCGCCGCGGAAACCGCCGGTGCAGCCGTTCGGGCCGGCCTTGCTGACCGCGATCGCGGTGGCCGCCACCGCGCCGGTGTCATCCGCCTTGCCTTGCGCCGCAACACATGCGCCGACCACCAGCACGCTCGCGTCCGCCGTCACGGTCTTGGTGTACGTCGTCGCCGACGTGACGTTCACCGTGGTGTCGGTGGTGTTGGTGCCGAACGTCGAGTGCACGGTGAAACCGGTGGCGGACACCGCGGTCACCGCGCCGAAGGCCCGCGGGCCGCCGGCCGGGTTGTTGCCGGTGCTGGGCCGGGGAGCGTTGCTGCCGCTGGGCCGCGGCCGGTTCGAACCCGACGGCCTCGGCGTGTTCGAGCCGGACGGCCGCGCGCCGCCGTTGCCGAAGCTGCAACCGTTCGAGCCGGCCTGGGTGATCGTCACCGCCGTGGCGCTGACCGGCTGGCCCTGGCCGCTGGACGTGCCGTTCACGGTCACGCACGCGCCGGTGGTGACGTCGGAGAGCGCGCCGGCCACCGAGTTGGTGATCTTCGTCGAGCCGTCGTAGCTGACCGCGGTCTGGCCGCTCTGCGGGTTCTGCACCTGCAGCGTCTGGCCGGAGATCGCGGCGATGCTGCCGAATACCCCGGGCGGGGCGCCGCCGCCGGAGCCGTTGGCGCCGCTGGGCTGGCCGCCGCCGCTGTTGTTGGTGGCCGACGTGGGCGACGAGCCGCCGCACGCGGCCAGCGTGAACGCCAGCGCGCCGGCCATCAGGCCGAGAGCGGCGGCTTTGCGGATCTGCACGGACATCGTTGGGCTCCAGCTCATTCGCTTCGGAGAGCGTCGATCGGGGCGAGTCGGGCGGCCCGGCTGGCCGGGTACACGCCGAACGCCATGCCGATGGCGATCGAGGTCAGGATGGCCAGCGCGGTGGCCGTCGGCGACACGGTGATGGTGGACGAGATCAGCCCCGGCAGCACCAGCGCGCCCACGATCCCCAGCAGCGCGCCCAGTATGCCCCCGGACAGTCCCAGCACCGACGCCTCCACCAGGAACTGGCGGCGGATCACCGTCGGACTCGCGCCCAGCGCCTTGCGCAGGCCGATCTCGCGGATCCGCTCGGTCACCGACACCAGCATGATGTTCATCACGCCGATGCCGCCGACCAGCAGGGACAGCGCGGCGACGCCGCCGAGCAGGATGGTCAGCGTGCGGCTGACCGAGGTCGCGGTGGACAGCAGCGACTCCTGGCTGGCGATGGTGAAGTCGGCCGCCGTCGGGTCGGTGACGTGGTGCAGCGTCAGCAGCTCCTGGTTGGCCTCCTGGTAGGCGGCCGACAGGGTGTCGGCCGAGGTGGCCTCCACGTAGATCGACTGCACCGAGGTGCGGGTGGTCCCGCCGAAGATCCGGTCGGACGCGGTGCTGATCGGCACCACCGCCTGGTCGTCCTGGTTCTGCGCCGAGGACGCGCCCTCGGTGGCGAGCACGCCGACCACGGTGAACGGGATGCTGCCGATCGTCACCGTGCGGCCGACCGGGTCGGCCCCGCCGAACAGCTCCTGCGCGGTGGTCGCGCCCAGCACCACGTTGGCCGCCTCGCCGCTGATGTCCTGATTGGACAGGAAGCGGCCCTCGGAAATGGTGCGGGCCCGCACTCCCAGCCAGTCCGGCGTGGTGCCGACCACCGAGGTCGTCCAGTTCGTCGACCCAGCGGTCAGCGACTCGGACCGGCTGTTGCTCGCCGCCACGGCCTGGATGTCCGGTGCGACCGACTTGTCGCCCAGCGCCGTCGCGTCGCTCGCCGTGAGCGAGGACGCCGTGCCGGAGCCGCCGCGCACACCCGCGGTCGTGGTGCTGCCCGGCGTTACCACGAGCAGGTTCGTGCCAAGGGCGTTGATGGCGCTGCTGACCTGCTGCGACGCCCCCTCGCCGAGGCCGACCGTGAGGATGACGGCCGCGATGCCGATCAGGATGCCGAGCATGGTCAGTCCGGACCGCAACCGATGCGATCTGATGGCGTCCCAACTGGTTCTGAGGGTTTCGAGCCAGCCCATTACGCGGCACCCCCGACATTCACGGTGTCCGACTCGATCAGCCCGTCCCTGAGCCGCACAACCCGTTGCGCGTGGGCGGCGACGTCTTCCTCGTGCGTGATGAGCACGATGGTGTGGCCCGCGCTGTGCAGCTCGGCGAAGACGCTCAGCACGTCCTCGGTGGCCCTGGAGTCCAGCGCGCCAGTCGGCTCGTCGGCCAGGATCAGCGCCGGCTTGTTCACCAGCGCCCGGGCCAGCGCCACGCGGGACTGCTGGCCGCCGGAGAGCTCCGTGGGCTTGTGCTCGACGCGGTCGCCGAGGCCGACCCGTTCCAGCTCCTCGATGGCGCGGCGCTTGCGTTCGGGCTTGGCGACGCCCGCGTAGCACAGCGGCAGCTCCACGTTGCGCCACGCGGTCAGCGAGGTGAGCAGGTTGAACTGCTGGAACACAAAGCCGATCCGCTTGTTGCGGATCACCGCCAGCTCGTTCTCGGTCAGGCCGCTGACGTCGTCGCCGGCCAGGAAGTAGCTGCCATCCGTGGCCACGTCCAGGCAGCCGATGATGTGCATCAGGGTGGACTTGCCCGAGCCGGACGGCCCCATGATCGCCACGTACTCACCCTCGTCGATGCGCAGCGACACGCCGCCGAGCGCGGCGACCTCGACCGAGCCGGTCTTGTAGATCTTGGTGACGTCCTGGATGCCGATGACCGTCTTGGGGCCGCCGATCACGGGTGGGATCGGCGTGGTCATGTCGAGGCTCATCGCTCAGCCGCCGCTCGTCTGGCCGCCCGAGGCAGCTCCGCCCCCGCCGGCACGGCCACCGCCGCCACCGAAACCGCCGGCGCCGCCACCGAATCCACCGGTGCCACCGCCGAAGGTGCCCGTGCCCCCGAATCCGCCCGTACCGCCAGTGCCACCGCGACCGGTGGTCGTGCCCGTGCCGCCGCGCGTGGTGCCGGTCGTGCCCGTGCCGCGGCTGGGGATGACCACCTGGTCGCCGTCGGACAGGCCGCTGACGATCTGCGTCTGGCCGCCGGAGGTCATGCCGATGGTGACCGGCTTGGAGACCTGCTTGCCGTCGGACATCTGGTAGACGACGGCGTTGCCGTTCTCGTAGTGGATCGCCGCCGTCGGCACCACCACGGCGTCGGTCACCTGCTTGACGGTGATCGCCACCGTCGCGCTGGCCCCCGGGTGCAGGCCGGTCGGCGTGCCCGTGACGCTGATCGTCACCGGGTAGCTCGGGACCGTGGACGAGGAGCTGGCCAGCATCGCCACCGAGGTGACGGTGCCGTAGGCCGGCTGGGTGCTGCCGTTCGCGGTGATGGTGGCCTGCTCGCCGTTCTTGAGCAGGCCCACCTCGGTGTCGTCCACGCTGGCGTTGACGACGTAGGTGTTGGTGGAGATCACCACCACCTGCGCGGTGCTGGAGCTGCTGGACGAGCTCGACGACCCGGTGGACCCCGTGCCGCCGGCTCCGCCGCCACCGCCGGCTCCGCCACCGCCCGTGCCGCCGCTCGAGCTGCCGGAGCCGCTGCTGGTGGACGTGCTGCCGGCCGACACCTGCTGGCCCACGGCCAGGTTCACCGACGCCACCGTGCCGTCGATCGGCGAGGTCAGCGTCGCCTCGCTCAGGGCGGTCTGGGCGTTGGTCACGGAGTTCTGCGCCGCGGTGACCGCGGCCTGGTCGGCCGTGATCTGCGCGCTGGACGCGCCGGCCGTCTGGTCGGAGCTCAGCCGGGCCTGGTCGGTGGACAACGTGGCCTGCGCCTCCGCCACGCTGGCGGCCAGGGCCGCCGAGTTCACCGTGGCCAGCGCCTGGCCGGCGGTGACCTGCTGGCCCACCGTCGCCGTGACGCCCGTGACCTGGCCGGAGACCGCGAAGTTCAGGTTCTCCTGCTGTGCCGGCTGGATCGTGCCGGACGAGGAGACCGTCTGCTTCAGGGTGGCCGTGGTCGCCGTGGCGAACGACGTGGTCTGCGCGTCAGCGGCCGGGCGGGTCGCCGCCCAGGCGACACCACCACCGGTGGCCACCACCACCGCGGCCACGATGATGATCACCCGCCGTCTGGTCAGGCGCAGTCGAATTCTCGACAACACAGGGTCCTCACTCTGCTCGCATCCCTGGCCTGGGGGGAGCGCGGCAGCCTCAAGGCCCCAGGGCGGTTGTGTACACCCCGAATCCTCTGTGCTCAGCCTGTCATCACACTGGACGCAGCCTGTGAGTTACCTGAAGGCACTCAGCCGGTCCTTCCCCACGCCGTCCGATATGCGGTGCGGAAGTCGATTGCCGGTTTGTACGCGTTGTTCGACGGCGGGTTCACCTCGTCGTCGATGAGCTGCCAGCCCAGTCCAGAATCGGCCGGTTCCTGTCCGATGAACAGACTGTTCACCGTGTCCACCGCCGCCCAGCCGTACCAGTCGGACGGGATGATGGTCACCGCCGAGACGCCCTGGTGCTTGCGGATCAGGTCCAGCTCCGGCTCGAATCCCTCGCCGCCCATGACATACAGCGAGGCCGCCCGGTTGGCCTTCATCACCGCTGGGCTCACCGCCGCCAGCGTCGCCGCGGTGTAAGGGCTCTTCACCGCGTTGGCCTCCGGATGCTCCTGCAACGCCTTGAGCACCGCCGCCGCCGCGGTCGGCGTGGTCAGGTCGGCCGCCTTGATGTCCACCTCGCCGACGATGGAACAGGTGGCGCACTTGGCGATCGTCTGCCGGAAGCCCTCGACCACGTGTCGGATCGAGGTGAACTCGTTGTCCGTGACCAGGATGACCTTCGCCTTGCCGTTGGTCTGGGCCACCACCGTGTTGGCCTGGTCGGCGCCGTAGAGGTCGGAGAAGTCGTCGATGTTGCGGTTCACCGGCGGGCCGAAGTCCACGTACGAGCTGAACAGGGCCGGGCCGTTGCCGCCGAACAGCGGGTCGTTGCAGTCGAAGGCGAAGATCCCGACGATCTTGATGCCCTTGGCCTTGGCCTCGGCCAGCGGCTGGGCCACCGCCGGGCAGTCCACCGCCACCAGCACGATGCCCGCCGCGCCGCTGGCCACCGCCTGCGTGACCAGCGCCGGCCAGGACTTCGGATCCAGCTTGCCGTCATAGAGCTGGGCGTCCCAGCCGATCGCCTTCGCCGCCTCCATCACCGCGTTCGACGGCACCACCGAGCTGATCGCGTTCTGGCCGGACGAGATCACCGCCAGCTTCTTGGCCGGGGCCGCCGGCCGGGGCTGCGGGGAGGGCTCGTGATAGGTGCCGCTGATCGCGGCCTGGGTGGCTTGCATCGCCTGGGCGCTGTAGTCCACCGCCGACTTCGTCGGCGCCGGCGTGCCGGTCAGGCCGGAGCAGGCGGTCAGCGCGAGGGCGAGCACGGCGATCAGGACGGCGAGCCGGGAGGAGGACAACTCGGGCCTTTCACGTTCGTACGGTAAATGACCGTTCATATACCCCGGGGTGTCCTACCGCCTGTCCGCCGCCGCGGTCAAGTGGGCGAGTATTGACGGGTGACAGTTGTCGAGACCCGTTCCCGGGACAGACTGCTGGCGGCGGCCACCACGCTGTTCTACGAACGCGGCTTTCTCGCCACCTCAGTGAAAGAGATCACCCAGGCCTGCGGTTTCACCCAGGGCGCGCTGTACAACCACTTCTCCTCCAAGGACGAGCTGCTCTACGAACTCGTGCTCGGCATCCACACCGAGCTGGAGCGCCACACCCTCCGGGCCCGCTCCGCCGCCGGCCCCGACCCCGTCGACCAGTTCGCCGCCCTCGTCGCCGTGCACGTCGCCGCCCACGCCCAGTTCCGTGAACGCTCCCGCGTTGGCAACCACGAGTACCGCTCCCTGACCGGCGAGCGCCTGGCCCACGTCCTCGCCATCCGCCGCCGCCTCCGCGACCAGCTCGCCGACGTCCTCGCCGCCGGCGACCGCTCCGGCGTCTTCCACCTCGTCGGCGGCTCCGCCCCCGGCACCGCCCGGGCCGTGCTCGACATGTGCGGCCTGATCAGCGAGTGGTTCCGGGACGACGGCGTGCTCACCCCCACCGAGATGCACCGCCGCTACGTCGAACTGGCCCTGCGCATGGCCGGCGGCCCCGCCACCCCGCGCACCTGGCCCGTCCTCCCCGAGGTCTAGGCAGCCGGCGGCGGCTCGGCCGTCTGGATCGGCGGCAGCGGGTTGCTGTCCCGGGTGCGCACCGCCAGCAGCACCTGCCGGCCCGCCCCCACCAGCAGCAGCGCCGCCAGCGTGCCCAGGCCGATGGCGATGGCCATCCAGCTGCCGACGAACCGGGTCGACAGCAGTTCCGGCGTGCCTTGGCCGGCCGGGATGTCGTACCGGACGATGCCGTGCTGCCAGCTCCACACCGCGGCGAACACCGCTAGCACGGCGACGACCACCAGGCCGCCCGCCACCGCGGTACGCCACGGCTGGTTCAACCGGGGGCTGCTCATGCCCTCCACCCTCTCACGCCGCCGGCACCCACGATCCGCAACCGCCTCCAACCCGCCGCCCCGCCGACCTCCACAGCTCACCCACCACCCGAACGCCGCAGCATCGCACCAACGCGTGCGCACTGCTCCAAAGTTCACGCGCTCCTCCAAAGCCGCAGCTTTGCTCCAAAGCTCGCGCTTTCCTCCAAAGGTCACGCAACGCTCGAACGCCGCAGCCCCGCACCAGCGCGTGCGCAATGCCGCAAAGTTCGCGCGCTGCCGCGATGCGACGGCGGAGCTCAGGGGGACAGGAGGGTGCGGAGGGCGGTCGCCAGCGCGTCCGGGCGGCGGGCCCAGGCCAGGACGAGATTGCCGTCGTGCAGGCGCAGGGGGACGGCGCCGGTGCCCTTCGGGGTGGCCCAGCCGCCGCCGAGCACCCGGGCGGCGTCGGGCTCGTCGTCCTCGACGGCGGCGATGCTGGCGACGGGCAGCTCCTCCTCACCGAGGCGAAGGGTGTCGTCGGTGAGCAGGACGGACCGGAGCCGCCGGCGGGCCAGTACCCACAGCGCCCAGATGCCGGCGAGGACGAGGGCGGCCAGGATCCAGCCGAGCACATGGACGGAGCCGCTCAGGGCCTCGACGGCACCGCCGACCAAGGCGAAGCCCGGGGCCCAGAGCACGGGCCAGAACGACGAGCCGGGCTCGGCGTAGCGCACGGTCACGCCTGTCGTTTGAGCCCGGCGAAGTAGGCGTTGGCGGAGGGCAGGAACAGCAGGGCCAGGCCGACGAGCCCGAACAGGGTGCCGGCGGCGACGGGCACGATGCCGATGCCGAACGCCAGCTGGCAGCCGAGCTGGAGCAGCGTGACCACCACGAGCAGGATCCGCGCCCAGCGGTTGCCCCGCATCAGCAGGTACACGAACACCGCGGCCAGCACGCCGACGCCCAGCGCGGTGAACTCCTCGAAGGTGAGCTGCCCGTTGATCTGGTCCCGGGTGATGTCCTTCGGCGCGGTCTTGGCCAGCGAGTCGACGATGGCGGAGTGCGTGCCCATCACCAGCGCGGCGCCGCCCAGATAGGCGATCGCGTCCAGCGCCCACAGCACGATGGCGGCAGTGACGAGCTTGGGTCGGACGACCACGTCCTGCTCGCCCGATTCGTCAATGGTCACGCGCGCACGGTACACGCGCGCCGCCGCGCCGCCGCCTGGCTGGCTCCTCCACCGCAGAGACCTCCCCAACCCAGGAGAGTGCGAGGCCCCGCCGATGCTTCGCCCGCACGCCGGATTTCGGCCGCCGCCACCCGACGCAACCACCCACCCAAGCCGGATGCGGCGGGCGAAATCCGGCAAGGGCGAGGCATCGGCTACCCGGGGGCCGAGCCGCGACGCCGAAGGCGGCGCCGACAGCTCAGTCCTGACGGGCCGGCGGCTGGGCGAACTGGGCGGCGGCCGCCCGGAAGTAGGCGGTGGACGGCGGCAGCCACATCGCCAGGAGGGCGACCACCTCCACGACGAGGCCGACGGCGGACAGCGCCACCTCGGCCGGGTCGACGCTGAGCCCCTGGGTGGCGGCCAGCCCGTCGGCGACGCCGACCATGCCGAGCGCGCCGAGCAGCACGAAGATCACCCCGAAGAAGGTGAGCAGCACTCGGGCCCAGGCCCGGCCGGCGACCATCTTGTTGGCCACCAGCACGTACAGCCCGACGATGGCGGCGCTGATCAGCACCGCGAGAATGATCTCGCCGTTGACCACGGCCTCGACCTGCTGCATGGGCAGCGTCGGCTCGACGGCCGTGACCTGGTCCCGCAGCCCCTGCCGGTCGGCGAGCACGAGATAGGTGCGCACGGCCGACAGCAACGCGCTGGCGATCCACAGCCAGCGCGCCACGTCGACGGCACGGGGTGGGGTCACGCGGACAACCAGTGCGAGGCCTCAGCGGCCCAGTAGGTGAGGACCATGTCGGCGCCGGCCCGCCGGATGGAGGTGAGCGTCTCCATAATGGTGCGCTGCCGGTCCAGCCAGCCGTTCGCGGCGGCGGCCTCGATCATGGCGTACTCGCCGGACACCTGGTAGGCCGCGACCGGCACCTCGGAGTTGTCGGCGACCGTGCGCAGGATGTCCAGGTACGGCAGCCCCGGCTTGACCATCACCACGTCCGCGCCCTCGGCCAGGTCCAGCGACAGCTCGCGCAGCGCCTCCCGCGCGTTGGCCGGATCCTGTTGGTACGTCTTGCGATCGCCCTTGAGCTGGGACCCGACGGCCTCGCGGAACGGGCCGTAGAAGGCGGACGCGTACTTGGCGGTGTAGGCCAGGATCGCGGTGTCCAGGTAGCCGGCCTCGTCCAGGGCCTCGCGGACGACGCCGACCTGGCCGTCCATCATGCCGCTGGTGCCGACCATGTGGGCGCCGGAGCGGGCCTGCTCGATGGCCATGTCGGCGTAGATGCGCAGGGTGGCGTCGTTGTCCACGGCGCCGTCGGAGTCCAGCACGCCGCAGTGGCCGTGGTCGGTGAACTCGTCCAGGCACAGGTCGGACATCAGCACGGTGTCGTCGCCGAGCTCGCCGCGCAGATCCCGCAGGGCCACGTTGAGAATGCCGTTGGGGTCGGTCGCGCCGGAGCCGACGGCGTCGTGGGTCTGCGGCACGCCGTACACCATCAGACCGCCGACGCCGGCCTGCACGGCCTCCACGGCGGCTTTGCGCAGGGTGTCCCGGGTGTGCTGGACGACGCCGGGCATGGAGCCGATCGGGATCGGCTCGGTGGCGCCTTCCTTGACGAACATCGGCAGGATCAACTGCCGCGGCTCGATGCTGGTCTCGCTGACCAGGCGGCGCATGGCCGGCGTCTGGCGCAGCCGACGGGGACGGTGGGTGGGGAACACGACCAGTACTCCCTTTTGTGGGCCGAAAAAGCGATAAGGGGGCACCCCGAAGCCGGGATGCCCCCTTCACTGCACTAAGACATCACGACCGGCGCAGGCGCTTGGTCTTGCGCGGTGGCGGCAGCGCACCCTCGGCCCGCAGGCGCGCGGCGTGCTGGGCCAGCGCGTCGACCAGCGCGGGCACGGTGGCGAACTCGGGCTGCACGTCCACGCGCAGGCCGAACTCGCGGGCGGTCTCGGCGGTCTGCGGGCCGATGCACGCCACCAGCGTCCGGGTGTGCGGCTTGCCGGCGATGCCGACCAGGTTGCGCACCGTGGACGAGGACGTGAAACAGACCGCGTCGAAGCCGCCGGACTTGATCATCTCGCGGGTGTCGGCGGGCGGCGGCGCGGCCCGCACGGTGCGGTACGCCGTCACGTCGTCGATCTCCCAGCCGCGCTCGCGCAGCCCGGCCGCCAGGGTCTCGGTGGCGATGTCGGCCCGCGGCAGCAGCACCCGGTCCACCGGGTCGAGGATGTCGTCGTAGGGCGGGAAGTCGGCCAGCAGGCCCTCGCTGGACTGCTCGCCGGACGGGATCAGCTCGGGAATGATGCCGAAGGACCGCACCTTGGCCGCGGTGCTCTCGCCGACGCAGGCGATCTTCACGCCGGAGAAGGCGCGGGCGTCCAGGCCGAACTCGCGGAACTTCTCCCACACCGCGCGCACCGCGTTGGTGGAGGTGAAGATCACCCACTGGTAGCGGCCGTCGACCAGGCCCTTGACCGAGCGCTCCATCTGCGCCGGGCTGCGCGGCGGCTCCACGGAGATGGTGGGCACCTCGACCGGGATCGCGCCGTGCTCACGCAGCCGTTCGCTCATCGCGCCGGCCTGCTCCTTGGTCCGCGGCACCAGCACGCGCCAGCCGTACAGCGCCCGCGACTCCCACCAGGACAGCTTGGACCGGCCGGCGACCGCGCTGCCCACGGTGACCACCAACTGCCCGCCCAGGTCGCCGGCGTCGGCGGCCAGCGAGGCCAGCGAGGTGTCCACGGTGCGCTGCCCGAAGGCGGTGCCGCCCGCGGTCACCGCGACCGGGGTCTGCGGAGCCAAACCGTTCTCCACCAAGGAGGACGCCGCCTCGGCGAGGTGGGAACCGGTGGCGTGCAACACGAGCGTGCCCGGCGCGGACGCCAGCCCGGCCCAGTCCACAGTGGACCGAACGTCGGCCTCGGTGTGCACGGCGCCGAGCGCCACGCCGGCGTAGGCCGGAACCGCGGTGCCGCTGGCCACTCCGGGCACCACGTCGAAGTCCACAGTGGACTTGGCGACGCACTGAGCCTCGCTCACAACCGCGTCCAGCGTCAGCGGGTCGCCGGCGACCAGCCGGACCACGCTGCGCCCGTTGCGCGCCTCGTTCACCAGGTCCTTGGCCACGTCCCCGGCCTCGCCGACGGCGGGGCGCACCTCGGCGCCCGCGGCGAGGGCGACAACCTCGCTCGGCACATCCGGGTCGGTCACCACCAGCTCTGCCCTGGCTAGCAACTCGGTGGCCCGGACCGTCAGCAGCCCGGCGTCGCCGGGGCCGGAACCCACGAACGCGACGCGTCCGGGGGTCTTACGTGCGCGGGTCGTCATCAGGGCACTCCCCATCACTTGCTCCCCGGCCCACTGAGCACGGTGGCGCCGAGATCAAGCAGTTCGGCCGCGAGCGCCCGGCCCAACTGCTCTGCTGTGGTCAAGTCACCGGTGGCCGACGCGCGCAGCAGCTCGTTCTGCGGCGTCGCGGCGACCCCGCGCAACGACAGCCGCAGCACCGTGCTTCCGTCGTCGTCGAGGTCTTCCACCACATCGGCCAGTGCGCCGACGGGCGCGCTGCACCCGGCCTCCAGCGCGGCAAGCATCGCGCGCTCGGCGGTGACAGCGGCCCTACTGGCCTGATCATCCAGGCAGGAGCGAAGCAGGTGTTCGGTGTCGAAGTCGTCGACCCGGCACTCCACCGCCAGCGCCCCCTGCGCGGGGGCGGGCAGCATCTGGATCGGGTCGAGCATCTCGGTCACCACGTCGAGCCGGCCGAGCCGGGACAGGCCCGCGGCGGCCACCACGACGGCGTCGAGCTCGCCGTCGAGCACCTTGCGGATCCGGGTGTCCACGTTGCCGCGGATGGGCACCAGCTCCAGACCGAGGCCCAGGGCCTCGAGCTGGGCGACCCGACGGGCCGCGCCGGTGCCGACCCGAGAGCCGGCGGGCAGCTCGCCCAGCACCATGCCGTCCCGCGCGACCAGGGCGTCCCTGGGGTCCTCGCGGGTGGGCACGGCCGCCAGCACGAGCCGCGGGTCGGGCGCCGTGGGCAGGTCCTTGTACGAGTGGACCGCGATGTCCACCTCGTCGTTGGCCAGCGCGTCACGCAGGGCCGAGGTGAACACCCCGATCCCGATCTCGGATACCGGCGCGTGCGAACGGTCGCCCGGGGTGGTCACGGTGACGATCTCCACCGTGGCGCCCGCGCGCTCCAGCCGCTCGGCCATCATGCCGGTCTGTGCCAGTGCGAGGGCGCTGCCCCGAGTGCCGATCCTCAACGTCCGGTTCACCGATCTCCACCGCCGTGCTCGGTCTCTACAGTGCGTGGCGTGCTGACCACCCTCGGCGCCTGCGGATCGAGCTCGAAGAGCTCCCGCAAAGCGTCCGCGTAGCCAGCCCCGCCGGGCGACGAAGCCAGTTCCTTGACGCGGACGGTCGGTGTGTGCAGCAGCTTGTCCACCACCCTGCGGACCGTCCGGGCCAGCTCCGCACGGATGGAATCATCCAGGTCCGGCAGCCGCGAGTCCAATCGCAACAGTTCGGCGTCCACCACCTCGGCCGCCCGGCGGCGCAGCGCGGTCACCGTCGGGGTGACCGCGGAGGAGCGCTGGCCGGCCAGGTAGTCGCGCACGCCGTCGGCCACGATGCGCCGCGCCCGCTCGGTGTCCAGCGCCGACGGCGTGGCCGCCAGGCGGTGCTGCAACGTCTCCAGATCGACCAGCGTGACGCCGTCGATGTCGCCCACCGCGGGGTCCACGTCGCGCGGCAGGCCCAGGTCGCAGACCACCAGCGGGCCACGTCGGGCGCCCTCGCTGAATCGATCCACCCCGACCACGACGTCCATCGCGCCGGTGCAGGCGAGCAGCACGTCCGTGGCGGAGATCTCATCGTCGAGCCGGTCCAGGCCGACCGACCGGGCGGGCACGCCCTCCGTGGTCAGCGACGCGGCCAGCCGGTCCCCGTTGGCCGGGGTGCGGTTGGCGATCACGATCTCGCCGATGCCGGCGCGGCGCAGGTGCGCGGCGGCCAGGCCGCCCATCGAGCCGGCGCCGACCAGCAGCGCCCGGCGCCCGGCCAGGCCGTCGAGCACGCGCTCGGCGTCGGCCAGCGCCTCGGACACCACCGACGCGCCCGCGTGGTCGATGCCGGTCTCGCTGTGCACCCGCTTGCCGACCCGCAGCGCCTGCTGGGCGACCTCGTGCAGGGTCTTGCCGACGGTGCCGGCCTTGTCGGCGTCGGTGTACGCGCCGCGCAGCTGGCCGAGGATCTGGGCCTCGCCGACGACCATCGAGTCCAGCCCGGCGGCCACCGAGAACAGGTGCTCCACCGCGGCCGCAGCGTAGTGCACGTAGAAATGCTCGCACAGCTCGTTGACTTCGATGCCGGAGTGCCGCGAGAGCACCGAGGTCACGTCGGCCAGACCGCCGTGGAAGGCGTCGACGACCGCGTACACCTCGATCCGGTTGCACGTGGACAGCAGCAGCGCCTCGGTCACGTTCTCCTGGCCGAGCAGCTCGTCGAGCAGCTTGGCCGTGCCGTCCGAGGACACCGCCAGCCGCTCCAGCGTGCGCACCTCGGCCGTGCGGTGGGACACACCTACCGCGAGCAGGCTCATTCCGACCACCCCCCACGTAGAACGGTCGACCCGGCCTTCGAGTTCACCCGGGCACCACCATTCCGCTCTCGTCCGCGTTCGCCGCCTCGTCGGCGCGCCGCGCCACGTGGAACGACAGGATCTGCATCTCCACCGCCAAGTCGACCTTGCGCACCTCGACGTGGTCGGGGACCTGGAGCACGACGGGTGCGAAGTTCAGGATGCATTGCACGCCCGCGGATACCAAACGGTCGCAGACCCCCTGCGCGGCGGGTGGCGGCGTGGCGATCACCCCTATCGACACCTCCCGCTCGGCGCACACCCGGGGGATGTCCTCGACATGGCTGACCAGGATTCCTCCGACCGGCACGCCGATCAGGTCCTCGTCCACGTCGAACAGCGCCGACACCGGGAAACCCCGGCCGGGAAAGCCCGCGTAGTTGGCCAGGGCGTGACCAAGGTTACCGATCCCGACCACGCAGACCGAGTGTTTCCGGGTGAGTCCGAGGATTCGCTCGATCTGGTCGACGAGGACTTCCACCTCGTATCCGACGCCCCGCGTGCCGTACGAGCCGATGTAGGACAGGTCCTTGCGCAGCTTGGCCGAGTTGACCCCGGCGGCGGCGGATAGCTCCTCGCTGGCGATGGTCGTCACGCCCTGCTCGGCCAGGCCCGACAGCACCCGCAGGTAGACCGCGAGGCGGGCGACGGCGGCCTCGGGAATGGCCCGGGCCCGCTCGCGCACGGCCCGCTCGTCGCCACCGGGAAGCCGGCCAGGGGCGGTCACGACCTCGACGTCCTCACCCCGCCGTGCACCCACGCTGGTAGCTCCCTCGATTGGTGTGATGCGTCAACCGTAGCGCTTGTGAACGTGTGCACAAAGTCGGCCGGTCGGCGTCGGGACCGCCTCCCCCGTTCGGGCGACCGGGCCCCGCTCAGGCGGCGGTGAACACCACCGAGTGCAGGCCGGTGGCCCCGTCCGGGACCGGATCGGCCACGTCGACGGTCTGCGTGTAGCCGGTCGAGTCGGTGGCCCGCACCACCACGGTGTGGGTGCCCGGCCGCACGTCGAAGCTGCGCCGCCACATCCGCCACGCCTCCTTGGTCGGCTGGGTGGCGAGGTCGGCCTCCTGCCACGGGCCGCCGTCCAGCTGGAGCTCGACCTTGGCGATGCCCTTGGTCTGCGCCCACGCGATGCCGGCCACGGTGACCTGGCCGGCCGGCACCGAGGAGCGGCCGCGCGGACTGTCGATGCGGGACTCGGTCTTGATCGGGGCCTTCTGCGAGTAGCCCCGGGGCACCCAGTACTGGGTTTTCGCGCCGAACGTGGTCAGCTCGATGTCGGTGACCCACTTCGTCGCCGACACGTAGCCGTACAGGCCGGGCACCACCAGCCGGGCCGGGAAGCCGTGCTCGGGCGGCAGCGCCTCGCCGTTCATGCCGACGGCCAGCATCGCGTTGCGGCCCTTGTCCATGATCACCTCGATCGGGCTGCCCGCGGTGTAGCCGTCGACGCTGGTGGAGAACACCTGGTCGGCGCCTTCCTTCACGCCGACCTTGGCCAGCAGGTCGCGCAGCAGCACGCCGGTGAACGGCGCGGTGGAGATGTACGGGCCGCCGACGTCGTCGGACACGCAGGTCATGGTGATGGTCCGGGTGATCAGGTCCATGTCCATCACGTCGTCGAAGGTGACGGTGAGCTCCCGGTTCACCAGGCCGTGGATGCGCAGCGTCCAGTCCTCGGCGCGCAGCCGCGGCACCGACAGCGCGGTGTCGATCCGGTAGAAGTTCTCGTTAGACGTCAGGTACGTCGGCGTGCCGTCCTGGGCGAAGTCGGAGCCGGGGACAGTTGTCTGGTCCCGGTACTTGGCCAGCCGCTGCGTCACCAGCGCGCGGGAGCCCTCGACGTCGACGCGGTTGCCGATGAGCTGGCCGGCCAGGCCCGCGACGCCGGCCCCGGCCGCCACGCCGACGGAGCCGAGCAGGAAGATCCGCCGTTCAGGGCTCTCCGGCGTGTTTCCAGCCTCCTGGGCGCGCAGGGCGGCGGCGTGCAGGCGGCGGAAGGTCATCACGCCGGCGACCAGGCTGGCCAGCGGGGCGAGGGTCGCCAACTGGCCGAGGTCGGAGCGGCTGAACACGGCGACGATCGCCGCGCCGCCCAGCGCCACCGCGAGCGCCGTACCCGGGATCGGGTTGCGCCGCGACAGCAGTCCGGCAACGCCGGCGACCACGAGCAGGAACAGCGCCATGCCAGTGAGCAGCACCAGCTTGTCCGCGGTGCCGAACGCGCCCACCGCGAACTCCTTGAGCCATGACGGCGTCAGGTCGATCGCGGCGTTGCCGACGGCCAGGAACGGCGACGCGTTCGGGTCGATGAACGCGGCGACGAGGTGGCCGGCGGCCAGCGCGGCGGCGACGCCGAGCACCCCGATCACCATGGCGATGGCGGCCGGGATTCTCACCTCGGCGGCGCGCTGGGCGGGCTCGGGCGTGGCGGTAGTCGTTGGTGCACCCACACCACAGATTCGTTCCGCGGACCCGGAAGGTTCAAGCCGCAGGTGCTTACGAATTCGTGACGACCGCCCGCTCGCCCAGGAAAACCGGCATTTCCGAATAGCCGTTCATGATCGTCGCGCTGCGGTGCGGCAGCTGCTCGACCGGCACCGCGAGCCGCGCGTCCGGGAACTGCCGAACCAGCGCGGTCAACGCCACCTCGCCCTCCAGCCGGGCCAGCGGGGCGCCGAGGCAGTGGTGCATCCCGTGCCCGAACGCGATGTGCCCGCGCGAACTGCGGTCGAGGTCGAACTGGTCGCCGTGCTCGAACCGCTCGGCGTCCCGATTGGCCGAGCCGACCGACAGCGCGACCAGGTCGCCCTTCGGGATCGTGACCCCGCCGATCGCGATGTCCTCCGCGGCGAACCGGGTGGTCGCCAGCATCACCGGCGAGTCCAGGCGCAGCAGCTCCTCCACCACCGACTGCGGCTCGGCGAGCAGCTGGGCGGCCAGGTCCGGCTCGGTCAGCAGCCGCCGGATGCCGGCGCTGATCAGGTTGGCCGTCGTCTCGTGCCCGGCGACCAGCAGCAGCACCGCCGCCGCCAGCAGCTCGTCCGGCGACAGCCGGTCACTCTGCTCGCTGGCCAGGGTCATGGCCGACAGCAGGTCCTCGCTCGGCCGCTCGGACTTGGCCTTGATCAGCTCCTTGAAGTACCCCTCGATCGCGTCGTTGGCCGGCACCGACAGCGCCAGGTCGCCGCTGAGCAGCGCACCGGTCCAGCCCTGGAACTCGTGCCGGTCCGCCCCGGGCACGCCCAGCAGCTCGCTGATCACCAGCGCCGGCAGCGCGACGGCGAAGCCGTCGACCAGGTCCACCGGGCCGTCCTGGCCCTCGTAGGCGGCCAGCAGCTCGTCGGTCAGGCGCTCGGTGAACGGCCGCAGCCGCGCCACCCGTCGCACGGTGAACTCCTTGGCCAGCAGCAGCCGCAGCCGGGAGTGGTCGGGCGGGTCGGCGTTGAGCATGTTCGGGCCGAACAGGCTGCCCACCTGCGGCTCGTGCCCGGCCTCGGCCAGCTTGGCCTTCAGGATCTCCCTCAGCTGCCCGGAGTCCTTGCGCAGCCGGTCGTCGGTCAGCAGCGCGCGGACGTCGTCGTAGCGCGTGACCACCCAGGTCGGCACCCCGCTCACCTGACGGGTCAGGAACACCGGTTCCTCGGCGCGGGCGGTCGCCATGAAATCGTGCACGTGCGCGAAGTACTGCTCGGTGAACATCTCGCGGGTCATGCCTACAACGAAAGCACTGAACGGGCCTTCAATGCTTGCCGTTGCACAAAAAGGCGGTCGGTCAGCGCGCCAGGGCTGCCCGCAGACGCGGCTCCTCGACCTGCCAGTACCCGTGCTCGCGGCCGTCGACCAGGATCACCGGCACCCGGTCGCCGTACTCCGCGCGCAGTTCCGCGTCGGTGTCCACGTCCTCGGCCGACCAGGCCACGCCCAGCTCGTCGCAGATGCGGCGGACATCCGCCTCCGCCTGCACGCAGTGGTCGCAGCCGACCCTCGTCATCACGGTCACGGTGTGGCTCACGGCGCCCACCCTAGTCAGGCCCGTTCTGGTCAGGCCTGGGGCAGGCGCAGCCGGCTGCGCACCAGCTTGCCCGTCGGCGAATGCGGCAGCACGTCGGTGAACTCCACGCTCACCGGCACCTTGAACTTCGCCAGCCGCTCCGCGCAGTGCGTGACCACGGCGTCCTGCGTGAGCTCGGCGCCCTGGCCCAGCACCAGCACCGCCTTCACGGCCTCGCCGGTGGTCTCGCTCGGCACCCCCACCACCGCCGCCTCAGCGACCTGCGGGAGCTCGACGATCACCTGCTCCACCTCGTGCGGGTACACGTTGAAGCCGTTCACGATGATGAGGTCGCCCGCGCGGTCCACCAGGTGCAGGTCGCCCTCGTCGTCCAGGTAGCCCACGTCGCCGGTGCGGAACCAGCCCTCGGCGTCGGGGCCGTGCGCGCCGTCCGGCCAGTAGCCGCTGAACAGGTTCGCGCCGCGCACCGACACCAGGCCGGCGTCGTCGTCGGGCAGCACGAAGTCCTCGTCGTCGGCGAACGGCTGCCCGTCGGTGTCCACCAGCCGCAGCTCGACGCCCGGCAGCGGACGGCCCACCGAGCCCGGCTTCACCTGGCCGCCGACCAGGGTGGAGGTGAGCACCGGCGCCGTCTCCGTCAGGCCGTAGCCCTCGTACACCGGCAGGCTCGTGGCCTGCTGCACCGCCGCCAGCAGCGACGCGCTCAGCGGCGCCGCGCCCGAGGTGAGCAGCCGCACCGTCACCAGCGCGTCACGCAGCCGCGCGGCGTCCACGTGCAGCAGCGCCTGGTACATGGGGGGCACGCCGACCAACGTCGTCACCCTGTGCTGCTCAATGGCGTCAACTGCTGCCTCGGCGTCAAAGCGTTGCAGCAGAACAGCGGTCGCGCCAGCGGCCGCGACCTGGAACAGTCCTGGGCCAAGCCCGTAGGAGTGGAACAGCGGCAAGGCGAGCAGCACGCGGTCGGCGGCGGTCACCGGCGCCGGGCGCAGCGCCGCGCACTGCGCCACGTTCGCCAGCAACGCGCGGTGCGACAGCATCGCCCCGCGCGGCACACCGGAGGTACCCGACGTGTACGCGAGCACCGCCACGTCCTCGCCGCCGCGCACCGACTCGCCGGTGAGCCCGCCGTCGACGCGCAGCTTCGGCGCGGCCAGCGTCGTCGTGGCGACGCCACTGCCGTCGCCGACGAGCAGCGCCGCGCCGCTGTCGTTCAGCACGCGGGTCAACTCACGGGTCGGGCCGCCGTTGCTCACCGGCACCACCACGCCGCCCGCGCGCAGCGCGCCGAACACGGCGACCGCGAACTCGGCGGACGTGGGCAGCCGCACCGCGACCCGGTCGCCCGGCTGGAGACCGGCGTCGCGCAGCCGGTGGGCCTCGACGTCGGTGGCCGCGTCCACCTCGGCCCAGGTCAGCGTGTCGCCAGTGGCCGCGTCGATGAACGCGGGGTGATCCGGACCACGGACCGCGGCGGTCCGCACCAGATCCGCCACGTTGCTGACACCGGTCATGCGAGACCTCCCCATCGAGCAGATCGAAGGATTTTGTCACGCTGGTCCGGCGTCATGCAGGACCTGGTGTCCCCGTCTCACCAAGGTCCGCCCGTGAGCGCTACCTACTTGCAAGTAACAACACGTATGCTGCCGCTACGCCGACCAAGGGAGGTGCTGCTGGACCTATGAGCAGCCCTGCCCGCTCCAAACCGCCCAGTGGCCCCACCCCGCCCCCCGACGAGCACGCCGAGGCGTGGCAGCTCGTCGACAAGGCGCAGAGCGGAGACATCGAGGCGTTCGGCCTGCTCTACGACCGGTACGTCGACCAGGTGTTCCGGTACGTGCTGTTCCGCGTCGGCGACCGGTCCCTGGCCGAGGACGTGACGTCCGAGACCTTTCTGCGGGCGCTGCGCCGGATCACCACGGTCAGTTACCAGGGTCGGGACGTCGGAGCCTGGTTCGTCACCATCGCCCGCAACCTCGTGCTCGACCACGTGAAGTCGAGCCGGTACCGGCTGGAGGTCACCACCGCCGAGCTGGACGACAACCGCCAGGTCACGGCCGGTCCCGAACAGGCCGTGCTGGACGAGGCGACAAGCCATGAGTTGTTGCGCTGCGTGAGCGAGCTCAACGACGACCAACGGGAGTGCATCGTGTTGCGCTTCCTGCACGGTCTGTCGGTGGCCGAGACGGCGCAGCAGATGGGCCGGAACGAGGGCGCGATCAAGGCTTTGCAGCATCGCGCCGTACGCCGGCTGGCCCAACTGCTGCCGGCCGAACTGCGCTAGCTGTGCTCGATCGCTAACGCAATGCTCTTACGCGTAACCGATGCAGTGCCGCCGTCGTTTCCTGGAATGGGAACGAACAGGTGGTGAGGTGGAGACCCGGATGGAGCACGAACGCGTCGCGGATCTGCTGCGGCGCTCGGCCGACGCGGTGGGGCCGACCCCCCGTGAGCGGGAACGCATGCGGCTGCGGGTGCTCGCCGAGTTCAAGACCATGGACTTCGAGTCGCCCCCGGGCTCGGGCGGCCCGGTCCGGAACTTAGCCGGCCGATCCACCGCCCCCGGCCGCCTCATGGTGGCCCTGGCCGCCGCCCTGTGCCTGATCCTCAGCCTCGGCGCGATGAGCCTGCTGCTCAGCCGGGACGCGCTGCCCGGCGACCCGCTCTACGCGGTCAAGCGGACCGCCGAGTCCGCCTCCTTCGGCCTCGCCTTCGACGACGCCGCCAAGGCGCGCAAGCACCTCGAGTTCGCCACCGCTCGCATCGACGAGATGGACGGCATGGTCGCCCGCGGCAACACGCCGATCGGCTCCTACCTCACCGCGCTCACCGACTTCGACGCCGACGCCGCCGCCGGGTCGCGGCTGCTCACCGTGCTCAGCACCAACGGCGACGGCTCCGGCCTGACCTACCTGCGGGACTGGGCCAAGTCCCAGTCCCAGCGGCTCAAGGCCCTGCGCCCGTCGCTGCCCGAACGGGCCGACACCAGCGCCGACCTGCTCACCGCCATCACCGACCGGGCCAACGCCCTGATCTCGCGGCTGAACTGCTACACGATCACCACCGGCGCCACCGACGACGTCGGCGCCCTGCCGGCGACCGGCACGTGCGCCACGCGTCCACCCGTCGAGCAAAGCTTCAGCACTGCTCCAACGCCGACGCTGCGCCCCAGCGGTTCCGCGCCCGTCGGCGGGCCGAACGGTGGCGGCGCGGCGAGCCCCACCACCAGCACGCCCACCATCACGTTCACCACGCCGACCGTCGCCTCGCCCGTGACCACCGGCTCCAAGGGGTCCTCGCCCACCACGACCGGTGACAAGCCCGCCGGCGTCACCGTGCCGCTGCCCGTGCCGCTCGGCAGCCTGCCGCCGCTGCTGCCCGGACTGCCGGGCATTGTGCTCGGTCGCTGATCGCTACCCTTGCACGATGAGCAACCGGCTGGAGCGGAGCGGGAGGCGCGGCGGTGCCACGCTGGCGTGACGAGGCTGAGCACGCGGAACTCGACCGGATGGCCGAGCTGGCCGGCGAGGCGTCGGCGGACGCGGCCGTGGCGGCCGCCGCCGACCTGGAGGCCGCCCTCGCGGTGCCGCCGGACCTGACCGCCGCGGCGTTCTTCGACGTCGACAACACGATGATGATGGGCGCGTCGATCTTCCACTTCGCCCGCGGCCTGGCCAGCCGGAAGTACTTCAGCACCGCCGACCTGGCCAGCTTCGCCTGGCGGCAGCTCCGCTTCCGGCTCGGCGGCAAGGAGAACCCCGACAGCGTGCGGGCCAGCCGCGAGCAGGCTCTCGGCTTCGTCGCCGGACGCAGCGTGCAGGAGCTCGTCGACCTCGGCGAGGAGATCTACGACGAGCTCATGGCCGCCAAGATCTGGTCCGGCACCCGGGCCCTGGCCCAGATGCACCAGGACGCCGGTCAGCGGGTCTGGCTCGTCACCGCCACTCCGGTCGAGCTCGCCTCCATCATCGCCCGCCGGCTCGGGCTGACCGGGGCTCTCGGCACCGTCGCCGAGTCCAAGGACGGCGTCTACACCGGCCGGCTCGTCGGCGACCTGCTGCACGGCAAGGCCAAGGCCCATGCCGTCCGCGCCCTCGCCGCCCGTGAGGGTCTCGACCTGCGCCGCTGCACCGCGTATTCCGACTCCATCAACGACGTGCCGATGCTCTCCACCGCCGGCACCGCCGTCGCCGTCAACCCCGACCCCGCCCTCCGCGACCTCGCCCGCCGCCGCGGCTGGGAGATCCGCGACTTCCGCACCGGCCGCAAGGCCGCCCGCATCGGCGTCCCCACCGTCCTCGGCGCCGGCGCCCTGGCCGGCGCCGTAGCCGCCGGCATCGCCTACCGCCGCCGCTCCTCCTGAGCAACCCCCGCCGTTTGGAACGGACCATTCCTCTACTCGGAGTTCAGGAATGGTCCGTTCACTGCTTGGGCAACCAGCTCCGCCGAGTCAGCGCTGAGGTTGCTGCTGCGGCTGCTGGGGTGCGAACTGCTGCTGTTGCTGCTGGACCGGCGGCTGGTGGGCCTGGGCCGTCTGCTGCTGCGCCTGCTGGTCGTTCGGCACGATGAAGACGGCCGTGCCGTAGGCCGCGACCTCGCTCATCGTCTGCGCGATCTCGTTGCAGTCGAAGCGCATGGCCAGCACGGCGTTCGCGCCGTAGCCCATCGCCATCTGGCAGAGCCGGCCGATCGCCTCGTTGCGGGAGTCGGAGAGCATCTTGGTGTACTGGGTCACCTCGCCGCCGCCGAGGGACTTGATGCCGGCCATGAAGTTCACGCCGATCGCGCGGCTGCGCACGGTCAGGCCGAAGACCTCGCCGAACACGTGCGTGACCCGGCAGCCCGGGACGTCGTTCATGGTCGAGATCAGGATGGGGAACTGCGGGGGTGCGCTTGGCTGGGACATGTCCGCGAATCGTAGCCGCACCGTCCCTTTCGGACTCGGTAATCCGTGTCCGATGCCCTACCGTGACGGACGTGAGTGACGACGTGCTCGTCATCGGGGCCGGCGTGATCGGCCTGACCACCGCGGTGTGCCTGGCGGAGGCCGGCGTGCGGACCAGGGTGATGAGCACCGACCTGCCGCGGCAGACCACCTCCGCGATGGCCGGCGCGATGTGGGGTCCCGCCTTCGCCGAACCCGCCGAGCAGGTGCTGCGCTGGAGCCGCCTGAGCCTCACCGAATTCACCGCGCTGGCCCACGATCCCGCCACCGGCGTCCGCCTCACCCGGGGCCGGATGGCCAGCCGCGCCACGATGCCCCTCAACGGTCTGCCGCCCCAGGTGACGATGGTGCCCGGCCTGGTCAGCTGCGGCCGCGCCGAGCTGCCACCCGGCTTCGCCAGCGGCCAGTGGGGCCGCGTGCCGCTGATCGACATGCCCCGCTATCTCGGCTACCTCACCGGCCGCCTGACCGCGGCCGGCGGCCGCCTGGACATCAGGAGCGTCTCCCGCCTCAGCGAGACCGTCGACGAGGCCCCCGTGCTGGTCAACTGCAGCGGCATGGGCGCCCGCCGCCTCGTGCCGGACCTCACCGTCCGGGCCTCCCGCGGCCAACTCGTCGTCGTGGCCAACCCCGGGGTCGAGGAGTTCTTCGTCGAGATCACCACCGAGGCCGAGTCCACCAGCTACTTCCCCCACGGCGACCAGGTCGTGCTCGGCGGCGTGTCCGTGGTCGGCGACTGGCGCCTCGAACCCGACGCCGCCGTCGCCGAAGGCATCCTCGACCGCTGCGCCGCCGTCGAACCCCTCCTCGCCGGCGCCCCCATCCTCGAGCACCGCGTCGGCCTGCGTCCGGAACGCACCCCCATCCGCCTCGAAGCCCGCGAGATCGCCGGCCGCCCCATCGTCCACTGCTACGGCCACGGCAGCCTCGGCGTCACCCTCTCCTGGGGCTGCGCCCGCGAAACCGCCCAACTAGCCGCCGACCTGATCTGAGCCCTGCTCAAACACCCGCGCGCTCCTCGAACGTCGCAACCTCGCGCCAAAGCTTGCGCACTCCTCGAACGCCGCGACTTTGCTCGAAGGCGCGCGCAATGCTCCAGAGTTCGCACGCTGCTCCAGGCTGCCGCAATGCTTCAACGCCGCAGCGCTGGTCGTGGGCGGCGGCCGAGCTCAGGTGCTGACGTTGAGGGTGAGGTTGATCCGGTCGGGAGTCGGGTAAGTGATCGAGCCGTCGCCGCGGGCGTTGGCGTACTGGCCGGTGCCGCCGACGATGGCGAGGGGGTTCTGCACCGGGGACGGCACCACCATGGCGTGCATGGAGCTGAGGTGCAGTTCGCCCTTGGCGCCCGCCGAGAGGCGGAGCACCAGCTTCATCTGGACGATCAGTTTCGCCGGGTTGTCCGCGGTCAGGTTGACCACGGTGCCGATCATCGAGCCGTCGCCGGCGGCGGCGGACGAGGAGTCGAACAGGGTGAGCAGCGCGGCGAAGGTGGTGCCGACGGCGGCGTCGTCAAGCGACGAGCTGGTCGCCCGCGACGCGACGAAGGTCAGGGCGTCCGACATCGTCGCCGACGCGGGGGACGCGCCGACGACGACCAGCCCGCCGGCGGCCATCGCCGGCGCCGCGAGCAATGCGGATCTCCGCGACCACAGCGTCATCCGACCACGGTAAGCACCGCGACCCGTTGACGCAGGTCAGGACCACCTTCGGGTGAATCAGCCGAGCCAGACGTTGCGACGCTGGGTGAGCAGCCGGTAGAGGGTCTGCTGGATGGTCTCCCGCACCTGGTCGGTGAGGTTGAACACCAGCATCGGGTCCTCGGCGGCCCCGGGCTCGTACTGGTCGGTCCGGATCGGCTCGCCGAACTCGATGTACCACTTGGACGGCAGCGGCACCGCCCCCAGCGGCCCGAGCAGCGGCCAGGTCGGCGTCACCGGGAAGTACGGCAGCCCGAACAGCCGGGCGATCAGCTTGATCTCGCCGATCTTGGGGTAGATCTCCTCGGCCCCCACGATCGACACCGGGATGATCGGTGTCCGGGTGCGCAGTGCCGCCGACACGAAGCCGCCGCGGCCGAACCGCTGCAGCTTGTACCGGTCCTTGTACGGCTTGCCGACGCCCTTGAAGCCCTCCGGCCACACGCCGACCAGCTCACCGCCGCGCAGCAGCCGCTCCGCGTCGGGGTTGCAGGCCAGGGTCTGCCCGGTCTTGCGGGCGATGGAGCTGATCATCGGCAGCCGAAACACCAGGTCGGCGCCGAGCATGCGCAGGTGCCGGTTGGCCGGGTGGTGCTCGTGCACCGCGACGGCGGTCATCACCGAGTCCATCGGCAGCGTGCCCGAGTGGTTGGCGACCAGCAGCGCGCCGCTGTCGGCCGGCACGTTGTGCAGGCCGATCGTCTCCACCCGGAACCACTTCTCGTACAGCGGCCGCAGCAGCGGCATCATCACGTTGTCGGTCAGCTCCCGGTCGAAGCCGAACTCGTCGACCTGGTAGTCGCCGGTGACGCGGCGACGCAGGAACGCGAGCGTGTCGGCCAGCCGGCGCTCCCACGCCGGGGAGTCCTCGACAGCCGCCGGGACGGCGGTGTCGGCGGGTGGCGGCACCTGCTCCATCCGGGGTCGTGACGGCGGCGCCGTCCTCGGCGCCGGACGGTCAGCGCCGTGCAACGGGATCACGCGTGCGTCGGGCATGGGTTCCACCTCCTCACTCACCTGATCGGAATCCGGGCGGCGAGGTCGAGAATGCCCCGCTCCGCCGCCGCCAGGGTGTCCACGTCGATCGTCGGGCGCAGCGCCCGTCCGCTGACGTAGTCGTCGAACGCCTGCATGGTGGTCCACCGCGGGGTGAACCCGAAGTCGCGCTGCAGCTGCGTGGTGTCCACGACGCGGCCGAAGTTCAGGAACCGCATCTGGTCGGGCGAGAAGTCGACCAGACGGGCGCTGCGCACCAGCCGGCCGACGGTGGGCACGGCCACGCTCGGCACGGGCAGCGCGACCCGGCCGGCCCGGCGGATCGCCTGGGAGAGCATGAGCACGCCGTCCCCGCCGACGTTGAACACGCCGGGCAGGTCGTGCAGCGTGGCCCGCTCCATCACGGCCAGCGCGTCCTCGGAGTGCAGCAGCTGCATCCGGGCGTCGTAGCCGAGCACCGTCGGCACCACCGGCAGGGCGAAGTACCTGGTCAGCACGGTGTCGATGCGCGGGCCGATGAAGTTGGTGAAACGGAGCGTGGTGACCGCGACGTCGGGCCGGCGCCGCGAGAAGCCGCGGACGTAGCCCTCGACCTCGACGGCGTCCTTGGCGTAGCCGCTGGACGGCAGCTCCTTGGGCGCCATGTCCTCGGTGAACATCGCGGGGTCCCGGGAGCTGGCGCCGTACACGGCGCTGGTGGACTTCACCACCAGCCGGCGCACCACGGCCGACCGCTGGCAGGCGGCCAGCAGCTGCATGGTGCCGATGACGTTCATCTCCTTCATCGCCGTGCGGCCGGTGGGTCCGGCCGGGTTGGCGGTGACGGAGGCGTGCACCACGGTGTCCACCCTGGCGCTGGCGATCACCTTGGTGATCAGCGGGTTGCGGATGTCGGCCCGGACGAACTCGGCCCGGCCCATCCGCCGGAGCAGGTCGCGCGGCGGCGGCACGGTGTCCACGCCGAGCACCCGTTCGATCGAGGGGTCGGCGGCCAGGCGCGCGGCGAGATGGCCGCCGAGGAAGCGGCTCACTCCGGTGACGAGGACGACATTGGGCGCCATGCGACTCCCTGCAAAGGCGGCGACGCGAGCGATGCTACTCGTCGTGACCGCCCGACACAGGGGCCAGGTACGCCGCATTGACGCAGGTCACGTGGGTTTTACCACGGTCTCACCCAATCGGCGGGATCTGGCGACACACCCGTAACGAACGACGGCACCCGCGCGATCGCGTGGCGATCGGGCGGGTGCCGGCGGGCTTCAGGCCGAGCGCCTCACTTGCCGCGCTTGCGTCGCTGCACCCGGGTCTTGCGGAGCAACTTGCGGTGCTTCTTCTTCGACATGCGCTTGCGGCGCTTCTTGATGACCGAGCCCATACGGGTTCCTTAGGTGTAGACGGTGTGGTCTCTAGGTGGTGCCCTCGTGCTGCACAGGGCTGCCGAGCCCCTGCCGCCGCGGGACGCGGCCATGGCACCGAGCACGAACGACCTATCACTTTACCCGCACGATCGAGCCCGGCTGGCACAGGTACCAGCCGGGCGCTCGATCGGCTGTGTCATCCCGCGTCGTAGTACGCGTTCTCCAGGTAGTCCTGCACCGCGTTCTCGGTCACCCGAAACGACTTGCCCACCCTCACGGCAGGCAGCTCGCCCGAGTGCACGAGGCGGTACACGGTCATCTTCGAGACCCGCATCACCTTCGCCACCTCGGCGATGGTCAGGAACTGGACCTGTGCGAGCCCGGGATGTGCTGTCTCCTTCTGCTGCGCCGGCATACGTCACCGCGTCCTTAAACACGTGTCGCGCCGTCGGCTTCCCCACCGACGGTATCGACACGCACGTGCTCATCCGAGGGTAGCGGGACGCATGGGGCTGCTGCGACGTCCGAGCCGGCCTGTGCGCCCAGTGGTGTCGGGATCCACCCGAAGGCACCACGACCGGGTCGCGGTTCGACCATTCGGCCGGCCGACGCCGTCGCTCGCCGATCCGATCAGGCGTCGTGGGCCCGTCCGAGCTCGGCCGACCGGTCCCGGGCGGCCTCGATGGCGGCCAGCAGGGCGGCCCGCACGCCGTGCTTCTCGAGCTCGCGGATCGCCATGATCGTGGTGCCCGCCGGCGAGGTGACGGCCTCACGCAGCGTCACCGGGTGCTCTCCGGAGTCGGCCAGCATGGTCGCCGCGCCGACCGCCGACTGGATGATCAGCTGCGCCGCCGTGGCCCGCGGCAGGCCGAGCAGGATGCCGGCGTCGATCATGGCCTCGACCAGGAAGAAGAAGTACGCGGGCCCGGAGCCGGACAGCGCCGTGACGGCGTCCTGCTGCGATTCCGGAACCCGCAGCACCTTGCCGACGCTGCCCAGCAGCTTCTCGACCAGGTCGAGGTGCTCCGCAGTGGCGTGCGCGCCGGCCGAGATCGCGCTCATCGCCTGGCCGACCAGCATCGGCGTGTTCGGCATCACCCGCACCACCGGGGTGCCGGCCGGCAGCTCGCGCTCGTAGAGGGCCGTCGGCAGGCCCGCGCACAGCGACACGATCAGCGTGCTCGGCTTGAGCAGCGGGTTCAGCTCGGTCAGCAGCGGGTCGATGTCCTGCGGCTTGACCGCCACCACCAGCACCTCGGCCTGCTCGGCCGCCTCGGCCACCGTGACCGCCCGCACGCCGTAGCGCTCCGTGAGCTCCCGGCACCGCTCCTCGTAGCGCTCCGTGAACAGCAGGTCGCCCGGGCCCCAGCCGGCGTCGAGCAGCCCGGACAGCAGCGCCTCACCGATCTTGCCTGCCCCCAGCACCGCGATCCTCGTCATGCCTGACAGCCTGCCAGCACGCGCCACCAAAAATTTCTCGCCCCGGTTGTCGAGAATGGGTCGACGGCTCCGTCCCAGGGGCACACCAGACGGACCGAACGAGGGAGCACCGCCATGAAGTACCTGCTGCTCAAGCACTACCGCAGTAGCTCGAGGCCCACCTTCGACTGCGTGCCGATGGACAAGTGGACGCCGGCCGAGGTGGACGCGCACATCCAGTACATGCGGGACTTCGCCGCCAAGCTGGAGAAGACCGGCGAGTTCGTCAGCGAGCAGGCGCTGGCACCGGAGGGCTCGTGGGTCCGGCACGACGGCGAGGGGCGGCCGGCGGTGACCGACGGCCCGTTCGCTGAGACCAAGGACCTCATCGCCGGCTGGATGATCATCGACGTGGAGTCCTGGGACCGGGCCGTCGAGCTGGCCGGGGAGCTGTCCGCGGCGCCCGGCCCCGGCGGCGAGCCGATCCACGAGTGGCTGGAGGTCCGGCCGGTCCTCGGCGAGATCCCCACGGCCGCCCAGTGAACGATGCACTGCTGCGGCAGCTCGTGCCCGCGGTGATCGGTGTCCTCGTCCGGCGCGGAGCGGACTTCGCGTCGGCCGAGGACGCCGTGCAGGAGGCCCTGATCCGGGCGCTGGAGACCTGGCCGGATGATCCGCCGCGCGATCCCAAGGCCTGGCTCGTCGCGGCCGCGTGGCGGAAGTTCCTCGACGCCGTTCGGTCCGAGACGTCGCGTCGGGGCCGGGAGGTCGCCGTCGAGGTCGAGCCGGCCGC
>Ga0307511_10000812_pt1 | contig 33374 bp, 28 predicted proteins | sample 13_EM_MG_FD_200266 | JGI IMG/M metagenome (GOLD analysis project Ga0307511, IMG submission 200266) | Populus trichocarpa ectomycorrhiza microbial communities from riparian zone in the Pacific Northwest, United States - 13_EM | ecosystem: Host-associated > Plants > Roots > Unclassified | place... | reverse complement strand
TCAATCCGAATCATCTTGAAACGGTCAAACGCATTCTGGCGGCGCATGTCCCTGAGTGCGAGGTCAGGGCCTTCGGGTCCCGGGTCACGTGGACGGCGAAGGACTATTCGGATCTCGATTTGGCCGTGGTGGGTGAGGGTGCACTCGATCCGGATGTTCTTCGGCAGATCAGAGCGGAGTTTGAGAAATCCGATCTTCCCTTTCGCGTGGAGGTGCTGGATTGGAGCGCCACAGGTGTCACGTTTCAAGAAGTCATTGAGAAGAGATATGAAATCATCCAGCCAAGTAAGGTGAGAGCTGGGTGGTCGAAAATGATGCTTAGTGATGCGAATGTAACGCTAATCGATTGTGATCATCGAACGCCACCGGCCGCTGAAAGCGGATACCCATATGTTGCCATTCCACAATTGCGCGGGGGCCGCATCGATTTCAGTGAGGTCCGCCGGATTTCGCGTGAGCATTTCATTGAATGGACACGAAAAGCCAAGCCAACTGCGGACGACGTGGTCCTGTCTCGACGATGCAATCCCGGAGAGACTGCAGCAGTTCCGCGAGCTACCGAATTTGCACTCGGTCAAAATCTTGTGCTCCTCCGCGCCGACGGCACAAAGGTTTACCCGCCGTTCCTGCGTTGGCTGGTGCGCGGGCCGGAGTGGTGGGGGCAGATCGGCAAGTTTCTCAATGTAGGCGCTGTTTTCGACAGCCTGAGATGCGCGGATGTTCCTAAGTTCGAGATGACCATTCCTCCGCTCCACGAGCAACGATCGATTAATCACATACTGGCTACCCTCGAAACCAAGATCGAGCTGAACCGACGCATAAACGATACGCGTGAGGCGATGGCGCGGGCGCTCTTCAAATCGTGGTTCGTCGACTTCGACCCTGTCCGTGCCAAGGTCGAGGGCCGCGACGCTTACATGCCTCAGCCCGTCGCCGATCTCTTCCCGGATTCCTTCGAGGACTCGGAACTGGGCGAGATTCCGAAGGGATGGGGGATACGCGGGCTGGATGAGATCGCACGGTTCCTGAACGGTCTAGCCCTTCAGAAGTACCCGCCGAAGGACGGCCGCTCACTGCCAGCGATCAAGATCGCGCAACTGCGAGCGGGCGACATCGATGGTGCCGACACAGCGAGCGCCGATCTTAACCGCGATTACGTAGTGGAGGACGGTGATGTCCTGTTCTCCTGGTCTGGGTCTCTTGAGTGTGTGCTTTGGACGGGCGGACGTGGCGCATTAAACCAGCATCTCTTCAAGGTGACGTCAACCGAGTTTCCGAAATGGTTTTACTACCTCTGGATTCACCATCACCTTGCGGACTTTCGGCACATCGCTGCTGGGAAGGCGACCACCATGGGCCACATCCAGCGACACCACCTGAATGACGCAAAAGTCGTGGTCCCGAGGCAGGACACTTTGCTGGCAGCGAGCGACACCTTTTCGCCACTTGTCCACAGCGTCATCACCACGCGCATCGAATCCCGCGCGCTTGCCGCCCTGCGCGACGCGCTTCTGCCGAAGCTCATCTCGGGCGAGCTTCCGTTTTGAGCACGCGAGTCTGTACGCTGAGAGCGCAACGAAATGACTGACATGATCCTTACCCAGGCAGAAGCAGATGCGCTGATCGCCATGGAGAAGCATCGCATCAGCGAGGATCGAAGTGATTTTCCGATTGGCGGTCAGTCGGTGGTTTTGCAGCTCCAATCGTCCGATAAGCGAGAGCACTTCCTGCTCGACCTGAGCCGAGGGCGGATCGACCTGCTCAAGGTCAAGATGCAGAACCGTGCTCGCCAGGTTGTCGTGCTCGTCCGCCTCGACCTGGGCGGTGCTCCTCATCGCAATCCGGACGGCGAAGAGATACCGGCTCCGCATCTACACGTGTACCGCGAGGGCTACGGTGACAAGTGGGCCTTTCCCGTTCCTGCTGACCGCTTTGCGAAGACTAATGATGTCTGGGCGACGCTCGAAGACTTCATGCGGTTCTGCAACATCACGCAGCCGCCTCACATCGACCGGGGGTTGTTCACATGATTGAGGACATTCAAACGTTGCTGGATGCTTATCACGCCTGGCTGAAGGACAAAACCGTGCTGCGCGAGATCGGTCAATGGGCCGAGATCACCACTCCGTATCTCGATCGGCACAATGACTACATTCAGATCTACGCGAAGAAGAACAGCGCCGGCTATGTCCTCACCGATGACGGCTACACGATCAACGATCTGGAGCAGAGCGGTTGCAAGTTGCAGAGCCCAAAACGTCAAGATCTGCTGAAGATGACTCTGAATGGCTTTGGCGTTCAGCTTCAGGGCGACGCGTTGGAAGTCCACGCCTCGCCTGACAACTTTGCCCTGCGCAAGCACAACCTTGTTCAAGCCATGCTCGCCGTGAACGACATGTTTTATTTGGCTGTGCCGATGGTCGCGAGTCTGTTTTACGAAGATGTCGTCGCGTGGCTCGATGTACACGACATTCGGTACACGCCGAAGGTTTCTTTCAAGGGCAAGACCGGGTACGACCATCTCTTTGACTTTGTGATCCCGAAGTCCAGAAGGCAGCCTGAGCGCATCATCCAGACTATCAACCGCCCCAATCGCGACACTGCGCAGGCGGTCGTTCTCTCCTGGATCGACACGAAAGAGATTCGGTCGGCGGACTCGCGAGCGTATGCGCTGCTGAATGACTCTGAACAGACTCTATCGTCGGCTGTGCTCGATGCGCTGCGGAGCTACGACGTACAGCCCATTCCCTGGAGCCAGCGCGAGAGCGTGCGGGAGGAGCTCGCGGCGTGACGCTGGCCCTAAACGAGCAGATATCGCGAGATTCTCAATTTAACGGCTTACCATTACGAAGACTCGTGCTCGCGCAAGTGTTTTGAAACAAAGGGTTTTTCTTATTTATGCGTTTGCCCTTGTTCTCGTGAAGGGAAAGATTCGCGTGCGTGTCGCCGGTCTCTTCCGGCGACAGCCGTATAAGCTACTGGTAAAGCAAGCGTTCCTTATGTAGGGTCCACCCTTGACCAATTTCACCGAATCGGTCGTCGAAGCAGCCGCCCTCGACTGGCTCGCAGCCCTCGGCTACGAGGTGCTGCACGGTCCCGAGATCGCCGTTGGTGCGCCCGGTGCCGAGCGCAGCGGCGCGAACTATCGCGACATTGTCCTGGAGGGAAGGCTTCGCAATGCGCTGGTGACGTTGAATCCCGATCTGCCGCCCGAGGCCATCGAGGATGCATTCCGCAAGTTGATGCGGATGGATGCGCCGTCGCTCGTGGAGCGCAACCGGGCGCTGCACAAGATGCTCATCGATGGTGTGACGGTGGAGTACCGCCGCAAGGATCGTTCGATCGCCGGGGCACAGGCGCAGGTCATCGACTTCGATAATTCGTGGAACAACGACTTTCTGGCGGTCAATCAGTTCACGGTGGCCGAGGGGCAGCACTCGCGCCGGCCGGATGTGGTCATCTTCGTCAACGGACTGCCGCTTGCGGTGATCGAGCTGAAGAACTCCGCTGACGAGAATGCCACCATCTGGTCCGCCTTCCACCAACTCCAGACCTACCAGGAACAGATCCCGGCGCTCTTCGGTACGAACGCCGTCCTTGTGATCTCTGATGGCGTTCAGGCGCGGATCGGTTCCCTCGGCGCGGGAAAAGAATGGTTCAAGCCGTGGCGCACGATCGAAGGACGCGAAGATGCCGCGGCGTACATGCCGGAGCTGCAAGTCCTGATCGAAGGACTCTTCGAGCATGAGCGCTTCCTCGATCTGCTTCGCTACTTCATCGTCTTCGAGGAGGAAGCTCCCGGCCGGGTGACGAAAAAGATCGCCGGCTACCACCAGTTCCATGCCGTCAACGTGGCTGTCGAGGAAACGCTGCGGGCGATGCAGGAAAAATCCGATCGCATCGCCGATCTGCCGGGCCGGTTCGAAGCTGGAAGCATGACGGGCGGTGAACCGGGCGACCAACGGGTGGGCGTGGTCTGGCACACGCAGGGCTCGGGGAAGAGTCTGACCATGGCTTTCTACGCCGGGCGTCTCATTCTGCATCCGGAGATGGAGAACCCGACCATCGTTGTCCTCACCGACCGCAACGATCTCGACGATCAGCTCTTCAGCACATTTGCCCGCTGCAGCGATCTGCTTCGGCAGCCGCCCGTGCAGGCGGCCGATCGCGCCGATCTGCGCAAGAAACTGAGCGTTGCCTCGGGAGGCGTGGTCTTCACGACCATCCAGAAGTTCTTCCCCGAGGAGAAAGGCGACCGCCAGCCGGTCCTGACGACACGGAGCAATGTCGTCGTCATCGCCGACGAAGCCCACCGCAGCCAGTACGACTTCATCGATGGCTTTGCCCGGCACATGCACGACGCCTTGCCATATGCCTCGTTCATTGGCTTCACCGGCACGCCGATCGAGCTGACGGACGCGAACACACGCGCCGTCTTCGGTGACTACATCAGCATCTATGACATCCAGCGGGCTGTAATCGACGGTGCCACCGTGCCGATCTACTACGAGAGCCGTTTGGCGAAGCTGGAACTGAGTGAATCGGAGCGTCCGAAGATTGATCCGCGGTTCGAGGAGGCCACCGAGGGCGAGGAAGTCGAGCGGAAGGAAAGGCTCAAGAGCCGCTGGGCGCAGCTCGAAGCGGTGGTCGGCTCCGAGAATCGCTTGAAGCTGATCGCCCGCGATCTGGTAGAGCACTTCGAGAAGCGCCTCGAAGTCATTGATGGGAAGGCGATGGTGGTCTGCATGAGCCGCCGCATCGCCGTCGATCTGTATCGCGAGATCGGGGCGCTGAGGCCGTCCTGGCTGAGTGATGACGACGAGAAGGGGACGCTGAAGGTCATCATGACCGGCTCCGCTTCCGATCCGCTGGAATGGCAGAAACACATTCGCACGAAGGGACGGCGCGAAGCGCTGGCAAAGCGTTTCCGCGATGCCAGCTATCCATTCCGGATCGTCCTGGTGCGCGACATGTGGCTGACTGGCTTCGACGCGCCGAGCCTCCACACGATGTATGCCGACAAGCCAATGCGCGGACACGGCCTGATGCAGGCCATCGCGCGCGTGAACCGGGTCTTCAAGGACAAGCCCGGCGGACTGGTAGTCGATTACCTCGGGCTTGCGGACGAGCTGAAAGCAGCGCTGGCGACGTACACCGAGAGCGGCGGCACCGGCAAGACCGCAGTCCCGCAGGAGGAGGCGGTTGCCGCACTTTTGCAGCACTACGAAATCTGCCTGGGCCTCTTCTATGGCTTCAACTGGTCGAAATGGCTGGATGGCACGCCGGCGCAACGGCTCTCGCTTCTTCCGGCGGCGCAGGAGCACATCCTGGCGCTGGAGGACGGCAAACGCCGTCTTCTGGACGCGGTCACCAAACTATCCGCCGCGTTCGCTCTTGCTGTCCCCCATCAGGAGGCGATTCGCATTCGCGATGACGTCGGTTTCTTTCAGGCTGTTCGCGCAGTGCTGGCCAAGGGAACGCCGGGCGAGAGAAAGAGCGATGAGGAGCTGGATCACGCCATCCGGCAAATCATTTCCAGTGCCCTGATCTCTGGCGAAGTGATCGACATTTTCGCGGCGGCAGGACTGAAGAAGCCCGACATCTCCATCCTTTCGGATGAGTTTCTGACAGAGGTGCGCAATATGCCGCAGCGAAATCTGGCGGTGGAGTTGCTGCAGAAGCTGCTCAAGGGCGAGATCAGACTGCGGTCGAAGCGAAACGTGGTGCAGTCCCGCTCCTTCTCGGAGTTGCTAGATCAGGCCATCCGTCGATATCAGAACCACGCCATCGAGACGGCGCAGATCATCGAAGAGCTGATCGCGCTGGCGAAGCAGATGAACGCGGCCAATGCCCGCGGCGAAGCGCTTCACCTCAACGACGAGGAGCTGGCGTTCTACGACGCGCTCGAGGCGAACGACAGTGCGGTGAGGGTACTCGGCGAGCCAACGCTGGTTGCCATCGCCCGAGAGCTTGTCGAAACGGTAAAGCGAAGCGTGACCATCGACTGGACCGTACGCGAAAACGTCCGCGCGCAACTGCGAGTGATCGTCAAGCGCATCCTGCGCAAACATGGCTATCCGCCTGACAAACAGGAGAAGGCGACGCAGACTGTCCTAGAGCAGGCGGAGGTGTTGTCGGAGGGATGGGCGATCGCGTGAAGGTAGCCAGGAAGACGGAGGACGAGATGTGGCAGGAGATCCTGCGTGACTTTGACCGTAGGCATTGCCACAACGAACACGACGAGATTGGCTGGTTTCGTCGTCAGCCATCCCTTCGTCATTCGATTGATCGAGCGGCGCGGGCCGTCGATGCGCGCGAGCGCCGGTACAGCCATCAATATCGAATCAAGCGGCAATCGATCGTTCATGCACGGGCGGTGCTTCTTGCTGCGGAAGCGCAGATTACCGGCGCTTTGTCGTTCGATGACCTGCTGAGACTGATCACAGGTCAACTCCGCGAAGTCAGAGGCGTGGGGCCGCTTTATCGTTACGACACTACCTTTCGTATCGGGGCATACCTCGGGCTTCTTCCGACCAGCGTGTACCTGCACGCGGGAACACGGGCCGGAGCCCGCGCGCTCGGGTTGGCGTACGGCAAAGAGTCGCTCGAAATGAGTGAGATCCCCGCCGAACTGCGACATCGCGCGCCGCATGAGATCGAACACATCCTCTGCATTTACGCAGATGCGTTTCGGGGAAACGAGATCTCAGCCGAGGGGTGTCTTCCGACGAGACGCAATCGCCGAGTAGGCTGTTGAAAAGCCTAATGCACCATCCGCATCGGCAGCCCAACACTGTCGAACGGAGGGTCGAGCGGAAACGTCTGCGACTTGCCGCTAACGATCCTTTCCGCGGTCCAGAGGCCGGCGAAGGCATCGGCGATATCGTCGTTTGAGGCGTCTCTGCGCTTCACCTGATTGCGTGCAGATTCGAACGCCAGCGGGCCGAAATGGCTGTTGATGAGCGCGCGGCGGATGGCGTGTCCTTCCGCCCTTTTCTTGGAGGGAATGATCGGCGCACCGGACCAGGTGCTGTATGTCAGCTCCGGATGCACTTCGAACACTTTGCAGCGGAGATCGGCGCTTGCCTGAAGTGCTTCATCGACTTCGCGAATCTTCGGATAGATCGCCCACGCCTGTTGTGAGATGCCTTTCTTTTGTATCCCAATGGATGTGGCGTTGGCCTCGGAATACGTCGATGCGGACAACGCGCTTCGGATCGGGGCGGGGAAGACGCTCGTTCCTCGTTTCGGGCCGAGGTGACGGCGAGCGAGAAGATCGCACTGGCGTGCGTCGCGATCGGTCAAGCCGATCGGGATGTCGATGGCGATCACAGCGGCGTCGAGGGCATCGGTCAAGTCGGAGAACGTCAGAAAGACGTAGGGTGTGATGCGATGGGTCTCAGTCTGTTCAGCCAGGGCTATCCAACCTGCCGGGCAACCATCCACTCCCGCGATATTGGGCATGAGTGAATGATACGTGGACCGGGAACGTTGACGGCACCAAGAACCGGGTGTACGAAGGATGCTGGCACTGACGGAGGGGAACTTTTGCCGACGATCAGTATTTTTTACGGTGTCGTGATTCAGATGTGCGCAGGAGATCACCCACCGCCGCATTTTCACGCGTTGTATGCAGAATTCGAAGCGATCATTGACCTTCGTGACATGCGATTGATGAGGGGCTCGCTTCCACGCCGCGCCATGGCGCTTGTGCTTGAGTGGGCTTCGGAGCATCGTGACGAGTTGATGGAGGATTGGGAGCTATGCCAACGAATGCAGCCGCCGAAGCGGATCGCTCCGCTGAAGTAGTGCCAGCCATCGAGCCGAGCGCGCCCTGGCGTGTGCGAGAGATCCGGATCGTGGAGCACGGCGTGCTGAAGGTTTGCTTTATCGATGGCACGGAGGGGACGTGCGACATGCGCCCCTTGCTCAACAGCGACAGAGTGATCGGGACAGTCTTCGAGCCGCTGTGCGACGTATCCAGATTCTCACAGGCGGTGGTTCATCTTGGAGCAGTGGAGTGGCCCGGTGAAATCGATCTCGCTCCCGATGCGATGTATGACGGAATCCGTGCGCATGGCGTCTGGGTGCTTGGTTGACCGGCGGCGGGACGCCAGCGCTCCGTCACCTCACCTCCCGCCCCGCCCCAATCAGCGCATCCCGGATCGGCCCCGGCCTGTCCGTCGTAATCGTATCGATCCCAAGCCGCACCATGTCGAGCGCGATCGACGGCTCATCGACCGTCCAGACCACCGGCCGTAGTTTCTCGTCGAGCAGGCGCGTGATCAGCGAGGGTGGACAGGCGAAGCTCGTGTCGATCCCGTTCAATCCGTATTGCTGCACCAGCGCGATCAGGTCGTCTTCGACGTAGGCCTTCGTCACCGTGCGGAAGCCGGGGCCTTCGTCGTAGAGGACGTTCCAGCGGCCGTTGTTGTAGTCGGCTTCGAAGACGACGATGAGGAGGCAGTCGTTGTCCGGCATCTCCTGCTTCGCCAGCATGATCGTGTCGATGTCGAAGCTGATGAAGACGACTCGCGCGGCTTTGCCGGACTGGCGGACGATCTCCGCCGTCGGCGGGACGACCTGCGGGCCATCCTTCAGCTCGATGAAGAGCTCGCAGCCGTCGGGCATGGATTCGAGCACGTCCTCGATCAGCGGGAGGCGCGTGCCCGCCCACTTCTGCGCTTTCCAGCGGCCGGCGTCGAGGGAGCGGAGCTCGGAGGCGTAGCGGTCGCGGACGGTCCAGCTCGCGTTGGTGGTGCGGTTGGTGGTGTCGTCGTGGATGACGATGACCTGGCCGTCTTTGGTGAGATGCACATCGAGCTCGCAGGCGCGGCAGATCTTCCATCCCTCGGCGAACGCGGGCAGCGTGTTCTCCGGCGGCGCATCGCTCTGCACGAAGCCCTGTCCCATGCCGCGATGGGCGACGACCTGAATGACGCGCTTACTCGTTGACATACACAGTGACCTTTCTGGCCGGCCGCGGACCATCGAGCTCGATGAAGTAGATGCCCTGCCACGTGCCCAGAATGAGCTTGCCGGCGCGGTACGGCCAGGAGAGGGAACAGCCGATGAGCATGGAGAGGAAATGCGCGTCGGAGTTCCCTTCGCCATGCGCGAAATGAACCTTCGGAACGAGCGCGCGCAACGCTTTCGTCAGATCGGCCGGGACGTCGGGATCGGCATTCTCATTGACGGAGATGGCGCAGGTCGTGTGCGGGACGACGATCGTGGCGATGCCGTCGCCATGCGTGAGCGATTCCAGCGCCCGCTGCACGTCGGGAGTGATGATGAGGATCTGCTCGCGGGCGGTGGTGCGGAGGGAGAAGGTCTGCTCGCGAAGCATGATTGATAGTAGCGCTTCGCGCGTTATCAGTTATCGGCCCTTTGCGCGTTCTCGACAGGGAAGCTGGCTTGCCACGCAACTCTGGTTCAGCGCGGCCTTAGGCCAATCAACCGATACTGATAACGCCGAAGGCAGACAACGGACAACCGACAACGCGGCGAAGCCGCAAGTACAATGGCTGCGTGAGAGCCCCCTCCGTCATCCTGGTTGCCGCGTTCGTTGCAAGCGTGGCGCTTGGAGGCGATGTCCCCATCAGCACGCCAGTCATCGCGCCGACGGCAGCTCAGCCGCGCGATGCAGTCGTTGTGTCGCTGGGCGATGGGTTTCTCGCGATCTGGACGGAAGGGCCGGTATGCATCGGCCAGGAACTGCGCGGTATCCGTCTCGACCGCGACGGCCACCCGCGTGACTTGCAGAGTTTTGTCGTCGGTCCAGCGGGCTATCAAAACCGCCTCATCGCGACGGTTTCCGAGGGTGACGAAGCGTATGTCGAGTGGGCGGGCTCCTTCGATCCCGGCATTCATCTAACGCGTGTCAGCGCGGATGCTACGGTAACAGTTCTTTCCAATTCCGTTCCGCGCGGGGCCATGAGCGTCAGCAATGGCAACATTCTCATTGTTGGTTTGCAGGGATTCTCAGGGAGCCCGCTGGTGGCAACCCTGCTCGATCGAACGGGAGTGGTGGTGCGCAGCGGCGTGAAGGTCGTTGATCAGACGGCATCCATCACGGGGATGGACCTAGTCGCAGTGAACGGCACATTTCTGCTCACCTGGATCAGTAGCGACTCGCATATGCGCGTCGCCAGCATCGCACCGGCCGATGTGGCTGCAAATGACGTGCGGGTCACACCTGCCGATCTGGGACTCATGAGCTACGTGTACGGTCTCAAGCTTGTGTCTGACGGCGTCCATTCGATGGTCTTCTGGGTCGACTACCGGTCGAACAAGTACGGACTTCGGGCGCGCTCTCTATCGAGCTCGGGCGCACCTGTGGATGCCGGTCCGGTCACGATCGGATCCATCACGCCGACCAGCGATAGTCTGGCTGCGCTCGCGGTGAGTGACGGATATGGCGTGCTCCTGCAAGAGGCCTCGGACACGCTCAATCATCCGGTCTTTCTCCGGGTCTCGTTCGATGGGACCTTGCAATCAGTCAGCCGCCCTGCGCAGCGGATTGCCCTGGCTCGAAACGGCGGACGGACAATCGCTGTCTGGACGGAGAACCGTTTTGCGATGACCGGCTTTTACTCTCCACTGGCGGGCTATGAGACGGTGGCCGCGCCTCTTGCGGCCGATGGCAGCATCGGGGTGGGCACCATTCTCTCGCTCGACGTGGCGGGACAGCACGTGAGAAAACTCCTGCCGTTCGATGGGGGCATCGTTGCTCTTTGGACCGAAGGCGCCCCGAACGACCGCGTAGTCATCAGTCGTCTGGCGCTATCCGGCCAGCCGGCCGGCGGCGGTCTGCGCCTCCGCGAATCGCTTTTCAATCAGAGCCATAGCGTGATCGCGACCGACGGCGAGCGGCTGTTCGTGGTCTGGACTGAGGGCGACGAGTCCAAACCGCAAACGTTGTATGGAGCGATCGTGCCGGCGGGCAGTACACCGCCAGCGACTGTGAGAGCACTGGCGGATGACGCCAGCGGCGAGAGCGACATCGCCGTGGCCTGGAACGGTCAGACGTTCACGGTCGTGTATCAGCGCGTCAGAACCGGCGGGTTTGATTTTGCGGCGATGCGCGTCGATCGTTCCGGGAACGCCGTCGATCCCATTCCCATCGCGCTGACGCCGGCGCGCTATCGGGATGAGAACCCACGCCTCTCCTGGAACGGCAGCGACTATCTTCTGGTCTGGCAGCGCTGGTATGACCCCTTCTTCTACATCGGAGAACAATGCTTTTCGCAGCCGGCCCCGTTGCCGGCGGAGCTCTTCGCGCAACGTTACAGCGCCGCGCTGGCTCCTGCGGGCGCGGAGATCCCGCTGGCAACGACGGAGAAGCAAGGCAGCTATTCGCTGGATGTGCAGGGCGTTGACGTGTCATTCGCCGGAGGCTTGTGGTTCGTGCTCTGGCTCGACAAAGCGGCGTCTGGGACCCGATTCGCACGCATCGACTCGAACGGTGCGCGCTATGAGCCTCTGAATGGCCGGGAGCTGCCCGGATCGTATGACTCTCCGATTCTTCTGGCGGCTCCGGACGGCTGGATCATCGCTGCTCACGAGGGATATGGGCGTAACGGAGCGGGTCGCGGCCTGGCCGTTGCGCGCGTCAGCGTCAACGGACTCGTGACAGTCCTCGATACGGTGCCGCTCGCCGGGACCAGTGCGGTCGAAGCGGTGGCATTGACCCCGCTTCCGGTCGTGGCCTACAAACGATTCGGCTCCTCCGCGGCATACATCGGCTCGCTTTTGCAACGCTCGCGCGCCGTACACTGACTGCGCTTCGCGCGTTGTCGGTTGTCGGTTCTCAAGTTGGTTGAGCTTGTCTAAGCGGCGCGAACAGCGCGGCCCGCTTCAGCCGTACTCAACCGACAACACGCCGGAGGCGCAGTTATAATCACCTCCACTCATCAATCGCATGCCCTTCTTCTGCATCCACTGCAGGTCGGAAATCGATTCGAAATTCAAGGCGTGCCCGTATTGCGGGGAGCCGATCACCGATTTCCTTCGCCGCCATCTGGAGCAACCCCTCGATGGCAAGTATCAGCTCCTGGCGCGCCTCGGCATCGGCGGGATGGGGGAGGTCTACAAGGTCCTCCATCTCCACCTGAACTCGATCCGGGTCATCAAGCTGATGCGTACCAGCATCGCCGGAGAACCGGGAGCGGACGACCGTTTCCTCAGAGAAGCCCGGCTGGCCACGCGCATCAATCATCCCAACGTTGCCGCGCTCTACGACTTCTCCACGCTCGAAGACGGATCGCGCTACATGGTCTGGGAGTACATCGAGGGGACGAATCTTCACGATCTGATCGAGACGCAGGGGCCGCTTTCGCCGCGATACGCCGCGCGGCTGGCCATCGAGGCGTTGCAGGGACTGGAGGCCGTCCATCGCGCCGGCATCGTTCATCGCGACATCAGTCCCGAGAACATCATGATCGCCCGCGACGAGGCCGGCGATCAGCGTGTGAAGCTGATCGACCTCGGCATCGCCAAGCAAGGGGATAGCACCGAGGCCAATAAGACGAAGACGGGGATGTTCGTCGGCAAGTGGAAGTACTGCTCGCCGGAGCACCTCGGCATGCTCGACGCCGGCGAGCGGATCGACGGCCGTGCCGACCTCTACTCATTCGGCATCGTCCTGTACGAGATGCTGACCGGCGTGCCGCCGTTCCAGGCTGACACGCCGCACGCCTATCTGATGCTGCACGCCTCGGAGAAGCCGCGCGCGCTGCGCGATGTGAATCCGTCGATGCCGGAGTCGCCGGAGCTGGAGGCGCTGATCTTCCGGGCTCTGGAAAAGGATCGGAAGAAGCGCTTCGCCTCGGCGCGGGAGATGGCCAAGGCCCTCGAGGAACTGGAGCCGTCGCTCGACGATCAGACCGGCGCGCCGCCGCCGCTGCCGAAGGCGTTCGAGGTGACGGAAGAGCCGACGAAGGTGGCCACGCCGACGATCCCGAGCGGCGGTTTGCCGAAACCGATGATCGTCGATTCGCACGCGCCGACCCAGCTCACCACAAACGGCGCGCCGATGGCGCGCGAGCTGCGCAAGGTGTCGACAACGAACGTCGTGCCCATTCCGGGAGAGCGCCGCTCGCCGGTGAAGTGGATCATCGCGATTGTGCTGATCGTTGTCATCGCCGGCGCGATCGCGGTGATGATGATGCGCAAGCAGGAGCCGGGCGTGAGCGTCGTGGCGAAGAAGACGCCGCCTGTCGTGGCCTCGGTCGTTCCGGCAGCTCCGGGACGTGTGGCGCTCAATGCGTTTCCGTGGGGTGAGGTGACGAGCATCCGCAACGTGGCCAGCGGCGCGACGATCGATCTCAAGGCGCCATTCGTGACGCCTGCGCCTGTCGATCTCGCGCCGGGGACGTACGAGATCACTCTGTCGAATCCTGCCTTTCGCTCGCCGATCACGCGCACGGTGGAAGTCAAAGCCGGCGAGGAACAGATCATCAACATGCAGTTTGCCGATCCGGCAACGGCCACGCTTCCGCAACTCTCGGGAGGCACGCCGTGAAGCGTGCAGCAATTGCGCTGCTGCTCGCGGCCGCGCTGCCGGTGTTTGCGGCTCCGGAGAAATGGGTCGAGGCCTACAACCGCGGCGTGAATCTGGTTCGCGCAGGAAATCATCAGCCCGGCGCGCAGGCGCTGCAGGAGGCCATCAGGGAGATGCCGCAGGAGAATGCGGCGCAGCGCATTCGCGATCAGATCTTCACGTACACGCCGCACTTCTGGCTGGGCATCGCCAGGCTGAACCTCGGCGATCCGGACGGCGCGCTGCGCGAGTGGAGGATCTCGGAGGAGCAGGGGGCCATTCAGAACACGCCCTACTACGCGCAGCTTCGCGATCTGATCGGCCGCGCTAACTCCGAAAAGCAGCGGCGCGCGGAAGGAGCAGCCACTCCCGCCAAGCAGGAAGCAAACGGCGCCATCGGCCGCGCTCTTTCGGCGCAGATGGATGCCGTAACCGCAGGCGGCGATCGCAGCGATACCTATCACGCCGCGCAACGCAAACTGGCCGAGGCCAAGGATGCCAGTGCGAAAGCCGGCATCGACGTGCGGGCCTACAAACACGCCTCCGATCTGGCCGAAGAGGCGCGCGGTCTGTTCGCATCGGCAGCCGACGAAGCGAAGAAACTGCGAGCCTCGCGGCCGGTGAAACAGAATCCGCTGCCGCAGCGAAAGCCTGCGCCGGGCGAAGTGGTGATCCCGTTCGACGATCTGCCGCAGCCGAAGGCGCAACCGCAACCTCCTGCGCCCGTTCCGGTCACGCAGACGGTTCCACCGCCGCAGCCGAAGGTGGAGATCAAAAGGCCGCCCGTTCCGGAGCCGCAGCCGGAGACCGAAAGCGAAGCGCTGGTGAACGCGCGCATCGCCGTGCAGCAGTACCGGCGCCGGCTTCTGGCGTTGAATCTGCCGGTCACCGGCGCGCAGCAGCTCGATCGCGAACTGAAACCGCAGAGCGATGAAAAGACGATCCGGCGCGTGGTCGATCAGGTGGCGGCGAAAGAGCGCGAGCTCGATGCCCGCAAGCCGGTCGAAGTCGTCACGCCGCCCGACGCGACGCGCGAACAGCTCGAATCGGCCTATCGCGCCTTCGCTGCAGGCGATCTGACTTCATCCGATCGCGTTCTCACCCAGCTCCTCACCGCGACGGAAAGTGCCGAGGGCTACCTGCTGCGCGGATGCGCGCGCTACACGCAGGCCATGCTGTCCCGCAATCGCGATCCGCTTCTGGCCAGCGCGACGTCCGACATCCAGACGGCGCTGCGGCTGAATCGTTCGCTGCACCTCGATCGTGCTGCGTGGTCGCCGAAGCTGGTGGAGTTTTTCGAGCAGGTGAAAGCGCGGTAGCGCGGTTTCGCGGTTGCGAGGTCTGGCGGTGATTGGTTGCAAGGTGGCTTTGGTCGATGACCTCGATCCGGCCACCCGGTTGCGCGCGAAGGCGCGTTTCACAATCCAGCCCCACGCTCTGCGTGGGGTTTTCGCGGTAAGCGCAAGTTCACGGCCGCGGAGGCGGCCGTTACGGTTGGCGTTGCGCTGGTTGTCCCGGCCGCCTCCGCGGCCGGCAATGTTGGCTGCGACCGATTGCCCCGCGCAGAGCGGCGGGGCTAGATTGTGAATGCGCGCCTTCGCGCGCAAGCTTCTGCAAGCTGCGGATCGAGATCACGACTGACTCAGCCACCCAGCAACCAAAACACCGCGAGACCCCCGCAACCGCGAGACCCCGCGACCGCCTCACCCCAGCAACTCATCCAGCGCGGCCAGCAGTACATCCGACTCGTACGGCTTCTGCAGGTAGCCGACGTTTTTTCCTCGGAGGGCGTCGACTTTCTCGTCGCCGCCGGTGGAGATGAGGACGGGGAGGTCGGGCCAGAGGGCGGCGATTTCTTTGTAGACCTTGAGGCCGTTGATGTCGGGGAGTCCGAGGTCGAGGATCACTGCGTCGGGAAGTTGGGCGGCGATGCGATCGACGGCTTCCGCGCCGAGGCGAACCCAATCGACGAAGATGCCCTCATAGTTCAGGACGGCGACCAATCCTGTGCCGACGGATTCCTCATCTTCGATCAGCGTCAGGCGCATGCCGGGGTGCGGCCTGTACGCGCGTGGCGGCGGCGCCACTACCTCCGGCGGCGCGTCGGCGGCGGGAATGAGAATGTGAAACGTCGTTCCTTCTCCGACCGCGCTTTCGGCGTAGATGTGTCCCTCGTGTTGCTGCACGACCTGTGAGGCTACCGCCAGGCCGAGGCCTGTTCCGCCGAGCTTCTTCGTCGTGAAGAGCGGCTCGAAGATGTAGCGCAGCGTTTCCTGCGACATGCCGATGCCGGTGTCGGTGATGGTGAAATGAACGGCATCGACCGGGTGCTCGTTGCTGTCCTGCAGCGTGCCGGCGATGGCGCGGATGTCCAGCTTGCCGCCGTCGGGCATGGCGTGACCGGCGTTGGCGACGAGGTTGACGAAGACCTGGCGCAATTGATGGGCGTCGGCCAGCATGGCCAGCGACGGCTCGGATTCCATCGTGACCGTGACTTTCGGGCCGGCCAGTTGTTTCAGCTCGGGCTCGAATGCGCGCAGCCAGCCGGCGATCCCTACTGCGGCGCGCGAAGGCTCGGCGATCCGGGTAAACCGAAGGATCTCCTGCGTGATCCGCTTGCCGCGCGCAACGGCATCGGCGATGCGGGGAGCAGCCATCTTGACCGTCGGATCGCTGCCGGTTCGTTTCGTCAGCAGGTCGATGAACGGCTGGATGCCCATCAGGACATTGTTGAATTCGTGCGCCACGGACGCGGCCAGACGCCCGAGGCTGGAGACGCGCTCGGCCTGAAGCAGCCGGTTCTCCAGGCGGCGCCGCTCCGTCACGTCCTGCACGACGCCTGTGATCCGGACGGCGATCCCGCGTGAATCGACGACGCGCTGGCCGCTCAGATGGAGCATGCGCTCGCCGCCATTCGGAGTGCGGAAGCGGAACTCGACGTCGAGCGGAACGTCGTTCGCGCGCGTGCGCTCGCATGCCGCGGCAATCCGGTCGCGATCCTCGGGGTGGACAGAGTTGGTCACGATCTCGGCCAGCGTGAGAGCCCCTTCAGGATCGAGGTTCAGGACTTCGAGCAGATCGGCGGATCCTTCGATGGCGTCGCTGGCGATGTGCCATCCCCAACTGGCGATGCGCGCCGTTTGCTGGGCCTGGCGGAGTTGCGATTCGCGTTGTCCTGAACGCTCGCTTTCATCCAAGGCCTGCGACAGGTCCAGTCCGTTGAGCGGCGTGGAGACGATCACGAATCCGTCGAGTTTTCCGGTTTCGTCGCGCGACGCGGAGGCGGTGAAGAGGTTGAGACCACTGCCGTTGGTGCGCCCGGCTCCTGACCACGAGCGTCCGGCCCGTACTTCTTTGAACAGCGACGCGGGCTCGGCCAGAGGACTGTTGGCGTGGACGACGTCGCGCAGCGGTTTGCCGATAACCGAGGCGTATTTTTCTCCGTACAAATCCTCGGCGGCACGGTTCCAGAAGACGACTTTCCCCTCAAGGTCGGTGGCGATCACCGCCTGGGTGATGGAATCGAGCAGGTTTTCGGCGGCTGGCATCGGACAGGGCCGCAACTTCGAATGGGATTGATTGCTGAGCGAGTCTGACAGCATATACTTACAGCCGTAGTGAAACAAGAACGGATTCTCATTCTGGAAGATGATCGCGCCGCCGAGCTGATCCTCCGGGTTCCGCTCGAGCGCGAAGGATTCGTCGTGGACTTCGTCGAAGAAGGCTACGCGGCGATCGAAAAGTTGCGCGCGCACGACTACTCCGCCGCGCTCATCGATCTGATCATCCATCGCGGACTGAACGGATTCGGCGTGCTGAATTTCATCGAGATGGAGCAGCCCGAATTGCTGGAGCGCGTCTTTCTGATGACCGGCATGTCGGAGCAGACGGTGATGAACACGGCGCCGCAGCTCGTGGCGCGGCTGTTCCGCAAGCCGTTCAGCTATCGCAAGCTGGTCAGCGCCGTCGTGGCAGCCGTTCGCCCGCGCACCGCGCAGGAGGGGGCGGCGGAGAGGCGGATGCTGGTGGTCGACGACGACCGGATGTCGGCCGAGCTTGTGGCGGTCTATGGACGCCGCCTCGGCATGCAAGTCGATCTGGCCGAGAATGGGCGGGAGGCGATCGAGAAGGTTGCCACCGAGCGCTACGACACGATCGTGCTCGATCTGCTGATGCCCGGCATCGATGGCTTCGGTGTCCTCGAGTATCTCGATCGCTGTCAGCCGGAGGCGCTGTCACACACGATCATTTCCAGCGCGCTGCCGGAGAAGTACCGCGAGCGAGTGGCGCGATACGGCATCTGCGGCGTCCTGCCGAAGCCACTCAATCATCACGCGTTGCAGATGATGATCGAAGGATGCCTGGCGGCGGAGAGCGGCGAGTCCAAGCCGATGCAGGCGAACGGGTCGTAACAACTGGAGCGCCGGCGGCTCGCTGGCGACTGAACCGCCGCCGAGCCGGCAGCGGTCCAGCCGGCGAGCCGCCGGCGCTCCGTTTTTAGTGCTCCGCGGCTTGCGACTGAATGCGCATGCCGTAGAACGAGCGGTAGACGAAGATCATCGAGATCACGAAGAAGACGACGGCGAGGATGCGGGTCAGTCCCTGCTGTCCGTTCTTGGTCATCTCCACGGCCAGCTCGACGGCGAGGAGGCCGAAGAGGGTGGTGAACTTGATGACGGGATTCATGGCCACCGATGAGGTGTCCTTGAACGGATCGCCGACGGTGTCGCCAACGACGCAGGCAGCGTGCAGCGGCGTTCCCTTTTCCTTCAGCTCGACTTCGACGATCTTCTTGGCGTTGTCCCAGGCTCCGCCGGCGTTGGCCATGAAGATTGCCTGGTAAAGGCCGAAGAGGGCGATCGAGATCAGGTAGCCGATGAAGAAGAACGGCTCGAAACAGGCAAAGGCAAGAGTCGAGAAGAAGACGGTCAGGAAGATGTTGAACATCCCCTTCTGCGCGTACTGCGTGCAGATGGCCACGACCTTCTTCGAATCTTCGACCGAGGCCTTCGTGGCGCCGGCGTCGAGCTTCATGTTCTGCTTGATGAACTCGACGGCGCGATAGGCGCCAGTGGAGACGGCCTGCGTCGATGCGCCGGTGAACCAGTAGATCACCGCGCCGCCGACCACCAGTCCGAGAAGGAACTGCGGATGGAGAAGCGACAGCTTGTCCATGTCCACCGTCAGCTTGTTGGTGAGCATGACGATGATGGAGAAGATCATCGTCGTGGCGCCGACGACTGCGGTGCCGATGAGAACCGGCTTGGCTGTCGCTTTAAACGTGTTGCCGGCACCGTCGTTCGCTTCGAGGAAATCTTTCCCCTTCTCGAATGACGGGGTGAACCCAAAGTCGCGCTTGATCTCCGCTTCGATGCCGGGCAGCGATTCAATGGTCGAGAGCTCGAAGACAGACTGCGCGTTGTCGGTGACCGGGCCGTACGAGTCGACGGCGATCGTCACCGGACCCATGCCGAGGAAGCCGAAGGCGATGAGGCCGAAAGCGAAGATGGCCGGAGCGATCATCAGCGCGCCGGCACCGACCGGGAACATGCTGCTGATCCAGGCGCCGATGCCCATCAGGCCCGCGATGGTGATGCCCATCCAGTAGGCGCTGAAGTTTCCGGCGATGAGGCCGGCCAGGATGTTGAGCGAGGCGCCGCCTTCGCGCGAGGCGGTCACGACTTCCTGCACGTGGCGCGATTCGGTCGAAGTGAAGACCTTGACCAGCTCGGGGATGATGGCGCCGGCCAGCGTGCCGCAGGTGATGATCGTGGAGAGCTTCCACCACATCGAGGCGTCGCCGCCGAGCGTGGGGATGAGCAGGTACGAAACGGCGTAAGTCACGCCGACGGAGAGGATCGAGGTGATCCAGACCAGTGACGTCAGCGGCGCTTCGAAGTTCATCACGTCGGCGGCCTTGTACTTGGCCGCGGCGATGGCGCCGTTGATCCAGTAGGAAACGGCCGAGGTGACGATCATCAGGACGCGCATCACGAAGATCCAGACCAGGAGCTGCGTCTGCACCGTCGGGTCGGAAACTGCGAGAAGAATGAATGTGATGAGGGCGACGCCGGTAACGCCGTAGGTCTCGAATCCGTCGGCGGTGGGGCCAACCGAGTCGCCGGCGTTGTCGCCGGTGCAGTCGGCGATGACGCCGGGGTTGCGGGCGTCGTCTTCCTTGATGTTGAAGACGATCTTCATCAGGTCGGAGCCGATGTCGGCGATCTTGGTGAAGATGCCGCCGGCGATGCGGAGGGCGGCCGCGCCGAGCGATTCACCGATGGCGAATCCAATGAAACAAGGTCCGGCGTAGTCGCGCGGGACGAAGAGGAGGATGAAGAGCATCAGCACCAGCTCGGTGGAGATGAGCAGCATGCCGATCGACATGCCGGCTTTGAGCGGGATGTCGTAGGTCGGGAATGGCTTGCCGCGCAGCGAGGCGAAGGCGGAGCGCGAGTTGGCGAAGGTGTTGACGCGGATGCCGAACCAGGCCACGCCATAGCTGCCGGCGATGCCGACCAGGCTGAAGATGATGATGATCGAGGTCTTCGTGATGCCGTAATGCCGCAGCACGCCGAAGTAGAAGACCATGATGATGCCGATGAAGAGCTCGAGAAGCAGAATGAACTTGCCCTGCGTCTGCAGATAGGTCTTGCAGGTTTCGTAGATGAGCTCCGAGATCTCGAGCATCGACTTGTGTACTTCGAGCTTCTTGAGCTTGACGTACATGACGAAGCCGAAGAGCAGCCCGAGGATGCAGACGACGAGTCCGAAGAGGAGCAGTTTCTGGCCGGTGATGCCGCCAAGAAACGTAACGGTGCTCAAATCAGGCAGCACCAGGTTTGCCTCGGTCTGCGCTTCAACCGGCTGTGCCGCCGGTTTCGATTCCTGTGCCGCAACCGCCGCGTTTCCGGCCGGATGGGTTGTGTCCGCGCTCTGCGCTTGCGCAACGCCTGCGATGCAGACCATCAGCATCGCCAGGACCAGCGTGCGCGTGATCCATGACTTCATAGGTCCTCCAAAGATTTTTGTTCGAGGTGAGTTGACGCTACCCCGGGGGGTGGCGTAGGGGCGCGGATTGTAGCAGACGGGGAGTGGGGGTAGCTGAGACTGTAGACTTCCACCGCCATGCCGTCGATCCGTCTGGCAGGGTCTTACGATGTCTGAGGAAATGGCATGAGTACTTCGGAACCTAAGGCGGGCGAGCGCATCACCGGCGTCCGAGTGACGGAGGATTCACTGACGATTGATCTGCTCGATGGGCGGACGATGACGGTGCCTCTCGCGTGGTATCCGCGTCTTCTGCACGCCTCGGAGAGCGAGAGGAACAACTTTCGGATTATCGGAGCCGGTTACGTCATCAACTGGCCTGATGTGGATGAGCATCTGTCGTCGCAGGGACTGCTGGCTGGCGCACCTGCGCCCGGCGCAGTCGCCGTGTCGCACGCGTAGCGTCTCCACGTTCCACGAGCGAGAAAAAGGGTGTGGGAGAATGATGGAGTATGAGCCGGCCCCCCAAGGACATCGCCGCTGAAGCGTTGGAGCTACCGCTTACCGCGCGCGCCGAGTTAGCAAGCCAGTTGCTCGATAGCCTCGACGATCTCACCGAAGAAGAGAGCGATCAATTGTGGGCTGAAGAGGCCGAGCGGCGTTTCGCCGACTACAAGGCTGGCAACGTCGAGGCGATCCCGGCTGAGGAAGTATTCGCGCGCCTTCGAGCTCGCTTCCGGTGACACGTCGGTATCACCCTGTCGAGAGTCCCTCTCCCCGCGTCGAACGGGGAGAGGGACACGAAGCGAAGCGGAGTGCGGGTGAGGGGCGGTGCCTGGTTGCGCAGTCCTCGCAAGCACCGCCCCCTCATCCGCCTTCGGCACCTTCTCCCCCGCTGAAAAGCGCGGGGGAGAAGGACTCTCCGATGTTAGATCCGGGTCATTTCGCGGACTGGTCACGCGCTTGGTTGATGACGGTGTATCCCACGCGAGCGGGCGGGACGGCCGCGCTCCCAGGCAGACACGAAAAGGGCGCCCGTTTTGGGCGCCCTTTTCAGTATTTCGTTCCTGCTTAAGCTACGCGTTTGCGCGGATGTGGATCTCGACGCGGCGGTTGAGCTGGCGGCCGGTCGGCGTGTTGTTCGTGGCGCGCGGTCTCGATTCGCCGTAGCCGATTGTGTCGATGCGCGAGCCGCGGATGCCGAGGGACTCCATGTAGCTGGCTACGGAGTCGGCGCGGCGTTCGGAGAGGCGCTCGTTGTACGACGCGGATCCGGTCGAGTCGGTGTAGCCCTGCACGGCGATGGTCGTGTTCGGATACTGCTCGAAGACGTTGGTCATGTCGCGAAGCGCGGCGCGTGATGCACGGCGCAGCGCGAACGAGTCGTAGTCGAAGAGGACGTCGTTCTTGACCGTCACTTTCAGCTCGTTGTTCGCGGTGCGGGTCACGTCGACTCCGGAGATCTGGCGAAGCTGGCGCTCCTGCTTGTCCATCATCGCTCCGACGATGGCGCCGGCCGCGGTGCCGGCCAGGCCGCCGACGATGGCGCCGCGTTTGCCGCTGTGTCCGTTACGGTTGTTGCTGATGATGCCGCCGGCGATCGCGCCAGCGATGCCGCCGATGACGGCACCCTTCTTGGCCTTCGCGTGGTCGTCGGCGGTCTGGGCAAACGCGCCGGTCGCGAGAAGCAGAACAGTCAGTGTTGATGCCATGAGCTTTTTCATTGTTTCCTCCCTGGTGTTGCCTTCCTGTATCGCAACCGAGGTGCCATGCGTGGAAATCGGCGGCCGCGAGGCGGTGTAGGATTCGCCGATGCCGGGCGAGCGGTCGATGATCGATGTTCTGCGCAACTCACTGATGGATAGCGATTTGCCGTTTCGAGATTTCGTCGAGCTCGTCCTTTACCATCCTCAGTTCGGGTACTACGCGCAGAGCGGATCGCCGGTGGGCAGAGAGGGTGATTTCATCACTTCACCTCTCCTCAGCCCGTTGTTTTCAGCCATTCTTGGCAACCTCGTCGATGAGTTTTTGAGCCGTGCTGGAGACGGGTTGTCGCAGGTAGTGGACGTTGGATGCGGGGATGGCGCGCTCATCCGTGGGTTGGTGAGCGGAGAAAAAAACCTTCTCACCACAGAGGAACAGAGAGCACAGAGTTCTCTGCGTCTCTGTGGTTCAACTTTTTTTGGTCTCGATCGCAACCTCGGCCGCGCGGTTCCGGACGCGAAGGTTACTTACGTCAGGTCGCTGGCCGAGATCCCGCCTGCGGACGCCCGTCTCATCATTAGTAATGAGCTGTTCGATGCTTTGCCCTTCGCGCGGCTCGTGCAGCGGGGCGAGCACCTTCACGAATTGTGGGTGACGGAGCGGGATGGGGTGCTCGACTGGAGCGAGCATGAGGCCGAGGGGCGGTACGACGACTACTTCGTCGAACGCGGGATTGCCCTCGAGGACGGTCAGTTCGTTGACGTCTCGCTCGAATGGTCCGCGCTCTACGATGACCTTTGCCGCTTCGTACCGCGAGGGCTCATCGTCACCTTTGATTATGGGCTGCCGGAATCGAAGCTCTTTCGCGGGCGGATGCGGCGCTTCGGAACGGCGGCGGCGTATTCGCGTCAGCGTGTCAGCCGCGACCTCCTCGTCAATCCCGGCCAGCAGGATCTGACGGCGCACATCAACTTCGACGATCTGCGACGGACGGGCGAGAGTCAGGGCTTCGAAACGCTCTTCTTCGATATCCAGGCGAAGTTTCTCCTTGCGCTTGGCGCGGCCGAGCATGAGCTGCTGAAACCGATCGGCGACGTCGCGATCACCGGTCCCGACGAGGGGATCGCGCTCCTCCAGGCTCGCGACGACGCCAAGCGACTCATCCTTCCCGACGGCATCGGCGCGGATATTCGCGTGCTCGTGCAAGGCTGCGGGATGGGGCCGGAGCCGTGGCGGTTTCAGACAGAACTCTTCTGAGAAAGGTCAGGAAATCAGCGGCACGTGCTGATCTTCCCAACGGTCCCAAGCCTCACAAGCGTTTGGGGTTGAGACCGTTACTGGCGTAGCTCCGGATTTCCCTTTGCCGATCGTGCTGCTGGGGGTGACGTATGCGACGGATGGAAGCTCGGATACTATTCAGGTGCAGGTCAACGGTCCCGCGATCGACGTGAACCTGTTTTACAACGGCAGTGAGTACGACAACGTTTTTCTTGTGAAGTAAGGAGGTTTCTATGTCCCTTTGGAGAGTCACATTTGAGCCGACCAATCTTCTTGGTGGAGATCAATTCGAAGCGGCGAACAAGGACAGCGTGCCGGGTCGCGCCGCGCTGCTCGACAACGTCAACACCATCCTCGATACCGAGGGTGCGACTGCGGTGCATGTGACGCCGGTGGAGTAGGAGGACGCGATGCCGAAGGTCACGATGAACGGAACGAGCGTGATGCCATTGATGGCGAAAGATGTGAACACGCCGCCGACGCAGCGTTTCCTTCGCATCGATCACATTGAGAGGGACCCGACAGCGACCGGGAACCTCTGCATCGGGTGGCCGGGGGAGAAAGAAGGGGCCGTGACGACTTCGTGTGCTGAGCCACCAAACTGTCCACGATGTGCTGAGCCTTGACAAAGAGTGTCTGTGCCACACCGGCTCTGCCGGTAAACAGCACGCGCAAGTACGGCAGGATCGATGTGGCACAGACACTCTTGTCTGTGCTTTGGCAAGATGCAGCGCCTGATGTTCGGAATGCGCATCGCGAGCCGCAACGAAGTGTTGACTCCTGTCAGTCGGCGTTTACAATACCGGCGGTCTTTCGACGGGCGAAAAATGGCGAACTATTCAGTGCTCCTGGTGGCCGCGGTCATCGTTATCTCGCTCCCCGTACTGACTTTGTTCATCATCACCCCGCTCGTCCGCGCTTCGCGGGGCGGCAAAGTCAAACTGGAGCCGTACGAGTGCGGCGTTCCGGCCAGTTCCCTGGCCTTTGACCACCGGTTTTCAGTCCGTTACTTCCTCATCGCCGTACTCTTCATCATCTTCGACGTGGAGACGGTCTTCCTCTTCCCCTGGGCGATTCGATTCAAACAGCTCGGCTGGTTTGGAGCCATCGAGATGGCGGTCTTCCTGGCAATCCTGCTCGTCGGGTATGTGTACGCGTGGAAGAGGAAGGTTCTTTCATGGGTCTGATCGAAAACCGCTTCGATCCAAACGTCCTCACGACTTCCGTAGACAAGTTTTTCAATTGGGCGCGTAAGTCGTCCCTGTGGCCGATGCAGTTCGGCCTGGCCTGCTGCGCCATCGAGATGATGGCCGTCCTCGATCCCCGTCATGACATGGCCCGATTCGGGGCCGAAGTCTTCCGCGCCACTCCCCGCCAGGCTGACCTGATGATCGTCTCCGGCACCGTCACCGAAAAGATGGCTCCGATCGTTCGCCGCCTCTGGGACCAGATGCCTGATCCGAAGTGGGTCATCGCCATGGGCTCGTGCGCGACGTGCGGCGGTCCGTACGACACCTACGCGGTGACGCAGGGTGTCGATCGCCTGATCCCCGTCGATGTCTACATTCCCGGCTGCCCTCCGCGCCCCGAGGCGCTGATCTGGGGGCTCATGGAGCTGCAGAAAAAGATCGAGAAAATGCACGTCATCCGCAAAGGTGGCGAGTCGTACGACTTCGCCCGCGCGGCCGTGCGCGATTCGCTTCGCCCCGTTCACGAAGGGCCGGCGTTGCGCGCGGAGCAGGCCAAGGCCCAGCTGAAGCAGGCTCCGATCTCGGGCATCAAGCGGACGCCATACGAAGACAAAAAGCCCAAAGCGGCAGCACCTGCTGCTGCCACTCCGGCCGCCGAGGCCGTCGCCCCCGAAATCGCCGAAGCAGAGGAAGAGATCAACTAGCTGGCCGCTGACCGCGGCCACTCATCACCACTATGACTGAAGTTCCTGAGCAACCCTCGCGCCCTGCACCGGCCGCTCCTGCGGCACCGGTCGCAAGGAGCATCGACGAGATCAAACGCGATCCGCTGGTCGCGCGCGCCTGCGAGCGCGCCGGCGACGCCATCATCGGGGCGAAGGAATTCGCCGGCGAGATCTCGCTGACCGTGGCGCGCGATCGCATCGCCGAGGTGGCGAAAGCCTTTCGCGACGACGGCTTCAACTATCTCGTCGATCTCTGCGGCGTGGATTACTCGAAGTACCCGAACTGGACGGGCGAGCCGTTCGGCGTGTCGTACACGCTCTACTCGTTCTCGAAAAACAATCGCGTCCGGCTCAAAGTGACGACGGACGAGAACACGCCGGTTCCGTCGGTCACCTCAGTCTGGAAGACGGCGAACTGGCATGAGCGCGAGACGTTCGACATGCTCGGAGTCGTCTTCGAAGGTCATCCGAACCTCGAGCGCATCCTGATGTGGGATGGCTTCAATGGTCACCCGCTTCGCAAGGACTTTCCGATCCGCGGCATCGACACCGGCGCGCGCATCTATCCCGAGGTCTTCCCCGAAGGCGGCGGACCGAAGGCGGGATCGACCGGCAAAGACGTCAAGGACGTCAACATCTATCAGGGCGAATGGACGCACTACGGTACCTGGCCCGTCGCCGAGATCGCCGCGCGCGCGGCAGCGGGCGGACAACCTCCTGCGCCGGAGCTGGCAGGCGTCGTCGCCGACACCGCGCAGCCGACCGAAGACGCGCCGTGGCACGATCCCGAAAAGGGGCTCTCCGAACGGATGGAGCTGGCCAAGGAAGGTAATCTCAAAGACAAGCTCTTCGCCGCCATGGCCCAGACCGATTGCACCGCCTGCGGCTGGGACTGTGAAGGCTACGCCGCCGCCCTGGCGTCAGGCGAGACGAGCGACATCACGCTCTGCGTCCCCGGCGAAGACGAGACGGAGTCGATGCTGAAGCAGTTGATGGCGGGAGCGGGGAAGGGATGAGAGCTCTTAGCTGTCAGCTCTTAGCTCTTAGGGAAGCCGCGCACGCGGCATCTGAGGACGTTTTTCTAAGAGCTAAGAGCTCAGAGCTAACAGCTTGGTCGGATGGTGAGCATGTTTGACGTTCACGAAATGGAGGTCAACTTCGGTCCTCAGCATCCGTCGACGCACGGGGTGTTGCGGGTGATTCTGAAGATTGACGGCGAGCGGATCGTCGACGCCAAGCCGATCATCGGCTATCTCCATCGCGGTACCGAGAAGCTGTTCGAGAACATGTCCTATCCGATGTGCATCCCCCACACGGACCGAATGGATTACGTGGCCTCCGCCACGAACAACCTCGGATTTGTCGAGACGGTCGAGAAGCTGATGGGGATCACCAAGCAGATCCCGAGGCGCGCGCAGCTCATGCGCGTGATGCTGAGCGAACTGCAGCGGATCTCGTCGCACCTTCTCTGGCTGGCCACGCACGCCATCGACATCGGCGCCATGACGCCGTTTTTCTACTGCTTCCGCGAGCGCGAGCAGGTTCTCGATCTGTTCGAGGAGTATTGCGGCGCGCGCCTGACGCTGAACTGCATGCGCATCGGCGGTATGCCCGACGATCTGCCGCCGGACTGGCTCGACGGCGTCGAGAAATTCGTCGACAAGTTCGAAGCGGCGGTTGATGAATACGAATCGCTGCTGACCAACAACCGCATCTGGAAAAAGCGCACCGTCGGCATCGGTGTCATCTCCCCTGAGGACGCCATTGACTGGGGCATCACCGGCCCGCCCCTGCGCGGATCGGGCGTCGAATGGGATCTGCGGCGCGCGCAACCGTACGAGTGTTATCCCGAGCTGCAGTTCGAGATCCCCATCGGCAAGAACGGCGACACCTACGACCGCTACCTCGTCCGGATGGAGGAGATGCGGCAGTCGAACTGGATCCTCAAGCAGTGCATCCCGCTGGTCAAAGCGACGCCGGCCGGCGACATCAAAGCGAAGATCTCGAAAGTCGTCCGCCCACCCGAGGGCGAGGTGTATCACTCCATCGAATCGCCGAAAGGGGAGCTGGGGTACTACATCGTCGCCGACGGCAAGACGCAGATGGCCTATCGCTGCCACGTGCGCCCGCCGTCGTTCGTGAACCTGCAGGCGCTGCCGGCGATGGCGAAGGGTCACCTTGTCTCTGACCTGGTGGCGTTGATCGGGACGATTGATATCGTCCTCGGCGAGGTGGACCGGTGAATCAAAAGCTTTTCACCACAGAGACACAGAGCACACAGAGAAACTCTGTGACCTCTGTGTCTCTGTGGTCAAAGAAGTTGGAGGTAGGCCATGCCTGAACCTCTCATGCGCTACCTCATCTGGCCGCTGGTGAAGTTCCTGGTGGCCTTCATCGTCGTCCAGGTCATCGTCGCGGCCATGAACTGGATCGAGCGCCGGCTGCTCGGACTGATGCAGGCCCGCCTCGGCCCGAATCGTGTCGGCCGCGAGTTCGGGATTCCGTGGGGACTGGCGCAGATCATCGCCGATCCGATCAAGTTCATTCTGAAGGAAGACATCGTTCCGTCGAGCTCGGAGAAAGTTGCCTACTTCCTCGGGCCGATGCTGCCGCTGATCCCGGCCTTCCTCGTGTTCTGTCTGATTCCGTACGGCCCGCCGCCGACGTTCGTGGTGACGCACGTGAATGTCGGTCTGCTGCTGATCCTGGCGCTGACGTCGACGGGCGTTTACGGGATCATCCTCGGCGGGTGGGCTTCGAACAACAAGTATTCGCTCATGGGCGGCCTGCGGAGCGCCGCGCAGATGGTGTCGTACGAGGTGCCGTTCGGCCTCTCGATCGTCGGCGTGCTGATGCTCTGCGGTAGCTTCGATCTGGTTCGCATCATCAACTATCAGGCGGACCACATCTGGAACCTCTTCCCGCAGCTCATCGCCGCGTTCATTTTCCTCGTGGCCATGAACGCGGAGAACAACCGCACGCCCTTCGACTTGCCTGAAGCGGAGTCGGAGCTGGTGGCCGGCTATCACACTGAGTATTCGGCGATGAAGTTCGCCTTCTTCATGCTGGCCGAATACTCATCGATGATCGTCAACTGCTGCCTGATGGTCAGCCTCTTCTTCGGCGGCTGGACGCTGGCGATCAATGGCTACGGCCTGACCACGGGTGCCCTGCGCAGCATGGGTCTGGCAGGCGGCATCCTCGGTGCGCTGATCTTCATCACCAAGGTCATGGTCTTCATGCTGATGTACATCTGGTTCCGGGCCACGTTCCCGCGCTTCCGTTTCGATCAGCTCATGGACCTGGGATGGAAGTGGATGATTCCGCTGGCGCTGGCCAACATCGCCGTCACCGCCATCGTGGTGCTCCTCGGGCAGGAGCTCAATTTCCAGGGAGAAGTGGTGCTCTCGATCGCCGGGGCGGCGATCATCGCGTTCACGCTGTATCTGTTGCTCCGGCCGCGCGCAAAGGTGATTCATGCACGTCGAGTATCCGAAGCCTAGGTGGTCCGACAAGTTTCTTCTCCTCGACATGCTCGAGGGGTTGAAGACGACCTTTCGGGAGTTGTTCAAACCGAAGGTGACGATCCGCTATCCGGAAGAGCGGCTCGAGCCGGCCAACCGTTTCCGCGGCATGTTCAAGTTCTCGTTCGATCGCTGCATCGCTTGCAAGCTCTGCGCGCTGGCCTGTCCCATCGACATCATCTACATCGACGTCCACGACGAGCAGCGCGAGATCGACGGCAAGATGAAGAAGCTGAAGGTCCTCGATCGCTACGACATCGACGTCAAGCGCTGCATGTTCTGCTCGCTCTGCGAAGAAGCCTGCCCGACGAAGCCGAAATCGATCTGGCTGACCACGAAGACCTACGAGCTGGCCACGTACGACCGCAGCGATCTCTATTTCAACATGCAGCAGCTCGAGTATTGGGAAGGCCGTCCGGAGTATGCCGGGCTCCCGCCGGATGAATCGGAGACGAAACAGATCGAGGGAGGGATGCCGTGAGTCCAGCCCTTCTCGTCTTCTTCCTGATCGGGACCGTTGCCGTTGCCTCGTCGATCCTGGTGATCGCCATGCGCAATCCGGTGCATTCGGCGCTCTTCCTGCTGCTCACGTTCCTCTGCGTGGCCGTGCTCTTCGTGATGAAGGGAGCGGAGTTCGTCGGTGCCGTGCAAGTGCTCGTCTACGCCGGCGGCATCATGGTCCTCTTCCTTTTCGTGGTCATGCTGATCAACGTCCGGCATCTGCCCGACGAGAAGGTCCTCTCGAACTTCTGGAAAGGCGGCTTCGCCGTCGGCCTGGCGGTCTTCATCCTCATGGCCACGATGGTGCGGCCCGGCGTCTACCGCGATCCGGTGCCGAGCGATCGCGGCTTGCGGACGACGTACACCTATCGCCATCGCAACGTGAAAAACGCGGATGGGACGGTCACGCGGAAACTGATCCGCCGTGGCAAGGTAGTTGGTAACTCCGAGGCCGTCGGGATGGCGTTGTATCGCGACTACCTCGTCCCCTTCGAAGTGGCCTCGCTCTTCCTCCTCGTGGCCATGATCGGCGCCATCGTCATCGGCAAGCGCGAGCTCTCCGCCAGTGAAGAAGAAAACATCCCTGCCTACATGCTCGAGCGTTCCGAGACCGAGCATGAAGTGAAGGAGGCCATGGGTGCCTGAAGCCGTCCCAAGCACTGAGGCCTACCTGATGTTGTCGGGGACCCTGTTCGCCATCGGACTGGTCGGCGTGATCATCCGCCGCAACATGATCACCGTGTTGATGGCCGTCGAGCTGATGATGAACGCCGTCAACATCAACCTCGTCGCCTTCTCGCACCGCTTCGCCTCGCTGGAAGGCCAGATCTTCACGATCTTCATCATCACCGTGGCAGCAGGCGAAGCCGCGGTGGGCCTGGCCATCATCATCCAGTTGTACCGGCTCAAGAGCACGATCAATGTCGACGAAGCGAGGTCGCTGAATGGTTAGGTTGCCAGGTTGCCAGGTTGCCGGGTTGCCAGAATCGTGGCAGCCGCGCCAGTCCTTGGCTCTATGGCCGGCAACCGGGCAACCGGGCAACCCGGCAACCCCAAAGGAGCACGCGTGAACAGCACGATCCTCCTCCTGATCCCCCTCCTCCCCGCCCTCGGCGCGCTGATCAACGGCCTGCGCGCTGCGGCGAATCCGCACACCCCGAAGAATCGCACCATCACCAACGTCGTCGCTCTCGGATCGACGGGACTGTCTGCGCTGCTCGCGGCGTGGACTGTCATCAGCTACGTCAGCAGCGGGATGTCGTCCGCCTTCCAGCACGCCTGGTACACCTGGATCCCGTCCGGACTCGGACATGTCGGCGCTAACAACATCGCCAGCTTCGCCGTCGACTTCGCATTCCGGATCGACACGCTCTCCTGCACGATGCTGCTGATCGTGACGTGGATCGGCTTCCTCATTCACGTCTACGCCACCGGCTACATGGCCCACGAAGCCGGGTACACCCGCTTCTTCACCTACCTCAATCTCTTTATGTTCATGATGTTGCTCCTCGTCCTCGGAGCCAACTACATGGTCATGTTCGTCGGGTGGGAAGGGGTCGGGCTCTGCTCCTACCTGCTCATCGGCTTCTACTACGACAAGAACTTCGCCGCCGACGCCGGCAAGAAAGCGTTCGTCGCCAACCGCATCGGCGACTTCGGATTCATCCTCGGCATCTTCCTGATCTTCAATACTTTCGGCACCGCTGACTACGGCAAAGTCTTCGCCCTGGCCAGCGCGAACCCGGGCGCATACGCCGGAATCGCCACGACGATCTGCCTCCTGCTCTTCGTCGGCGCCTGCGGCAAATCAGCACAGATCCCGTTGTACGTCTGGCTGCCGGACGCCATGGCCGGACCGACGCCGGTCTCCGCGCTCATCCACGCCGCCACGATGGTCACGGCCGGCGTCTACATGGTCGTCCGGACGAACGTCCTCTTCCGCCTCTCACCGACGGCGATGCTTGTCGTTGCAACAGTCGGAGCGGTCACGGCCATCTTCGCGGCCACCATCGGCATCGCCCAGAACGACATCAAGAAGGTGCTGGCCTACTCGACCGTCTCGCAGCTCGGATTCATGTTCCTGGCTGCTGGCGTCGGTGCCTTCACCGCAGCGATCTTCCACGTCATGACGCATGCGTTCTTCAAGGCCTGTCTCTTCCTCGGCGCCGGCTCGGTGATTCACGGCTGTGGCGGGGAACAGGACATGCGCAAGATGGGCGGCCTGCGCAAGTACATGCCGAAGACGCGCATGACGATGCTGATTGCCTGCATCGCCATCGCCGGCTTCCCGCCGCTGGCCGGATTCTTCTCGAAGGACGAGATCCTGGCCACCACGTACGAGCATCACGGCTTCCTCTACTTCCTCGGCATGGTGGCCGCGACGTGCACGGCTTTCTACATGTTCCGTCTCTACTTCATGACCTTCTCCGGCGACTATCGCGCCGCGCACGTCGAAGGCCATTCGGAGTCGGAGCCCGAGCACGCGGGACATGACGTCATCCCGTCGCATCTCCATCTCGACCAGGGCGATGCGCACTCCGACAAAGCGCATGGACATCACGCCGAGTCGCATGCGCCGCATGAATCGCCCTGGAGCATGACAGGCGTGCTTTGGATTCTGGCCATCCTGGCCGTGATCGGCGGTCTGGTCGGATTGCCGGAGATGTTCGGAGGCGGGCATCCGACCTGGTTCCAGCGCTGGCTGTTGCCGGTGCTTCTGCCGCTCGGCGGCGAGCACTTTGAGTTCGCCGAGGCCAGTCACTTCCAGGAAGCGATGCTCATCCTCTCCTCGATCGCCGTGGCCACGCTGGGCTGGTTCCTCGCCTACGTGATGTACAAGAAAGACTCGGCGTTCGCGCGCGCGACGCGGCTGGCGACACAGTTTGCCTTCCTGCATCGCCTGCTCGAGAACAAGTACTACGTCGACGAGTTTTACAACAAGGTATTCGTCGGCGGAACGCTCGTCTTCAGCCGCGTGCTGTCGTGGATCGACACCAACATCATCGACGGCATCGTCAACGGCGTCCGCCACCTCACGGTGATTCTCCTCGGCCACGGTTCGAACCTGTTCGATCGCTATGTCGTCGACGGCGCGGTCAACGGCGTGGGATCCACGGCTCGCGGCGGCTCGCGCCTCTTCCGCAAGTTGCAGAGCGGATTCGTCCAGAACTATGCGCTGGTGATGGGGGGCGGAATCGTCCTCATCGCCGCGGTTTACTTGTTTACGAAGCCTTGAAGCCTTAAGGGGAACGACCGAAGATGGGCATTCTCAACCTGGTTACCTACATCCCGCTGATCGGCGCGATCGTCATCCTCTTCTTCCTTCGAAAAGAGAATGGCAAGGCCATCCGCTATACGGCGACGTTCTTCGCCGTGATCGACTTCATCGCCTCCCTCTATCTCTGGTTCAACTTCGATCCGCACGGTACCGGCGCACGCCTCTTCCAGTTCCGCGAAACCTACGCCTGGATTCCCTCCCTCGGCGTTCAGTACGACTTCGGCATCGACGGCATCTCGCTCCTGCTCATCCTCCTGACCACGTTCATGGGCATCGTGGCCATCGTCTCCTCCTTCACTTCGATCGACCACCGGCAGAAGGAGTACTACATCCTCCTGTTGCTTCTGCAGACCGGCATGATCGGCACCTTCTGCGCGCTCGACTTCTTCCTCTTCTACGTCTTCTGGGAAATCATGCTCGTGCCGATGTACTTCATCATCGGCATCTGGGGCGGGCCGCGGAAGCTCTACGCCGCCATCAAGTTCTTCCTCTACACGCTGACCGGATCGGTGGTGATGCTGCTCTCGATCCTGGCCCTCTACTTCTTCAACGACGGCGGCATCCCGTTCCTGAACATCAAAGGCCTCGGCAATCCGGCCACGTTCGCGGTCCTGCAGTACCACAACATCGGCCACCTCATCCCGC